>FWPU01001234.1_pt1 | contig 78660 bp, 66 predicted proteins | sample 2228361 | NCBI WGS metagenome assembly FWPU01 (sample SAMEA103939777, study PRJEB20133) | metagenome | reverse complement strand
CCGCTGCTGCCGACGAGCGGCGCGACGGCGCTGACCAGTTCGGGCGTGATGGTGACAGTCACCGTCGCCAGCGGCTGGGTGGCGAGGCGGGCGGTGTAGGCGACCGCCGGGCCGCCCTCGGCCACGGTGAGGCTGGCGGGGGTGAGGATGAGAGCAGCAAAATCATTCTCAATAATCGTGATCGGCAGCAACACTGGTGGCAGCGCATTGTACATTGCGTCTTCAGCGCTTACTGCCGTGTGTCGCAAATGGACAAGATAGGTCGTTGTCGGAGGAAGTGTCTCATCGATCTGATCATCGATCACTTGCACGGTGACAGGTTGCGCCACGTTCCAGTTGGTCGGCGTGAAGGTGAGAGTCAGAGCAGGCTGGCCATTAAGCAGTACCTGACCGCTGCTCGTGATGAGCGGTGAGGCTGGCGCCACGATTTCAGGCGTAATCTGCACCGTAACCGGCGCAACTGGCTGGCTGTTCAGTCGCACCGTGTATGTGCCACTTTCACCCTCATTCAGCGTCAGATTAGATGGCGACAGGACAATACCAGCCAGATCGTTATCAATCACGGTGACCGACACATTGGCAGTCAGCCCGTTGTAGAAAGTATCGGCACTGGCAGCGCTATGCCCAATCTGCACAACTTCACTAATTCCTTCATCGATGTCATCATCGACGGCCCGAACAGTGATGGTTTGCGGCACATTCCAGTTCGCTGGCGTGAAGGTCAAGGTTATGGGCGCCGGCGTTGATTGCCCATTCAGCAATACCTGATCGGATGGTGTGATTGTCAGCGCCACATTCGCCACCGGCTGGGTCGCCAGGCGCACCGTGTAGGTTACAGCCGGCCCGCCCTCGGCGACGGTAAGGCTGAATGGCAGCGTCACAATGCCAGCGGTATCGTTATCGGCAATCCGCACCGCCAGTGTCGGCAGGCTCAGCCCTTGATAGAACGGATCAGCGCTGGTTGCCGCATGGCTGACCGATCCCGAATGGGGTGTTGGCTCGGCAATATCATCATCAATCGCCTGCACAATCACCGTTTGCGGTGTATCCCAGTTGTCCGGGGTGAAGGTTAGTGTGGTCGGATTGGTGGTGACCTGTATTCCGCTCAACGTAATCGTGACCGGCGCAGTGGGTCGGCTGCTCAGGCGGATAGTGTAAGAGCCATCAGGCCCGCCCTCGGCCACATCAACAATCGCAGGATTGAGGATGATTCCGGCCTGGTCATTATCCTGAATCGTCAGCGTATGCACACTGGGCGAATCAATCGCGGCATTCACTGGCGCATCAAGCCGGATAATTACCGTCTCATCATTTTCAGCTTCCTGATCATCAATAATCGGCACCAGAAGCCGGGCCAGCCGCGCGCCCGCCGGGATTACAATCGTTCCCGGTCGCAGGCCATGATCGGCCAACGAGGCAGTGCCGCCAACCGTGTACGCGACTTGCGCATCGACGGCTGAAACTCGATTGAGACGCACTGTTATTGCCGCCAAACCATCACTTTCGTCAACGATGCTGGCGCCACTGGCAAAACTGATGACAGGCGGCGGACTGGTATCGATAATTGTGACCGTTGCCGTTCCCGGAATGCCAATAAATCCGCCTGACGGCTCAAACAGGCGCAGCGTAAATGTTTCAGCCGGTTCGTATAATTCATCGGCCAGAATAGTGACGGTAAACGTTTTTTGCCGCTCGCCCACGGCGAACGTGAGCTGCCCGCTCGTTGCGACATAATCCTGACCAGGGAGTGCGCTTCCCGCAACTGTCTCGTATCTCACGCGAACCGTCTGCTCTGCCGGCGCATTCAGTCGCGCGGTCACTGTGAGGGAACCGGCATTTTCATTGATGCTCAGTTCCTCGCGGTCAAAGAACAAGATCGACTCGCCTGGTCGCGGGGTGGGCGTGCTGGTTGGCACGGGTGTTGCCGTGCGGGTTGGAGTCGCGGTCAATTGCGGCGTCGCCGTGCGGGTCGGCGTCGCCGTCGGCGATGGTGTCGCGGTGCGGGTTGCCGTTGGCGATGGCACTGCTGTGGCTGGCGGCGGCGGCGGTGGCGGTACAGTTACCGCTGCGGTTGGCGTGTTCGTTGGCAGTGGCGTCGCCGTGCGGGTGGGCGTCGCCGTGCGGGTGGGCGTCGCCGTGCGGGTGGGCGTCGCCGTCGGCGTTGCGGTCGGGGTGGGCGTTGCGGTCGGGGTGGGCGTCGCCGTCGGCGTTGCGGTCGGGGTGGGCGTCGCCGTCGGCGTTGCGGTCGGGGTGGGCGTCGCCGTCGGCGCTTCAATCACCACCACCGGCACATTATCCTCTGGTTCGGCGTCGGGTGCGCTCATTGGCGGCGTATCTTCTTCAGGCGCGGCAATTGCCTGCGGGTCGAGCGGCGGCAACTGCGGGCCGCCAGTCCAGAAACTGTAGTCAACCCGACCACCGCTGATCACGTCACTGCTATGCCACTCCATGCGCGGCGCTACCTGATTGATCATCAGGCTGATGATACAGGACATGAGCACGAGGAGCAGCAGCAATGACGCAAGCAGAATCCACGGCAAGGGCCGTCGAAAGCGGTTGCGGTCAAGCAGCCGATTCCACGCGGGTGGCTGGTTTTTCAGGGCTGGCGGTATCATCTGCGTATCGTAGCGTGAAGAAGAACGTGCTGCCTTGCCCTGGCGCACTCTCAACGCCTATGGTTCCCTGCAATCGCTCGATCAATTGCTTGCAAATCGACAATCCCAGCCCGATGCCGCGTTCGCTCGAGTTGATCCCTTCGCTAACCCCATCGCCCCGGATAAATCGCTCAAAGATCTGTTCGTGCATGTGTGGCGGAATGCCCCGACCGGTATCGCGCACTTCGATCCGCAGCACTTCAGGCTGCGGGATGGCGCGCACTGTGATCGTGCCTTCATTGGTATAGCGACGGGCGTTGTCAAGCAACTGGAACATAATGGTGCGCACATGATCGAAATCTGCCAGCACTTTGGGCAGTTGTCGGGGAATATCAACGACAAGTTGCAAGCCCTTAGCCTTGATCTGACCCTGCACCTGCCAGATCGCATCTTCGATCGGTCGCTGCACTTCGATCGGTTCGATCGTTGACTTGAGCGAGCCGGAATCAAGATTGGCAATCGTGATCACGTTGCTGATAAGCGTGGTCATGTTGTTGGCCTGCAACCGAATCGCTTCCACAAAGCTTTTTTGCTCATCATCGAGCGGGCCGGCTAACCCTCGCGCCAGGAGGTCGGCATTTCCCCGAATGACCGTGAGCGGTGTGCGTAATTCGTGTGAAATTGTCCCGATAAAGTTGGTCTTTGCCCGGTCGACCATCACCTCCTCTGTTAGATCCTGCAAAACAGTGACAAACCCTAACAAATCTCCATTTTCCTGGCGCACTTCGGCGACGTTCAGGCGAACGATATGCTCGCCCAACGTGTAGAGATCCTGCGCGCGCTGATCGCCAAACCCGGGAACGCCTTCTGTCAGCGGGACAAGGGGGAGATCGCTCAATCGCTTCGGCATCGGCGCTTCATCAGCGAGACTGAGAAAACGCCGGGTTGCCCGGTTGATCGAGCGAATCTCGCCATGCACATCGGTGAAGATGATGCCATCGGTGATGCTTTCGACAATCGCTGCCCGCTGACTCGACTCGGTCTGCACCTGAGCGAGCAGTTCGATCAGGTACTCAGTCATGCGATTAAAGTTGCTGGCCAGTACCCCGATCTCATTTTTCGTTGATACCTGCGCGCGGCGATTCAGATCGCCTCTCACCACTGCATTGGCCGTTTCGGCTAATTCTTCCAGCGGGCCGGTAATTCGTCGCGATACCCACAGGCCGAGAACGGCAATGCCCGCGCCTAACCCAATCGTGATGATGGCGAGAACCGGACTAACATTTGCCCAGCTTGAAAGCACCGCTTCGCGAGTGCGGGCAGTTGCCAGGATGCCGGCCCTGCTGCCGCGAATGGTGAACGGCACGTAGGCGAACTGGTATTCAGTATTGTTGACGGTCTGTGTGATGAACAGCGCCTGGCCAAACAGATCGGGATTCGCTTCAAACTGGCCCACCTGTTCCAGAGACATCTGCGGCACCTGCCCCCGTCCGCCAAAGGTGCTGGCAATCACTCGACCTGACAGATCGTAGAGGGTAATCCCATCGGCGCGCGCTTGCTGGCTGATCGTGGTTAGCAGGTTGTCGAGCCGAATGGCGGCAATCAAGCCGCCAACCACTTCTCCTTCCAATCGCACCGGCGCAATCGTAGCAAAATACAGAGCCTGGGTGTCGGTGAATTCGATGAGACCGGCATACTTGTCGCCCCGGCTATCAGCTTCACCGCGCAATATCCGGCCAGTGAACCAGGCATTGTTGAGGTCCAGTTCGGGGTGAGTGACATACGCCCCTTCCGTCGCTAACGGCGGACGCTCAAAATCGGCCATCGTCCGCCCATCGCGGCCAAAGGCGATCAGTCGATCAAGCCGGATGTCGCTTCGCCGTGTGCCCTGGAGAAAGAATGGTTCAAGCGCAATGCGCAATTTAGCGGTATCGCGATCGCGAAATGCCTCGGCGACCGGGGGCGCGCCGATGCTTTCGTTTCGCTGCGCAAAGGCAACTTCGCGGAGGAAATCAAGGCTCGCCTGTTCCTGGGTCAGAAATGCGTCGCTGGCTAGGCGAGCAGTGGCCGCCAGTTCATTGTCAAACCGGTCTTGTTCCTGACGAGCGACAAGAAAAGCGATAGTCGACAGCCCTGCTACCGCGACGACGATCGCAAGGATGAGGAAGGGGCCGATGATTTGGTACTTGAGCTGAGTTTGCAGCTCGCTCATCAGTCGGCGCATGATACTACCCGCTGTCGAACTGAGCTATTCCGTCTGCAATGTCAGGTAAGCCTGTAAGGTTAATGATCTTGCTCGCTGAACCTCATGCATAGTATAAAACACTGTTCATCTGTTGCGAATGCATTTTCGATGGCAAATGGTTAACAGTTTATTTATGTATGACAGACTATCATACTAGTCAGCCCTGCGTGAATGATCGGCGAATGCCAAATAATTCATACGAATGCGCTAAAACCTCATTGGACAGGCCCTGACGACACTTCGGATACGACCGTGCTATAATGTCAGTGTATATACTTGTTCATCGTGTATTCATCTTGCGCGGGCAATATGCAGTTGCGTTTCCTGGGCACCGGCACATCGATGGGGGTTCCCGTTATTGGCTGTGATTGCCTGATTTGCACTTCGTCCGATCCTCGTCATCAGCGCACGCGCACCTCAGCAGTTGTCTATAGCCATGATCTGACGATTTTGATCGATGCCGGCCCTGATTTTCGCGCTCAGGCGCTGTCCGCCCGATTGCGTCGCATCGATGCCATTCTGCTCACTCACTCCCACTTCGATCACGTTGCCGGCCTTGACGATCTCCGCCCGTTTTGCCTTCGTCAGGGCGTGTTGCCCATCTATGGCAGTCGACAAACTATCGCTGACGTGCGCCAGCGGTTTGCCTATGCGTTCGATGACTCATCCGTCGGTTCTTCTCGACCCTCCATCTCGCTCCACGAAGCTGAGCATCAGTTTCAGATTGGGCCGCTGACTGTCCTGCCTATCCCGGTGCCCCACGGCACCTGGACGGTGACGGCTTATCGGATTGGATCGCTTGGCTACGTAACTGACGCCAGCGCGCTGCCCCCCGCTGCGATTGCCGCTCTGCGCGGCGTCGAGGTGCTGGTGCTGAATGCCTTGCGGGTTGAGTCGCATCCAACCCATCTCTCGATCGGTGAAGCGGCGGCGCTTGCCGGGATCATCGGCGCGTCGCGGACGTTTCTGGTGCATATGTCACACTCGGTTGACTATCGGCTTGATTATGGGTTGCCGCCGGGGGTCTCTTTCGCGTATGATGGGTTGGAGGTGGAGGTATAGTTTGTCTCTGCAAGCCGTGTGATCACAAATGATTCGCTTCGCTATCGATGCCCGCCTCAATGCGTATCGCCAGGGTGGAATCGCGCATTATACCCGCAGCCTGGCAACGGCGATGGCGCCATTGCTGGCAGACGATGAACACTTACTGCTGTTGGAACACATCCGCGCCCGCGCGCCGCTCGTGCCTTCATGCCGCCGCGCGCGTTTATTTACCCCGCCACACCATCGCCTTGAGCAATGTACTCTTCCACTTGAAGTATTGCTTCGGCGACCAGCCTTGCTCCATAGTCCTGATTTTATTCCTCCGCTGGTTCGTCCGTGCCCGATGGTTATTACCATTCATGACCTGGCATTTCTCTTGTTTCCTGAGATCCTCGACCGCGCCGCGCGCCGGTATTATAGCCAGATCTATCGGGCAGCAGCCGTCGCTGATGCCATTATTGCCGTGTCGCAGGCCACCCGCGATGATATTGTCGAACGCCTCGGCGTCGCTCCTGAACGGATCACGGTGATCTACGAGGCCGCAGATGAACAGTATCAGCCAATGGATCTGCCGCCGGGTGAGACCCGCGTGATCGATGGTCAAATGCTGACGGCGGGAACGTTCATCCTGTTCGTCAGCACGATCGAACCGCGCAAGAACATTCCTACCTTGTTGCAGGCGCTGCGTATCTGTTGTGATCGGCGACCCGCAACGCCCTATCATCTGGTGCTGGCTGGCGCGCGCGGCTGGCTCGATGAACCAATTCTGGCTCAGATCGGCGAGCTGAGGCTGGCCGATCGAGTGACGCGGATCGGGTTTGTCGGTCGTGATGATTTGCGCTGGCTTTACGCTGCATGCCGGGTGTATGTCAATCCATCGCGGTATGAAGGCTTCGGGCTGCCGGCATTGGAAGCGCTGGCCTGCGGCGCTCCCGCGATTGTGGCTGACACCAGTAGCCTGCCGGAAGTGGTTGGTGATGCGGCATGGCTGGCGCCGACGCTTGATCCAACGGCATGGGCTGACCTGATCGAGCGGCTCTGGCATGATGATGATGCCCGCGCCGACCTCGCTCGCCGCGGGCCGCAACATGCCAGACGGTTTTCCTGGCGCGCGACAGCCGCTCAGACATTGGCCCTCTACCGACAGGTTGTCGCCCGTTCAGGCTGAATTCTCCTCGATCTCGATCTTCAGTAGCGGATGCAGATGAATGGCGGCCAGCCAGGCTTCAATGCCCACCGGTGGCGCGATACCGCGCTCTGAGATGATGCCGCTCAACAGATCGAGCGGTGTTCGATCGGAAAAAGCTACCTGCACGGTAATGCCGGGCGGCGCTTCTGGCCAGATGTGACTTGGCGGCACTGGCGGCGACGGCGGTAACTGATAGCCAGGCGGCAATAGTTTCTCGCTTGAACAGAGGGTATAGATTGGCACGCCCGTCGCCTGGGCTGCCAGAGCCAGCGGATACGTGCCTACCCGATTGATTAATCCATCGCTGCTGATCAGGTCAGCTCCGACCAGCACCAGGTGGCATTGGGCAACCTGCGCCGCCGCCGACGCATCGGTGATCAAGGTCGTGTTAATCCCGCTGGCCGCCAGCTCGCCGGCCAGCATCCGCCCCTCTCCCACCGGCCTGCTCTCGGTGCAGATCACGCGCATACGGCGCCCGGCGCGCTGCGCGTGTCGCAACGCTGCGCGCACGGTTGTGCTGCGCCCAAGGGTCAGGATGGTGGTTTCTTCGCCAATCAGGCGCAATGTGGTCTCGGCAATTGCCGCTTCATGCACATGCAACCGTCGGCGAAAATCGTTGGTTGTCTCATCAACCAGACGTTGGGCTTCCTCACTGCTGCTGGCTTCTTCCAACCGCCACAACAAGCCATTGACCAGATTCACCAGCGGCGCCATCGTTGGGTGGCTCCGCATCAATGCCCGTCCAACCGTAAGCACTTCACGTTGCACATCCGCTCTCGTCGCCATCGGTCGACTCCGCGCGGCGCGCGCCAATACATCAGCGCATTTCTTTGCAATTTCTACCGCGCCTGAGACCGTATCGGCCGCAATCGCGGCAACGGACTGGGCGATAAAGGGATCCATACTTCTCCCTGCGCTGGCATTCAATGTTCGGCCATGCGACAATTCCTTCGCCTTCACCTTCAGGCGACAATCTTACCATAGCATACTTTTGCGCCGGTACACTAACGGATTGTGCGCTGATGGGGGAGATTGCGCAACAGTTCGGCAAGCTGCGGGATGGAAAACGGCTTGGTCAGCAGTTTACCCTGAAGTTGCTCTTTCTGGTGCGGTTGCAATGTGCTTAACGTGTCGCCGCTGATGAAGATGATACGATCGGCCAGATGCGGATGCAGGCGCTGGATCGACTGACTGAGATCGAAACCGCTCTTTTGCGGCATCCGCAGATCGGTGATGACCAGATCGTAATGCTGGCGCGACAGCTCTTGCAGGGCCGAATCTACATCGCCAACCGTTGTGGTCTGGTGACCGAGTTCATTGAGCAGACGCTGCAACATGCGTCGCACACTCTCTTCATCATCGACCACCAGGACGCGCTGTTCAGGTCCGCTGTCGATTTCAGATGGCGGCGTCGCCGCTTGGATGAAACCGGCGTCTTCAGTGATCAGGGGCAGTCGGAGATGCATCGTCGTGCCGACGCCAACCCGGCTTTCGGCCCAGATCTGGCCCTGATGCTCTTGGATGATCCCGTAGCAGATCGATAGACCTAGACCCGTGCCTTGCCCAACTGGTTTCGTCGTAAAGAATGGGTTGAAAATCTTTTCAAGGTGTTCTGGCGGGATGCCGATGCCGGTGTCGGTTATCGAGACCTGCACGTATGGTTGCCCGGCGACCTCGACGCTGGTGGTGCGGATGGTTAATACGCCTGAGCCGCGCTCTGCCATCGCCTGACGCGCATTGGTGATCAGGTTGAGAAAAACTTGCTGCAACTGATGCGGATCAACGACCGTCGGCGGCAAATTGGGGTCAAGCTCAAGCTGGACGGTAATATTATCGACCCGTAACTGGTATACCTGCAATGCCAGGGCGCTCTGTATCACATCGTTGATCTGCGCCAGCGCGCGTTCTGGTTTGTGCTCGCGGGCAAACATCAATAGATTCCGCACAATGCGCCCTGCCCGATCGGCCTGTTGCCGAATCTGCTCCAGATCGGTGCGGGTCTCTTCATCAAGCTCGCGCATCCGCAACAGCAATTGCGCATAGCCGGAAATGCTGGTCAATGGATTATTCAGCTCATGGGCCACGCCGGCAACCAACTGTCCCAGCGCCGAGAGTTTATCCGACTGGATTAACTGCTGTTCGAGTCGCCGTCGTTCGGTGAGATCGCGACCGATGCAGACGATCATAACCTGGTCGTCGATTGCCAGCCGTTGGATGCTCATCTCAACCGTTGCGATATCTCCCTGCGGACGCTGGAACGAGATGGTAAACGGTAGTTGCTCGTGGCCGGCAATAACGCGCTTGAGCGCATGCTCGATGCGCGCCCATTCCTCTGCCAGACACCAGCGCTGGAGTGATTGCCCGATCATCTGATCAATCTCGGCGCCCAGAATGGCAGCGCCGCTCTGGTTGCTGCTGGTGATGCGAAAGTGTTGGTCGAGCGTCACCACCATGTCAGAGGCATTGGTGAAGATTGCGCGGTATCGCTCTTCACTGCTGCGCGCTGCCTGATAGAGCCGCGCATTCTCGATCGCAATCGCCGCGTAATCAGCCAGCGCCGCGAGCATGTATTGGTCGCTATCGGTAAACGCGCGGTTTGTCCGCCGATTATTGACTACCAGCACGCCAATCACGCGATCGCCAAGCTGGATAGGCGCCTGCAGTGTGGCCTGTACCACCATCGACGGGGCGATAGCGATCGGCGCTTGCGTTGTTGCCTGGCTCAGGCGCAATGGCATCCCGCGCTGCGCTACCTGTCCAACCAGCGAATCCGTTCCATGCAGCCGCAGGCCTGCCAGCGATTGAGCAGCAATATTGCGCGCTGCGCGCGCAAATAACGCCCCGTTCTGTTCATCTTGCTGAAAGAGGATGCCTTCTTCGGCCTGGGTCACGTACACGGCTGCTTCAACGATGCGTTCCAGCAGTTGCGATGGCTCCATGAGCGCCGTGACCGATTTGCCTACCCGGGCCAGGACAGTCAATTCCTGAACGCGCTGTTGCAGCAATGCCATCAACCGATCGCGCTCACGCTGGAGACGACGTTCGCGCAACGCCAGATCGATCACGCTCCGCGCTTCATTGTCAGAGAAAGGCTTGATCAGGTAATTGCGCGCGCCCAGCCGAAAGGCTTCGACCGCAATCATCTCTGAGCCATGCGCGGTCATCAAGATCACAGGAACATCAATATGTTCCTGCGTCAGGATGCGCAAGAAATCAAGCCCGTTCATGTCCGGCAACTGGAGATCGAGCAAAATCAGATCGGGCTGGCGCGCGCGCACCAGTTCCAGACCACGCCGACCAGTGAACGCAACCGCCGCCCGATACCCCAGTTCGGGGAGGACGGTCTCTGCCAGCATCCGGCTTACGTGTTCACTATCATCGACAACGAGGATTTCTTCCATACCGGAGAGCCTGATCTGCGCTATTGATGAGGAGAGCCGGGCAAGATGTCGATTGACAGCAGCGATATTTCGGCTCTAATGTAGAATTGTACACGGAACCATGCGGATCTGCAACTGTAAAGGATGATCATGGATGCGGAACAGCGGCGAATTGTGACGGTGCTGGGCGACGTAAACGTCGATCTGGGCTTTATGTTGCCGCATTTTCCTCGTGAGGGCGACGACAATCCCGCAACCACGGTCTACTGGAGCGGCGGCGGCGCTGGCTTGAATATGGCCGTAGCCTTCCGTCAGCTTGGCGCATTGCCCTACCTGATCGGGCGGGTTGGCAATGATCTTGCCGGTTCCTTTGCGCTGCAAACAGCGCGCGCGCGCGGCGTTCAGGTGAGCGCGGTGCAGGTTGATGCCGCGATGCCGACCGGATTGTGTGGGATTGTGGTGACTGCGAGCGGGCAGCGCAGTTTTCTCAGCTTTCGTGGAGCCAATGTGGCCTGTGATTCTTCGACCTTAACCCCGTCGCTCATCCGATCGAGCAAGCTCCTGGCCGTCGGCGCTCATGCCTTGCTTGATGATCCCCAGCGCGCGGCAGCGTTGCAGGCAATGGAGCTGGCAATTGAACAACAGTGTCCGATCATGCTCGATCTGTGTTTGCCATCAGTGCGGGTGGCGCGTCGCCTGATCGTGCGCTTGTTTCCTCAGTTATGGCTCTTGACGATGAATGAAGATGAATTGCGCTTGCTCTTGCCCGGGCAGAGCGTTGCCCAGGCTCTCGATAGCCTGATCGGCGCGGGCATTCGCCACGTTGCAGTCAAACGCGGCGCGCAAGGGTGCAGTGTGGCCAGTTATGATGGGCGTCGCCTTGACTCGCTGCCGCCCGCCGTCGCGATCGTCGATACGACGGCCTGTGGCGATGCGTTCAGCGCTGCGTATGCCTGGGGCATCCTGCACGGTCTGGATCTCTCGCAAAGCGCGGCGCTGGCCAATTTGGTGGGCGCCTTGACGGCTACGCGCCCTGGCGCAGTTGAGGCGATTCCGTCGAGTAGCGAATTGCGGGGCCGCCTGCATGCCGAGATCATCTCCCGGCTCGGCCTGCCCAATTGAACGCTAAGGTTGGAACAGTTAAGGAGTGTATCATGCCGCCACTGTGGAAAGAGCAGCTTGACCGGCTGCGTATTCGTGATCTGGGTGAAATCTTTCGCGCCTCCAAACCAATCATCGGGATGGTTCATTGCTGGCCGCTGCCTGGCTCGCCTGGTTACTCCGGCTATGGGATGCAGACGATCATCGACCATGCCGTGCGCGATGCCGAAGCGCTGGCCGAGGGCGGCTGCGATGGTCTGATCGTCGAAAACATGTGGGACATCCCGTTTCGAGCTGGCCCCCACGTGCAGCCTGAGAGTATTGCCGCGCAGGCCGTTGTGGCCCATGCTGTGCGGCAGGCCGTTCCCGAACTTCCGCTTGGCATCAATCTGGTGCACAACGGCGGCGTGGCTCTGCTGGGCATTGCCATTGCCTCTGGCGCCAGTTTCATTCGCGTCTGTATGTTTACCGGCGCCGGTGTTTGGGATGCGGGGAGTTGGGATGAAGGCTGCGCGGCTGATCTGATGCGCCGACGCAAAGAGCTGCATGCCGAGTCGATCAAGATCTTTGCCGATGTCGATAAGAAGCATTCGGTGCGTTTTCCCGGCATCGATCTGGCTACCCATATTGAGTGGACGCGCTTTTTTGGCGCCGATGCCCTGATTATCTCTGGCCGCATGACGGGTGATGCGCCCGATCTGGCGAAGGTTGAGCAGGCTCGTCGCCTGGCCGGTGATACTCCCATCTTGCTGGGGAGCGGCACGACCGAACACAATATTGCCGCCTTTATGCGCGTTGCCGATGGCGTTATTGTCGGCAGCAGCATCAAATATGATGGCGAGATTGCCAACCCGGTTGATCCGACCCGGGTACGCCGGTTTGTGGCCGCTGCCCGCAATTATGATTAGTACTTTTGGTTTATGTTGCAATAGTACCAACAGTGCTTTCAATCAGGACTATCATGCTATTGTTGCAAGTGCGCGCTTGCAGTATGGTAGAAAAGGGCGATAAACTTGTTTGCATCTTGCCAAAGCCCTCCAGCGGTCTCACTATTGAGCTGGCGCTACGCCGTAGCAGTTGTCATCAATCTACCGTTCTCGCTAACATCGCTGCATCGTCCTGGCTGACATCACTGTACCATCGCTGCCTGCAACTGCTCGTGCCGCCGAAAAGATTGATCTTACAGTACGTTGCTACGCAAATCTTCAATAGTGATGACCAATCGGCACCCCGCTTCTGTGGGGTGCCGGTTTTTTGTCGGCGTTTCAGGCCTGAAAGGAACTATCGCCATGTCGATTGTGCTTGCCGCAACCCATCACGATCCCGATGGCCGTCTCTATCAGCAGATGGTGCGCGTGTTTCCGCAGGTGGCCGCCGCTACTGACGGGATTGCTATCTTGCTGACTCCCACGAGCGTGCCGCTTACCCGTGACTGGTTGCGCCAAACTTCAGCGACGGTGCTCGTTGCCGAGGCTGGTGAACCGATAGGCCATCTCCACCTGGGGCGCTGGCGGCGTGGCGCCGTTCAGACGGCGCTCGCAGCTTTCCCTACCGCCAGCCATTTCCTCTTTTGCGATCTCGACCGCGTCCTGCACTGGGTTGAATACTGGCCGGATGAATTTACTGCCACGCTTGCCGTCATCCCAGAAGCTGATGTGACGGTGCTGGGGCGCACTCCACGCGCGTTTGCCAGCCATCCCCGCGCCCAGGTTGCCACTGAAGCGATCGTCAATGAAGTCTTCGCCCGCGTCACCGGTTTGCCGTGGGATGTCATGGCCGCGGCGCGCGGCCTCTCACGCCGGGCTGCCGAGTTGATCGCCACCGCCAGTCGTGACGACAGCATCGGCGCTGATTGCTCGTGGTTGCGTCTGGCGCAGCGCGCAGGATTAGCGCTGGCCTATCGGGTCACCGAAGGGCTGGAGTTTGAAACCCTCGACCGCTATCTCGATGAAGTGGCTGCGCTGGGTGGCTCACAGGCGTGGCTCGACCGCTTCGACGCCGACCCGCGCAACTGGCTGATGCGCATCGATCTGGCGCGCGCGGCTGTCGCTGCCTTTCTGGCCGAGCCATAACTGAAACAGCAAACCGGCGTGGCCTGTTCTGACCACGCCGGCTGCTCCTCCTGTCACCCCTGTGATGATGCTTAACGGTAGGGGCGAATCGCGCCTGCGAAACGGCTCGTCCAGTATGAACTCCAGATACCTGAAATCTGCACGCCGTAGGCCGGACTCATCGCATGCACCATCTGGCCGTTCCCGATGTAGATCGCCACGTGCGAAATGCCGCGTTGACCGCCGGTATTGACGAAGAATATCAGATCGCCAGGCGCCAGATTGCTCATACTGCCGATCATCGCGCCGTAGCGCGTGCTGAACTGACTGGCGGCAGTGCGTGGCAAATTGACTCCGAACTGACGGTAGACATACGAGGTGAGGCCGCTGCAATCGAAGCCAGTGCGTGGGCTGGCGCCGCCCCAGACGTAGCGATAGCCAACGAACTGCACAGCATAACTGGCTACATCACCGCTGGCGGGAATGTTTGGGTTGCCGCCGCTGGCCAGGCGGTTGCGTGACGGCAGTGGTGGCACGTCGTTGGTATACGGCACGCGCCGAGCCGCCATTGGTGTCACTCGCAACAGTTCGGCGTAGATCCATGCCTTGGCGCCGTTCGCCAGCTCTACCCGGTACCAGTCTTTATGCCGAGCCAGCAACTTTACTTCAGTGCCGGCATTCACCGCGCCAATGCGGTCATAGCCCGAACCAGGCCCTTTGCGCAGGTTGACCGAATTTTCCAGCACGGCGCCCACCAGTGGCGGGTTGGGATCGGGAATGCTGGTCGCAACCGGCACTCGCTCAATCACGCCGGGATTGATGTTGAGAAACTCAGCCGTGACCCAGCCATACATTCCGCCGGTTTCAACCAGAAACCATCCGTTGTACTGCTCGACCAGCGACAGTTCTTGCCCGGCAGTGAGCCGCTTCATGCTAACGTAATTGGTGCCGGGTCCGTCACGGAGGTTGAGGCCATCTTCACGGACGGTAGCCACGCGCGGCGGCGGCGGCGGCGGAATCAGCGACTCATTCACCGGTTTGAGGTTGTAAAAGACCGCTTCCGGCAGAGCGACCAGCTCGGCTGAAATCCAGCGCAATGAGGGATCATCGGCGGTGCGGAACTGGAGCCATTCTTCAAATCGCCCCACCACCTCGATGGTAGTGCCGGCGGTAAGGCGGGCTATATCATCGTAAGCCAGTCCCGGCCCATTGCGCACTTTTGCCACATCAGCGGTGACGGTCACCGGCACAATCAGCGGCGCATTGACTTCGCTGCGCGAGAGCATGGTTAACGGCACCGGCAGCGATTCGTCCATTTCAAGCGGCGGATCGCCAGCCTGATCACCAGCGTTGAGGCGGGGCAGCGCAATTGGCCCGGCGATCGTGATGGGCACATCGCCTTCGCTAACGAGCGGCGCCGCCGTCGGCAGCGCCTGTGGCAATGGCGCAGCGCGGAAGGGCAACTGTCCGAGTAAGAGCGCGACCGGGAAGAGGAGGGTAACAACCGAGTGAAGCAGATACCGAGGGGGAAGCTGGCGTAGCCAGCGCTGCATGTCGCGATTGGAACGATTGAGCGAAGTGATGATAGAGACAGGTCGCAGGCGCTGAGTATATCTTCTTCGATGGTGAACAGCTCGTTCGCGAAGACGTTGCAGCTCGAGCGGAAGCAGGTCACTTGCACGATCGTGTTGTAGCTCTATCATGGAGCGTTGTTCCTCTTTCTGTCTGCTAACCGGCTGGTCTGGCAATTTGCCAATCCACGCGCGCGGTGGGACCAGAGGTTAACAGGTAGAGAAGCAAAGCGATAAGCGAAAGCGAGGCTGTCAGGTGGATGTCATTATCGCTTCAGCTTCTTGCCGGCGGTTCCACTGTGTTGCAGACACGTTCATGGTACACAGCGTCTCGTCGCAAAAGTAGAAAAATAGTAATACACCTTGCTCGATTTGTCAATAGGCGAGTGCAAGAAGAGGATGTTGGTTATCAGGAAGGCGCATTCAGCCAATTTTGTCGATCACGGGAAGCAAAACTGTCAAGAGTTCTGTCAATCTTTTTTTCAGGGTAGTGGAGTTTCGAGCAGTACATCTGTGCTGCGCATGAAACGCAATCTCACAGGCGCAGCACGTATTCTGATAACTTTCTGAGACGGAGCGGACGATGCAGAGTCGGCAGCAAACACCGTGCCGGAGCACATCGCAGACACCGCAAGAATGTTAGCCGCGTTTCTCGTGATCAATCATCCCTGCACGCGCATCGTCCTTATCCCTCGCTTGTGGGGGCAGGGAGGGGCGAAAGCGATTACCGTTTGCCCTCGTCGCCGCGACGTTCTTCCAGAACCATCACGAGCGGGCATCGCGCGGCGCCGGCTTCGATAGCTGTCCGATTCGCCGCATCGCTCGCGCTTCAACCGGCGCAGCGCCAGCTTGCCAACGGGATCACGCTCCTGGCGACCACTCTGGGGGTGCCGTTCGCGCCGCTGGAATTTCTTCATCATTATTCTGTGAGTATCGAGTGCTGCAAATATGCGACATCCAGAGAGATCCGATTTCGCGCAGCCTTCGCATAGATAAGTGAAGGGGCATGCGTGGGCATGTTCTTGACGACAAGGTAAGTCAGGAGGAGCCAAGATGGATATCGATCAACTCAAGTCCGGTTCATTTTCGCGTCGCAGTCTGCTCAAGGGTGCTGCGAGTCTCAGCGGCGGATTAATGATGGCGAGCTTTACCAGTCTATTTGGCATTAAATCGGCTGAAGCAGGGCACGATCGCAAAGATGATCCGCAATTGATCCTGAATCTGGCTGCTACAGCGGAAACTCTCGCAACAACGTTCTACTATGCAGCGCTAACATCGGCTAAATTCAGGCTTGATGACGAAGATATTCTCTATCTCAAGCTGGCGCTGGATGCCGAAAAGTACCATCTCGATTTCCTAATGGCTAATGGCGGACGCGCGCTCACCAATCAATTCTACGTACCAGCTAATCTGTTGAACGATGCGGCGCTCTTTGTTAAAGTGGGCGCCGATGCTGAAACAGCCTTTGTAGGCGCTTATCTGGCTGCCACTCGCCGCTTTGCCGAACTCGGCGCCGATCGGCTGGCCGGCACAACGGCCCAGCATGCCTGCAGCGAAGCTCAGCATTTGGCGCTGGTGCGCGAGATCGGCGGCTTCGCGCCGAATAACCTGCCATTGCCCTTACCGATCTACTATAATGTCTCTGATGCGGTGCCAACGCTCGCGCCGTTCTTGCAAGGCGGCGCCGGTTTTATCGGGCCGGTCATGGCGCCAAGCGCTGCGCAGATTGCAGCCGCGCTTGGCGGGGTTAAGTCTGATCCTACCGAGCCATACACAAACGTCTTCTAAACTGCCCAGTCAAGGTTGTGTCATTAGGCCTGTCAGGGTATTCAGGCGTCCTGACAGGCTCTTTGCTTGCGCAACGCAAGACAGGGTTGAAAAGGGCGAGTGATTGGCGAAAACGAATGATGCTTCATAGCGCTATATTTGACTATAATAAGGTTGTTCAACGTCGAAACAAACAAAAGGGTTTCGCCTCCAATGATGCCTGAACAGCCTCAATACACCGGCTTGCGTCATCTGGCTGATGATCTGCTGATTGACTTGATTGTGCAGCGAGAAGAGGCCGCTCTCGGCGAATTGTACGACCGCTATGCGGCGCTGGTCTATGCGATTGCCCTGCGTGTGACAGCCGATCGCCAGACTGCCGAGGAGGTCATGCAGGATGTCTTTCAAAATATCTGGCAAACAGCCGGAGGGTTTCGTCGTCAGACAGGCGCAGTCAGCGGCTGGATTATTGGCATTGCTCGTCATCGAGCGATTGATGCGCTGCGAAGCAAACGAGAACGTGGTCGCAGCCGCGAAGTTACTGGAATTGATGTGAGCGCGCTGTTTTCCGTAACCGCCGGCGTTGATGATGAATTGGAGCAACGCGCGCTGCAAGATATTGTTCGCGCTGCGCTAACCGATCTTCCGCAAACGCAGCGTCAGGCGATAGAGATGGCATACTACGCCGGGTTGTCTCAGAATGAAATTGCCAGGCAACTGGGTGAACCAGTTGGCACTATCAAGACCAGAATTCGCTTAGGCTTGGCGAAATTACGCGATGTCTTACGATCGCTGGTGGAGTAATAATTATGAGCACGTCTGCAGAGTCGCCTGATGAGCTGATTGAATTGCTGTCAGCGTATGCGCTTGATGCTCTTGAACCTGCCGAGCGCATGCAGGTGCAACGATTGTTAGTCGAACAACCAGAACTTCAGCAAATTCTGGCCGAATTGCGCGCGGCTGCTGATCTCTTGCCTTATGCGCTCGAACGACCGTCACTGCCTCCAGAATGGCGGCAACGAACGTTAGATTACGCGCTTGGTCGGCGCTCTTCTGTCAGCCCATCTCCTGCCGTGGACCGGCAACGCAGGCAGGCATGGCGAGGATGGCAGAGCGGCCTGATTGCCGTTCTCTGCGTGATCGTGCTGATCGCGGCTGGAGTCATTGGCGGTCTCGCTACCCAGTTGGCAGCCACCCGCCAGCAGCGCGATCAGGCAGAGGCTCAGCTTGCAACTGTTCAGACGACTTCCCAGCAACTGGTAGCCTTATTAACTTCCCAATCGCCGCTGGCGACTCTCATTGGCGAGACGGGAAGAGGGGTCGTTGTTCGGGATGAAACCGGCCAACTGGTGATGATTACGGTGCTTCCGCCCCTGCCAGCAAATCAGGTCTATCAACTCTGGCTGCTGGAAGGATCGGCTGCGCCGGTTAGTGGCGGCGTTTTTACCATTGAACCGTCTGGTTATGGCATTATTCGCTTGCCTGATACAGGTGCGCAGCCAGGCACAATTCTCGCCATTACGGCTGAACCATCTCCGGGTAGTCCTGCGCCAACCAGCGCCATCTTGATCAGCGGGCAGCTAACATGAGCCCAGTGTTTGCCCCCGATTAGTGCGCGCGCGAGAAGAGCAAGGTGCGCCAGTAATAAGCTACCGCCGCTATATGTTCGGTCAGGGTAGGCGACGGCCCGGTTTCGATCGCCGTCACCGCAAACCCCATTGTCTGGGCCTGTCTGATGAGGGGTAAGCGCTGATCGCGCGGAGCAGCAATCAGCAGACGACGCAGGCCATCGCTCTGCGCCCTCGCCAGCAACAGCGTCGCCTCGTCAAGGACCAACAGGCGATTCGCAGCAACGCCGCGGTTTACCAGTTCAGCCATGACCTCAGCGGCCAGCGGGCCAGCCAGATACGCCCTCGGCAGCGCGTCGGCGTTGAGCAGACTGGCTATCTGCTCGCTGGCTTCGATGCCCAATGGTTGCGTGGCCAGAATGATCGCAGCGTCAGCGGCGCGGTTCGTCGCCTCTTCCATAGGTTGTGACAACGCCCAACTGGTGGATACAATCAGGATGATCGCAATGCTGATGATCCAGCGTAATCCAAGGCTGATGTGCCTGGTGAGCAATCGCATCATTGAACATCCTCATCAGAAGAGATCGGCCAGCAGTTGCTTAACCTGCTGGATGGTGAATGGTTTGGCCAGCACGGCAGCGATGCCGCGCGCGCGCGCTTCGACCGGATCGATCTGTTCGCTCCAGCCGGTCACTAAAATAATGCTGGTATCGGGGTGAGTCTGCCTGATCACCTCCGTCAGTTCCCATCCTGACATACCGGGCATGCCCAGATCAGTGAAGATCAGATCGTAGCGCTGCTGCTCGAGTCGGCTCAAGGCTGCCTCACCGGAATCCGCCTCATCGACGCGCTGGCCGCAGCGACGCAAAATCTGCGCCAGTACTGCGCGCACCGCCGCTTCATCATCAACGACCAGTATCCGTTTTCCTGGGGCGGTTGCAGGCGTCACCGGCGTATCCGCTTTCTGGGCAGGCGGCGACCGCACCGGCAGCCAGACCTGAAAGGTTGTTCCCTGTCCGGGTGCGCTTGCGAAGGTGATACGGCCTTCGTGTTGCTGCACGATGCCGCGCGCAATTGCCAGTCCCATTCCGGTGCCCCGGCTACCTTTGGTCGAAAAGAACGGCGCAAAGATTCGTTCGCGTAGCGCAGGATCGATCCCAACGCCATTGTCCTCCACTTCAAGCACTACCCCTGGTTCGCCTTGCGCCTGTCTGGTGCGAATAGTGATGACACCGCCGTCAGGTAATGCATCAATCGCGTTGAGCACCAGATTGATCACCAGCTCGCGCAGGGCGGGCGCGTCACCGGCGATGATCGGCAAGGGCGACAGTTCCTGGCGGACATCAATATAAATGCCGCGACCCTGCGCGTCATCGCGCCAGCGCGGTCGGGTGAGGGCCAGACTCTCGGCAACGATCTGATTGAGATCGACGGCGCTCTGCGGCTGCGAGCGGCTGGTTTGGGCAAAGCCCTGCAGGCGACGCACCGTTGCCGCGCCGTCGAGCGCAGCCAGCTCAATGGCGCGCAATCCTTCCCGCAACCGTTCATCGTCAGTCTCGGCCAGCAAGAGTTGCACATGGCCGAGGATGCTGGCCAGCAGATTGTTGAAATCGTGCGCGACCCCGCTCGATAGCTCGCCCAGCGCGCGCAACCGATCACGCTGAGCCAACTGTTCCCGCGCCCGTTGCAGCTCTGCATCGTGGGCCAGATTGGCGATCGTCACCCCGATCAGATGACTCATGGCCATGACCAGATCGAGATCGCCCTGACTGAAAATGCCCTTAACCGCACTCTCGATGATGATCACGCCGAAGACTCGCTCGTCAACCAGAATCGGCGCTATCAGCTCGGCAGCGGTTGCCGGCAGGCTGGCGTGACCGACGTAGCGTTCATCGCGCAGCACGTCATTGACCAGCGCCGGTTGCGCATGGCGAATGACCCAACCGCTGATCCCGATGTTTACCGGTGAGGGAGGTAAGGCATTCTGGTCAGCCAGATGACGCATCAGATGACCATGAGCGGCGCGCGCAACCAGTTGGTTGTCTTCAATCACGCCGATGATCACCTGGTAGTAACCAAACGCTTCGTGCAGGAGTCGAGAGGCGGCATCGAGCAACTGATCGATCTGGCGGATGGTGCCGATCTGCGCGCTAAACTGTTGCAGTGCCTGAAACTGGCGCGCGCGCTCTTGCGCTGACCGGAGCAGGCGGACATTGTTGATCACGACTGCCATCTGTTCGGCGAACATCTGCGCTGCTTTCACATCTTCAGCGCTGAACGCATCGACCGTCCATTTATCGATGGTGAGAAACCCGATCGTCATCTGATCTACCCGTAGCGGCACCCCGATCCACGAGCGAATGATGTCGCTGTCGGGCACCTTCTGCCAGCCCGGCACACGTTGCACGTCGGGGTGGTAGATGGCGGTGCCGTAGCGGCGCAGTTCGTCCAGCATCGAGTCTGGCCCGGCAAAGAGCGTCACCTGATCTACTTTGCTGCGCAGACCACGCTGGGCGATCATGCGCACGTACTCGTCATTCTGTGTCACGAAGACGCAGGCGGAGTCGAAATTGATAAACCGGTGCAACTCAGCCAGAATCTGATCGAGCACACTGGCCTGATCGATGCGCGCATTGGTTAATGCCACCAGGTTGCTTAAAGCTTCTGCCCGCGCATGAGCGCGGCGTTCGTAAGCGAACTGGCGGGCGCGCGCCAGTTGCCCGGCGGCAAATGCCAGCAATTTAGCGTCGGTCTGCCGCCAGTAGTGACCGGGACGGTGCGCTGTCAGCCAGGCCGGCAATCCATCGAGGCGCAGATCGACGATCAGAGCGCCTTCCCGTCGCCAGAGATCGAGCTGTTCTCGCGTGAGGTGGGAACCGTAACGATCGATCAGGCGTCCGCTACGGGTGGTGGTGATAAGCTGCGGCATGACGCCCAATACCTCAGCCAGTTCATTCAGGATCAGCGCCTCGGCCTGATCGGCTTCGGCGGTGAAAGAAAGAATCCGTTCGCGCGCGGTGGCCAGGCGAAGCGAGCGCGTATGACTGGCGTTCTCAATTGCGATGGCCGCTTGATCGGCGAAGATCGAAACTGTCTCAATCACTTCTGCCGAAAACGGCGTCGCTGGCTCAAAGCGTGAGAAACTAAGCGCGCCGACGCAGCGATCGCGCACGATCAACGGGATGGAGACGATTTCTGCCGGATGACGGTCAAGTTGCGGCACATAGCGCGGGTCACTGGTCGGATTGGTCAGATGGAGCGTCTGTCGCTGCGCCACCGACCAGCCGGCAACCCCTTCGCCGACGCGCATCCGAAACGAGCGCCGGTATTCTGGCAAATCCTCCAGGCCCAGCACGGCGGCGGTCGCCAGCCATTCCTCGCTCTCCTCAAGCAGCCAGATTGCGACCACGTCGGCGCCGCTCAGCTCACGGGTGGCATGCAGAATCCGCTGCAACACGTCTGGCAAATCGAGCGACGAGAGGATGGCCTTGCTGAGGGCAAGGATGGCAGCAATAGGCGATGGAGCACTGGTCGGCGCGGGGGCCGATTGAGATACGTCATTGTCGGTCATAGTTTCATTATACTCGTTGCGCATAACCTGAAACGTTTTATGTTCACGAGACTGAGAAATCGATAATTAGTCTCAATTTTGTTGCACTGCGTAACCTGCGGCCTGTTCAGACGGTTTCTTTCATGACATCGGTGTTCGACAGGGTTGCATGCAGGAAAGGAGCAGGCAATGCGCAGTTTTCGCGGTACGATGAATCGGGTTGAACTGATCGGACGGTTGGGCGCCAACCCGGAAGTGCGGCAGGTGGGGAACGGAGTTTCGTTTTGCCGCTTCAGTGTGGCCACCAATCGGCCCGGCGCGAATGATGACCACAGCAAGCGAACGAGCGAGACCGAGTGGACGACGGTCGAAGTCTGGGAGCGTCTGGCCGAGGTTTGTGGGAATTATCTGCAAAAGGGGCGTCGGGTGATGGTGCTGGGCAGCCTGCGCACTGATAACTGGCAGGATAAAGAGAGCGGGCAAATGCGCTCACGCACCTACGTGCGCGCTGATGAGGTGCTGTTCCTCGATGGCGGCAATGGACGGCACGATGATGATGACGGTGATGAATAGGGCTAGGCGATCAAGCGCGCCGTTGCGTGCCGCCGCGCGGTAACGCGGCGCGTTCCCGGCGCTCGTCGCGGCATTGCGAGGGGCGGCGAGCGCCGGGCGGCAATCACCCACTCCGACGGATAGATGCCGCTCACGGCCTGTCGCGCGCGGATAGGGAACGCGGCGACGCGGCATGGGTTGCGCACTCGGATGGGATTGCCTGGGATACTGGCGCGCGCTCGCAATGACTGAATTCCTTTCTGGTGAGCGTTCTCTGGACTGCTGAAGCAAGGCTTCAGCAGTCCATGCCCTCTGGCTCGGTGCGCTCAGCAACTAGCTTCTCGTCCCAATGTCCTGTTTTCTGCGCGCAATCGGGCAGATACTTATGGCTGGGCAGCCTGAAAACGCAGCACGACGTCACCCTGCTCGTTAAGCAGAGCCAATCTGTCATTGTTTAGCTCATAGCGGGTGATGGCGTTCAACGCTGCATGGAATTGTTGTTCTTGATCCATCACTGTCTGATCAGCGCAAGCCATCAGAGTCGTCATGACATTGCTCACCTGGAGCGTCGCTCTGTCGATCTGGTAACCGGCGCTAAAGGTGTTGCATCCAGCAAAGCCGCTCAATCGATCTGGCCGATCGAACGTGATCGTTAGCGGGCGGCGAGTTACTGCCACTGGCTGACCATTCAATTCGATCAATTGCCAAGAACTACCCAGCAGACTCGGTTGCGGTGTTCGTTCACTGAAGCCGCATGCGCTGAGCGCGCAGATCAATACGCAGAACCCTAACATCCATCGCTGACCAATCATAGCTTTCCCGTTCCTGATAAAGCGGTGCCAACACTCTCGCAACGACTGCGTCGGGGCAGAAGTTCCCGCAGATCAGCCGTTGCATCTGGTCTGGGATGCGTTCTGCGCTGCGCTTTTCCATGACACGCCGCGAATCGGTCGCTTGGGCTGGCGGTGGGACGCGAATCCCAACGCCGATCACACTCACTCTGCGCTACAATATGGATAGAGAAACCGCAGGATATACGGTGGCAGTATGATTATTCTGAACTATGCCCATCCACTCACAGCAGCTCAGCGCGAGCAGATTGTCGCGATCACCGGTCAGGCGGTGGAGCAGGTGATTGAGATCAACAGTCAGATCGATCCGCAGCAGCCGCTTGGGCCGCAGATCATAGCCTTTGCTGATGCTGCCGGCCTGTCTGCGCACCAATGGCAGAGTGAGGCAATCCTGGTTAATCTGCCTTCGCTTAACTACAGTGCCGCCGCGCTGCTGGCAGAGTTGCACGGGCGTATGGGCTATTTCCCTGCCGTGCTGCGCCTGCGTCCGGTAGCAGGCGTTGTGCCGCTGCGCTACGAAGTGGCTGAAATCCTCAATCTGCAAGTCTTGCGTGACGAAGCGCGTCTGCGCCGGTCACTGTGACCGAGAGGCGCCGGAGAGCCGCTCATGAACAATCGTCTGATTTATCTTGACCACGCTGCGACCACGCCGCTCGATCCGCGCGTTCTTGACGCTATGATGCCGTTTCTAGTCGGCATGAGCGGCAATGCCTCAAGCATTCATCAGGTTGGGCGAGCTGCTCTGCAAGCGCTCGATGATGCGCGTGAACAGGTGGCGCTCATTCTCGGATGCCAGCCGAAAGAGATCGTCTTCACCAGTGGCGGCAGCGAGAGCATCAATCTGGCGATTAAGGGGGTGGCGATGGCCCTGCGCGGTCAGGGGAAGACCCATCTGATTACCAGCGCCATCGAACATCACGCTGTGTTGCACGCAATCGACTATCTGGTCGAGTATGAAGGGTTTCAGGTCACCACGCTGCCGGTCAGTCGCAGCGGCCTCGTGAATCTCGCCGATCTCGCTGCCGCGCTCCGGCCTGAAACGGCACTGGCGTCGATCATGTATGCCAACAACGAAACGGGCATGATTCAACCGGTGGCCGAGCTGGCAGCTATCTGTCGCGAGCGCGGCGTCTTGTTTCACACCGATGCAGTGCAGGCGCCCGGTCAATTGCCAATCGACACCCAGGCGTTAGGGGTCGATCTGCTCAGCCTGACGGCCCACAAGTTTTACGGGCCACAGGGCGTGGGGCTGCTCTACATTCGACGGGGCACGCCGCTGGCGCCGCAGATCAATGGCGGCGCGCAGGAGCGGCGACGACGGGCCGGAACCGAAAACATTGCCGGGATTGTTGGCCTGGCGCGCGCGCTCACGCTGGCCGAACAGGAGCGCGCTGACTACACCGCTCGCCTGTGCGCGCTCAGTGAACGATTGATTGACGGGGTGCTGACCCGTATTCCGCATGCGTGGTTGAATGGCGATCGGGCGCAACGTCTGCCTGCGATCGTCAATTTGGGTTTTGCCTGCATCGAAACCGAGAGTCTGCTACTGTTGCTCGATCAGCGGGGTGTCTGCGCCAGTTCCGGGAGCGCCTGCACATCTGGTTCGCTGGAACCATCGCACGTCTTGCTCGCAATGGGCCTGTCGCCGGACGAAGCCAATGGTTCGATCCGCTTTTCGCTAGGACGCCAGACCACTGACGAGCAGATTGAGATGCTGCTTGCCCTGCTCCCCGATCTGATCGCGCAATTGCGCTCGGTTACGCCGTGAGCATCGTGAAGAAGGGGCGCTGAGGTTTTGCCTCAGCGCCCCAGCGAACGTCATCTATGCCGTTTTGTACGTTGCCAGCACGGCCCCGGCTTCAACCGTGGCGCCAACATCCACCCGCACTTCCCCGATCGTGCCGCTGTGGGGCGCAGTGATCTCATTCTCCATCTTCATCGCCTCGACGATGAAGAGCACCTGGCCGGCTTCCACCTGCTGGTCGTGCGCAACCCGCACCGCCACGACTCGCCCTTGAATGGGGCTAATCACCCCGTCAACCGGCGCGGTCAGAGTTGTCTTTTTAGTAGCGACTCGTTTTGCCGCAATCGGTCGATTAGCGCTGAGTGTCGGCGCCGGACTGACGCCATCGCCGAAGACGGCCACGCCAAAACGCCGACCATTGACCTCCACCGTGAAGCGGCGCGGCTCAGCGGCTGGCTCGGCTGGCGCCGGACTGGGCGGAGCAGGCGCGAGTTCTGCCGCGCGGGTGAGCAGTTCTGGGTGGCGCGGAATGAAGTTGACTGTCGCCGCTCCGGTCACGAAGACCGGATGCTCGATTGCGGCGCGGTGGAACGGAATGACCGTCACGACACCCTCGATCTCATATTCGGCCAGGGCGCGACGCATGCGGGCAAGCGCCTCACGGCGATCATAGCCCCACGTGATGACCTTGGCCAGCAACGAGTCGTAATGCGATGGCACGGTGTAATTAGCCCGCACGCCGCTATCGACCCGCACGCCCAGCCCGACCGGTTCGCGATAGGCGCCGATGGCGCCCAGCGCCGGACGGAAGTTGTGGAGTGGATCTTCGGCATTGATCCGGCACTCAATGGCATGGCCGCGCGGGGTTAGCTCAGCTTGCCGGAGCCAGAGCGCTTCTCCCTGCGCAATCCGGATCTGGGCCGCAACCAGATCGACGCCGTAGACCATCTCGGTTACCGTGTGTTCAACCTGAATGCGGGTGTTCATCTCGAGGAAATAGAACTGCCCGTCTTGATAGAGAAATTCGAGCGTGCCGGCGCTGACGTAGCCCACCGATTTCACCAACCTCACGGCGGCAGCGCACATCTCTTCGCGCAGAGCCGGAGTAAGGGCTGGCGATGGACACTCTTCAATCAGCTTCTGGTGACGACGCTGCACGGAACAGTCGCGTTCGCCCAGCGCTACCGCATGTCCATAGCGATCGGCGAGCACCTGAATCTCAATGTGGCGCGGATCGTCGAGGTATTTTTCAACGTAGAGTTCGCCGTTTTTGAACGCCACTTCTGCTTCGCGCCGGGCGGCGGCAAACGCATCGTCCACCTCGTCAGGGCTGCGCACTACCCGCAGCCCGCGTCCACCGCCGCCGCCGACCGCCTTGATCGCGATCGGATAGCCAAACTCTTTCCCCAGACGGCGCACTTCTGTCGCGCTCATCACCGGTTCGAGCGCGCCGGGCACGACCGGCACGCCGGCTGCGGTCGCTTCGCGCCGGGCTGCGGTCTTCCCACCCATGCGTTCCATCGCCTCAGCCGGCGGCCCGATGAAGATCAGTCCGGCAGCTTCGACGGCGCGGACAAACTGCGCATTCTCGGCCAGGAAGCCGTAGCCGGGATGGATTGCCTCAGCGCCGGTGGCCTTGGCCGCGCGAATGATCGCCTCGATGTTGAGATAGCTCTCTGCCGGTGATGATGGGCCGATCAGGTAGGCATCATCGGCATAAGCGACATGGGGCGCGTCGCGGTCAGCTTCGGAATAGACGGCGACGCAGCGCAGCCCCAATTCCCGGCAGGCTCGCATCACCCGCAATGCAATTTCACCACGATTGGCAATAAGCACAGTACGAAACATGGCAGCCGCTCCTCACTGCTGCGTTGCGCCGCATCACCACTGGGCGGCACAGAGGCCAATTGTAGCATAGCGCGTGGTGTTACAGCGATGGAGCGAGTCGCCCTAAGGCCTGTTCGGCGGCATACGCCGCCCGCAGCAAGAGCGGTTCATTCCAGGGCCGCGCGATCAGTTGCGCGGCGCGCGGCATCCCATCGTGACCGAGACCGGTGGGCAGACTGAGCGCCGGCCAGCCGAGGAAGTTCCACGGCCCGGTGAACGATGTCGGAGTCGGCACGCCAAGCTCAGGGGCTGGCGCCGGCACAACCGGGGTGATGAGGATGTCGATCTCGGCCAGCCGGTTCGCAACCCGGCGACGCAGTGCGGCGCGCGCCTGCTGCACTCGCGTGACATCGGCGGGGGTGTAGATGAAGGCAGCCAGAATGCGGTGACGCATAAATTCACCGTAGTCGTCGAGGCGGGTGCGCAGCCACGGCAGATGCAAGGCTGCCGCTTCCATCGCCAGCAATGCCTGATTGAGCAGGCGTAGCTCTTCCAGTTCGGGCGCCTCGATCGGAATGATCAATGCGCCCTGCCCGGCGAGCGCATCGGCAGCTCGCTGCATAGCCATTAGCTCGTCGGCGCCGGCCATCGTCTGCCCGCTACCGTCGTCGGTTAGCATGCCTATCCGCAGATTGCGCGCGCCCGCGGTCAGACCGCCACCGGTCACATCTGGCGCGGGACGCAGGGTGCGCGGGTCGCGCGGGTCTGGTCCGGCAATGATGCTGAGCAACAGCGCGGTATCGGCGACCGAGCGCGCCATTGGGCCGGCATGGTCGAGTGACCACGAAAGGGTAAAACCGCCGGCCAGACTAACCCGGCCATGGGTTGGTTTGAGACCGACGATGCCGCAATGCGCTGCCGGGATCCGGATCGAGCCGCCGGTGTCGGTGCCGATGGCGGCAAAAGCCATGCCGGTGGCGGTTGCCACCGCGCTCCCGCTGCTGCTGCCGCCGCTGTCACGCTGACGGTTGTATGGGTTGGCGGTTGGGCCATAGTGAGCATTGTTCGAGCCGGGTGAGTAGGCAAACTCCGACATGCGAGTCTTGCCGATGATGATCGCGCCGGCAGCGCGCAGCCGCTCGACGACGGTCGCATCAGTCGCAGCCATCACGCCGGCGCGAATGCGCGAGCCGGCTGCCGTCGGATAACCGGCGACATCGAACAAATCTTTAACCGCGATCGGCACGCCGTGCAACGGGCTGCGCGCGTTCCCTGCCGCCAGTTCAGCGGCAGCAACGCGGGCGTCTGCCAGCGCGCTCTCGCTCATGACGATTTGGAAGACATTCAGCTCTGCGTCGTGATCGGCAATCTGCGCCAGCGCCTGCTCGACCAGCTCGACCGGCGAGATGGCTCGTCGCTGGAGCTGGGCGGCAATTCCTAGAATTGTTGACGGATCATCACTGGCCGGCTGGCCGCCGTTGGGCGGACTGGTCGCTGGCGGCAGGCTGACAGCATCGAGCATGTCAGGCAACTGCTCATGATCAACTGCGTCGAGCAGTCGTTCAACATCGGGAAAGCGGCTGAGAAAGCCTTTTTCGATAATGCCAGCCAGATCAGCATCGGTTGCCGGAATGCCGGCGGCGCGCAAAGCGGCGCGTAACCGGTCAATCAGATGGTTCATGGAAGCTCCTCACTCTGTTTTCATTGCAAACATTCACGAGCGGCCCGCCGCCCGCTATCGATCGCGCCGTGTACCGTCTGCGGATTGCTGTCGAAAGCGGTCGCTTCTCCGGCGAAGTGGAGATTTCCTTCTACTGTCGCCAGCGCCGGGCGCGCCCAGGCCATTCCCGGCGGCAAATGAGCGTACCCGCCGCGAGCATACGGATCGGCAGCCCAGCGATACCGGCGGAAACCAACACAGTGCGCAGATACATCACTGCGCCCCAAAATCTGGCTCAATTCGGCTAAACCAATCTCGCGCGCCAGCGCGGCGGGCAATCGGTCGAGCGCAGCCGCTCGCTCAGCCGTCACATAACTGCATAGCAACGGCGCCGTCAGATCGGGGTGGGCTGGCGTCCACCAGCGGGCAAAGAGGCCGGTGTGCGCCGCATAAGCGAAGCCTTCGTCCCACAGCGGAACATCAAACCAGAAGAAGTGTTTGGTTGCCGGACGGGTGCGAAACGCTGCGATTGCGGCCTGCCTGGTTGCCGAGAGCGGCGGAGCGAAGCGGATCAGGCCGGCGGCCAGCACGGCTACCGGCACGGTGATGATGCAGCGCCGCGCAGTGAACGAACCGGCGCTGGCACGAATCGTCACCCGATCGCCGTGGTCGGCAATCGCTCGCACTGGTTGGCCGACGCGAATATCAAGGCCGCGCGCCAGCCAGGAGAGCAAGGCGTCGTAGCGCTCGCGCAGGCGAAACTCGCGCGGCCCGGCCTGATCGATCCGCTGCTCGCGCGCCAGATCGACGCAACTGAGCGATTCGGCTTCGGCGCAACAGGTCTGGGCCAGCACCACATCGGCGATTGCCAGCGCTGTCGGATCGAGGCCGCGCTCGCGCAACTCGGCGGCCAGCGAACGATCAACAGCAGCGTCATCGGGGTAGCGGGCAGCTAGATCACTCCATGCCGCGCGCGCCTGAGCGATTGCCCGCCGCGCCGAATCGTCTGGCGGCAGTTCCTGCACCGGTCGAGCTGGCGCGCCCCAGCGCAGACCGTGATAGCGATCCACTTCGTCGAGGGTCAATCCCGCCATGTGCGCCAGCTCGACAGTGCTCGTCTGCGCGCCGTGGATCAGCTCAGCGCCCAATTCAATCGGATACGAACCGCAACTGCGGTCAGTCCAGATGCGCCCGCCAATCCGCGGGCGCGCCTCAATCACGGCCACGCGCGCGCCGGCGTCATGCAACATGCGGGCGGCAGCCAGTCCCGCCGCTCCGGCCCCGATCACCGCCACATCGAGCCAGTCAGATCCCGATTGAAACATACTTGATATCCAGATACTCATCGATCCCGGTTGGCCCGCCTTCGCGTCCGATCCCGCTCTGTTTGACGCCGCCAAACGGAGCTTGCGCAGTGGAGGGGATGGGGTCGTTGATGCCGATGATGCCATACTCCAGCCCTTCCGCCAACCGCCAGACTCGCCCCACATCGCGGGTAAAGGCATAAGCGGCCAGGCCATAGGGCGTGTCGTTGGCCATGCGAATCACCTCGGTCTCGTCGTCGAACGGAATGAGGGGCGCAACCGGGCCGAATGTCTCTTCGCGGGCGACCAGCATATCGCTGCGCGCGTCGAACAGCACTGTTGGCAGCCAGAAGTTACCGCCGAGCGGCGCTGGGCCGCCGCCGACCAGTACCCTGGCGCCGGCAGTGAGCGCATCATGAACGTGGCGTTCAACCTTGCGCCGGGCCTGCTCATCGATCAGCGGGCCGATTTGCACCCCTGGCTGCAACCCATCACCAACCGTCAGCCGGGCAACCTCGGCGGCAAACCGTTCGGCGAAGTCGGCGTAGATCGAGCGCTGCACGAAGATGCGGTTGGCGCAGACGCAGGTCTGGCCGGCGTTGCGGAACTTCGAGGCGATCGCGCCGCGCACTGCGGCGTCGAGATCGGCATCGGCAAAGACGATAAACGGCGCGTTGCCGCCCAGTTCCAGCGACACCCGCTTCAGCGTATCCGCCGAGCGACGCATCAGTTCTTTGCCTACTTCGGTGCTGCCGGTAAAGCTGATCTTGCGCACCCGGGCATCGGCAAAGATTGTATCGGCGAAGGGGCGCGGATCCTGGCAGGTGATGACGTTGATCACGCCGGGCGGCGCGCCGGCCTCGGTAAAGAGCTGACCCAGCGCCAGCGCCGAGAGGGGGGTCTGTTCGGCAGGTTTGCAGATCGCGGCGCAGCCAGCAGCGAGCGCCGGGCCTAGCTTGCGGGTGATCATCGCACTGGGAAAGTTCCACGGCGTGATCATAGCCACAACTCCAACCGGTTGCCGCAGCACCAGAATCCGTTTTGCATTCGTCGATGCCGGAATGGTCATGCCGTAGATGCGCTCGGCTTCACCGGCAAACCAGGCGAGAAAACTGGCTGCGTAGGCAATCTCACCCCGCGCTTCGGCCAGCGGCTTACCCTGTTCGAGAGTCATAATCGTTGCCAGCTCCTGTTGCCGCTCGATCATGAGCGCTGCCACGCGCCGCAGCAATGCCGCCCGCTCGCCCGCCGGAGTTGCCGCCCAGCCCGGTTGCGCTGCCACTGCCGCCTCGATCGCTGCCTGCGTCTCAGCAACGCCAGCGTCGGGCACAGCAGCCAGCACCGCGCCGTTGGCCGGATTGATCACCGCAAAGGTTGCGCCGTTTGCGGCATCTCGCCACTCGCCATTGATCAGCAAGCGCAAGGGTAACGTGGCCAGCGGCCCTTCAGCCACCAGAGTCATCGTTCGCTCCTTTCACCCGCAGCGCCGTCGCGTAAAAGTGAGTCAGGCCAGCAGGCAGCGCAACCCGTCGGCGCGCGCGACCGTCTGGGCCTGTGCTTCGCCTCATTGCGGCGCTGAATCCGAAGTTCATCATGCCTCTATTGTACAGCTTCTGGTCAGCACGGTATACTGGGAAGAGTAATCGCGCGGGAAACGCTCATACCGCCTGGCAAAAGAGCTTATGAACCAAAGCCATTCTTTCTTCTCGATCTACCGTCACGGTCTGGCCCGACTGGCCGTCGCCATTCCGGCAGTGCGGATCGCCGATCCATCTTTCAACGCCGAACGCACCATTGCTCTGGCGCAGCGCGCCGCCGCCGAGGGCGCAGTGCTGGCGCTGTTCCCCGAACTGGGTATCTCTGCCTACAGCAACGATGACCTCTTCCAGCAAACCGCCTTGCTCGATGCAGTTGAGCAGGCGCTGGCCGCTATCGCGGTCGCTTCGCGCGCCATCAACGCGCTGCTGCTGGTAGGGGCGCCGCTCCGCCATGAAGGACGCCTCTTCAACTGCGCAGTTGCCATCTGCGGCGGTCAGATTATCGGCGTAACCCCAAAGAGTTATCTGCCCAACTATCGCGAATTTTACGAAAAACGGCATTTTGCCGCTGCGCGCGATGCCATCGGCGATACCATTCGGGTCGCCGGTCAGACTGTTCCCTTCGGCGCCGATCTTATTTACACTGCGCCGGCTATTCCTGGTCTCGCCGTGCATGTCGAGATCTGCGAAGATGTGTGGACGCCACTGCCGCCGAGCACCTTCGCTGCGCTGGCCGGAGCCACTGTGCTCTGTAATCTGTCGGCCTCGAATATCACCATCGGCAAAGCCGACTACCGGCGCGCGCTGTGCATGGGGCAATCAGCGCGGGCGTTATCGGCCTATCTCTACTCGGCTGCGGGGCTGGGGGAGAGCACCACCGATCTGGCCTGGGATGGGCATGCGTTGATCTGTGAGAACGGTGAGCTGCTGGCCGAGTCGCGCCGCTTCTGTGATGAAGAGCAGATCATCTTCGCCGATGTTGATCTGGAGCGGTTGCAGCAGGATCGCATGCGCCAGACCAGCTTCAGCGATACAATCGGCGATTATCGTGAACGGCTGTGCCGGATGCGCGTGATCGATCTGCCGATCACCCCGCCGCCGGTCACGGATCTGCGGCGGCGCGTGGCCCGCTTTCCCTTCGTGCCTGCCGATCCGGCTACTCGCGACGAGCGCTGCTACGAAGCGTACAACATCCAGGTGCATGGCCTTATCCAGCGCATGCGCAGCGCTGGGGTAGAGAAGGTTGTGATTGGCGTGTCGGGGGGGCTTGACAGCACCCAGGCGTTGATTGTGGCAACGCGGGCGATGGATCGGCTGGGTTTGCCGCGCCAGAACGTGCTGGCCTACACTATGCCGGGCTTCGCCACCAGCAGCCAGACCCGCGCCAATGCCCACGCGCTGATGGCGGCGCTGGGCGTGAGCGCCCACGAAATTGACATTCGCCCCTCGGCGTTGCAGATGCTGCGCGACCTCGGTCACCCGGCGGGCGACGGCGCGCCGGTTTACGATGTTACCTTCGAGAATGTTCAGGCCGGTGAGCGCACGTCTCACCTGTTCCGGCTGGCCAACTACCACAACGCTATCGTCGTCGGCACCGGCGATCTGAGCGAACTGGCGCTGGGCTGGTGCACGTATGGTGTCGGCGATCAGATGGCGCACTACAACGTCAACGCTTCAGTGCCGAAAACGTTGATCCAGCACCTGATCCGCTACATCATTCGCAGCGGCGAACTCGGCGACATGGCCAATCGCGTGCTGGCGGCGATACTGGCGACTGAAATCTCGCCGGAGCTGGTGCCTGCCGCGGCTGGCGACAGCGACACGCCCGCGCAGCGCACCGAAGAGATCATCGGGCCGTATGCGTTACAAGACTTCAACCTTTACTACATCACCCGCTACGGCTTTCGCCCCAGCAAGGTTGCCTTTCTCGCGATGCATGCATGGAGTGATGCCACTGCGGGCGAGTGGCCAGAGGGGATCCCAGAGTCGGCGCGGTGCGCCTACGATCTACCCGCCATTCTGCGCTGGCTGCGCGTCTTTCTCTACCGTTTCTTCCAGATCAGCCAGTTTAAGCGCTCGGCCATGCCTAACGGCCCCAAAGTCGGCTCTGGCGGCTCGCTCTCGCCGCGTGGAGACTGGCGCGCGCCGAGCGATGCCGGAGCTGCCGTATGGCTGGCCGAACTCGATCAACTTATCAGCGAGCTGGCTTCTGGCTCGCGCTCGTCGCGCTGATTGCGTTCAGCGCAGGGTGCCAGCGGCCCGACCCGCCCGATCCGGTCGCCGAAGGGCGACGGCTCTACACCATCTACTGTCTGGGCTGCCACAGCCTGGCGACAGACGGCCCCACCGCGCTCGGTCCGCCCCTGGCCGGGATCGGGACGCGAGCGGCCAGCAATGCCGAAGGTCTGAGCGCTGCCGAGTGGCTGCGACGCGAGATCGTCGATCCCGATGCCGCGCTCACGCCGGGTTACCCGGCGGGGCTAATGCCGCGCGCCTACGGAACCGATCTGCGACCGGCCCAGCTTGAGGCGTTGGTGGCGTATTTGCTGACGCTGGAAGAGATTGCCGACTGAGCGAACAATGTCAGAAACATGACTTGCTCAGAATCAGCGAGGCTGAACAAGTGGCGATGAGCGGATTGTTGTCTGAGAGGCGAATATCAGGTCGCGCTGATCATCTATGACCAGACATCACTCATTTCATTGACAGATAGAGCAGGCAGCGCTACTCCTGCATCTGCAAACCTGGACGGACAACAATCTCGATGCAGAGGGTATTGCCTGAAGCAGGATGTCATGCTTGCCACGTCGACCAACATCAGGGGATGTTGCTGCGGACGTGCCAGGGTCTGCAATGATTCGGTGTTCGACAGCCTTGCATTCTAACCGCCGGAGCTGGCGATGCGACCCCTGCGCAGGTAAAGGTTCCAACTGAGACCGAACACAAAGTCGCAAAGCGCCAGTGCTTGGCGATCACTTCATGACCGGAGGCAATTGGTATTGTTGTCCGCTGTGGAGTGACGCTCTTCCTTCCAACAGGTGCTTGGACTAATGTGGGATAGCAACAGTAACCGGCCACATCCAGATCGGATGTGGCCGACGAAGCAAGTGAAGAGATGCGTTGGTCAGTTAATAGGAATGGCGTTGTAGTCTTCAGCAACGACATTATTCGGATTTGTGTCCGAATTCGCTGATTGAACCCGAATCACTGCCACAATTTGGCAGCCGGCAGCCAAACATTCAATTGTTGCGCTGCCACCGAAACCACCCAAATAACCGAACTCAGCGAGATCTGCGGCTGTCTTTCCAGGTGCCGGAGTTGCCAGGATAGCCCAGGAGTTTGTCTTCTGACCGGTACTCAATGAAGGCCGAGTGTGAGTGCCAACAAGTGTCCCATTGAGATCGTAGTATTTTACGATGATATCACCGGATGGAATTGTGCCTACGTTTTGAATAGCAATGAAGGATCGCTGGCGGTTACCAGGATTGATGTCGTAGCGGGTTTCTGTCCAACGCACGTAAGGTGCAGCAAGCTTGGAAGCGCCAGCGGCAGCGCCAAGAAATGCTGTGCCAAACGCCGGAGCAACGGATGTTGAGGCAATGACTTTCCCAATTGCAACAATAGGTGCGCCAGTGCTGGTGATTACTGCCGAACCGTTAAAACCAGTGGGAATACCAGTGGCGCTGCAAGTCTGGAAGCTCGCCTTACTGTTGGCCGGGATCACAGCACTCTGAGTGGCAACAGTGACGTTACTCGTATTCTTATACGTTATTGTGACTGTAGCAGAGTTCGAGGTGCTCGTATTCTGCACGGCGTAGGCGGTGCGTTGCTGGTTGGCGCCGAAGTTGCAGAGCGCGCTTGGCATATAAATGGTATTGGCGCCCTGAACAACGCCCTCAAACGCGCTGACCTTGTATGATGCATCTGTGGTTGCCTCAATCGCAGTGGCCACAACTTTGCCGCTGGCCTGGATAGTTGCTGAACCATTAAAGCTCGTTCCAAGCGTGCCGATCGTGCCGGCATCGAAGAAGCGGGCAGTGCCAACAGGGAGTGAGAAGGTTTCCGTATGGAGTGGCGTGGCTGAACCAACTGCGAAAAAGCGCAGGGTTACGTTCACCGAGTTTGTGTCGGCATTCTGAATTGAGAATTTCGTGGTCTGGTTGAAGGTGTTCTTCAAGACGGTAGCAATCAGCACATTGTTGCTGCCATCATTACCGCCAAAACCATTTGATAACGGACGATTACGCACTGTTGAGCCTTGCGGTAACTGAACAACCGTCGCCACAATCGGCTGATCCGATGAGATTACTGCTGATCCCTGACCGGAGAAGCTACTTAATTCAGAGGTCTGACCTACGTTCAGTGATGCGCCCGCATTGGCAGCTAACGTGCGGGTAAAGGAGATGGGTGTTGCAGAGCTGCCCGCAGGTGGATAAAACGTGAAAGTGATATTCGCTGTTGCCGAACCAACGTTTTGATACGTGATAGAGGTGATAAAATTCGTGTTGTATGCGCTCCCCTGTGCGCTGACTGAACTGGTTAGGCCGCTCGAGGCAACCAGGAGCGCCACTAACATCACGGCTACGCCAAAGAAACGTCGCATGCATTCCTCCTTCCAATGCTTTGACCACAATGCCTTGACGATGCAAGCAACCTTAATCTACAACGACGTCAAATGCCCGCCTATACCACCAAGAGATTACTCGCCCTGATCTGTTTGGGTAGTAGTTCTTGCATAACCCTTCGCCTATCTGTAATATTGATGGCACGGATGCCACAGCCTGAAGCTTCTGCGTATCCGCAAGCTACGATCTTACCCATCTGAAGCTGGAGGAAAACTTTGCGCACGGTAATCATCTTGCTCATGCTTATAAGCCTGGTAGCCTGTTCTGCGCCACAACCGGCATCTACTCCGGTCAACGCATTCACGGTGCCCACACCAACTAATGGTGAAGCGGTAGTGTTTGGGCGGGTGCTGTCCAGCATTAGCGGTCAACCGATTTATCGGGTGCGGGTAGCATTTGCCGAAGTATTGCGCAATGAAGATACGGCAATCTTCGTCGATGATGCCGGACTCTCGCCATTTGCCGAGACCGATCAGGATGGGAGGTTTGTTGTCCCCAATCTGCAACCGAAAGAGTATGTAATCGTGGTTGGCGATCCATTGGGCCCGAATGATGTTGTTCGCGACCCGGCTACCGGCCTGCCGCGAATCTGGAACATTCAAGCCGGACAGCAAATCGACACGGGTGATCTAAGGGTGAATATCGGGGTCTAATACTTTCGGGTTATTGGTTCGTAATACCTGTTGATATAAATCTTCATACTGGCGAACGGCGCGCTCGATAGTGAACTGTTCAACTCGTTCCCGCGCTGCCATTGCCAGTTGTTGAGCAAGTGTCCGGTCTCTGGCTAATCGTTCCATCGCTTGCGCCAGCGCCTCAGGCTGGCGCGGCGGCACCAGTAAACCGGTTCGCTCGTGTTGAATCAGTTCGCGAGTGCCGGGAATATCAGTTGCTATCACTGGCGTGCCTACAGCCATTGCCTCGAGAATGACGGTTGGCAAACCTTCCCATAACGATGACGAGACCAGCACATCGAGACTGGCAATAATATCGATTGCATCAGACCGTGCCCCTAACCAGTACACGTACTGAGTCAGTTTGAGTTGGGCGGCCTGTTCAAGCAAGGCTTGCGGTTTGTCGCTGTAGCCGGCGCCAGCAATCACCAGTACCGCCTGCGGCAGCCGCTTGCGCGTTTCGGCCAAAGCGTGCAACGCATCAGGAATGCCTTTTTGTTCGGTTAGACGCCCCACCACGCCAAACAGAATCACGTCTGGCGCCAGCCGCAATTCCTGCCGCAGATTTGCGCCGGTGCGCTGACGTAATACCCGTTGCAGATCAATGCCGTTGTTGATCTGGTAGATTGGTCGATGCATCAGCCGGGTCAATGGATGATGATGCAAATCGGCGGTAACCGCTGCCGAAACACCTACCTGAGCCGTAGCCAATATTGGGTATAGCGTATTCACAGTGTGGCGAATCGGTGGATGACGCGGGAACTCGAGCGTGGTGTGACAGGTGCGAATCAAGCGCGCCCGCCCAATCGCAAGGGCCATGCCGACTATCCCTGCATACTCGCCGTGTGCATGAATAATATCAGGGCGCAGGCTTTGGCAATGCCGCCGCAGTCCACGCCATGCCTGCAATACCGAGCGCGCCATCCGCTGCTCAAATGGCGCGCCATACACGACCTCAATTCCACTTGCGCGCAGCTCCGCTTCCCATTGCTGTTCAATCGGACGGTCAAAGCGCCAGAGATTGGCTACACTGACGCGAAAGCGTGTCTGATCAAGCGCCTGCGCCAGCCGAATGCTGTAGAGTTCCAGTCCTCCGCCCAGATCGCCAACGATCAGTCCGGGGATCAGTTGCATCACGTGTATGCGTGTATCCATGAGCTACCTGCTCGAGTTGTCGGCATAGCGCCTCGTAAGCTCTTGCATCACGGCTTGATGTCGTTCCTGCGCAGTTGCGACATACGCCAGCACGTGGGCGGGAAGTCCCTCACGCTGCAGACGAATAAACGTCTGCCAGAGATTGTCCAGGTTCAGATGCTGAATATCCAGACATCGATCAGCGAGACCCATGTCACTCAGGAGGCCAGCGCTCTTACTGAGATAGCCAATCGTTAATGCCGGCACACCTGCATTCGTTGCCAGAATGAACGAATGCAGCCGGGTTGCCACAAAATAGTCCATACATCCGTAGATCGCCTGTAACAGTGCAGGGGGAAGCACCTCGTTGATCACGACAACTCGCTGTGGATCACGAACCTGTTGATACAGCCGCTGGTTCACCAATCGATCATCCTCGGCTTGTGTGGGGCCGCAGGTCTGAGCGAAGAGCATGACCACGGCTCCCTGCGCTGTCAGGCGGTCGATAAACGCAACCAGTACCCGTTCGTATCGCTGCTGATCGCGAAAGCGCGCGTTTTGTCCTTGCCAATCAATTGCGGTTAGACCCACATACATCGTCGCAGCGATTCCAGTTGGGAGATGCCATTTCAGCCATGCGCGCGCTAGCTCTGGCGGCGCTGATGGAAAGCCAAAGGCCAGATCGGGTTCGCATCGCGCCTCACGAGCGCCCAGATCGCGCGCCCGTTGCAAGGAAATCGTCTCGCGAGTGAAGACTAGATCGGTGCCGCGCACAATGCTTTGGGCCAGCCGCACCTGTAGTGGATGGTGGAATGGACCGATTGATTGCGGTAGCAGCACCAGTGGTCGCCGCAAGATGATGCTGCACCAGCATAACGCGCCGGCAAATGTAAACCAGTGGTACAGATAGCCGCCGCCGCTGGCGACAATCAGATCGGCGCTGGCCAATTCTGCCAGCAAATCGCGCTTTTGCTGATCGGGAAACACCGGAAATGGTTTGCCCAGCCATCGACTGAGCAAAGCGCTTATGAAGAGCAGCGCGAGTAACCAGCCTCGTACTGCACGGGCCGCTTTGATGGGTTGACGACGCTGATCTAGCGCAACTCCCCACGCCGGTGGCGCAGCATAGATCCGATACTCCGGCAACGCAGCGCGCGCGGTCGGCGGTTCATTGAACGTTAACACAATCTCTGCGCGTGGAAAAGCTGTATGCAATAGACGCAGCGTTTGTAGCAAGATAGCGTAATCACCGGCATTCAAGACCGAGTGATTATTGATAAGGACGATCTTCATGCCTGTCTGGTCCGCAAAGACACAATCGCACCACCCCAGTAGAGCATGCAGAGTACGCCTTCCACAACAATGTAGGTCAGGGTTGCGCCATCAATCCCAAAGCGGGGGATCACCACCACTCCGCCCACCAGACTGAAGGCTACCACCAGACTCTGGAGCATAACCCGCAGGCGCTGCGCACCCTGGGCCAGCAGCACTGCGACCGCAACAAAACTGAGTGATTTGAAGAGGGGCACGATGCTCAATGGCCCAAGCAACGGAATAGTTGCTTCGTACTTTCGTCCATATACCAGCCGCAGCACATCTCCACCCAACCACCAGAAACCAAGCATTACCGCAATCCCGTAGAGGGCTGCAAACGCAAACATTCCCGCAAGCAGTTGATAACGCTGGCGACGTTCCAGCGTTGGGCGACTGAGCAGAGGCAGAGCGACATTGAACATAGCGACCGGTACCAGAAAGCTGACTGTGACAAGATTCACTGCTGAACGGAACGTGCCGACAATCGTATCGTTGGTGAACAAAGCGAGCAAGGCAATGTGGGCTTGTGAGTAGACATTCGCGAGGACGTCGGCCAGCACAAAAAAACCGGCGCTTTGGATCAGATTGCCGAACTGCAATGGTCGCCAGGAACCGCGCCAGTAATTGGCAAGCAACAACGCGACCACAATCAGCACGGTGCTGCTGACCGCAGTTTGCCCAACGACAACTGCTGCCACTTGCGGCGGCCAGATCATGAGCAACAAAATCAGTGCCACTGCCAGCAACGAATCAAAGCTTTGCAAAATGGCCACGGTTGGGTTGCGATTCAGCGCGTGTAAGACCACATGTCCAGTGCGGATGTAGCTTTCAGCAATGACACCCAGCATGCCGGCAATCAGGAGCCAGTTGAGACCAGCCTGCTGCCAGGCGATGAGGAGGGCTGCAATCAGGCCGCTCGCCGTCATGAGTTTGAATGCCAGCAGGCGACGCGCATTGAACGCCAGTTGATCTGGTTCACGACCGCCTTCGCGCAACAACCAGGTGTCAAAACCAAGCCCAAGCAGATTAGACATCAGCGCGAGCGTTGTTACCAGTGTCGCGTATTGGCCGTAGAGGGCGGGGCCATCGAAGTAGCGCACCAGTAAGATGCTGGCAATCGCATTGAGCACGTGCCCAAGCATGGCGCCAGCCGTAACCGCAGCAATGCCGCGGGCCAGCGTGATCGTCACCGGTGAGATATGCTGTTGCAGACGCATTTTCCACTCTTGAGGCTTCGATGAGATCATGATTCGTTTTGGCATGCGGCGCGAAGTGCTTTCAAGCGTTGTCGAATGTGTCAATAATCTGCTTTAATGGCGATATGCGAAAGTAATTTCGATCAGTTCAGAATAATCCGGCTTTTGTGGTTTGCGGGTTGTGAAGAGCACCGCTTCTGACAGAACCCGTTGCACAATATCGTGTCGACGAACTGCGATCACACGCCAGCCGCGCTCGATCAGTTGCCTCATCAGATTTCCCAGCTCTTCGTTCTGGTGGGTCATGAGCTTGAAACCAACGATCGGGCGAAATGAGGTTCGGCAGACCCCGTCGAGATAGAGCAGTGGATAGCGGAATGCAAGCGGCTTGAGAAATCTTCGGATATGAACATTCCAGCGTCCAGGGTAAAACAATTCGCTGTAACATCGAATATCTGGGTGAGAATTGAGGAGAGAAACGAGAAGTGTGCTGCCAGTTCGACGCTGACCAAAAATAAAGAAGCGTTTTTGCTGTCCAAACATGGCTAACTCACAAAAATAAACCGATTACTGAAATAGGAGAAAGATTTTTGTTATTCAATAGTCTAAACTGTTCTTGCTCGAAGCAACGCTGAGAAGTATACCAGACGCGATTGAGTACTGTCAACGCTCTCAGATACCGTCCTTCTTCCGTAGACACACGTGTTCCTTCACCGTGAGTTGTGCGCGAGATTGTTGTAGCAACACTGACCGACGAGCCAGAAGGCGATGTATCCGCGCTCAGTAGCGGATTGCGTCAACTGCGCGGAATTTTCATGTGCGGTAGCGCTATTTGGACGACCATAGCGAAAACAGACACGATCATTAATCAATACGGTATACTGCACACGAACAAGCTGTCTGATGTGACGTGAGGTTTGTATGCACCGTTTCTTTCTGTGCTGGTTCTGCTTGATGCTTCTGGCAAGCTGTGGTAATCCTGCAGCTCCTGAACCGACTGCTGCCCCTGCCGTGGCCTATCCGGCGCTAACAGTGGAGACAGTGGCAACAACGCCAGCTAGCTACCCGGGTCCGTCAGGTACACCTGGCGAGCAACAACCAGCGCTCTTCTTCTACATCGCTGAGCCGGTGCGGGCAACCGATGGCCAACTGAATGGCGGCGGCCCGCCGCAGGCGCCGATCCGGATTGTCAATCTGTCGCGTGATAGTGCGCTGATAGCTGAAACGGTCGTTGGCGACGATGGTCAGTTTATCGCCCCTCTCCGCAATGTCGCTGCAGGAGATGCGATTGCTATCGTGTTCAATGATCAGGTGACGTCAATCTATTCGCGTGAGCAGTTGCAACCTTTCAGTGTCGAGACGCTGCCCTCAGGCGAACTGATCATGAGCAGCGTGGTCGTTCTTCCGTAGAGTTTTTGCTAGGCTGAAGCAACGCAATCCGCTGTCTGCTCCTACTCTGCCTGCCGTGGCCGGTACTGGATGGCTTCAGCCACATGCGCGGCTGCGATCCGATCAGCGCCGGCCAGATCGGCGATCGTGCGGGCCAGCCGCAGGATGCGGTGGAAGCTGCGCGCCGAGAGGTTGAGTCGCTGCACTGCCGATTTGAGCAGCGATTGACTGGCCTGATCAAGGGCACAGAATGATCGAATCTCAGCCGGGCCGAGATCGGCGTTGCTGCGGCAGCGCGGGTGATCGCGGAGACGTTCGCGCTGCCGCTGCCGCGCCGCGATCACTCGCTCCCGCACTGCTGCCGATGGTTCTCCTGGGGTTAGACTGCTCAGTTTTTCGTACCTGACGCGCGGCGCTTCCACGTGAATGTCGATCCGATCGAGCAGCGGTCCGCTTACTCGTCGTTGATAGCGACTGACCAGCAGCGGCGAGCAGGTGCAGGCGCGCTCTGGGTCGCCATGCCAGCCGCAGGGACAGGGGTTCTGCGCCGCTACCAGCATGAATGCTGCCGGGTAGGTGACACTGCCGTGCGCGCGACTGAGGGTGACCACCCGATCTTCGATCGGCTGGCGGAGCACCTCCAGTCGGTGACCAAACTCCGGCAGTTCATCGAGGAAGAGAATGCCGCGATGGGCGAGGGAGATCATGCCCGGTTTGACCCGACTACCGCCGCCAACCAGCCCGGCGGTCGAGACGGTATGGTGGGGCGCGCAAAATGGTCGTTCCCGGATCAGAGGGGTCTCGCGCGGCAATTGTCCGGCTACACTGTAAATCTTGGTCACTTCCAGCGCCTCCTCGAAGCTGAGCGGCGGCAAGATCGAGTGCAGCGCGCGCGCCAGCATCGTCTTGCCCGCGCCGGGCGGCCCTGACATAAGCACATTGTGGCCGCCTGCGGCAGCTACCTCAAGCGCGCGTTTGATGTGCTCCTGCCCGCGCACCTCGGCGAAATCAACGCCGCCGGTCGGAATGGCGGGCGTAAACCCGCTGCCGGCTCGGTACGCCGGGATGGGTCGTTCCCCGTTCAGGTGGGCGATGAGCGCGCGCAGCGACGGAACCGGCACGATGTGCAGCCCTTCGATCAGGGCAGCCTCGGCGGCATCTTCAGCCGGGACGTAAATGGTCGCGATTCCGCGCGCCCGCGCTACCGCTGCCATCGGCAGAATGCCGTCGGTATGGCGCAGCGATCCGTCTAGCCCCAGTTCGCCAACGAAGACTGCGCCGCTGGTGTCAACATGAAGCTGTTCAGTGGCAAGCAACACGCCGAGCGCAATTGGTAGATCATACGATGGTCCTGCCTTGCGGAGATCGGCGGGGGCCAGGTTGGCGGTGACGCGCTTCATTGGAAAGCTCAAGCCGCTATTGCGAATGGCCGAGCGCACCCGGTCGCGGCTTTCGTGTACCGCCGCATCGCCAAGGCCAACCACATTGAATGTCGGCAGGCCGCTGGCGACATCAACTTCGACCGCCACCAGCACGCCATCAAGACCGATCACGGCGCAACTGTAGACTTTCGCGAGCATGCCCTCCTCGCATCCTTTTACTGCGGTATCTCTACAAGATCTACCGCGCAAACGAGGCGAACGATTCGCGCTGATGAGCAAGATTGATCTGTCTTTCCGTTTTATCCTTCCGCCAGATAGCTCCTCATCGAAACGCTTCCTCTGGTGGGCGAGCAGGAGGGAGCGTCTATGTAACGAGTATGCGGAAGGATCATCCTGCGCCGACCTTATCATCGCGTAGAGCGCGGCGTGGCAAGCGCCGACTTAAGGGCGAGGACACGCCTATCCTCGACCCCGCTCCCGCAACGCGAGCGCGGGAAGCATGAGCGCGCGCTGCCGCCTGCCTGCTGGCGGGCGTGAGGGAAGGATACTTCGTGAACGAATGTCACCTGGTCGTTGCTTGAATAACAGTGTCTCTATCTTGTCAATCGCTATGATATGCAATATAATGAACTCACGTGTCATTCACTGTTGCGGGAGGCTGCTATGGAGATGGAGTATTCGCTGGCGCTGGAGGATTACAGTTTTTGTCCGTAAAGCCTAGGAGCTTGAGCCATGGGATAGAAAGTCTTCATGTGCTTGAGAGACTTTAGCCCTAGCTTGACATTTTTGCGCAAATTGTGGATGCTATGGAATGGAACGTAAAGAGTTTCAAGTACCGCCTCTACCCGACCAAGAGTCAAGAGCGTCGGTTGCAGCAGACGCTTGACGCGGCGCGTTGGGTCTACAACAAGACCCTGGAGGTCCGCAAGGCAGCGTGGGAGCAGCGGCAGGAACGTCTTGGTCTGTATGCGACCAATAAGCTGCTCACGGGCTGGAAGAAGGAACACCCATTGCTGACCGTCGCCTATTCCCAGGTCTTGCAGGATGCCCAAGAGCGAGTAGACCTTGCATTTCAGGCGTTCTTTCGCCGGTTCAACGCTGGCGAGAAGCCCGGATATCCCCGTTTTCGCGGGAAAGGCCGGTACGATTCGTTCACCTATCCGCAATTTGGCTTCAAGCTGAAGAATAACCGCCTCTCGCTCTCCAAGATAGGCGCTGTGAAGGTCGTCTTGCACCGGCCTATTGAGGGTCGGGTCAAAACGTGCACGATCCGCCGCGCGGCGACCGGCGACTGGTATGCGTGCTTCGCCTGCGAGGTCGCGCCTGCACCGATGGCAGCCAGCCTAACGGCGGTCGGCATTGACGTTGGGCTTGAGCGTTTCGCTACGCTCTCGACTGGCGAGCAGGTTCCCAATCCGCGCTTCTTCCGCCAGGATGAGAAGGCGCTGGCGAAGGCCCAGCGCGCGTTAAGCAAGGTTGAGAAGGGGACGCCAGAGCGAGCGAAACGACGCAAGGTTATCGCCAAGATACACAAACGTATCGCCAACCGTCGGGCCGATTTCGCCCACAAACTGTCGCGCCAATTGGTGAACGAATACGGTATCATCGTTTTCGAGGACTTGAATACAAACGGGATGCTCAAAAACCACTGCCTGGCCAAGAGTATCGCCGATGCCGCCTGGGGCCAGTTGGTCAGATACACGATGTACAAAGCGGAAGATGCTGGTCGTCGGGTCGTACTGGTCAATCCCCGGCATACGTCTCAGGCGTGCTCTCGCTGTGGAGCGTTGGTTCAGAAAGATCTGAGCGTTCGCGTCCATCGTTGTCCTCGGTGCGGCTTGGAACGTGACCGTGATTGGAACGCGGCCATCAACATTCTGAGATTGGGGCTGCAATCTCTGGGTATCCAATCCCTAGAAGCCCAACCTCTTTGAGAGTTGGGAGCAGTCACCTGCCGGTGATCTTTTCCATTATTGGCGTTTCCCTGATTGCGCGCGCGATCTGGCAACTTGATCGCGGGTTGGGCGCGATGGCGTTCGTTGGGGTAGTGTTAATGGCGGTCGGCGGCGCGCTGAAAGCGACCTGGAAATTGCTGATGGCGCTCAACGGCACCGATATTCCTCTCTTCAGTCAGGCGCTCTTCCCGATGATTGCGCCCGGTTTCACTCTGATCACGGTAGCGGTCTACAGCTATACCCGCCAGTTGCGCGGCAAGGCAGGTCTACGCTGGCCGTGGCTCGCGCCGTTGATTATCATTGGCCTGTTTGGCGGCGGTTCGGCGTTGATCGCGGCTAATGGCGGCCCCTGGCGCGTGCCGCTGATCATGCTGGCGACGATTGCCAATGTGACCTTGCTGTTGTTGCTGGCCGTCGGCGCGTGGAAACGCAATATGCGCCCGCTGGCAGTCGTGTTCGTGGTGGTGTTGCTCGTCATCATTGGCATGTCGCAGATGGCAACCAATGTGCCGCAGACGATCGCGGTGCAGTGGTTCGAGCAGATCGCCCAAACGCTGGCCCAACTGGCGTTCTGTCTCGGCGTCTGGCAATTAACCCGTCGTATGGCGCAAGAGGCGCCCATGCGGCGGCTGGCGACCAGTATGGCCTGAACAGCGATCTTGGTGAACACGCTTCCTGCGGAGTCATGCTGGAGGGGCGGCAGATGCTTCGCCCCTACTCTTCTTCAATCTGGCGCACCGTGCTGCGTCGGCTGCGGCGGCGAGCAGGTTCACTCAGCGGGAAGAAGGCGTCGAGCGCGGTGGTGATTGCCGCCTGCTCGGCGGCAAACCCGGCGTTGTGCTGGTCAAACCAGTCGCTGTGACGCCAAAGCAGCGCCAGCGGCGCAATGCGGCGAATATCTTCGGCGGTGACGACATTGCGAAAATCGGCGGCGGCGCGGGCGCGCGCTCCTTCTAACAGCGCGATCTCGGCCCGATGTGAGGGAATGCGCAACTGCTGCACCAGCGCCAGTGTCTGCTCCTCCAATTCGGGCGGGATGGTAACGTGGGGCAGGATCTCGCGCGCAATCATCACCTCTTCAGCCAGCGCAGCCGTTTGCGCAGCGTAGGCCTGGCGAAAGCCAGCCGGATCGGCGCGAAAGTCGCGCGCGCGCCGGTAGATTTCGAGCCGGGCGCGGTGATCGGCCACTGGCGCAACCCATACCCGCAGCCCAAACCGGTCGAGGATTTGGGGCCGCAGCGCGCCCTCTTCCGGGTTCATCGAACCGATCAGGACAAACTGGCTGGGGAAGAGCCGCACCATCGCTCCGCGTCGCACGAAGGTGCGCCCCTGCGCTGCCGCGTCGAGAATTGCGTCTACCACCGCATGATCGAGCAGGTTGATCTCATCGACATACAGCACGTTGCCGTGAGCGCGGGCCAGAATCCCCTCTTCCAGCCGCACCACGCGCTGTTCGAGCGCAACCCGCTCATTGATGCCGCCCACCACGTCTTCCAGTCGGGCATTGAGCGGTAGTTCGATCAGCCGCATCCGCTCGACCAGCGGTTTACCATCGTCGTTGCGCTGGTCGCGAGTCACCAGCGGCATCAGATCGAGCAGACTGCGCACCGCAGTCGTTTTGCCGACGCCGTAGGGGCCGCTGAGCAGGATGCCGCCGATCTGGGGGTTGATTAAACCGAGAATGAGCGCGGTCTTCAGTTCGGTTTGCCCCACCATTGCCAGCAGAGGAAAGGGATGAATATCGTCAGTCATTGCGCGCACCATTCCTCCGCGCTGAAGCCGATCAGCGCCGCCAGTTCAGAGCAGTTCGATCTCGTAGGCGAGCAGCGGGCAATCAGGACGTTGCCGCTCGATAAAACTGACCACCGCTTCGAGCTGGCGCTGGGCATGCGCCTGATCGGTCGCCACGACGGCCACGCCGAGCCGCGCGCTCTGCCAGCGATCCTGGTCATCAACTTCAGCGATCGAGACATTAAACTCGTTGCGCACCCGCGCCACCAGCGAGCGCACGACCTGCCGTTTCTCTTTGAGTGACTGCGCCGTCGCGATGTGCAGATGGATGGTACACGAACCGATCACCATACAACTGGCCTCATCATTGCTGCAAACTGCTCAGTTCAGACTGTTCCAGCCGCCAAGCAGATTCTGCGGATCGATCCCCTGCGGGCCTTTGGGCAGGATCGCCAGCTCGGTGTGCAAGGCCATTGCCAGGCTACGCAGTCGCTCTGTCACCTCAGCTTCCAGCCAGCGCTGCTTTTGCGCCGGATCGATCTGGAGCCGACTGGCGAGCGTGTAGCTCAACTCAATCGGATCGAGCGGCAGCGGCTCCACTTCAATCTCGGCGCCGGTAATCGTCTCAATTCGCTCCCAGTAGCGCTGATACAGCGAACGCAACGTCTTCGCGGCAGCGGCGGTGTTGGCGTCAATCTGATCGGGCAAGAGCGTTACCTCTGCGACCAGATAGGGCGCCTGCTCGACAATCTGCGCGATCCGAAAACGGGTCTGCCCGGCAACGTGCAACAGATAGCGACCGTCTTCCAGTCGAATGTGCTCCTGGATTCGGGCAATGGTGCCAACCTCATACGGCACGGGCGCCGTTGCCGTCCGTCGGCCTTCGATCACTTCGTCACCGCGCCGCAGCAAGACAATCCCGAACGGACTCTGCTCGGCCAGGCAGAGCCCGATCATCAATCGGTAGCGCGCCTCGAAGATGTGCAGACTGAGCGATTCGCCGGGGAAGAGGAGCGTACCGAGCGGGAAAAGGGGAAGTAATTGTTTCACAGTGTTACCCATCTGTCCACGTGCAGGTCCAGACGGTCGTTCCCATCAGGCCATAGTTGAGATCGATGGTCAATTCGATCTCAGGGCCAGACATCGTCTGCACCAGGGTCGTCTGGTCGAATGGAACAGGCGTACCGTTTGCCATCACCGTCACCGGGCCGATCCGCAGCTCAAGCAGATCGGGGCGCAATTCGACTGCGCTGGCGCCAATTGCGGCCAGCAGCGCACCCCAGTCTGACGAGCCGCGGCGACAGGCCGAACGCACTGAGCCGGAGCGGGCGACGCTGTGGGCGATTGCCTGCGCGGCGGCTTCGTCGGCGGCGCCCTGCACGACGACCTTGATCACTTTGCCGGCGCCGGCTGCGTCACGCACGATCTGACCGGCCAGATCGGCGCAGAGGTAATCGAGCGCTTCTTGAAAAACGCCAAACTCCCACGAACTTGAGTCGGTGATGGGTGGATGATCGATGGCGCCATTGGCCAGCATAATCACGCTATCGTTGGGGCTGCAATCGCCATCGATGTTGAGCCGATTGAATGCGCGGTCAACGCTCTGCTGCAATGCGCGCTGCAAGAGGGGCTGACTGATTGCCAGATCGGTGGTGATCAGCGCCAGCAGGGTGGCGAGCCGCGGATGGATCATGCGCGTTCCTTTGGCCATGCCGGCCAGCGTAAAGCGAACGCCATTGCGCAGTGAGACGCGCAAGACCCGCTCTTTGGGGCGGGTGTCGGTCGTCATGATCGCCAGCGCCGCGCGCCGCCCGCCGTTGCTATCCAGTTCGCTGACCGCCCGCCGAATCCCGTTGCGCATGCGCTGCATCGGCAGTGGCACGCCAATCAACCCGGTTGACATCAGTAACACCGAGTCGCGCGGCACTTCCAGCTCATCAGCCGCGATCTTGGCGCACTCGATTGCGTCGTTCAGACCCGCCTGCCCGGTGCCGGCGTTGGCCTGCCCGGCATTGATGAGAACGGCGCGAATCGCGTCGTGGTTGCGAAGCAAAATTGCCTGGCTGAGAAAGACCGGCGCAGCTTTGAAGACGCTGCTGGTAAACAGTGCCGCAGCGCGACACGGAAGCTGGGAATAGACCAGCGCCAGGTCGCGGGCTTTGGTGCCTTCTTTCAGGCCGGCAGCGACCCCGGTGGCGCGAAAGCCGGTTGGGCTGGCAATATGGCCATCTTCAAAGACGGTGAAGTTCATGGCAGCTCTACGCTCTTCGCGAACAGGATACAGATTACCACACGCGACAGATCAATCCTTTCAAATATTCCCCTTCTGGAAAGCTGAGCAGCACGGGATGATCGGGCGCTTGCGTCAGCCGTTCGAGAATCTGGACATCGCGCCCGGCATCAAGCGCGGCGCTAAAGACGATCTTCTGAAACAGGTCGGCTGTGATCAACCCTGAACAACTGAAGGTGGCCAGGATACCTCCTGGACGAACTAGATGCAGCGCCTGCAGGTTGATGTCTTTGTAACCGCGGGTCGCGCGCTGAACATGCGCCTGCTGGTGAGCAAATTTAGGTGGATCGAGGATCACGGCATCGAACCGGCGACCTTCGCTGCGGTAGCGGCGCAGTATCTGAAACGCATCGCCTTCGACAAAGGAGACGGGCGTCGAAACTGCGTTGAGCTGCATATTTTCGGCGGCCAGCCCAATCGCGCCGGCGCTGGCATCGATCAGGGTCAGGCAGCGCGCTCCCGCGCGCGCTGCTGCCAGCGCGAATCCCCCTGCGTATGAAAAGACATCGAGCACTTCAGCATCGCGGCAATATGCCCCAACGCGCTCGTGGTTGATGGCCTGATCGAGATAGACGCCGGTCTTCTGCCCGGTTTGCAGATCGGCGATGATCCGCACTGATGGTGATGGACAGCCCGGCGCAGCAAGTGGCGCGACGCGCAGGCGGGCCGGCGCTTCACCCCAGCGCAGCCCCTCTATCGGCGGCAGCTCCTCTTTCTCGCGCACCTCAGCATCGCTCCGCTCGTAGATGCCGCGCGGCGCGAGCAGATCAACCAGCGCGCGCACAACTTGCTCGACCCGTATCGCCATGGCCTGCGTCAGCAGTTGAATGACCAGATAGGCGCCGTATCGATCGACGATCAAACCAGGGATGCCGTCCGACTCGCTGAAGACCAGGCGGCAGGCAATGGCTGGATCGGTCAACCAGCGCTCCCGGCCTGCCACCGCGCGAGCGATGGCCGCGCGCAGCCATGTTTCATCAAGCGGCTGTTCTTTCTCCCAGGTCGCCAGCCGCACCCGCAACTGTGAACTGCTGCTCCAGAAACCGCGCGCCAGCCAACTGCCGTCGGCGGCGCAGAGATCAACCACGTCGCCCGGCGCGGGCGCGCCGCGCACCGAGGCAATCGCGCCAGAGAAGACCCAGGGATGTCGCTGCATGACTGGCCGTTCGCGGCCTGGTTTGATCGTTACTATTGCCATAGCAGGTTAAATCTAACACGGGCGCGCAGTGTGGTCAAGATGCGCGCGGGTCAGAGCGTGTTCATGGGGAGACGCAGCGACGTTGCATTGCAACGTCGCTACGTCGCAGATACAGTGTGCGCCTGCAAAAAGGGCAACACCTGATCGATGAAGGCTGTTGGTTGCTCGTCCTGCACCAGCAGGCTGGCTCGATCAATCACCGCTACCTTCGTTGCAACTCTCGCCTGCACGAAGTTGCTGGCCAGCCGCAACGGGCTGGTGGTCGCATCGCTTCCCCAGACCAGCAAGACCGGCTGGGCGAGACTGGCAAAGGTCTGGGCGATGTCACAGTTGAGCAGGCCGCTGAGAAAACATATCGGAGCGTAGTAGGCGCCTGGTCGGCGACAGGTCTGGGTAAAGCCATCCAGACGTTCCGGCGTGATGCTGGCCGGGTCGGCATACGCCTGGCTGGCGAGAAACAGGCGCACGCTGGCGCGCGTGGTCAGGAGTCGGTAGAGCGCGCGGCCAAACGGACTGCGCAGGATTTGGTAGACGGTGTATGCGCCGATGCCGGGCGCGCGGTCGAGTTGACCAATACCGGTAGGGCAGATCAACACCAGCCGGCTGACGAGCTGCGGCCAGCGTGCCGCGGCGACCGTGGCGTAGGCTGCGCCGAGTGAGCTGGCTATCAGCGCCGTGGGCTGACCGATTCGCTGGAGCATTGCCCCGATTAGATCGATGTAGATCGACGCGCGATACCGCCATGGTGGTCGCGCCGAGTTGCCGTAACCGAGCAGATCAAGCGCATGCACGGTGAAGCGCTGACTGAGGCGCGTAAATGGCTCGCGCATCTCGAAGACCGACGCAGCGGCATTGATGCTGTGAATGAGCAAGATCGGCGGCCCGTTGCCCGTCTGATAGACCGCCACCGGCTGATCGCGCCATTGGAAGTATGAAGGTGGAATCGGTAACAACGGTAAAGGTTGCATACGCTGTGCCGTACTTGCTTGTGGGCCGGTGTGATGGTGTGATGCCTGGCGGATGGTCGCGTGGGGTCGCTAACCCGCTGATCTGGGGCGGACGCTGGGCGGTCAGCGCGCGATGACTGGCTACCTCTGCGCCGACAGCAGCGCGGCCCTTTGCCGGTATGTGTGCCGCGTCCCCCAGACGGTGGGTGTTCAACCCAGCCACCTGCTCATCATTATGCACTGGTTTGCAATGAAATGCAATGACATGTTTTATAAGCAACAGTTCCAAATCTGAGAGATGCGCGTTATAATGACTCAAGCAGTGGATATCAAGCGCAGACGCGCAGAGCAGAATCGTCTCGCTGCCCGTCTGCAACCGAAAAGGAAGCGCTCATGGCTGAACCAGCGCGCTTTGCGGCCGCTCCGCTCGACGACTACGCGATGAAGATCACCTATGGTCTGGCCTATCTGGGCGGGCTGCTTGTCTTGCCGATCTTGTTTGCTTATCTGGCCAACCTGCGCTGGAACGGCTTGCAGGTTCCGCTGGGGCTGGCCGCGGCGCTGGCGTTCTTCTTACTCTTGAGCTATGCCTTTCAACCGCGCGCTTACCGGATCGAATCTGAGGCGCTGGTGATCGAACGACGCTGGGCGCCGGCCATCCGCATCCCCTTCGATCAGATCCGCGGGGTTTCGCTGGCAACGGCGCTGGCCGATATGCCGCGCTTTGGGTTACGCTTCGCCTTCAATCCGGGAGTGTTTGGGTATCAGGGGCCGTTTCAGCTTGATCCGTATGGTCGAGTGGCGCTCTTTGCCACCAACCGCGCGCGTCTGGTTGCCATTGCTCGCTACGATGCCGCAGTGGTCTTGATCAGCCCTGATCGTCCGCGCGACTTTATCACTGCCCTGAATGAGCAGCGGCTGGCCGCTGCGACCCGCCAGCTCCAGGAACAACCGCTGGAGGAAACCAATGCGCTTTAGCGCGATCGGTCTGCTCAACATACAATGCTTCTGCGAGCAGTTTGTCCCTGGAGCGCTGCATCCTGACGGCCAGCGCTACCTGCCGCAGATTATCGTCAGGCCAATTGATGCCGGCCCTGACACTGCCCCCGATACCCGGCTGTGGCTGGTCGATCGGCACCACCGGGTAGATCCGGCGCTGGCCGGACAGATGGTGATCGCTCGTTTGCTCTGCGCCCTGAGCGCGATTCGCCTGCAAACGTTGCCGCCGCGAGCTGGATTCGTGCCCCCGCCAGGCGCGCCTGCTGGCTTGCCGTTGAGTGAACCGATCATCTATGGTCGAGTTGCCCAGGTATTGACCTGGGAAGTGCAGCGTGAACACCTTCCGTTTGAGACCCTCTACACCGAACTGGTGATCGCGCTCAGCCCACGCGCGACGCTGGGGCTGCGCACGACGCTAAGCGCGCCGCGAATTGCCGATCTGATCGGGAAGAGCTACCTGGCGGTTGGCGACTGGATCGAGATTGCCCGTTCGCGGATCGATATTCTCACGATTGCCGCAGCAGCACTGGCCGTCGCCGACGATGCATGGCCCGCTCGTAATACGCCATCAGCTCAGCCATAACACTTGGCCACGAACGCCGTTCGGCAGCGGCTCGTCCGGCCTGACCCTGCGCGATCCGGCGGGAGTCATTCGCTAACAGCTCTCGCAGCCGCGCGCGCAAATCGCTGGCCACGCTGGGGGTGAAGAGATACCCGGTTTCGCCGGGGCGCACCAGATCGAGCGCGCCGCCTGCTCGCGCAGCCACAACCGGCAGCGCCGAGGCCATTGCTTCCTGAATCACCTGACCAAAGGTGTCGGTGTCAGATGGGAACAGAAATGCGTCAGCGCTGGCATACGCGGTCGCCAGATCTTCCCCCTTCAGATAACCGGTAAAATGCGCGGGCAAACCGGCGCAGCGTCGTTGCAGCTCAGCGCGGAAAGGGCCATCACCCACAACCACCAGCCGAATATCGGGCAGGCCACGAATGGCTTCAGGCAGCAGATCAACCCGTTTTTCCGCAGCCAAACGGCCTACGTAGAGCACAATCCGCTCGCCGGGCCGCGCGCCCACTGCCGCTCGCCAGGCTTCGCTGCGGAACCGCGGGTGGAAGCGTTCGGTGTCAACGCCGCGTCCCCAAATGCGGAGTCGACGAAAACCGGCGGCGCGGAGCAGTCGCAAGGTCGCGCTCGACGGGCAGAGGTTGATCCGGCAGCGGTTGTGTATCCAGCGCAACCACGCATTGACTCCGTGCTGGAGAAAACCGAAGCCGTAGTGGCGACTGTAGGCGCCAAAGTCGGTATGGTAGGATGCGATCAGCGGTAACCCCAGCCGACGCACAATGCCCGGCACAATCGCCCCCAATACCACCGGCCCCACCAGGTGCACCAGGTCAGGTTGAAATCGGCGCAGATGCGCAGTGAGACCGGGTTGCGGCGGCGTCAGCTTGAGTTCGGGATACATCGGCAACGGCATGCCGCTGAGCGGCACCACTTCCGCGCCGGCATAGCTCGACGGCGCTCCCTGCGGCGCGAAGAGCACCGCCTCATGCCCAGACCGCTGCACATGCTCTAGCAGTCGGCATAGTGTTGTGGTTACCCCATTAACATCAGGGAGGAACGTCTCGCAAATCAGTGCAATGCGCATGATCTTCACTCCACCCGATTGCATCCTTTCGCTCTCAGAGTAAAATGAAAAGGTTAAGCCACGATGGCATGACGATTAAGCGCTCGCTAACATCAGGCTAACGTTATGCGCATTCGCTGTATTGCCGTCGTGGTTACGCCGATCCCGGTATAATGAAAGAAGGGTAGTGGACTGCTAACCAATAACCTACTATAACCTACCTGAAACTACTATAATCTTCGTGTATCATTTGGAGGCGAAGGATGAAACGAGCGATGGTCACACGAGTAACCAAAACTGAGTTTGAACTTGATGACGGGCGAATTTACCAGCACCCGTTTGAACTCGATGAAGTTCCGACCGCTGAAGAATTTCAGCGCATCTATGACCACTGGCGGAACCTGTTTGAGAAGGAATTGAATGCCGAGCAAGAGACTGATTGAAATAGCCAAAGCCGCTGAACTTCTTGGCGTTGGAATTGCTACGCTTAGAGCGTGGGATGAATCAGGTGCGCTGAAGGCTGAGCGCGCGAAGGGCGGGCATCGGAGATACCGCATTGAAGACATTGAGCGACTTCAGGGTGTAGTATCAGAAGATAGCCCGCCAAATGATTGCGTCGCCGTATATGCGCGGGTGTCATCCCATGACCAAAAGCAAAAAGGCGACGTAGAACGTCAAACGTTACGTGTACTTGAATACTGCGCCAGCAAACAGTACCGCGTTGGCTACGTGTTCGAAGAAACGCTGTCTGGAATGAATGACAATCGCCCGAAGTTGCACAAACTGATTGACTTGGCGATTGAGCGAAAAATCAACCGATTGGTCATAGAACATAAAGACCGACTTGCACGATTCAATGTTGGTATCTTCGTCAAACTGTTTGAACGTCATGGTGTTGCTGTTGAGTGGTGTGAAGAAGTTTTACCCAAGTCATACGAAGCAGAACGCGTAGAAGATACGCTTTCGCTCCTATCATCATTCAGTGCCCGTATGTATGGAAAGCGTTCAGCCGAGCGGAGAAAGAAGAACAATGAAGATTCTCCGGGCGTATAAGACCGAATTAGATGTGAATGACAAGCAACGCACCCTGCTCATACAATGTGCTGGTGTAGCAAGATGGGCGTGGAACTGGGGATTAGCCCGGAGGAAGCAGGAGTACGAGGAAAACGGCAGGTCAAGCAATGCCATTGAGCAGCATCGCCAGTTAAACGCACTGAAAGCCACCGAATACCCCTGGTTGTATAACTACTCAAAAGCAATCCCGCAAGAGGCTTTGCGCGATTTGGACAAGGCATATCAAAACTTCTTCCGTCGTGTGAAGAACGGCGAAAAGGAGGTTGGTTTCCCGAAGTTCAAATCACGCAAAAATGGTATTGGCAGTTTCAGGCTAACGGGCGCAATCCGCGTTACAGAGACGCACATCAAACTTCCTCGGATTGGATGGCTCAAACTGAAGGAGCGTGGTTACATTCCGACTGGTGGCATCCATATTTTGTCTGTTACCGTCTCGGAATCGGCAGGAAGATGGTTCGTGAGTGTTCAGTGTGGGGAAGATATTGAAACTACTACGGCAACCGGCGAACCAATCGGCGTTGATTTGGGCATCAAAGAGTTAGCCGTGACAAGTGACGATAGACGATTTGAAAACCCGAAACCGCTCAAGAAAGCACAGATGAAGTTAAAACAGCTTCAACGTGAATTGTCACGTCGAAGGAAAGGTGGGAAGAATTGGGAAAAAACACGAAAGAAGATTGCCAAAGCGCATCAGCGCATAGCCAACATCCGCCATGATACTCTACACAAAGCCACGTCTGTTATCGTTGCGAAAACCAAGCCCAATAACGAACGTCCAAGTGTAGTGGTCATAGAGGATTTGAATGTCAGCGGGATGGTCAAGAACCATCATTTGGCACAAGCTATCTTAGATGTCGGATTTGCTGAGTTTCGCCGTCAGTTGGAGTACAAGGCAAAGTGGTATGGCTCTGAACTATTGCTTGCAGACAGGTTCTTTCCGTCATCGCGTCTATGTAGACATTGCGGAACAATCAATACTGAACTCACTCTAGCAAACAGAGTTTGGATTTGCGATTGTGGCGCAACACATGATCGTGATCTGAATGCAGCCATAAATCTTAGAAATCTTGCTGTACGGCGAGTTCCGCCGGAACAGGCTTGCTCAATGCAAGTGAACGCCTGTGGAGAGGAGAGGTTACAGCCTTCGGGCAGTGCTCCTCTAAGAAGCAGGAATCAGACATTGGATTTACCGTTGGTAGATTCGAGTAGGTTCTGAAGAACGGTGACTCTCGTGTCATTGAGGCACATTGCACAGGAGTTCGCATGACCGATGTAGTTCGCGAGAGCAATGCCGCATGTCACGAACGACTGGCGCAAATCTTCCCGGCGGGGGCGCTCGTCTGGATCGAAGCTGAAGAGTATAACGAACGAGGCATGCACTGGAAAGTAACCCTGCTGCGCCAGACAGCATCTGGTCAATGGGAGCGCTGTCGTTATCAGTACGACATCCCCAGCGCTGCGCTTTTCTTTATGGGATGCTCACCGGTAACCGACGCTGAAGCCGCGCGCATTCGCCAGAGGGCGGTGCGTCTGCGCAGTGGGCATGTATTCAATTCGAGGACATCATGACGTTACAACCAATTGATCCGCCCCGCCATTCTAATCGGCGGACTGTCATTGTTGTGATCGCAGGGATCGCTCTGCTGGCGCTGGCGCTAATTGCTCTGAGCGCAGACGCCGGCGATCAGACCCGCTTTCTGACCGGCGGCGGCAGTGTGCTGGTGCTGGCCTTGCCGGCATTCCTCGCCGGCGTACTCAGTTTTCTTTCGCCGTGTACCTTGCCGATTTTGCCGGCCTATTTCGCCTTCACCTTTCAGGCCGGCGGCCAGAGCCGGGCGCGCGTCGCAGCAATGGGTATCGCCTTCTTCCTGGGTCTGGCCACAACCATGACTTTGCTCGGCGCCAGCGCCACGGCGCTTAGCGGGTTGCTCTTTGCCAACCGCAGCGCGCTTACCTTCTGGGGCGGCCTGATCATCATCGGTTTTGGCGTAATGGGTATGCTCGGCAAGGGTTTTGCCGGGCCGCAATTGCAAGAGCGACCCGCTGCCACTTTCGCCGGTTCCTATCTTTACGGCGCGACCTTTGCTCTGGGCTGGACGGCATGCGTCGGGCCGATTCTGGGTGCGCTGCTTACCCTCCTGGCTGCCACCAGCGATGTCGCTGTTTTGCAGGGCGCAGTGCTCGCCTTCATCTACTCGCTTGGGCTTGGCCTGCCGCTCATTCTGATTGCGACGTTCTTCCACCGTCTCGGCGCCGGATCGCGAGCCTGGCGCTTCCTGCGCGGACGCGGCTTCACCGTGAACCTGTTTGGCCGCGAACTATTTCTCCATACAACCAGCCTGCTCAGCGGCGCGCTCATGGTCGCAATGGGCGTGCTGCTGGCAACCGGACGACTCGAGTGGATTTCGCAGCAGGCCAATGCCACGCCACTGGCGCAGTGGTGGGTTGAGATTGAAGCCGCGATCGGTCGGCTGTTCGGGTTGTAATCACGTATGTCTTCATCACCGATTCGCGCTGCCGGTTGTGTTGTTCTGGCTCGTGATGAAACGGGGCGCCTGCTCGTGCTGCTCATCAAAGATCGACAAGGGGTGTGGACATTGCCGAAGGGACATCTTGATGATGGCGAAGGCGAAGAGCAGGCCGCCATCCGGGAGGTGCTTGAAGAGACCGGCGTGCGCTGCACGATTGCCGAGCGGCTCGATCAGGTGACCTATCCGGTATACCGGCGCGGACACTGGCGCGATAAGCAGGTGACCTTCTTTCTGGCCAGCGCTGCGCCCGAACCAACCATGCCGGCGCTGGCCGAGGGAATTCAAGCCGCAGCCTGGGTGCCGATCGATGAGGCAGCCAAACAGATCGGCTATCGCCAGCTTCGCCTGATGGTGCAACGACTTGCCCACCGGCTGCGCAAAAACACGTCAGATACCTCTGACTAAACATCAGCGCGCATGCTGGCGTTGCGCCGCCTTAAGACGTCGGCGCTCTATCGAATACTCACCGGCAATCACGGCGAAGTATTTGATTTTGCCCTCGAAAATGTTATACTATCATCACGAATCGTCCTGATCGGGACAGGCCTGCGGCCCATGCTCTCCTCTGGCTGTTCACCGCAGCGATGCATCTCGCAGCGCATCTCCCTGACCACCACGAAACGCACCGGAGGCGGAATAGCCAGATCAGGAATGAGCGCCAGCGGCGCTCATTAAGAACGAGTAAGAACCTAGCGCTGGTCGGCGCGCATTCTGGAGGGCAGGCATGCTATAATGCAGCATACGGCGCACCAGTGTGCGGCGCGCCTTGTAGCACTGGCTGCTGCGCAGAACGTTACTGTTTAAGGATACCACCGTGAAAGTTACGACCGAAAAACTGCCCAAGAGCCTGATGTCATTGCAGATCGAAGTCGATCGGGAACAGTTTGAGCGCGGTCTGGATCAGGCTGCTCGCCGGCTGTCGCAGAAATTTCCGATCCATGGCTTTCGTCCCGGCAAAGCGCCCCGTTTCATCATTGAACGCACCTTTGGGCGAGCAGCCTTGATCGAGGAAGCTACTGAAGATCTGATTAACAAAGCCTACCAGAAGGCGATCAAGCAGGAAAATATTGAAGTGATCGGTCCGCCCGAACTTGCCCGTATCGACTCGCTCGAACCATTTATCTTTACCGTCAACGTCCCTGTGCCGCCAACCGTTACGCTGGGCGATTACCGCAGCATTCGGGTGCCGCTTGAGATCGAAGAGGTTACCGACGAGATGGTCGAACGCGCGCTGGAAGCGCGTCGGGAGAAGCATGTCAACCTGCAAGAGCTTGACGAACCGCGTCCCGCCCAGCAGGGCGATCAGGTGCGGGTCAGGCTGGTTACCGTTGTTGAAGGTGAAGAGAAGCAGGAGGCTGCGGAGGCCGACGACGATCAGGCCGATGCAGATGAGCCGCTGAACGAGACGGAGGCCGATGACGATCAGGCCGATGCGGATGATCCGCTGAACGAGGCAGATGCTGACGACGATCAGGAGGGTTCGGAAGAGACGCTGGATCTCGAGCCGAACCGGTTGGTCGATGAACTGTACGAAGGACTGATCGGTATGAACGTCGGCGAGCGCAAAGAGATAGTTGCCGTGATGCCTGACGATCACGCCGAAGAGATCCGCGGCAAGCAGGTGACATTCAAGGTTGAACTGCTCGGCATTCAGCGCCGGATCGTGCCCGCGTGGGAAGAGTTGCCTGCATTAGAAAACTTTGCTGGCACACTTGACGAACTGCGCGCGCAGGTGCGGGCTGACCTCGAAGCGGCAGCGCGTCGGCAGGCCGAGCAGAATCAACTCAACACCTACCTGGGGCGGCTGATCGAACAGACCACCTTCGATATTCCTGACGTGATGATCCGCGAGCTGGCGCACTCGATGCTGCACGAACAGGAGCAGCAGTTTGCCCGCTACGGGATCACGCTGGATCAGGTGTTGCAGTACCGTGGCCTCACCCACGATCAGGCCGTCGAGGAGCTGCTGCCTGAAGCTGAACAGCAGACGAAGGTCACCCTCGCGCTGGGTGAGGTGATCAAGCGCGAAGGCCTGACGGTCAGCAACGACGAGATCGATGCCGAGATCAGCCGCATTCTGGCCGACTATGAGGAAGAGCGGCGTCCGCAGATTGAGCAGACGATCCGTTCACAGATGCTCTCGTCAGTAGCCAATATTGTGCTGGACAAGAAGCTGCGCGCGCGTCTGGCGGCGATCGCCAGCGGCAATTTTGACGAGACGGCAGCGCCAGACGGGGCGCAATCTGAAGTGGCAGAGTCGGTCGCCGAAACTACTGCGTCAGCGCCGGACGATAAACCGACCGCTGAAGCCTGAGGAGTTGTGCGTATGAATTGGTCGAGTCGTTATAGTCACGATTGGCGCAGCGCGTCCAGCCCGGAATGGCTTTCCCAACGCCCGGAATTGCTGATTCCAATGGTGGTTGAAAGCACCAGCCGGGGGGAGCGCGCGTTTGACATCTATTCACGCTTGCTGAAAGAACGCATCGTTATTCTTGGCACGCCGATCGACGATCAGATTGCTAATCTGATTGTCGCCCAGTTGCTCTTCCTTGAAAGCGAAGACCCGGATCGCGACATCTGGCTGTATATCAACAGCCCCGGCGGTTCGGTGACTGCCGGATTGGGCATCTACGACACGATGCATCACATTCGGCCCGATGTCGCAACCGTCTGCGTCGGTATGGCCGGGAGTATGGCGACGCCGATACTGGCTGGCGGGGCGAAGGGCAAGCGCTACAGCCTGCCGCATTCGACGATTCACATGCATCCGGCAGGCGGCGGCGCGCGCGGATACGCCCCTGATGTTGAAATCATGGCCCGCGAGCTGCTGCGGTTGCAGCAGGTCGTGCGCGAGTTGCTGGCCAAAGATACCGGTCAGCCAATTGAGCGCATTGCCAAAGACTTCGACCGTGACCTGTTTATGACGCCCGAACAGGCTAAAGAGTACGGTATCATCGACGAGATCCTCACCCGCGAGGACGTAAAGAAGTAACGGCGAGCGGGCGCGTGGTCGCAAACGCGCGCCTGCCGTCCTGGAGAATCGCCCCATGAGTCGCACCCGCAATACCGGTCGCGATCCTTATGCCTGCTCATTCTGTGGTCGCGGGCAGGATGAAGTTCAACGGTTGATCGCTGGCCCTGGCAATGTCTTCATCTGTGATGAGTGTGTCGCATTGTGCAGCGCTATCATTGCCGAAGAAAGCGATCAAAAAAGCCCGGCGACCCGGCGCGCCGCGCCTTCTGGTCCGGCGCGACTGCCAACTCCGCGCAAACTCCGCGAACGGCTCGATCAGTATGTGATCGGGCAGGAGCGGGCGAAAGTGACCCTGGCGGTTGCTGTGTACAACCATTACAAGCGGGTACGGGCTGGCGCGCGGATCGATGATGTCGAGATTAGCAAGAGCAATATTCTGCTGATCGGGCCAACCGGCAGCGGCAAGACCCTGCTGGCCCAGACTATGGCTCGCATCCTCGATGTGCCATTTGCGATTGCCGATGCAACGGCGCTCACCGAAGCCGGCTATGTGGGTGAAGATGTCGAGAATATCCTGCTGCGCCTGATTCAGGCCGCCGATGGCGATGTCGAGCGGGCGCAGACCGGGATCATTTATATCGATGAGATTGATAAGATTGCGCGTAAAGCCGATAACCCCTCAATTACCCGCGATGTCTCCGGCGAAGGGGTACAGCAGGCCCTGCTCAAGATTCTGGAAGGCGGGATCGCGCATGTGCCGCCTCTCCCCGGACGTAAGCATCCGCAACAAGAGTACATTCCCTTCGATACGACCAACGTGCTCTTTATATGCGGTGGCGCGTTTGAGGGGATTACCAACATCATCGCCAAGCGCCTGCGCGGCAAGCAGTTGATCGGTTTTGGCAGCAACCCGGTCAATCCGGTCGAAGAAGAGGGCGCGCTGCTGGCTCAGATCACGCCCGATGATCTGATGCATTTCGGCTTTATACCTGAATTTGTTGGTCGCTTGCCGATGATCGTGGCGCTCGAACCACTGAACCGCGAAGCGATGCTGCGCATTCTCACCGAACCGCGTAATGCGATTATCAAGCAGTACCAGAAACTGTTTGCGCTCGACCACTGCGAACTGGAGTTTACGCCTGACAGCCTTGAAGCGATTGTTGATCGAGCAATGAGCGCGCGCACCGGCGCCCGCGCTTTGCGCAGCATCGTCGAAGAGGTGTTGCTTGACGTTATGTTTGAGATCCCCTCGCAAGAGCATATTGGGCGTTGTATCGTCAATGCCGAGGTCATTCAGGGACGCGGGCGGCCCATCCTGGTGCCGCGCGCCGATTATCGCCGCCGTCTCGATGAAGCAGTCTGATCGCGCCGCAATCCGCGCGCCGATCGACAATTCGTCATGCGAACAAGCACTGCGCTATGCCTGTCTTTCATCGCACATCAAGCCGCGCTGTCGATCAGCCGCCGCCGAAGCGGCGAATTCTGGTCGCCGATGATGATCCTTCGATCGGCAAACTGATCCAGAACGCGCTGCCGGCGCAACGCTACGAAACAGTAGTGGTTGCTAATGGCCTGGAGGCGCTGCAAGCCTTCGAGCGTTCGACGTTCGATCTCATCTTTCTCGATGTGATGATGCCGTTCGTCGATGGCTTCGATGCCTGTGAACGCATCCGCGCTCAGAGCGATGTGCCGATTGTGATCATCACCGCGCGCGACGGGACAGATGATGTGGTGCAGGGGTTTCAACGCGGCGCCGATGAGTATATCACCAAGCCGTTCAAGGTGGCCGAATTTGTGGCTCGCGTTGAGGCGATTCTGCGCCGGGTGGATATGCAGAAGGCGCGCACGGCCCCGCCGTTTGTGCAGGTTGGCGAATTAACGATCGATGCCGTCGCTCATCGCGTCTCGGTGCGAGGACGAGAGGTGAAGCTGACGCCGATGGAGTTTGAGCTGCTCTACTTCCTGGCGGCCAATGCCGGCCAGGTTTTCACTCGTGAGGTGTTGTTCCGCGAGGTGTGGGGCTATGAGTACGTCGGCGAGACGAATCTGGTCGATGTGTGCGTGCGGCGACTGCGCGAAAAAGTAGAGGTTGAGCCATCGAAGCCGAAGATCATCGTGACGGTGCGTGGCGTGGGCTATAAACTCGAACGGGCATAAGTCGCTTTTGCGGGTCAACCGCGTGTTTGAATTGCGCAAGGATCAGCAGGATGTCGTCACAGGTCTTCGTTTCGCGCCACCCGCTGGTGCAGCACAAACTGGCCCTGCTCCGCAGTAAATGGACGGAACCGAAAAAGTTTCGCGAACTGGTGCGTGAAATTGCGCAATTGCTGTTTTATGAGGCAACCCAGGATTTGGCGCTGGCGCCGCTGACGGTCGAGACTCCGCTGGCAACCTGTGCCGGACACGAGGTTGCCGAACGGATTGGCATCATTCCAATCTTGCGCGCCGGTCTGGGCATGGCTGAAGCGATCGTCGATATTTTGCCGACCGTGCATGTCTGGCATTTAGGCCTCTACCGTGATCATGAAACGCTGCAACCGGTCACCTATTACAATAAACTCCCCAGTCAACCGGATATTGACCTGACGATCATTGTCGATCCGATGCTGGCCACGGGCGGATCGGCGGTTGCGGCGGTTGACATCCTGAAGCGGTGGGGCGCGCAACGGATCAAGTTTCTTGGCCTGATTGCGGCGCCGGAAGGCGTGCGCGCGCTCTCAACCGCGCATCCAGACGTGGCGATCCATCTCGCTGCCATTGACAGCCATCTCAATGAGCGGGGATACATCGTGCCTGGCCTCGGTGACGCCGGCGATCGGCAGTTTGGGACGGGGTAGCATGGGTGTGCGAGCCAGGCAGATCGATAACGAGCGAGAGGCGTAACGAGCCATGGTTGTGCTCCTGGCGTTGATCGCAGTGCCCCTGATCGCCTTTGCCGTCACAGCATGGTTGATCCCGCCGCTCATTGCGCTGGCCCGCCGCGAAGGATGGGTTGCGTACCCCGGCCCCCGGCACGTCCATCGCGAACCAACACCGGTGGTCGGCGGTCTCGCCATGATTGCCGGACTGGTGATCGCAATCGTCAGCAGTCTTGGTTTCGAGGCGCTCGATCCGGCGCTGCACCGCTCACCGTTTGAACATCTGCGCATCGGTCTGCTCTTGATCGGATTGTCGATCATTGCGCTGATCAGTTTTCTCGATGATCTCTACGATCTGCCGCCGCTGCCCCGGCTTGGCGTTCACATCTTCGCTGCCCTGGTCGCCGTTGGCCCTTACCTGTGGGATCAGACCCTCTATCCCGACGCGCTCGGTCAACCGACCGAGGCGCGCGGGATTATTCTGACAGCATTCAATTTTCCCTTTGTCGAGCAGATCCACCTCCACAATCTCCATCCGGCGCTGGCGATTGCGGCGACGGTGATCTGGATCGCCGGGATGCAGAACATGGTGAACTGGATCGACGGCCTCGATGGGCTGGCCGCTGGCGTGACTTTGATTGCCGGCAGTATTCTGGCCCTGCACACGCTCAGTCTCGATCCGCCGCAACGGACGATTGCCCTGCTCCCGCTGGCGCTCAGCGGCGCTTGCGCAGCATTCCTGATCTACAACACGCACCCGGCGCGCATCTTTATGGGTGATGTTGGCGCGATGACTATTGGCTACACACTGGGGATCTGCGCTCTGATCGGCGGGGCCAAACTGGCTACTGCGCTGCTGGTGATGGGCGTGCCGCTGGTTGATATGGCCTGGTTGATTGTATCGCGGATCAGGCGCGGGCGCTCGGCGGCGCAGGCAGGACGCGATCATTTACACCATCGCCTGCTCGATCTGGGGCTAAGTCAGCGCCAGGTTGTCGCCTGCTATTACGGGTTGAGCATTGTCTTCGGCGCGATTGGCTTGCTCGACTTCTTCACCCCGCTGATGAAACTGATCGCGCTGCTGATATTGGGCAGCGCAGTGTTGGGCGCCTTGCTGCTGCTCCAACCACGCCCGACAGCGCAGCCCGACCACAGCTATCAGTAATGCGCGGATTTTGCACCACTTCTGCCCAACACTTTGATTGTGCCGTTCGTTGCAATCGTAACTCGTCTATGCTAGAATAATCCACGCCCGAAAACGGGATTTTTCCACCACCGACGCGCCGTGATCGCCGCATGGTTTCACGGTTCGCGTTGGCGCACACATCGGGTCTGCATTCGTGCAACAAAGGAGTTGGGGTCATGCAGGATCTGAACGCCGTCCAAAGTATTGCAGTCTGGACAGTGCTCGCCATTTCGCTGCTCGGTATCGGGTACGCCTTTTTCATCCGCAGCCAGATCCTGGCGCAAGACACGGGAACCCCGAAGATGCGCGAGGTCTGGGGTTTCATCAAGACAGGCGCAAATGCCTATCTTAGTCAGCAATTCCGCACCATTTCGATCCTGATCGTTATTCTGACCTTTGTGCTTGCTGCCAGCGTCTTCATCATTCCCCCGACGACTGAGGCAGTCGAGCGATTTGGCAGCAAAGAGGCTGCAACCCTCTGGGTGGCAATCGGGCGCGCCGTCGCGTTCCTGATGGGTTCGCTGTTCAGCTACGCTGTTGGCTTTGTCGGCATGAATGTCGCCGTTGAAGGCAACGTGCGGGTGGCAGCGGCAGCGCGCAAGGGCTACAACCCGGCGTTACAGGTGGCGTATAAATCCGGCTCGGTGACGGGCATGCTGACGGTGGGCCTCGGCCTGCTCGGCGGCACCCTGATCTTCATCGTCTTCGGGATCGCGGCGCCGGATGCGCTGCTCGGCTTTGGCTTCGGCGGTTCGCTGATTGCGCTCTTCATGCGCGTAGGCGGTGGTATCTACACCAAAGCGGCTGATGTCGGCGCTGATCTGGTGGGGAAGGTCGAAGCGGGCATTCCCGAAGATGATCCGCGCAACGCGGCGGTGATCGCTGACCTGGTGGGTGATAACGTCGGTGACTGCGCCGGTATGGCTGCCGACGTCTTCGAGAGCTTTGAAGTGACGCTGGTGTCCGCGCTAATCCTTGGCCTGGTGCTGGGCGATGCCGTTGCTGGCGTCATCGGCGATGGGCAATACGATCTGCGCTTTATCATCTTCCCGCTGGTCTTGCGGGCGATTGGCGTGGTGGCTTCGGTGATCGGCAATCTGTTCGTCACTACCGACGAGCGCAAGCGTAATGCGATGGCAGCGATGAACCGCGGCTTCTACATCGCTGCTGGCCTGGCGATTGCTGCCAGCGCTGCCGCTACCCCCATCTTCATGGTTGATGAGACGGGCGCGGTTGACTGGCGACCCTTCTTCGCAACGCTGTCGGGTGTGGCGCTGGCGATCATTCTCGATAAGCTGACCGAATACTTCACCAGCACCCACTTCAGCCCGGTGAAAGAGACTTCACGCTCGTCGCAGACCGGTTCGGCCACCAATATTCTCTCCGGTCTGGCGTTAGGTATGGAGAGCAGTGTCTGGGCGATTCTGGTGATTTCGGCGTCGATCTTCACCTCGGTGCTGATCTATGCCGGCGAACCGGCGGCAACGCAGTTCACGGCGATCCTCTACGGCGTGTCGCTAACCGGTATCGGCATGCTGTTGCTGACCGGCAACACTATTTCGATGGACAGCTTCGGGCCGATCTCCGATAACGCCAACGGTATCGGCGAGATGGCCGGTCTCGATAAGAATGCGCGCAATGTGATGGACGACCTTGACGCGGTGGGGAACACGACCAAAGCGGTGACCAAAGGGATCGCGATCGGTTCGGCGGTGATCGCGGCGGTGGCGCTGTACGGTTCGTACTTCACCGATGTCAACAAGGTGTTGCAGCAGATGATCAATGAGGGCGCGCAGGGGATCGAGCTGCTGGCCTCGATCAACGTTGCGTCACCGACCGTCTTCATCGGACTGTTGATCGGCGGCGCGGTGCCCTTCCTCTTCTCGGCGTTGACCATTCGCGCCGTGTCGCGCGCCGCAGCGCAGATCGTCAATGAGGTGCGCCGCCAGTTCCGCATCCCTGGCCTGATGGAGGGCAAGGTGCAGCCCGACTATGCGCGCGCAGTGCAAATTTCGACCACCGCGGCGCAGAAGGAGCTGATCAGCCTCGGCCTGATTGCAGTGCTGGTGCCGATCATCGTTGGCTTTACGCTGGGCGTTGAGGCGCTGGGCGGCTTCCTCGCCGGGATCATCCTCACCGGCCAGTTGATGGCCGTCTTCCAGGCCAATGCTGGCGGCGCCTGGGATAATGCGAAGAAGTACATCGAAGAGGGACACTTCGGCGGCAAGCACAGCGAGCCGCATAAGGCAGCCGTGGTTGGCGATACCGTTGGCGATCCGCTCAAGGACACTGCCGGCCCGGCGCTGAACCCGATGATCAAGGTGATTAACCTGGTGGCGCTGATCATTGCGCCGATCGTGGTCACTATCGAGCCGGGCAGCCCTGGCGTGATCGTGGCGATGGTGATCTGTGTGGCTGCGCTGATCTGGGCGATCTGGCAGAGCAAGCGCGAAGGAGAGGCGTTGAAAGAGGTCGCCCAAGCGCCGGCTTCGGCTGATTAGCCCTCGATCATTGCGCGCAGCGAGCCGCGCCGACACCGGCGCGGCTCTTGTGCTGGCGTATACGTTCACGAATTGTCCTGCGCTCGCGGCCATCAACAGCCGGACGCATCACGGGAGCGCAAACGTAAAGACATCTCACTGCGGGCCGCACACGGGCAGCCGGGTTGCGTCTTATGCGCCGATAAGCAGCGTGATACCGGCCCGCGCTGATCTCGTCCATCTTGCAATCGTTGCAACTGCCAGTATTCAGGCAATTGTCCGCTCCATCCGTCGCCGGACGGCATAGAATACAGCGAGAAAATTGTAGACCATGTGGAACAGGTAGGTGAATGGGAAGAGCGTGAACAGGATCAAGCCCAGCAGCGCATGAACGTACACGATGCCCTCGATCAGGTTCAGCCGCGCGAACAGCTCCGTCCAGATGATCATGAATACCGTTGTGCGGATAACCAGCCGATCCCAGGGCAGTGATCCCGGAGCGCGAATCCCGCGCGCTGCGTGGTCGATGTCATTAACGACTGCCCCGCTCCATCGGCGCAGCAAAACCACCATCAGATGCAGATTGCCAATGACGGCGAAGCCAACAGCGATCCAGGTTATCCCAACCACATACGGCGCCAGCTCGCCGAAGAGAAAGCGGGATTGGAGCGCTTCACCATTGCCAAAGATCAATGCCAGCAGATTAGCCGGTGAGTAGTTAAAGCTAGTTTCAAGATGGAGCGCTACGTCTGGCACCGGCTGTCCCAGCAAGATACGAGTGAAGACGATCAGGGCCGAGATGGTGTACCCGATCACTTCGGTAATAATGGCAACGTGGTAGTACAGGTAGCCCCGTCCCCAGGTTGGGTTGGCGCGTCGGTAGAAATGCTGGAACGGCCCAAACAACACGGCGTAAAGCGAGGCGCCGAGGCTTAACCGCGGCGGCGCATGCTCGAAGGTTGGCGACACACCGCGCGGATGCCGCCGGATAATCAGGGCACGGGCAAACCGCCCCAGACGAAGACCAGCGCCAATCACAAAGATCGCCAGCGCTATCGGCGCAAACAGATTCAGAAAGGTGATCATCGTCGCATCCTCCTGGAGTCATACCGAGTTATTGGGTGTTTAGAGTCGAAATTCGCGCCTGCGCCTGCGGGAATGTCATTGTTGCCATATCACGCCATGCGCGCAACAGGTCGTACACTGCCGGATGATCCTTGCCGAAGCGTTTGACAATATCGTCGCGCTCAAGCCAGTCGATCAGCTCCGGAAACTCCGGTGTCTGGGACAATGCAGCTAGCCAACCCTCGAGACTATGCGCTCTGTAGAAATGGTGATCGCGGTTGCGCAATTCTGCTGGAATCAGCATGCGATCAAGCTCGCCGCGTTTCGCCAGCGCTGGCTCCATGGCTGCATAGACGACTTCAAACAACACCAGTGCCATCCGCTCTCCCGGTTTGGTCAATGCATACGTCTGGCAGGTGTCTTCCAGAGAAAGAGTGCAGACCACGCATGGAGACGTGACAAATTCTGCGCCGGTAGCCTGTATCTGATTCGCTTTCAGAACCGAAATCTGGCGGCGCACATTCGTGTTTTCAGGCAAGCGCATCCCGCCCGCCCCGCCATTGCAGCAATAGTTGTATTCGCGGTTGGGCGTCATCTCAACAAAATTGTTTGTTACCAGGGCAAGCAGTTCGCGAAACATATCACCCAGTCCTGACAAACGGGTGGCATAACACGGATCGTGGAGCGTCACCTTGAGATCGGTCTTTTCTACCGGCAATCGACCCTGCCTGATTAAATCGAGCATGAGCGCGTCAACGCTAATGATTGGAAAACGGAATGGGCGACCGAGAGTTTCCGTTGCTTCAGCGTAGAGCGTGCGCGTATCACAGCCGCACTCCACGAGCAAAATCTTCTTCACTCCCAGCCGCTCTGCTTCATTTTCCCAATCTTCCAACATCTGTTTTGATAAGGTGTGATGAACAGCAATATGATCAATTTCAGTGCCAGTGTCAATAACATAGGGCGAGATAGTATAACTTACGCCAGCCGCATTGAGGATTTTGATCAGTTTAATACCGTAATCCGGGATTTTTGAGTTGCCTGCGGCAGGACAAACGAAGAGCAATTCCGCTCCGTGAACATCGATGGGCACTTCAATCCCTTCGCTGCGCAGAAAGAGACCGACCCGGCCAATGACCTGCGGAACGGTCAATCCGAAACTATGCCGGTAGCGCGCGGTGTGTTCGACGATCGATCGGATGGTTGGGTTTTCCTGGCTCAATCCCGAGTCAGAATAGGCTGCTCGCGCCAGACGCACGATGCGGCGGGTGCTGATACCTGCCGGACATGCCAGCGTGCATCGACCGCAGGCGGTACATGCCCAGAAGTACCGCATGTTCTCCTTCAGATCAGCAACCGTAGGAGTTGGCACTAATCCCAATGCGCTGCCGATCTGGCCTTCGATCGTCATGAAGCGACGATAGATCTGGCGGATGAAGCCGGTTTTGTGCGTTGGATGCAGCTTCTCGTCGCCAGTGACCAGATACCACGCGCATGCCTCGCCACACGCTTTGCAATCCATGCACGCTTCCAGGTTCACAACATCTTCAGCGGTGATGTTGCGACGCAGCGAGTCGACAAATGCCTGCATTTGCGATTCCATACACTCACCTCTTTGGTTGATTATTCGCCAGCATCAGCGCCGCCGTCGGTAGCCTTCAAATCACTTATCCATTCCACCACCGCACCTCTGACGACCTGAGCAATGGCAACATAGCGCAAAGCCACGCTAACGCTCCCGCGCTATCATCGGCGATCGGGCAACGACGCGCCCGCGCCGCCGGTGGCGGTGCGTTGGTTTGCAGGCGGTGAAGAAGAGAAAGCGATTGCAACCAGTGTATCAGGCGCTTATTCAGTCGTGGGTGAAGACATTGTGAATGTAGATTGCGATTCGTTCGCGTCTACACATTTTAATCATCCCATCGATTGACGCCGAAGATACCGCAGAGAGCGTCGTGGATAATAGCCCAGCAACCGCAGGCGCGCAGCGATGGTCTGGGTAGAGGGAACAACATTGGGGTCATACCCTTTCTGCTCGACCAGCGCCCGGCGAATGGCAGCCAGACTCAGACAGGGCGCACGTCGATCGTTCCAGCACTCGACGCGCGCCTGTCGCCAGGTTTCGATGATGTCGCGCAGATCGGTCAGCAAATTGGGCAGGCGCGCTTCAATCGGTTTCCGGCCACGCATCCGATGGCCATCCAGGCAGATCAATCCGCGCTCCAGCTCACGCAAGCCTTTCCGAATGGTAGCGCGATTCCAGCCGAGTTCACGCTCGGCCAGACGTTGACCACCGGGACCCAATGATTGTACGGTGCGTGCCATGAAGAGGCGTCGCTCACTGCCACGCAACGACTGCGCAGTTGCGATAAGCTCTGCTTTGAGCTGCTCCGTCAGTTTCATCGCGATCCACCTCGCTGTGGAGATGAGTTAGGTCGAGACACCATTCACTGCGGGCCGAGTTCGGCCACTGCGCTCAGCGCGACCTTGCCGTCGGGGCCATGCGCTTCAAGTTCAACCCGATTGGCGTCGGGCATGGCTACCAGGCGGAATGGTGCCAGATCGAACAGCGGCGCCTGGCCGCGAAAACTAAAGCCTGTAATCGGTCGCCCGGTGTGATGGCGCACCAGTTCGAGCAACAACATCGCCGTCAGCGGGCCATGCACAACCAGACCGGGGTAGCCCTCTTCGTGTTGCGCGTAGGGACGGTCGTAGTGAATGCGGTGCGCGTTGAAGGTCAGGGCCGAGAAGCGGAAGAGCAGGCGGGTGTCAGGGATGACCACCCGCACCCACGCGCCTGCTGGCGGCGGTGGCAGCTCAATCGGCGTGGGCGCAGACGCCGGCGGACCGGGTTCGCGGTAGACGATGTCTTGCTCTTCTTCGATACAGAGCTGGTCGGCCTGATAGATCTGATAGCCGACCGTCACGAACGCAAGTTGACCGCTCCGGCCTGCTTTCTGGGTGATATTGCGGATCACTCCGTCGCGCCGGGCTGGTTGGCCGATGATCAACGGATGGTGGAAGCGAATCCGCGCGCCGGCAAACATGCGACGCGGGTAGGGAATCGGGGGGATAAATCCGCCGCGCTGGGGATGGCCGTCGATTCCTAATTGCGACTGGGGCGCGCGCGGGAGAAAGTAGAACCAGTGCCACAATGGCGGCAGCGCACTCCCCCGTGTTGGCAGCGGCGGCGGCGGTTCCAACATCGCCGCGGCAGCGGCGGCCTGGGCCGGACTGATGTCATCCTCCACCTGCTCGGTGCGTCCGATCCAGGCGTTCAAATCCATCTCGTTCATAGCCTTCCTCTCACGGTTTCAGATACTTTCGCCGAAGATCCGTTCCATCAGCAATTAGGGCAAGATACGCACTCCCTGTACGCACGGTGATCGTACCACAAAGACATGAAGCTCATGAATGCCACGTCGAAGCCATCGGTGGATTTGTCCATCAACGATATTAGAAGCATGGTAAGATATAGAGCAGAAAAGCATAGCATAACAATCGGAGCATGATTATACGAATATCAGATCATAAACTTTGTCAATAACGATGTGAAACGACAATGTCGTCAGGCCGGATATGACAACTGTCGTCGATCAGATTAGCGCAGCTATCCCGCAGTTGCTGTCTAAACTGCCGTTAACGAACGGAATTGGTAGCGGCAGATGGTTTACTCTTGCGATAGCGTGTAAGCTAATGTATAATATTAAGCGAAACAATTTCTCCTCGATATATATCATAACAACTTATCTTGAAACTGCTCGCAGTTCTCTGCAGAGGGCGGGCAGCGGTTATGTTTGATGGTAACGAGGGCATGCGCCGCGTTTGCGCCTTCTGGATGGTTAACAAGCCTTCACCTTAAATGGTGCAGGTTTTATTCAGATGACTGTGGTTGCCATCTATCCTGCATAGCCAATCCCACTGTGGCGAGAGGCATTGATCCGATCCGTAAGTTATCAGGTGATGGAGGTTATTCATGACCCGAGGTGTCCGCTCTCGCTCTCCCCGGAATACCACGCCAGCGGTTGCATCATCAACGTCAACAGACGAAGCATCTATTGCCCAGGCGCTATCCACACCAGACGAATCCGTCGAGCAGGGGGCAGACTCTGCTCCTTCCCATCCAGATCCCAACCCGTCGATAGAACGGCTGCCTGAAAGCGAACGACTACCGCTCAGCAGCATTCGGGTCATCGATGTCGGCAATTTTCTCGCCGGCCCCTATGCGGCCTCAATCCTGGGTGAATTTGGCGCGGAAGTGTTGAAGGTTGAACACCCGATCGGCGGCGATCCGATGCGCCGCTTCGGCACTCCCACTACTCGTCATGACGCCACGCTGGCCTGGCTCAGCGAAGCGCGCAATCGCAAGTCGGTGACGATCGATCTGCGACAGCGGGAAGGGGTTGAGCTGTTTCTCAAGCTGGTCGCGAAATCTGATGTCCTGATCGAGAACTTTCGCCCCGGCACGATGGAAGAGTGGGGCTTGAGCTGGGAGGTGCTTCACGAAACGAATCCGGGTCTGGTGATGCTGCGCGTCTCAGGATACGGACAGACCGGCCCGTACCGCCGTCGCTCCGGGTTTGCTCACATCGCTCACGCCTTTGGCGGACTGTCATATCTGGCTGGATTTCCCGGTGAAACGCCGGTCTTGCCGGGAACAGCGCCGCTGGGCGATTACGTCGCCAGTCTGTTTGGCGCGATCGGCATTCTGCTCGCCTTGCGCCATCGCGCCAAAACCGGTCGCGGTCAGTTGATCGATGTCGCCATCTATGAAGCTGTCTTCCGCATTCTCGATGAGATTGCGCCGGCCTACGGTCTGTTTGGCAAGATCCGCGAGCGTGAGGGAGCTGGCAGCTTCATTGCTGTTCCCCACGGCCATTTCCGCACCAAAGATGGTAAGTGGGTGGCAATTGCCTGCACGACCGACAAGATGTTCGAGCGGCTGGCCGAAGCCATGGGGCGACCTGAACTGGCAGCGCCTGAATTGTACGGCGATCAGCGCAAACGACTGGCTGCCCGCGATACCGTCAATCAGATCACGATTGAATGGGTTGGCTCGCTAACCCGTGATGAAGTGATGGAGCGTTGCCTGGAGAAAGAGGTGCCGATCGGGCCGCTCAACAGCATCGCCGATATCTTTCAGGATCCGCACTTTCAGGCTCGCGGCAATCTGGCCCGGATCGAAAGCGAAGGAGTCGGTGAAGTCGTTGTGCCGAATGTCATTCCGACTCTCTCGGCGACGCCGGGGCGGATCACGAACCTCGGCCCGCCGCTCGGCAATGCCACCTACGAAGTGTTGCGCGAATTGCTCAATATTTCAGCCGAGGAGATCCGGCAATTGCGCAGTCGGAAGATCATTTAGCCCGTCGCTTCCGGGTATCGATGGCGTATTTGCAATGACTATCGCCGACTTCATCTTGCGAGGTTATCGCTATGAACGATCTCACTCACAATCTGCCGCTGGCCGGTATCCGGGTCATCGACGCCGCTACCGTCATTGCGGCGCCTTTTTGCGCCACACTGCTGGGTGAGTTTGGCGCCGATGTGATCAAAGTCGAACACCCCATTGGCGGTGACGCTTTGCGCCGCTTTGGCACGCCCACTGCGCGCGGTGATACTCTGACCTGGCTGAGCGAGTCGCGCAACAAGCGCTCGTTGACGCTCAATCTCCAGCATCCTGAAGGAGCCAATCTGTTCAAGGAATTGATTGCGCACACCGATGTGCTGTGCGAGAATTTTCGCCCTGGCACGCTGGAAAAGTGGGGTCTGGGTTGGGATGTGCTGAGCAAGATCAATCCGCGCCTGATTATGCTGCGAGTGACGGGCTACGGCCAGACTGGCCCCTACAAAGATCGGCCTGGCTTCGCCCGCATTGCCCACGCAGTCGGCGGTATCTCGTATCTGGCCGGTATGCCGCGCGGCACGCCGGTGACGCCGGGATCAACCACGCTGGGCGATTACATGACAGGTCTGTACGGTTGCATTGGGGTGTTGCTGGCCTTGCACTATCGTGAGAAGACTGGTTGCGGACAGTACATCGACGCTGCGCTCTACGAGTCGGTCTTTCGTTGCAGCGATGAATTGGTGCCGGCCTACGGCATGTACAAGAAGGTGCGTGAACGGCACGGCCCCCATCACAACGATTTTGCCTGCCCGCACGGCCATTTCCAGACCAAAGACGGAAAGTGGGTCGCGATCTCTTGCGCAACCGATAAACTATTCGCCCGTCTGGCGCGCGCGATGGGTCGCCCAGAGCTGGCCTCGTCGAGCATCTATGGCGATCAGAAGGTCAGGCTTGAGCACGCCAGTGATGTCAACGAGATCGTGCGCGACTGGTGCAATTCGCTGACCCGCGCCGAAGTGCTTGAGCGGTGCAATGCTACGGCCACCCCGGCGGCACCGCTCAACGACATCGCTGACATTTTCGGTGATCGCCAGGTGCATGCCCGCCGGAATCTCGTTGCTGTCGATGTCGAAGACATCCACGAGACATTGATCGTTCCAAATGTGGTGCCGAAACTGTCGGAAACCCCCGGACGGATCAAGCATCTCGGCCCTAAACTCGGCGAACATACCGACGAGGTCTTGCGCGAGGTGCTGGGGATGAGCGACGAGCAGATCAGCGAGCTGCGCGCCAAACGGGTGATCTAAACGCAGCGAACGCCCGTTGCGCGGCGATCTGGCAGGGACGCGCAAACGCTGCTCAAGGAATAACGATGATTATCACGGAGCAAGGCGCGATGAAAGGGATTCTTGCGGGCATGCGGGTCGTCGAAGGATCAGCCTTCGTTGCCGCCCCGCTTGGCGGCATGACTCTGGCCCAGTTGGGCGCTGATGTCATTCGCTTCGACCCGATCGGCGGCGGTCTCGATTATAAGCGCTGGCCGGTGACGCTCGACGGCAAACACAGTCTGTTTTGGGCTGGTCTCAATAAAGGCAAACGTTCTATCGCCATCGATATTCGCCATCCGCGCGGTCAGGAACTCCTCACCCAACTGATCTGCGCGCCGGGCGACGATGCCGGACTGTTTATCACCAATTTCCCGGCGCGCGGCTGGTTGAGCTACGAAGCGCTGCGGAAGCATCGTTCTGATCTGATTATGGTCAACTTAACCGGACGGCGCGATGGTGGTTCGGAAGTCGATTACACGGTCAATCCGCAGTTGGGGCTGCCTTTCATGACCGGCCCCTTCTCGTCGCCTGATGTTGTCAACCATGTGCTGCCGGCGTGGGATCTGATCACCGGTCAGATGATTGCGCTCGGTCTGCTGGCTGCCGAGCGTCACCGTCGTTTAACCGGCGAAGGGCAACTGGTCAAACTGGCGCTGAAGGATGTCGGCCTGGCCATGATCGGTCATCTCGGCATGCTGGCCGAGGTGATGATCAACGACAGCGACCGTCCGAAACAGGGAAACTACCTCTACGGCGCATTTGGCCGCGACTTCGAGACTCTCGACGGCAAACGGGTAATGGTTGTCGGGCTGACCGATCTGCAATGGAAAGCGCTTGGCAAGGCAACCGGCTTAACCGACGCTTTCCATGCGCTCGGCGAACGGCTTGGTCTCAACCTGGAGGAAGAGGGCGATCGCTTCCGCGCCCGCCGCGAGATTGCCGCTCTCCTCGAGCCATGGTTCCACGCCCGCACGCTGGCCGAGGTGCGCCAGATCTTCGAGCAGCATCGGGTGACGTGGGGGCCATACCGCACGGTGCGCGAGGCGCTGGCGCAAGACCCCGACTGCTCGCCGGCTAACCCAATGTTTCAGATGGTCGAACAGCCGGGGATCGGTACCTACCTGATGCCGGCGTCGCCGCTCGATTTTAGCCAGACAGCGCGGCTGCCGGCGCAGCGCGCGCCGCGCCTGGGCGAACACACCGATGAGATCTTGCTTGAGGTGCTCGGTTTGAGTGAAGGTGAAGTTGGCCAACTGCACGATGCCGGCATTGTGGCCGGTCCCGATGAAACCTGAGTCAGGAGGTCTTGATGAAACTCCCCATTCACTTCTACAAGCCGCTCGCTATTGGCGCGCCGCAGCCAATTCGCGAACTTCCTGTGCGTCCCGAACGTGTCATTCACTTCTTCCCGCCCCATATCGAGAAGATTCGCGCGCGTGTGCCGGAAGTGGCCAAACAGGTTGATGTGCTCTGCGGCAATCTCGAAGACGCCATTCCAGTCGATGCGAAAGAAGCAGCGCGCGCTGGGTTCATCGAGGTGGCGCGGGCGACTGATTTTGGCGATACAGCGCTCTGGGTCAGGGTCAATGCGCTCAACAGCCCATGGGTGCTCGACGACATTGCCGAGATTGTGGCCGCGGTCGGCAATAAACTCGACGTTATGATGATCCCCAAGGTCGAAGGGCCGTGGGACATCCACTTTGTCGATCAGTATCTGGCTCTGCTCGAAGCCCGTCATCAGATCCAGAAACCCATTCTCATTCACGCGCTGCTGGAAACCGCGCAAGGCATGATGAATCTGGAAGCGATTGCCGGCGCCAGTCCGCGCATGCATGGTTTCAGTCTCGGCCCGGCTGATCTGGCCGCTTCGCGGGGTATGAAGACGACGCGAGTAGGTGGCGGCCATCCATTCTACGGGGTGCTGGCCGATCCGCAGGAAGGCCAGGAGCATCGCCCCTTCTACCAGCAAGATCTCTGGCACTACACGATTGCCCGCATGGTCGATGTCGCGGTCGCGCACGGTTTGCGCGCCTTCTACGGGCCATTTGGCGATCTGAAAGATGAAGCGGCCTGCGAGGCGCAATTCCGCAACGCCTTCCTGCTTGGCTGCACCGGCGCATGGTCGCTGGCCCCCAACCAGATTCCGATCGCCAAGCGCGTGTTCAGTCCGGATGTGAACGAGGTGTTGTTCGCCAAACGCATCCTCGAAGCAATGCCGGATGGCTCAGGGGTGGCTATGATCGATGGCAAGATGCAAGATGATGCCACCTGGAAACAGGCCAAGGTGATCGTCGATCTGGCCCGTATGATTGCCAGGAAAGATCCCGATCTGGCGCAGGCGTATGGCCTGTAAGCGTGATCTGCCTGATAGTCAGGAGAGCAACTGGACACAGGATCATTCCGGCGCCGCGTCGGTCGTGATGGTGCGCCATGATGTTTCTTCGGTGAGCGATCCGATAACTGTCAGGCGCCTGACAGGTTCGTGAAGCACAGGAGATTGGAATGGGCGATAAAACCAATCCCGGCAATTTTTTTGAAGACTTTCGGCTCGGGCAAGAGATCGTGCATGCCACGCCGCGCACAATCACCGAGGGAGAGGTTGCGCTCTACACCTCACTCTACGGCCCACGATTTGCCGTCACCTCTTCCAGTCCATTTGCGCAGACGCTGGGACTCGAACGGGCGCCGGTTGATAGCCTGCTGGTGTTTCATATCGTGTTTGGCAAGACGGTGCCTGACATCTCGCTCAATGCAATCGCCAATCTGGGCTATGCAGGCGGACGCTTCGGCGTGCCCGTCTATCCGGGCGATACCCTTGCTACGACCTCAACCGTCATTGGCCTGCGCCAGAACAAAGATGGCAAGACCGGCGTCGTGTATGTGCATTCGGTGGGAACGAATCAGCGCAACGAGATGGTGCTTGAATACACGCGCTGGGTGATGGTGCGCAAACGCGATCTGTCTGCGCCCGCGCCTGAGACGTTCGTTCCCGATCTGCCGGCAGCGGTAGCCGTGAGTGATCTGGCCGTTCCCTACCAGATCAAGCCCGGTCAATACGATTGGGTGCGGGCCGGCAGTCCTTTCCTGTGGGAAGATTATGAGGTCGGTGAGCGAATCGATCACATCGATGGTGTGACTATCGAGGAAGCCGAGCACATGCAGGCTACGCGCCTGTACCAGAACACGGCCCGGGTCCATTTCAACCTGCATGTCGAAAAAGCCGGGCGTTTTGGGCGGCGCATCGTCTATGGCGGGCACATCATCAGCCTGGCCCGGTCGCTATCGTTCAACGGGCTGGCAAATGCGCTGAGCATCGCGGCGATCAATAGTGGCCGCCATACTAACCCCTGTTTTGCCGGTGATACCGTGTACGCCTGGTCGGAGATTCTCGCCAAAGAGGAGATACCCGGTCATCCTGACGTCGGTGCGCTTCGTGTTCGCACTGTCGCGACCAAAGATCGCCCCTGCCACGATTTTCCGTATCAGGATCCCAGCGGCAACTACGATCCATCCGTCGTGTTGGATTTCGATTACACGGTGTTGATGCCGCGGCGGATCTGCGCAACAGGGTTGGATGCAGGTATATGAACTGGCGCGAGCGATCGATGCAGGGCGAGAATAGTGTTACCCAACGTCATCTGCACCCGTTGTTGTCCTGAGCAGGAGCGCCAGATCAGCCTGGCGGAAAAACACTGCGCCCCCGGCGGCGGAGGGCCACCGGGGGCGCGGGGGATGGTAGCGGCGGCAGGATTCGAACCTGCGACCTTCGGGTTATGTGCCCGACGAGCTGCCACTGCTCCACGCCGCGACAGATGCAATCGGGCA
>FWPU01001230.1_pt1 | contig 78779 bp, 92 predicted proteins | sample 2228361 | NCBI WGS metagenome assembly FWPU01 (sample SAMEA103939777, study PRJEB20133) | metagenome | reverse complement strand
AGAACCCTCACGTCGTGCGTGTCGGCTACTTTGGCTCATACGCCCAAGGCAACGCCGGCGTGGGCAGCGACGTGGACGTGCTCATCATTGTGGACAAGAGTGAGCTCCCCCTGGCACGCCGAGCAGCTCAGTAGGATACGACAGACTTGCCCGTCCTTGCTGATGTGCTGGTCTACACAGTAGCAGAATGGCAGAAGATGCAGCAGCGCTCATATAAGATCGTCGCTCAGCAGATCGTCTGGATATACCAAAGAATCTCTTAATTGAACAGACTTTCCCCTCGCGACTTGACTAACGACTCGCTCTATAGTATGATCATGCTAATATATGTTAAGTCATATATATGAGGTGAAAGATGTCCCTGAAACACGCGCTGCTGGGGTTCTTGAGCTTTGGGCCAGCAACTGGATATGAGCTTAAGCACGTCTTTGAGAATTCGATCCAGCACTTCTGGAGCGCCGACTTAAGTCAGATCTACCGCACCCTAGAGGGCCTCAAAGAAGAAGGGCTCGTCACCATGCGCATCGAACAGCAAGAGACAAAGCCCCCTAAGCACATCTACTCGCTCACCAAGATCGGACGAGCAGAACTGATACGCTGGCTCACAGACCCCACCGTCGAGCTGCCTACAACGCGCAACCCTTTTTTGTTTAAGATATTCTTCGGGGCACTGATGCCCAAAGAGACTATCCTAGAGCATCTGCGCCTCTTCAATGAAGCACTCCAACAGCGCATAGCTGTCTACAAACGGATCAAAGAGTACCTCCCCAAGCGGTGCTGTGAGCAAGGCCTCCAGCACCACAAGCCTTTCTTGCTCGCGACAATCTGCTTGGGGCTAAAAACCCTCGAAGCCCACCAGCAATGGTGCCAGGAGCTCACCGCTGAGCTAGAACAACAGAAGTGAAAAGGAGCATACAATGATTCTGCAGACCAAAGGCCTCACGAAGATCTATCGCGTTGGCCAAGAAGAAGTTCCCGCCCTACGCGGGGTGGAATTTGAAGCTGACGCCGGTGACTTTGTCGTCATCAACGGGCCGTCGGGCTCAGGCAAGACCACTTTTCTCAATTTGATCGCGTGCATCGATAAGCCCACATCGGGAGAGGTCTTCATCGAGGGCCAGCCGACCAGCCGGCTCACCGAAGGGCAGCTGGCTGAGCTGCGCAAGCACAAGATCGGGCTGGTCTTCCAGACGTTCAATCTCATCCCTGTTTTGTCGGCCTATGAGAATATCGAGTACCCGCTGTTGTTGTTGGGGCTGAGTCGAGCCGAGCGCCGCCAGCGCGTCATGGCTCTCTTAGAAGAAGTTGGCCTGAAGGATTTGGCCAAGCGCCGCCCCGATGAACTCTCTGGGGGCCAGCGCCAGCGCGTCGCCATCGCCCGCGCACTCGTCACCAACCCCAAGTTGGTGCTCGCCGACGAGCCCACGGCTAACTTAGACTCCGAAACGGGCAAGCAGGTCATGTCTATTATGAGAAGACTCAATGAAGATCACCACGTTGCGTTCATCGTCGTCACCCACGACCCCGTCGTCACACAATACGCTCAGCGCACTGTTAAGATTCGCGACGGCCAGATCTTCGACAGAGGCCGCACCAATGGAGCTTAAGCTGCTCATCCCCCTCAGAAATCTATGGCGCAATCGTCGCCGCACCCTGCTCAGCTTGGCGATCATCGCCCTGGGCACCGCGATGATCTACGCGGTGCGCGGCTATGTCGACGAAAGCATCATAAGCTATCGCGCGGGCACCGTGAGCCAGTTTGGGAACTTTCAGATCGCTTCCCCTCTACTGTGGGCGGAGAAGACCGAAAATTTTCAGTATCTTATTCCCCCGGACAAAGTCGCTCGGATCGCCAAGATCCTGCAAGAGACGCCCGAAGTGACGGCATATACTGTCCAGCTTGGTCTCTCGGGCCTTGCGATCACCGAGCGCAAGACAGAAGTCGTGCGCGCCACGGCTTTAGAGCCGCAAAACCGAGCGCTGGACTATAACGATCTCGTCGTAGAGGGATCGGGGCTTGCTCCCGACGACCGCGCCAAGGTCTTAATCGGGCGCACATTGGCTGAAGAGCTACAGCTTAAGCCCGGTGACTTCTTCACTATGACAACGACAACCGTCGACGGCGCCTATAACGTCGGGCCGCTGCAGGTCGCCGGGATCTACACTTTCAATAACGCCATCGTCGAGGGCCAGCTCATCTTCATGCCCCTCAGCTATGGGCAGATTCTGATGGACACCGCAGGGGTCACGAAGATCATCGTCATGACCAATACTATTGACGACACGGATCGCGTCGCAGCAGTGGTGCAACGCAAGCTCACTACAGCGGGCCTCGACTTTGAAGTGCGCACCTGGGAGCAACTCGCAGATTTCTACCGTCAGCTTAAAGGATTCTTCGATATTCTCTTTGGGTTTCTCATGATTGCCGTATCGGTGCTGGTCTTCTTCATTGTGCTGCAAGTCTTGACGATGTCGTTCTTAGAGCGCACCCGCGAAGTCGGCACGATCCGCGCCATCGGAACAAAGCGCTATCAGGTCTTCTTGATGTTCTTCATGGAGAGTGTCTTTTTGGGTGCTTGTGGAGGTCTTTTGGGCATCGGAGCCGGTTGGCTTGTGGGGCAGGGCTTTAACGCTGTGGGGATTGGCTGGACGCCACCAGGGGCGCTCGAGCCCATCCCCGTCCGAGTGCGCTTAGAACTCCAAAACGCCGTCACACCGTTCATCATCGGAGCGGTAGCCACAGCGCTATCGGCGCTCTACCCGGCTTTGCACTCGGCACGAGTCAACGTCGTGGCAGCGCTCGCGTCCAAGTAACGAGAAGGAACTCGAAATGTTCTTAAAAATCGCTGCACGAAATGTCCTGCGCAACAAGCGCCGCACTGCGTTCAGCCTGGGCGTGACTGCCCTCGGCGTCGCTATCCTCTATTTCGTGATGGGCTTCATCACGGAGAGCTTCGACTCGATTAAGATCAATCTCACACGAGAGATTGGCGCGGTGCAGATCGCCGACGCGAAACTCTTTGACAATAAAGCCGAGCGCTATGAGTATCTCATCTCCCCAGAGATTCTTCAGAAGATCGTAGCTCTCTTGAAAGACGACCCGCGCGTGACGGGATATACATGGACGCTAGACTTTGCCGGATTGATCGGCAACGAGAAGGGCAGCACCTTAGTAGTCGGGCGCGGGCTCATCCCTGACAACCCCATCGAAGACTACAGCCGGGTCGTCGTGGACGGACGGCCCTTACTCAACGACGACACGCCCCAGATCCTGCTCGGACGCCGACTTGCTGAGACGCTCAACGTCCGCCCCGGCGATATCATCAACGTTGCCAGTGGCACAGCTAGCGGGGCGTTCAATGCCGCCAGCGCTACGATTGTCGGCACCATCCGGTACAATAACATTACGCAAGAGGGCCAGATCGGGATCGTCAACATAGAGTTTGCCCAGCAGCTCCTGCGCACGCAAGGGGTCGAGCGCGTCCTCGTCCAATTGAAAGATATAGACCAAGCTGAGGCGTTCTCCCAAGAGATCACAGCGAAGCTCGCTGCTCTCCAGATCCTCTTGGAGGCGCGCCCCTGGCAGAAGCTCACAGCGTTCTATGACTCGATCCGTGCGTTCTGGAGCGTCTTTGCGGCGTTCACCACTATGGGGGTCTTCGTGCTCGTCTTCTTCAGCGTCTTAGAAGTCTTGACGATGTCGTTCTTAGAGCGCACCCGCGAAGTCGGCACGATCAGAGCCCTCGGGACCAACAGATTGCAAGTCTTTCGTATCTTCGTTGCTGAAGGGGCGATCTTAGGAATACTCGGGGGCTTATTGGGAGTGGCCTTGGGCACCGTCTTAGGGCTATGGCTCAATAACGCTGCGATCACATGGCTGCCGCCGGGGGCGCTTGATCCCGTTCCGGTGCGCATCGCCCTCAGCATGTCCGTTGCTGTTGTGCCGTTTTTGACAGCCCTGATCTCGACGTTTTTGGGCACGCTCTACCCGGCGTGGAAGACCGCTCGCCAGAATATTGTCGAGGCGTTAAGCTATGTCTGATAAATTAAAGAAAGGAGCACTTATGAAGAGACTGACGCAGTACGTTCTGGTGGCCGCACTCGCGGCCGCGGTGTTCGGAATCGGCTTGGTCGCGCAACCTGTGCCTACCGACGATCAGCTTTTAGAAGCGTTCGACAAGGCGCGCTTTATCGAGTCCCCGTCGTTCACCATGACCGTTGAGGTCATCGCGGATAGACCCGACGGCACCAAACAAGCCGTCGTGCAGCTTTCTTTCAAAGAGATAAACGGGAAGCGCTACGCGCGCATCGAATTTCTCGCCCCGGAGGAGTTGAAGGGCCAGGTCTATGTGAGCACGCCGGAGGGGACATTCTTCTGGCAGCCGGGATTGGCAACCCCCCTCAAAGTGAGCGGGCGCCAACAAGTCTTTGGCGACTCCAGCGTGGCCGAGACCGTGGGCATTCAGTTTAAGAATGACTACAAGATAAAGTCTCGCAAAGATGTGACGCTCCCGGGTAACAAAGCCGGCCTGGAAGTCGAGCTCGAGGCGACAGACAAGAGCGTGGCCTTCCAAAAGGTCACCGTCACAGCTGACAAGGCCACACTGCGCCCCCTCAAAGCGCGGCTCTTCGCCCTCAGCGGCGATCCCCTCAACGACGTGAGCTACCAAGAGTACGGGACTTTAGAGAACAAAGACGAATACGTCAAGAAGCAGCTCATCGAAAACCAGCTCATCAAGACTAATAAGACGCTCTTGACCATCACCAAGATCGAAGCGAAGGATCTTCCCAATGATCTGTTCGATCCGAACAAGCTGGGGAAGTGAGAGACCGTGCGCGTGCGTTGGGCGCTTGTGGCCGGGGCACTCTTCGTGGGGGCGACAGGGCAAGAGACTCTCTCTTCTAGCGATTTGTCCGAACTGAAGCGCGAGGCGCTCGCGGTCTTCTCTGAGATTTTTCAGAACGGGAACGCTGCCGAGCGCCTCAGCGTCGTCACGAGCCTAGTGCGCTATGGGGACGACTCCGTTGTGCCATTGCTGACAGAGCGGCTGCTTGCTGACGAAGCGTCGTTTGTACGACGTGCTGCAGCTGAAGGGCTCTTCCGATTTCGCCCGTTAGCCGCGGACGCGCTGCGCCAAGCTGCCCATACAGATAGCGTCGCCAGCATCCGGTGGGCTGCTGCTATCTCGTTGGGAGAGCCAAGCACTATTACTGAACTTCTCGCTGAGCGCGAGACGCTCGCTGCTGCAGCGCTCTCGCTCCAAGAGCGAACAGCAGCAGCACGCTTGCCACAAGCCGTGTGGAATGCTGCTGAGGTAGCTCTGTTACGCGCTTTCTCCGACCGCGAAGTTTTTAATGTTGTCGAGCGCGCTGCGATGCTCAAGGCCCTCGCCCAACTGCGCTCGCTGGCTGCCATCGCGCTCTTTACGCAGACGCTCAGCGACCCGACAGAAGACCCATTTGTGCGCGGCTCGGGAGCGTTTGCCTTGGGGGTCTTAGAGGTGCGCAACGCTGTGCCGAAGCTGATCGCAGCATTATCGACGGATTCCGAAGCGATCCAAGTCGGCGCTGCAGGAGCCCTCAGGATCCTGAGCGACCCTGCGGCGCTCAACTCTCTGAGCATCCTGCTGCGCACAGGGCGCTCGGCGCAAACGCGCGTGGCGGCCGCACATGCCCTGGCACCCCTGGGCACTCAAGCGGTGCCTGCTCTCTCCCAAGCGTTGCTGAACGACGACGTCGCAGGAGTGCGCCAGGCGGCTCTGCACGCACTGCGCCAGATCAAGGGAGCAGCAGCCACTCAAGCCGTGCTCGCTTTCCTTGCGAGCAATTATCTCCAACAATGCGATCCAAGCTCGTGCGGCAGCTTAACCCTCGAGACCCTCAAGGCCCTTGCGGAACTCGGCCAGGCCAAGCTCGCTCTTGAAGTAACTCGAGCGACCCTCAATGCTCTGCGCGAGTCGCTCCCGTTTCTGTTCATCTTCGCTGAAAGCGATCTTGTCCAGACACTGAGCATTGTTGGGCGCGCTGCCCCAGAGCTCTTTGAGCTTCTATTGAGCGATCCCAACCCGTTTGTGCGCGCTTTAGGAGTCGCAGCCTTCTCAAGTGTCTATCAAGCGCAGGCGCGAGCGGTGCTCTCTAGATACGTCTCAGACGAAAGCGCGTTAGTGCGTCGGGCGACTTTGGAAGGGCTCTCTCCATGGGCCACACCCGACGATATCGAGCTGTTTGCTCAGTTTGCCGCTGATCGCGATCCGCGCACCCGCGCTGCAGCGCTCGCTGTGCTGGCTCATGTGGGCGATGAACGAGCATTGACCCCCTTGCAGCAGGCGCTCCACTCCGAGGCGCTCTCTGTGCGCCTCGACGCTGCAGGAGCTGCGCTCGCTTTTGTCATTCGCCTGTCGCGCTGGCCCTCACCCCAGATTCCCTAGACGCTCGCGACATTGAGACACGGGCAAGCTATACACCCGAATGGCCTTCTCCCCATGCGCTTGCCCAGAGATTCAATACGGCTCTTAGCAATATCTAGAGCTTCAGCGAGCATCGCGATCACGGCGTCATTTGCTTTGTTCCGCTCCGGCGGCGCCGTCACTTCGATGAACAGGGCGTCGTTTCGCACGCCGACGATCGCGGTGCGCCGCGCCGCGGCTTGACCAGAACTTGAAGCACAATGCCTTGAGAATCTTCTTTCAGCGCCCTCGATTTGACAAGAGTGCAGGGGGGATGCTTTACTCTCTCTGATGATCCACTGGCGCGAACTCTTTAGCGATCTCCCGGAGCCGTGGCTGGTGATGGTCTGTGGGCTGGTGGGCGTGGGCAAGATTGCCTGCCAGATCGCGCGCGACCTGCGAGCACGCTATCTAAGCACCGATAGAGTGGGGTATCGACTCTTTGGCGAACGCCGCGCTTACGACGATCAGTATTATCGTCACGTGTATGAGTATATGATCTTCCGTGCGCAGCGCGCTTTGAGCCGGCAACGTTCTATCGTTTTAGACGGGACGTTCTTGCGCCCTGAGACGCGCCAGAGGTTCTTTTCGGAGTTTCACCAGCGCACTTCACTGTGGATTGTCTATGTGACTTGTCCCGAAGAGATTGTAAGAGAGCGTCTTGAAGCGCGGCGCAACACACCCTTGCCCCACAGGGGATACTCTGACGGGCGCTACGAGATCTATCAAGCAATGAAACAGAAAGTCAGTGAGGGCTGGAGCGATCCGCGCTCAGAGAATATCCCCTCTGTCATGGTGGACACATCTTCGGGGGAGCCTCAGATCATCGAAGTGCGAGGTCAAACTGGCAAACTCTGAACTTGTTAACTGAGAACCATCTTGCCGGTGGGTGGTAGAGGATTTGAACCTCTGACCTTCTGCACGTCAAGTAGACGCTCTTCCGCTGAGCTAACCACCCGATAGAACAGTTTAAAGTTGCAAGTGCCAAATTCAAAGCCGGTGACTTGAATTTTGAACTTGTAACTTTTCACTTGGAACTGTTCGTGTGGAGGCGGCGACCGGAATCGAACCAGTGCATAAGAGTTTTGCAGACCCTCGCCTTACCACTTGGCTACGCCGCCATGAAGCATAGTAACTATATTGCTTCTGTGCCTTTTGTCAAGATGGCCCGGTCCTGACGCCTCTCCACTTTTGGGGGGGGGGGTGAAGAAGTGACCTCCTGTAGCCAAGATATGAGCACAAACCCTTAACCACAGGAGGTCGTTCAACATGCTAGCTTACCCCAAATTCGTGGCCTTCGTCAAGCAGGTCTTTACCCTGAGCCTGCGCAAGACCCGCTTGGAGAACCTGCAGCTGTTGGCCTATGGCATCATGCGGGGGCGAAGCTGCTGCACCTTGCCCTTGTGGGCACTGTGCTGGGCGGGGCCGCAACCACCTCCCGGTCAAGTCCTCCCAAGCCGCCGGAGCTAGGACAGGCGTTACGGCTGGCAGCAAAGCTAGGAGGGTTGCGATGATCCAGAAAGTGGAGAGGCGTCAGGGTAACGATCTCTTGACCCATTACAGGGGTCTCTTTCCATAAAAAAAGAATTCTTTTGCTATGGTTTTTTCATCAAGCTCACACTAAAGTGCACCGAGGGAAACAGTCCACCCCACTCCGATACACAAGGGGGCTCTCCATAATACTAGAGCCCCCTCCCCTCTCTTTATTGTTTTCATTTATCTGTGCTCTAGGGGTTGAGGGTTTTGCACTAGATGAGGATGCTCAGTGCCAGGGTAGACCTTAAGTTTCTTCAGCATGCGGCGACCGAGTACCGTCTTGGGGAGCATATTCTTGACGGCCTCTTCGAGAGGCTTAGTCGGGTGTTTCTCCATGAGCTCCGCAAAGGTCCACTCGCGCAATCCTCCTGGGTAGCCAGAGTAGTGATAATATTTTTTCTGCTGGCGCTTATCTCCGGTGACTTTGATCTCTTTCGCGTTGAGGACGATCACATAGTCACCCGTGTCCACATGGGGCGTATACTCGGGCTTGTGCTTGCCCATCAAAATCCTGGCGATTCGTGCCGCTAGGCGGCCCAGTGTCTGCCCCTTCGCGTCAATCACCAGCCAGTTCCGCTGAAACTTATCCCCTAATTCTTCTCGCTTCATGAGGGTCGAATGCTGCATTATTTCCTCCTTGGGTTCCTTGAGTGCGGCGACCCGCACACGACATAACTTGCAGAGATATGATGAATATGTTATCATAACGCACTCAAGGGCAGCTTGCAAGAGAGAGAGTCTATCTCTTGACAGCAAGGGCTGTATATTTTATAATAGCCCGCATTAGGGACGGTGTCCGCCCTAGAAGTCCGTTTCTTTCGGCTGGAACGATCTCTCAATCTCCAGCGTTGCTAGCAGCACAACGGATTGTATTTAGCCGTGTTGCAAGGTTTGTACCGTTGGGCACAACAAGTAAGGAGTTTTGTAAAGCTATGCCGACACTGAATCAATTGGTGCGCTACGGGCGCACGCCAATCAAGAAGATCAATCGGCGCTCTCAGGCGCTGGAGCACTGCCCGCAAAAACGCGGGGTCTGCGTGCGCGTCTTCACTAAGACGCCGAAAAAGCCCAACTCGGCTTTGCGAAAAGTAGCCCGCGTGCGCTTGAGCAACAAGCATTTAGTAACGGCTTATATTGGTGGCGAGGGCCATAATCTACAAGAGCACTCCATGGTGCTCGTGCGCGGTGGACGCGTGAAAGACTTGCCAGGTGTGAACTATCACATCGTGCGAGGGTCGCTGGATTCGGCGGGCGTCGAGGGCCGCAAGCGCGGACGCTCCAAGTACGGTGTCAAAAAGAGTGCAGTGGTTGCGGGAGCAGCCGGCGCCTAGTGGAGGGCTGATCGCTTATGGCACAACACTCAATGGATCGGGCGATTCCCGGGCGACCTGTGTTGCCGGATGTGCGTTACCAGAGTTTATTGACTGAAAAGCTTATTAATTACGTGATGCGCGAGGGCAAGAAATCCGTCGCGCGACGAATTGTCTATCGTGCTTTTGACCTCGTTCAAGAAAAGACGGGCGAGAACGCCCTCGAGGTCTTCTTCAAAGCGTTGGGAAACTGCATGCCGAAGCTCGAAACACGCTCGCGACGCGTCGGTGGTTCGGCTTATCAGGTTCCGTACGAGGTCGAGGAAGACCGCCAGCGTACCTTGGCTCTGCGCTGGCTTGTCGGCGCGGCACGCGAGCGCGGCGAACGGAATATGGCGGAGCGGCTCGCGGCCGAGATGCTCGATGCTCTCAAAAACCAGGGCAAGGCCATAGAAAAGAAGCACGAAGCCCACCGCATGGCTGAAGCCAATCGCCCCTTCGCGCACTATCGCTGGTAAATTCCCAATGAACGATTGATCTCCGATGAAAGCGCTTGGATACAATATTGAGAAGATCAGGAACATTGGCATCATCGCCCACATTGACGCGGGCAAGACGACCACTACCGAGCGCTTGCTCTTCTACACCGGGAGAATTCACGATATCGGCGACGTGGACGAGGGCGATACCGAGATGGATTGGATGCCGCAGGAGCGTGAGCGCGGCATCACCATCACTTCCGCGGCCACCACGTGTTTCTGGCGCGATCACCACATTAATATTATTGACACCCCTGGGCACGTAGACTTTACGGCAGAAGTCGAGCGCTCGTTGCGAGTTTTAGACGGAGCAATCACGGTCTTCTCTGCTGTTGACGGCGTCGAGCCGCAGTCTGAGCAGGTCTGGCGTCAGGCCGATAAGTACGCCACGCCTCGCATCGCATATATTAATAAAATGGACCGGATCGGTGCGGACTTCAAAGCCGCCATCGAATCGATGGTCCAGAAGTTGGCAGTCACGCCCTTGCCATTACAGTGGCCCTATGGCGAGGGCGATCAATTTGCGGGTGTCATTGATCTCATCAAACAGAAACTCATCGTTTGGGACCCAGACTCCAAAGGGGCCAAGTATGAATACAAAGAGATCCCTGTCGAGTACCAAGAGCTTGCCCAGCAATATCGCGAAAAGCTTCTTGAAACGCTTTCTGAAGCCGATGAAGCTTTATTAGTGAAGTTTCTGGAGGGGCACCCCATCTGCGAAGACGAGATCAAACGAGCTGTGCGCAAGGCGTGTATTTCCGAGGAAGCGTTCGTGCCTGTGCTCTGCGGCTCCTCGCTCAATAATATCGGGATTCAACCTCTCTTAGATGCGGTGATTGACTATCTGCCAAGCCCTCTGGATCGCGGGATTATCGAAGGCCTCAGTGTTAACGGCACCCGTGCTGATAGTGCGAAAATCCAGCGCCGCCCAACGACCGATGAGCCCTTGACAGGCCTCGCGTTTAAGGTCCAGACGGACGAGTATACGGGCAGGCTGGTCTATGTGCGCGTCTACTCCGGCAAGCTGACCAAGGGCTCGTATGTCTTCAACAGCACGACCGGCAAAACCGAACGCGTCTCCCGTATCTTTCATATGCACGCGAACAAGCGCACCGAAGTAGACGAGGTGCTTGCCGGGAACATCGCGGCGGTCGTCGGCCCGAAAGAGCTGGTCACCGGCGACACCATCTGTGATCCCAGCGCGCCGATTATTCTGGAGAAGATTGAGTTCCCTGAGCCCGTCGTCACGGCGGCCATCGAGCCGAAGACCGACGCCGAAGAGGACAAACTCGGTGAGGCTCTCTATAAGCTTGCCCAAGAAGACCCGACCTTCCGCTACAAAGTAGATGCTGAGACCAATCAAATGATCATCTCCGGCATGGGAGAACTCCATCTGGAGATTCTCTTTGACCGGCTCAAGCGCGAGTTTAGAGTGGAAGCGAATATGGGGCGTCCCCAAGTCGCCTATCGCGAAACGATCGCTGAGACGGTTGAGATCGAAGAGAAGTTCGTTAAACAAACGGGTGGGCGCGGGCAATACGCGCACGTCTGCCTTCGCTTTGAGCCGCTCCCCAGGGGAAGTGGGTTTGAGTTTGTGGACGAAGTGAAGGGCGGCGTCATCCCCAGAGAGTTTATCCCGGCGGTGCAGAAGGGCCTTGAGGAATCGCTTGCCAGTGGGCCTTTGGGAGGGTTTCCCATTGTCGATCTGCGAGCGGTGCTCTTCTACGGCTCATCGCATCCTGTGGACTCAAGCGAAATTGCCTTCAAGACCGCCGCGGCACGCGCCCTCACCCAGGCTTTTGAGAAAGCCACGACGCAGTTGCTTGAACCCATTATGGTCTGCGAGATCGTCACGCCGGAGGACTACGTCGGCGAGATCATCACTGACGTACAATCGCGACGGGCGCAGATCACTGCTATGGAAGTCCGTCATAATACCCAGATCGTGCGGGCGCTCATTCCGTTGGTCGAGACATTTGGATATGCCACACAGTTGCGCTCGATCTCCCAAGGCCGGGCGACATATAATTTGCGTTTCTCGCACTACGACGTCGTGCCTAGCAATATTAAAGAAGAGATACTGAAGGGGAGAAAGTAATGGCTCGAGAGAAGATCCGCATTCGCTTAAAAGGCTACGATCACGAGCTGGTCGACGACGCTACCCGACGCATTGTCAAGACCGCTCAGGAGACGCGAGCCAAGATCATCGGCCCGGTGCCCTTGCCGACGGAAGTGCATCGCTATACGGTCCTGCGCTCACCCCATGTCAACAAAAAATCTATGGAGCATTTTGAACGCCGCGTCCATAAGAGATTGATTGACATTAAAGAACCGACCTCGGAGACGATCAACGCGCTGATGGATATTGAATTGCCCGCGGGCATAGATATTGAGGTGAAGCTGTAATGGCTTTGGGGATTTTGGGCGAGAAAGCCGGAATGATAACCTGGTTCGATGCCGGTGGAAGAGCACTGGCCGCGACAGTGCTCTATGCCGAACCGTCGGTGATCACCCAGATTAAGGTCAAGGAGAGCGACGGCTACAGCGCAATCCAGATTGGTTATGGTACGATTAAAGAGAAGAATGTCACTAAACCTTTGAAAGGGCATTTCAACAGAGCTGGTCTCCCTGCTAAGCGCACCCTGCGGGAGTTCCGTGTCGCGCAGGCTGAGGAGTTCAAAGTCGGACAAGAGTTGAGTGTTGCCATCTTCCAAGAGGGCGAGCTGGTGCACGTGAGCGGCCTTTCTAAAGGCAAGGGATTTGCTGGCGTCATGAAGCGCCATGACTTTTTGGGCGGCCCCGACTCCCACGGCATGAGCAAATGGCACCGCCGTCCGGGGACCATTGGCAGCGTGCGCGCCACGGGGCGCACGTTCAAGGGGTGGCGTATGGCCGGGCATATGGGCCACGAACGAGTGACGGTGAAAAATCTCAAAGTATTGAAAGTCTACCCCGAGAAGAACTTGATCGTCGTACAAGGGGCCGTCCCCGGTCCACGTCGCAGTCTCTTGGAGATTCGCAAAGCTTCGTAGAGGGTGAAGTATATGGCTGGAACGAAAACACAGAAGAGCGTGCCAACAGCGAAGCTCGTCGCACCGTTATATAAGTTCGACGGCAGTCCCCCAGGCCAGATCGAGCTGAGCGAGAAGCTCTTTGGCTACAAAGTCAATAGAGATTTGCTCTATCGCGCGGTGCGCATCTATCTGATGAACCTTCGCCAAGGGACGCATTCGACCAAGACCCGCGGCGAGGTAATAGGCTCGGGCAAAAAGCCGTGGCCGCAAAAGCACACGGGACGAGCCCGTCATGGTATGCGACGATCCCCCATCTGGCGCAAAGGCGGTGTCACCTTTGGGCCTAGACCAAAAGAATATGACTACGGGTTGCCGAAAAAGATGCGCCGTCGCGCTTTGCAATCTGCCTTGCTGGTCAAACTCCAAGAATCGCAGTTCGCAGTTTTGGACCATGTGACGCTGGCGAGCCCCAAGACCAAAGAAGGCGTTCACATGCTAGAACGCATGGGCTTCCCCAAGCGCGAGGAGCAAGCCAAGAGCCAGATATTGTTGGTGGTCTCGCAGCAGGAATACGGGCTCCCCGTGAAGAAGACCTTCTCGAATCTGCCCTGGGCCAAGTGCGTGGAGTCGGGCAGTCTCACGATCTACGATATTTTGAAGTATGGGCATCTTGTAGTGACCCAGCAGGCTCTGAGCGAGCTTGAGGCACGGTGTGCCGTTGACGGGGCGGTGAACTAGGCGTATGGCATTTTTTGAAGATGTGTTACGAGAGCCGGTCGTCAGCGAGAAGGGCTGGCGACTCCAAGAAGAGAACAAGTATGTCTTTGATGTGCATCCCAAGGCGAATAAGACGCAGATCAAGCGTGCCGTAGAACATATCTTTAAAGTGAAGGTGCTCAAAGTGTGGGCGCTGAACATGCCCAGCAAGCCGCGCAAGAAGAAGTTTTATCAGCCGGGGCGTTTGCCGGGCTGGAAGAAGGCGATCGTACAAGTTGCTGAGGGGCAGCGCATCGAAGTCTACAAGTAGGGGAGAGAAGAAATGCCAACACGAAAATTCAGGCCGATCACGCCGAGCCGTAGACATATGGAGTTGCCGGACTTCAGCGAGCTCACCAAAACAGAGCCGGAAAAGAGCTTGCTCGAGCCGTTGCGCAAGACCGGCGGACGGAACAATCAGGGGCGTGTCACGGTGCGCCATCGCGGCGGCGGGCACAAGCGCATGTACAGAATCGTTGACTTTGCCCGCAACAAAGTCGGCGTACCGGCGAAAGTAGTCTCCAAAGAGTACGATCCCAATCGCTCGGCGTGGATCACGCTGCTGCACTATGCCGACGGCGAGAAACGCTATATTCTCTCACCGCTGAACTTGGAGATCGGTGCCGTGATCGAAGCCGGGGAGCATATCGAGGCCCGCGTGGGCAACGCGCTGCCGTTGAAAAAGATCCCTGTTGGGGCCAGCGTGCATTGTGTGGAATTCTCGCCCGGCAGCGGAGGCAAATTGGCTCGTTCGGCGGGCACCGCTTGTCAGCTGATGGCTGTTGAGGGCGGGTATGCCCGCTTGAGATTGCCTTCAGGGGAGATTCGGCTCTTCCCTGAAGAGTGCATGGCCACGGTAGGCCAGGTGGGCAATATCGATCATAAACACGTGGTGCACGGCAAGGCTGGCCGCGTGCGCCATCTGGGCATTCGCCCGACGGTGCGCGGCACCGCGATGAACCCGGTAGATCACCCCCACGGTGGCGGGGAAGGCCGGCATTACGTCGGTGGACCTCCGCGTACTTTCTCCGGAAAGCCAGCGAAGGGGGTCAGGACGCGCAGACCCAATAAGCCCAGTGATAAGTTGATCGTCTCGCGGCGCAAAGGGGGGAGGGCTTGATATGGCTCGCTCTTTAAAGAAGGGGCCGTTTGTGCACCCGAAGTTACTGCAAAAAGTCGAGAAGATGAAGCGCGGAGAAGTGTCAGAGATTAAGACGTGGTCACGCGCCAGCATGATCACCCCGCAGATGGTCGGCTTGACCATCAAGGTGCATAACGGCAAGACGCACATCCCGGTCTCGATTGTCGAGACGATGGTGGGGCATCGTCTGGGAGAGTTTGCCTTGACGCGCACGTTTAAGGCGCACGGCGGCATCAAGAAGAAGAAGGCTCCACAGCTCAAGTAAGATGTTTGACGACGGAGGCAAATAACTTATGGAAGCGAAAGCGGTTGCGAAATGGATCCGGATCTCGCCGATGAAGGCACGTCTTTTGACGAGCGAGCTCCAAGGCAAGCCTGTAGACAAAGCATTGCAGTTGACGCGCTTCGCTCCCGTGAAAGCCGCTGCCCCCGTGCGCAAGTGCTTGGAGTCGGCGATTGCTAACGCGAAGCATAATTACGAATTGAACATTGATGCCCTATGGGTCAAAGAAGCCCGTGTGGACCAAGGACCTGTTATGAAGCGTTTGCGAGCGGGCTCGCGCGGGAAGATGTCTATCCGCAAACGGCGAACGAGCCACATCACGATTGTCGTCTGTGATGATCCCTTGCCCAAGGACGGCCGGCCGCGAAGAAACCGGGAGCAGGGAAGGTGAATAACTATGGGGCACAAGACACATCCATACGGAATCCGCTTGGGGATCAACAAGAAATGGAAATCGAACTGGTTCTCGGAGAAAAAAGCCCAGGAGTATATTAAAGAGGACCAGCAGATCCGGACTCTGATTAAGAGGCGCTATCACGGCGCAGGGATCGCTAGGGTGAGCATTGAACGCCCTACAGAAGAATTGGTCTCAATTTTGATTTATACAGCTCGGCCGGGGATCATTATCGGCAAGGGAGGACAAGAGATCGACCAGTTCCAAAGAGAACTCGAAGAGGCGATCACGCGCAAGGTTAAGATATACATCAAAGAAGTGGATCACCCGGACTTAGAGGCGATTTTGGTTGCTGAAGACGTGGCTGCGCGAATACAGAACCGAATCCCGGCCCCGCGTGCCATGAAAGAAGTGATCCAGCGGGTCATGGAGCATGGCGCCAAGGGTGTCAAAATCCGGTGTGGTGGTCGTCTGGGCGGGGCCGAGATCGCTCGCTCGATTGAGACCAAAGCCGGGCGGGTTCCCCTACAAACGATCCGCGCTGATATTGACTATGGATTAGCCGAAGCCCTGACAAAGTACGGCATGATCGGGATCAAAGTCTGGCTCTATCGCGGGGACATTTACCCGGCACGAGGTGGTGAGGCCCGTGGCGTTACTGGCGCCCAAGCAGCGCAAGTTTAGAAAAGACCATCGCGGCAATCGCAAGGGCAAGGCCATTCGTGGCTCTCAGGTGGCTTTTGGGGAGTTCGGTATTCAAGCCCTGGAGCCCGCGTGGATCACAGCCCAGCAGATCGAGTCGTGTCGAACCGTGATGGTGCGCGAAATGGAGAAAAACTCAAAAATTTGGGTGCGCATCTTCCCCGATAAGCCCATGACGAAGAAGCCTGCAGAGACGCGCATGGGCAAGGGGAAGGGGGACCCGGTGGGCTGGTGCGCTGTCGTGTTGCCGGGGCGAATTCTCTTTGAGATCAGCGGGGTACCTCGCGCCCAAGCGCAACGGATTCAAAAATTGGTCGGGTATAAGCTGCCCATCAGGACGCGTCTGCGGGAGCGTCTGAAGTTGGGCGGGGAGCGCTAAGTTATGGAAGATATTGAGCAATTGCGCGAGATGACCGATGCAGAACTCCAGCAGAAAGAACGAGAGTTGAAGCGCCAGCTCTTCAATGTGCGCTTCGCCGTCTCGACCGGGCAGCAGGACAACACGGCCCTATTGAATCAGACAAAACGTCAGATTGCCCGAGTCAAGACGATTCTGCGCGCACGACAGCTGAAGAGCGCGGAGTGAGGGCGAGAACTATGCCGAAGAAAGAGAAAATCGGACGAGTGGTGAGCGACAAGATGCAAAAGACGATCACGGTGCTTGTCGAGACGCGCGTGCAGCACCCGCTCTATAAAAAGTATTATATGAAACGGGCGAAGTTCTACGCGCACGACGAGCAAGAGCAGGCCAAGCAGGGCGACCTGGTGAGGATCATCGAATGTCGCCCGCTCTCGCGGCTCAAACGGTGGCGTTTAGCTGAAGTGCTGGAGCGCGCCCGCCCCAGTTCACGATAGGGCAAAGGAGAGCGCGATGATTCAAATTCGCAGCATCTTGAAAGTTGCGGACAACTCCGGTGTAAAGGAAGTACGGGTGATCACTGTGATGGGGCAACCCAGTGCCGCCTGGGGCCAGATCGGCGATATTGTCGTTGCTTCCGTGCAGAAGCGCATTCCGACCAGTGAGATCGCCAAAGGGGAGGTCGTCAAAGGCGTCATCGTGCGCACCCGCCAACCCTACCGTCGCGAGGACGGAAGTTATATCCGCTTTGATGATAATGCTGTTGTCTTGATCAATGCCACCAAGGAACCGCTGGGAACGCGTATCTTTGGCCCGGTGCCTCGCGAGCTGCGCGAGAAAGGCATGGTGCGTATTCTCTCGCTCGCGCCGGAGGTGCTCTGATGCATAAAATTCGTAAGGGTGACACAGTGCGGGTTATCACCGGCAATGACCGTGGCCGAGTAGGCACAGTCTTGCAGGTCTTTCCCAAAGAGCATAGAATTGTGGTGAAAGGCGTACAGATGATCACGAGGCATTTGCGGCCCTCGTCGAAACATCGTGAGGGCGGCATCGTCCAACAAGAGGGCACTCTGGCGCTCTCTAATGTCCTTCTGGTCTGTCCAGAATGCGATCGCCCCACGCGCGTTGGTTTTGTGATCACCGAAGCCGGCGAAAAACTTCGCCAATGCAAGCAGTGTAAGAAGACTTTTGACTGAGTGGTGACCGGCCATGCTCTACGAGCGCTATCGAAAAGAGATCGTGCCCAGGCTTCTGAAAGAGCTGAACTATAAGAACGTCATGCAGGTTCCCAAAGTTCAGAAGATTGTTATTAATATGGGCATCAAGGAGAAGGACGATCCCAAGAAGATCGAGGGATGCGTGAAGGATCTGGCCCAGATCAGTGGGCAGCGCCCGGTGATCACGAAAGCGAAGAAGAGCATTTCAGATTTCGGGATCACCAAAGGCGACCCCGTAGGGTGCATGGTAACGCTGCGGGGGAGTCGGGCACACGCGTTTTTAGAGAAACTTGTGCATGTCGTCTTGCCGGCGATCCGTGACTTCCGGGGAGTGAGCGCTGACTCGTTCGATGGGCGCGGGAATTTCTCGCTGGGCTTGAACGATCAGCTGGTCTTCCCGGAGATCAAGTACGATCAGATTGCCAAGGTTCAGGGCATGGATATCTGTATTGTGACCAACGCGCGCTCAGATCGCGAAGGTTATTATTTGCTCAAAGCTCTGGGCATGCCATTCAAAGACTGAAGTTTAGGAGGGTGTTTTCATGGGGAAGACGGCATGGAAGGCAAGACTGGCGAGACCGCCCAAGTTTTCAGTGCGTCGGTACAACCGATGTAGTCTCTGTGGGCGTCGTCGCGGGTTTCTTCGGGATTTCGGGCTCTGCCGGCTCTGTTTCCGCGCGATGGCGCACCAGGGCGAGCTTCCCGGCGTCCGGAAGGCCAGCTGGTAGAGGAGCTTTATGGATACCATTGGAGATATGCTGACGGCCATTCGCAACGCCAACGCGCGTTGCCTGAGCCAGGTACAAGTGCCGCACTCGAACATTAAAGCGGAGATCGCCCGCGTCTTGAAGGAAGAGGGTTTTATTGAAGACTATCGTATCGAGGGCGAGAAGAAGCGCGATCTGGTCATCGTGATGAAGTACAAGGGGAAACGCGGGAAGGACCCGGTGATCGAGGGGCTGGAACGGGTATCGAAGCCGGGCCAGCGTGCTTACATAGGGGCAGGCGAGATTCCCAGGGTGCGCGGGGGCTTGGGAGTAGCTATTTTGAGCACCTCGCGCGGGGTGTTGACGGGAAAGCAGGCGCGTGAAAAGCGCGTCGGTGGGGAGCTACTCTGTCAGGTGTGGTAGGAGGAGTTACATGTCCAGAATTGGCAAGCAGCCGATCATGGTGCCCAAGGACGTCAAGGTGACGATCCAGCCGGACCGTGTTGTCGTCGAGGGCAAGGCAGGCAAACTCGTGCAACACTATGAATCTCAGTATGTGAGCGTGCACCTGAGTGACGGCACGATGGTTGTCACGCGCAAAGGAGAAGAGAAGGAATATAAAGCACGGCACGGACTGTACAGAGCACTGCTGGCCAATATGGTCAAAGGTGTACAGCAGCCCTACACCAAAGTGCTGCAGTTGGTCGGCTTGGGGTATCGTGCGAAGTTACAGGGGAAAGATTTGATTTTGGAGATCGGTTTTCACGATCCCGTGACGTATCGCTTGCCTGATGGTGTGCAAGCCGAGATCAAAGACCAGACGGAGATCACGCTCACCAGCCCCGATAAGCAGCTAGTGGGCGAGGTCGCAGCAGAGATCCGGGCGTTGCGCAAGCCGGAGCCCTACAAAGGAACCGGTATTCGCTACAAAGACGAACAGATCCGCCGCAAGGAAGGCAAGCTAGCCGGCGGCGCAGCAACGAAGGCGGAGTGAGTTTGATGGGATTTGTCAGTCGCAATGAACGGCGTCGGCGACGACATCAACGGGCCCGCCGGAAGGTCTTCGGCACGCCGGAGCGACCGCGCTTGTGCGTTCACAAGAGCCTCAAGCACGTGCACGTGCAAGTGATCGACGACATCGCGGGACGGACATTAGCAGCTGCCAGCACCGTGGAAGAGGCGCTTAAGCTGAGAGGCGGAACGATCAAATCAGCCCAAGTATTGGGCAAGATCATCGCTGAGCGGGCTCAACAGAAAGGGATTACTGCGGTCGTCTTCGACCGGAGCGGGTATCCCTACCATGGTGTCGTGAAAGCTTTAGCCGAAGCGAGTCGCAAGGCTGGCCTGCAGTTTTAAGGGGGGAAGATAGAGTATGGCACGACAACGTGGTGAGCGCCGAGTGGCCGATGAGTTCAACAACGAAGTCATCGATCTGCGGCGTGTCGCCAAGGTGACCAAGGGAACTAAAAACTTAAGTTTTCGCGCGACAGTCATTGTCGGCGATGGCAACGGCCGAGTGGGGCTCGGCAAAGGGAACACCCGTGAGGTTCCTTCGGCCATTCAGCAAGGGATTCGCGATGCAAAGCGCAATCTGGTTCATGTCCCCCTCCATGAAGATCGGACGATTCCCCACGAGATCTGGGGCGAGTTTAAGGCGTCTCGAGTATTGCTCAAGCCGGCCTTCCCTGGCACAGGGATTATCGCCGGGGGGACGGTAAGCACCATCTGTCGGCTCGCCGGGATCAAGGACATCTTGACGAAGGCGCGCGGTTCTACCAATCCGTTAACCTTGGCGAAGGCGACCATCAACGGGTTAAGCAGGCTCAAGACGGTCGAAGAGGTCGCCAAGCTGCGCGATAAGAAGCCCGAGGAGGTCTTGCAGTGAAGCTGAGCGATCTCCGTCCCACACCGGGCAGCGTGAGAAAGCCCAAGCGCGTCGGCCGGGGAAATGCTTCCGGCCACGGGACCTCTTCAACGCGCGGGGGCAAGGGACAGACGGCGCGTTCTGGGTATCGCATGCCGCCGGCGTTCGAAGGCGGCCAGACCCCACTGTGGAAGCGCGTGCCCAAGCGGGGCTTCAAAAATCCCCACAGAAAACATTATGCTTTTGTGAATGTCGGCCAATTGAACGAGCGTTTTGCTGATGGTGCTGAGATCACCCCGAAAGTTCTCGCAGAGCAAGGAATTATCAAGAAGTTTTTGAGTGGTGTGAAGGTTTTGGGCGATGGCCCGCTTGCCAAGAGACTGATTGTCAAGGCGCATAAATTTAGCAAGAGCGCTCGAGAGAAGATACTCGCTGTAGGGGGCCAGGCAGTCGCTTTGATACCTACAGACGAAGCTCCTGTCCTTCCGCCTGCCGGGCCGTCAGCAATGCCCCGCGGCAAAAAACAAGAAGAAGAACCGGAGATGCCAAAGGAGCAGGGCGAAACAAAAACAGTGAAAGCCAAGAAAAAAGCTTCAGAGACCAAAGAAGTCAAAGCAGCACAGAAGACGTCCAAACCCAAGGGCAAAACAGGGAAGTGAGCAGTGAGCCATGACTGAAGGGCTGTTTGAAGCATTCCGAATACCCGAACTACGCAAGCGTATTCTCTTTACGCTCTGGGTGATCATTGTCTTTCGGCTCGGCGCATGGATTCCCGTGCCGGGAGTGGACCCCCAGCAAGTGCAAGCTATATTCCAGCAATTGGGACAACTAGGGCAGTTTTTGAGCGCTTTTACTGGGGGGGCGTTGGAGCGGTTCTCCATCTTCGCTCTGGGCGTGATTCCCTATATCAATGCCTCCATTATTTTGAGTTTGCTTGTTGCTGTGATCCCTAAGCTTAAAGAGCTGCAAGAGCAAGGGGAAGAGGGGCGTCGAGTGATTAATAAAATCACGCGCTACGGCACGGTCGGTCTAGCCCTCTTGCAAGCTGCCGGAACAAGCTATGTTATCTATACGCAAAACTTGGTGCAAGCCGGACAGAGCTTCTTCGGTTTTATGTTCATCTCCATCGTCGCCCTCACTACGGGGACGATGTTTCTGATGTGGCTCGGCGAACGCCTCACTGAGAACGGCATCGGCCGTGGTATCTCCATGCTCATTATGGTCGGCATTCTTGCAGACTACCCGCGCAATATCGGCCAAATCTGGTTTGACATCACTAACAACCCTACCCCGATGAATGCGCTCTGGCTGCCGTTGTTAGTAGCGATCTTCGTCTTGGTCACGGCAGGCGTGGTCATGGTCCAATTGGGAGCGCGGCGCATTGATATTCAATATGCGAAGCGCATGGTCAAGGGGCGTGTCTACGGCGGACACAATACGTTCTTACCCCTGCAGGTCAATCAGGGCGGCGTGATCCCGATTATCTTCGCCAGTGCACTATTGGCCATTCCTGCCACGTTCTTCCAATTTGTTCAAGGCGCACCGTGGTGGCCTACGTACAATGAGAGCAACCCCGCTTGGCAGAATGCCCTGGCGAGCTTTTTGGAATGGTTGTCTACAGATCTCACCCGTGGCCATGCCCTGTATTCGGTGCTCTACGCTCTATTGATCTTTTTGTTCACGTATTTTTACAGCGCGATTGTCTTTAACCCTCGTGATTTGGCTGATAATTTGCGCAAGTGGGGCGGCTTCGTCCCCGGCATCCGACCGGGCAAGCCGACGACCGATTTTATAGAATCCGTCCAAAGTCGCTTGCTCTTCATCGGGGCGCTCTTTCTGATCATTATGGCCCTCTTGCCGATGATTATTACCAATGCCAGCGGCTTGACGGCCTTCTTTTTAGGGGGCACGTCGCTGCTCATTGTCGTGGGCGTGGGCGTAGATACGATCAAGCAGATCGAGGCGCACATGGTGGAGCGCCGCTATGAGAGCTTGATCTCTAAGGGGGCCGCCCTGGGACGGCGGATCTAAACTGTGCCTGCGCGACGGATCGTGCTGCTGGGACCTCCGGGGTCAGGCAAGGGCACTCAAGCCGTGCGCCTGGCGGAGTTGCTGAGGGTTCCACATATAGCAGCGGGCGATCTGTTGCGCAGTGAGGTGCACAGTCGCACCAAGCTGGGCTTGCAAGCGCAGGGCTTTATGGACCGGGGCGAGCTTGTCCCAGATCGCTTGGTAGCAGAGATGATACAAAAACGCTTGAAGGGAACCTCGGGCTTTGTGCTCGATGGATTCCCCAGAAATTTACAGCAAGCAAAGATGTTAGCGAGCGTCACGGAAGTGGATCGCGTCTTGCACTTTACACTTGATCGAGAGGAGATCGTGCGGCGCCTGAGCGCGCGGCGGGTCTGCCCGCAGTGCGGGCGGGTGTATAATGTGCTCTCGAGCCCGCCCAAGCAGGAGAGCGTCTGCGACGCCTGTGGGACGGCTTTGACACAGCGCACGGACGACACGCCCGAAGTGATCCAAAGGCGCATAGACGTACAATATGCCCGCGAGATCGGGCCGATGCTGGAGTTTTATCGCAGTCGAAGCGTCTTGCGAGAGGTCAATGCCCAGGGCGATGTTGAGTCAGTTTACCAAGCAGTCCAACGAGCACTGGAGTAACTATGGCGATCAAGATAAAGAACGAAGCTGAGATCGCAATTTTGCGCGAGAACGCCCAGCTCTTGCAAGCGATTTTGCGGTGCTTGATCGCAGAAGTCCGTGCGGGCGTCTCGACGTTGCATCTCGATAGGACGGCTGAACGGCTTATTACAGAAATCGGCGGCAGGCCGTCTTTCAAAGGGTATCGCGTGGGGAAGCATATATACCCAGCGAATATCTGCACATCGCTCAACGCAGAGGTCGTGCACGGCATCCCGCGGGCCGACCGGGTTCTTGTGCCCGGTGATGTGCTCTCCATTGATATTGGCATGGCGCGTCAGGGATTCTGTGCAGATTTGGCTACGACGGTGATCGTCGAAGACGAGCCGCGCTCAGCCGTAGAGCAGCTTGTGGTTCAGACGGCCCAAGAAGCCCTCTGGGAAGGCATACGCTGTGCCAAAGAGGGCTCCAGAGTAGGCGATATCTCATACGCTATCCAACGCTCTGTCAACGGTCGTGGGCTTTCTGTGGTGACGAACTTTGTGGGGCACGGGATCGGTCGGGAGATGCACGAAGCGCCACAAGTGCCCAACTATGGCTCACCAGGGCAGGGGCCTCTTCTGCGACGGGGCATGGTCATCTGCATCGAGCCGATGGTGGCCAACGGTGATAGAGAGCTTATAGAGATCGAAGTGCAAGATGACGACTGGACAGCTGTTGCACCGGGAGCGACAGCAGCAGCTCATTTTGAAGCTATGGTCTTGGTCAGAGAACACTCTCCCCCAGATCTGTTGGGGGTGGGGATTTTCGAAGCAGAAGCATCTCACGTAGCAATGTCGAGGTGAGTTTCTTATTGGCAAGGGTGAATTTATCAAGCGCCGTGGCGAGGTTCTAGAGGCGTATCCGAACTCGATGTTCCGTGTGCGGTTCGAGAACGGCACGGAGGCGCTCTGTCACATTTCTGGGCGGATCCGCAAGCACTATATTAAAATCCTGCCCGGCGACAAAGTGACCGTCGAGTTTTCGCCTTACGATCTCAGTCACGGCCGGATTATCTATCGCGAGTAGGGGCGGGATCGCCGTGCTTCTACAGAAGAGGTGATCTGAAAGTGAAAGTGCGAAGTTCCGTTAAGAAGATCTGTGATTCGTGCAAGATTGTGCGTCGCCGTGGGCGTGTGATGGTGATTTGTAAGAACCCCAAGCACAAGCAACGGCAGGGGTGCTAACTGAGGAGGTTTTGGCATGGCAAGGATTGCCGGCATTGATCTGCCCAACAATAAGCGCATCGAAATCGCGCTGACGTATATTTACGGGATCGGACAGCCGCTGTCACGCGCTATACTGCAGCGGACAAAAATAAATATGGATAAAAAAGTGCGTGACTTAACTGAGCAAGAGATCACTGCCCTGCGCAAGGAGATTGAGGCCCAATACCAAGTCGAGGGCGATCTCAAGAGAAGAGTGCAGAACGACATTGCTCGGCTGAAGACGATCAAGTGTTATCGCGGTGTGCGGCATACAGTGGGGTTGCCGGTGCGCGGCCAGAAGACGCGCAGCAACGCCCGTACTTGGAAGGGCCCGCGCCCGGCTAAGGCCGGCAAGCGCAAGTGAGAGCGAGGTGATCTTGTGGCCCGCAAAGTAGATCGTGCACGACTCCACGTGCATTCGACGTTTAATAATACTATTTTGACGCTCACCGATTTAGAGGGGCACGTCCTGGCGTGGGCCAGCCCCGGCACGCGCGGCTTCAAAGGCAGCAAGAAGGGGACACCCTATGCAGCTCAACTGGCCTGCGAAGCCCTGATCGCCAAGATGCGGGAATTTGGCATTCGATCGGTGGTGGTGACCATCAACGGGACGGGCCAAGGTCGGAACTCCGTAGTGAACACTATCAAAGGGTCCGGTATCCGTGTGGAAGATGTCAAGAACGTCACCCCAGTCTCGCACAGTACCGACTACCATATGCATTGATGTGAGATCTTTCTTCTGAACGGAGGAGTATGGGACGCTATACAGGAGCGAAGTGCCGGCTGTGCCGAAGAGAAGGCGAAAAGCTCTTTCTCAAGGGCGAAAAATGCTATACAGAGAAATGCCCCGTGGATCGCAGGCCGTACGCGCCCGGTATGCACCAGCGCAAGTTCGGCAAGATGAGTCAATATGGTATTCACTTGCGAGAAAAGCAAAAAGTCAAGCGGCTCTACGGCTTGCGTGAGGAACAGTTTCGTCGCTACGTCGAGCGAGCCAAGCGCGTGAAGGGCGTCACCGGGGATTTCTTGTTAGAGCTTTTGGAGCGACGTTTGGACAATGTCGTCTATCGCGGGGGCTTGGCGGCATCGCGGGACCAAGCCCGCCAGCTTGTGACGCATGGACACTTTTCGGTGAACGACCGCAGCGTTACTATGCCGTCGTTCTTGGTGCGGCCTGGGGATATTGTCTCTCTCAAGCCCCATGCCGCTCAAAAACCCGGGATCAAAATGCTCATGGAAGCGCAAGGGCGACCGTCCATACCGACATGGTTAGAACGCGCCGATGGCCGCATCCAGGTGCTCGACCGACCAAAGGTGGATCAGCTGGAGCACAAGCTGCAAATGAACCTGATCGTCGAGTTCTACTCACGCTAATCACAATGTCAGAGTCCGAAAGAGTGCAAGGGGGAATATGCGGGCAGAGTTAGTGAAGCCGAAGATCAGGGTGGACGAGTTAACTCCCAGCCGGGGCGTCTTCGTGGTCGAGCCGCTCGAGCGCGGCTATGGCACGACGATAGGGAATGCGTTGCGGCGGGTTCTGCTCTCTTCCATTCCAGGAGCAGCGGTCACGCGGGTACGCTTTGATGGCAAATATCACGAGTACGATACGATTGAGGGAGTGAAGGAGAGCGTTTTGGAGATCATTCTTAACCTGAGAGGGATTGCCTTTCGCCTGACCGACGGCGAGCCGAAGCACTTGTACATTCAGCACGAAGGCGCTGGCGTGATCACCGCAGGGGATATTGAATTGCCTCCTGGCCTCGCAGTGATGAACCCTGACCATGTCATCGCGACAGTGGACCAGAAGGGCAAGTTGGCTCTGGATATGGAGGTCGAGCCGGGCTACGGCTACCGGACGGCGGAGCGCAATAAGAAGGGCGACATGCCGTTGGGTATTATCGCGGTGGACTCGGATTTCTCGCCGGTCAAGCGCGTGAATTTTACAGTCGAGCCGACGCGTGTGGGCGAGCGCACCGATTACGATCGCCTCATTCTGGAGGTCGAGACGAACGGCGGCATTCGTCCTGAAGAGGCTCTGCAACAGTCATCGCAAATGCTGATCGGGCATTTTGAGCTCTTTGCGTTGCCGGTTGGAGCAGCCGAGGCAGCAGTCGTCGAACCTGAGGAGCTCAGCAAGCGATTAGAAGAGCTCGATTTTGACAAGCGTGCCTGTAATTTGTTGGAGAACAAAGGTGTTATTACTCTGAAAGACCTGCTGCAAAAGTCTCACGAAGAGTTGAAAGATATTCACGGCTTTGGCGAGAAGACCTTGCTAAAAGTGATCGAACGCGTAGAAGAGCTCGGGTATCAGCTCAAAAGCTCGGTCAAACGGAGTTGAGAGTCTATGTGGCACAGGAAGAAATTACGCAAGCTCAATCGGGACCCGGAGCATCGCCGGTTGCTGCTTGCAAATTTAGTGAAAGAATTGATTGATCACGGGAAGGTGGACACAACGGTTGCGCGCGCCAAGGAAAGTGCGCGCTTGGCTGAACGTCTCATTACGTGGGCCAAGCGCAACGACATGCACGCGCGGCGCTTGGTGTTCTCAGTCTTGCAGGACCCAACGTTGACGGACAAGCTCTTTGACGAAGTGGGGCCGAAATTTCAAGGGCGTGCTGGCGGCTACACGCGCATATTAAAACTGCCGCCACGCCAAGGCGACGGAGCGGACTTGGCACGGTTGATGTGGGTGGAGTAGATCTGCCCGCTAGCGCGTGGTTGGCAAGAACTCTCGCATCCCCTCTAGGATCGCCTGCGCTAGTTTGGTTTGATAGCTGAGCTGTCCCAGCTTGCGTGCTTCTTCGGGGTTGGTTATAAAACCTAAATTCAATTGAACAGCGGGGATAGAGAGCCGGCGCAGCCACAACGGGGCCGTTTTCGTCCCCAGATCGGGCGCTTTCGTTGCTAAGGTGAGGTGCTTGCGCAGTATCCCAGCTAATTCTTGCGCAGAGCCTCCGGCGTTTGTCGGCACGAGCGCCGTAATGCCCCGCACACGTGGGTCATACGAGAAATCTAAATGGAGACTGATAAAGAGATCAGCCCCTGGAGCAGCCGCCAAGCGTTCTGCGGGCGAGAGATAGCGGTCATCCGCCCTGGTCAGAACGATCTTGATGTTCGGGGGAGGTGCTGTCTCAATTGCGATCAGATGGGCAATCTGCAGAACTGTATCTTTTTCGATCAGACCGTACAGACCGAGCCCGCCCGTGTCGTCTCCACCGTGCCCGGCGTCTAGGACAACAGTTACTGCTTCTGGCTGGCTACTCCCCAAAATACCGAGCAGGCTGATTACCAAAAGGCCAAAAGAGATCGCGCGCATCGCTTGACAGATCACCACCAAGGGTTTATTATACAAGGACAGCAAGCACCTGAAGAAATCACGAAGTGATTACCGTTGTCACGATGTTCTTTAAATATTGTAATTACACTCTGAGGTGAGGCAGAACATGCACACGATTCGCCGGCTTGTTGAAAAATACGGAAAGTATGTGATCTGGGCGGTTGTCATTAGTTTCGTGGTCGGAGCCTTGGTGATCTTCACGCCGGGAGGGTTCAACCCCGGTTCGCGTACTACTCCGGCCGAAGAGACCGTCCTTGTTGTCAATGGAAAAAAAGTAAGCAAAAAGCAATACGAGCAGGCTTATTTAGAGGTCTTGAACGAGCAACGCCAGTTCAATCAAGATATGGGGAAAGCCCTGGAGGGCCCTGAAGGGGCCTATCGGCAGCTCCAGTGGCGTGCCCAAGCTGTAGATCGACTCATCGAGAAGGCACTCAAAGAGATCGAAGCCAAGAAACGGCTTATCAGCGTCCCTGCAAAAAAGATCGACGAGCGGTACAAGCAAGAATATGAAAATTTTTTGGTGATGCTGCGCCAGCGTTACGGTATTGACGAGAAGGAGTTGGCGCGATTATTGAAAGAGCAGTATAACACCTCCCTGACGGCCTATCAGCGACAGATGCGCGAGCAGGTGACAGCTACCCTCAAAGAAGAAGCCCTAGAGGAAGCTGTAGTTGGCCAGATCGAAGTTACTGACGCTCAGTTGTTGGAGTTCATTGAAGAGAACAAGACGCGCTATGTGAACGATATTTTGGGCTATATGCAGCCATCGTCTGCTGAACTGCAAGCATACTTCGAGGCCAACAGAGAGAAATATGCAACTCCTGAAGTCAAAGCCCGTCATATTCTCGTGAGCGTCGAGCAAGATGCCCCCGAAGAGAAAGTTGCTGAAGCCCAAAAAAAGATCGAAGAGATCAAAAAACAGCTTGATAAGGGAGCTGACTTCGCCGAGCTAGCTAAACAGTACTCTGACGATAAGAGCAACGCTGAGAACGGCGGCGATCTGGGCTGGTTTGGCAAGGGCGTCATGGTCAAGGAGTTCGAAGAAGCTGCCTTTGCCTTGGATATGGGGAAAGTGAGCGCGCCCGTGCGCACACAGTTCGGGTTTCATCTGATAAAAGTGGAAGACAAGCGCGTGCGCAATTTCGAGCAAGCTCAAGCTGATGTGCGCCGCGACTGGGTCCGCGAGAGAGAAGAGGCCCTCATGGCCCGATGGCTTGAAGCGGCCAAACAGGGCCAAGCCCCCGAACGCGTCCGCCTGAGCAGGATTTTTATTCCCGTCGCTCCTGATGCTCCCGAGGACGAACTGATCGCTGCTCGCAAACAGCTCCAAGAGGCCAAAGACAAGCTCAACGTGGAGAGAGCTAGCTTCTCTGCAGTCGCCAGGGAATACTCCAAAGACCCCGAGGTCGCCGAGCGCGGCGGCGATCTGGGCTATCTTACTCTCAGCGAGCTGCCTCAAGAGCTGCAAAGCGCCGTCGCCAAACTCCAGGTGGGCCAGGTGAGCGATCTTATCCGAACGCCTGAGGGCCTGTTGCTGGTGCGCTTGGAAGACCGAAAAAATCTAGCAACCATAAGAGAGAGCGTGGCCAACGATTACAAGGTGCGCCAGCGCGTAGATAGCTTCAATGAATGGCTCAAGCAGACGAAAGCGTCGGCAACGATTGAGCTGAAGTTGCCCTTGATCGCGGCCTATCAGCTCGAACAACAAGAGAAGGTCGACGAAGCCATCGCGGCGTACGAACAATTACTCAAAGAGAGTCCGACCGAAGGGGATTTGCCCGTGGTGCTGCTGAGCGATAACCAGTTCATCGAGAGCGAGCGCAAGCTCAACGGGTATCTGGATTACTATATTGCCCGGCTGTATCAGGTCAAAATTCGACAAGCCGAGCAAGAGAAAGCCAACTTAGAAAAACAAGAGAACGTCGAGAACAAGGAAGCGAAACTTCAAGAGCTGGAGCAAAAAATCAAAGAGTACGCCCAGAAGGCCGTTCAGCATTTATTGGAAACGGCGAAATCCGCCGGTGGGGATCGCAGCTTCTATGACCAATTGATCGCGCTGGACCCAGAGAACGCTCAAGCGTACTATCAATACGGGCTCTTTCTCTTTACTGAAGGTGATCAGCAGAGTCTCATGGACGCCGTCCGGCAGACAAAACGCGCTGTTGATCTTGCCCCTCATGACCCCGGGCCGCTCCGGCTGTACGGACACTTGATGATGTCCCTGAAGAACTACACGGCCGCCGTCGAGCATTATGAGAAAGCCTTGGCTGCCCTCACCGACCCGGTCAAAGATAAAGACGCCATTAGAACGATAAAACAGAAGCTCGCCGAAGCGTACTTTGGCTTGGAAGACTGGGACAAATCAGCAGCGCTCTATACGGAGCTGCGCGAACAAGAGATCAAGGAGCGCGGTTTCGACGATGCCCGACTGGTTACAGCGCTGGCTGATATTGCCTCCAAGAAGAACGACTACGAGAGGGCTGTCAATCTCTATCTCGAATCGCTCAAGCTCCAGAACAACCCCAACGTGCGCCTCAAACTCGGCCGAGCCTATGAAGGACTGAATGATCTTGAAGAAGCCACAAAGCAATATGCTCAGGTGATCAAAGAGTCGCCCTATCTGGCAGAGGCCTATCTGGCATTCGGCGATCTCCAGCGCAAGCAAGAACAGATCGAAGAAGCTTTGAAGAATTATCGCGAAGGCTTCAAGCGCACGGCAGCCGTTGAACTGCGAGAGCAGTTAGGCGAGCGCATCGTTGAGCTTGACCCGAAAGACACAGAGACGCGCTTTCAGCTAGCTCGTCAATATCAAAAACAGCACATTTACGAGTCGGCAGTGCGCCATTATTCAGCGATCTTGGAACAAGGCCCAGAGCCGCAACAGGCACTGGCAGCATATATTGGCCTCGGCGAGGTTGCCAGCGGACGGGCGGAGTACGAGCAAGCGAAGAATCACTACAAGTCCGGGCTCGCCGTGGCGACCACCGACGACCAGAAGAAAAATCTCTACGAGAAGATTCTCGAAGCCGAGCGCTCGCTGGTCGGGGCTGGCGCGCAGCTAGGTGAAGACGGGCTCGATGCACTTTATCAGTTGGCAGTCATCGCCCGCAATCAACAGAAGATGGCCGATATGAGAGAGCAGTTAGAAAAGCTCAAAGCAGAAGACCCGACCTATCGCGCGAGCGAAGTCGCGCAGATGCTCTATGAGGTCACCGGCAAAGGGCCGGATGATAAACCCGGTATGCCGGTCGCTCTTCAGGAAGTTTCTGGGCCGGTCTCGCCCGGGCAAGAGCACGAGGCTTATGGCTCCATACCGCCCACCTCTGGGGCCTATATAGACCAAGAAGTCGTCTTCGGAGTACACAAAGAGCAGATTGTTGAAGAGCTGCAGGTGCGGGCCTTGCGCGGTGGCAGCGTCATTATCCAGTATGGTCCAGAGACCGACGCTGCAACCATCACCCAGATTGAGAACCTCATCAAACGTTTGCAAGAAGAAGACGCAGAGCAGTACTGTCGGCTGATTGTAGCGCCGTATGATAAGCTCGAGCTCAAGCAGATCGCGCTCACGGCCTGGGGGCGTTTAGATAAGCTGACAGCGTATGACGAAAACCGAATAACGAGTTTTATTAACGAATGGCTCGGCAAGGGGCCAGACCAAATCCCCTGCGCCGTGGGCGAGCATCACCATCAATAAGAGAGCATGAACCTGCGCTCGGAGCTAGAGCTGCGCACCTTAGTAGAGCTTGTAGCGCATCTGCGCTCTGAGCGCGGTTGCCCCTGGGATCGCGCTCAAACCCATGACTCTTTGAAAAGTCTTCTTATTGAAGAGGCGTACGAGGCCGTCGCGGCCATCGAATCCGGCGATATGGCTGAACTGAAAGACGAGCTGGGTGATCTCTTGTTGCACATCGCGTTTCATGTTCAGATGGCTCAAGAGCAGGGGTGCTTTGCCCTTGAGGACGTGCTCCAGGGGATTTATGATAAAATAATTCGTCGGCATCCCCATGTCTTCGGGCCGGAAGCGACGAAAGATATAGAGAAGATCAAAGGTCGTTGGGAGGAGATCAAGCGCCGCGAGGGTAAGCGTCTTACTGTGAAGACGGCTCTCCCTGCCTTGATCGAAGCGCGCAAACTCCAAGAGCGAGCTGCTCAAGCACACAACGAGCTATCCGTTCGCCCTTCAGAACCCGTGCGAGCACTGCTCGACGAGCCCAACGAAGAGCGCTTAGGAGAGCTGCTCTTTGAGATCGTCATGCGGGCACGCGAACTGAACCTTGACCCGGAACTGGCTCTCAAGCGCGCTAATGAAAAATTCACCCAAGAGGTCGAGAAAAGACTCGCAGGGAGCGATCCCCATGCTCGAGCTGCGTGACCTGCCGGCGCCGGCTTCCGAAGCGCTCGTGCTCTATGTCGAACTCCAAGAGAAGGACGTACACTTTTTTGACAGTGCCCTGAAAGCTTTTAACAATATGGTCAATCCGCGGCGCGATGTGAAATGGCTCGCTGGCAAGCTGTATTATAAAAATTATGTCTCTCCAGATTTCTGGCCAGAAGTCCAGCGCCTTTTAGAGACGCTGCGCAGCTATATCTTTGTTGGAGATTCATTCTTGGAATCGTGAAGCGCCTGTTGAAGAATCTCCGCCCCAACGAGATATATCTCTCAGTTCATCAGATTGACTATGAGCGTCTCTGGCGTGCTGGGTATCGGGCGTTGGTCTTCGACATAGATAACACATTGGGAGCGTGGGGATGCCTTGAAATTGATACACATGTGCGATATTTGCTGCACAATCTGGACGCCCGCGGCTTTGCTCTAGGATTTCTCAGCAACGACGGCGGTGAGAACCGCAGCGTGCTCAAGGAACAGCTCAGCGCATGGCCCCTAGTATGGAACGCTCATAAACCCAGCACTCGCGGGTACCACAGAATAATCGAACTCTTGCAGGGCACCAGAGAACAGACGGTCATGGTGGGAGACCAGTTGTTCACAGACATCTGGGGAGCTCGGCGCGCCGGGGTCTATGCGATCTTAGTTGCTCCGGTCAGTCCGCAAACTGATTCACTATGGGCTAAGCTTAGAAGGCCCATTGAACGCCGGGTTATCAGCCTATTCACCGGAGAAAATGCGGCCTACAAAGATGCCGATCAACGTCAAAAAAAATACTGACATACCCCCCCACCACATGGAGCGTAAGATCAGTTCCGGTGCCGTGGTCGCAATCTCTATGTTCGGCAGATACACAGCCAAAAAAAGCGTGCCCGTGCTGATGATCGTAATCAAGATTCCCAGCAAGAGTCCCTCCTGCATGCCCTTGACCAACAAACCCACACTGAGTCCCACAAGCAGCACGAGCATATAAGCTATGCTGCTGGGCACAGGAGAGAATTCCAGAAACTCTCCGGCTTGCAGGGCGGAGCTAGCCCCAGCCGCGACACCTGCAACGAGAGCTATCACGAACAACCGCACGAATTCACGGCCCCTTCTCAAGGCTCACTCTCCCTCCGGATTCAGAGTGAAGCTGGCCACGACCGGGATCTTTTTGCGCACTTGCCCTTGGGGTAACTGAAACATGACGAGGGCAGTGCCCTGAAAGAGCAACCCCACAGCTTTTTTATCTTGTCTGAGCTGCTGGAGCTCCTCGACGTTCGACCCCGTGAGCACAGCCTCCAGGGGGACTTCGGTCTCTTTCCCTGCAGGAAGCTCTATCTCGATATCTTTGCTCGTATAAAACCCCAGATGGACGCTCCCGTCAGCGCTTCTCAGGTGCCAGTCCAACAGCTCCAGCTGGGCGAGAATCTTCACCGGGGGCATTTTGACGGTAGCCACCCAGTGCAGTCGGACTTGCTGCTTGGGAGCTGGCTCTTCTTGATAGTCCGTCAGACGCATTTCAAATTGAATCTGCTGGAGGGCTTCGCGAAAAGCCCCATAGCTGCTCTCCGTGAGGTAGAGAGATATGAACGATATGAGCAGCAGTAGCGAGAGCAATCCCCAGCCGGCGGTCTGGCGCCACGATCTTTGCTCAGATTTCATAGCAAGCTGCAAAGTGGCCGTTGCCCTTGTCTGCCAGCGGAGGATGGTCTTGTTGGGCACAGCGCTCCGTCGCGATGGGACAGCGTTCATAGAAACGACATCGAGGAGCCGGATCGATGGGCTTGCTCACCCCGCCCTTGATCTCGATGGGCTGGCGCTCTACGGCAGGGTCGGGAATGGGCACAGCCGAAATGAGAGCGCGCGTGTAGGGGTGGAGCGGGTTGTGAATGACTTCTTCTGTGGGACCCAGCTCAACGATCTTGCCCAGATACATCACGGCAATCCTGTCACACATATAGCGGGCGACTGCCAAGTCGTGAGTGATATAGAGATAGCTAATGCCGAACTCCTCTCGCAGGTCCAGCATCAAGTTCATGACCCCCGTGCGAATGGAGACATCTAGCATGGAGGTGGGCTCATCGGCGACGATAAAACTGGGGTTGAGGATCATAGCTCGCGCGATAGCAACGCGTTGGCGCTGCCCACCGGAGAGCTCATGGGGATACCGAAAGAGAAAGCTCGCCGGAGGTGTCAGGCCCACTAAGCCCAACAGTTCGGCAACCCGCTCTTCACGCTCGTAAACGCTGCCGATCCCGTGAATACCGAGTGGTTCGGCGACGATGTCAAATATGGTCATACGGGGGTTGAGCGATTCATAGGGGTCCTGAAAGATCATCTGGACGTTGCGACGAAATTCTTTCAGCGGCCGACCCTCCAACGTCGCGATATCAATGAAATGAGCTCTGGACGGCTGCGAGTCCGTCGCAGGAGAAGACTCTCCCGTCTGATTCACTCGTAGATGAATATGTCCCGAGGTCGGGTCTATGAGCCGGACGAGTAATTTCCCTGTAGTGGTCTTCCCGCAGCCAGATTCGCCGATCAGCCCGAAAATCTCCCCACGGGTGATCTCAAAACTCACGTCGTCCACCGCATGGATGAAGCTGCGCGCACGCGCAAAGACCCCTGCTGTCACGGGATACAGCTTCCGCAATTGCTCAACACGCACGAGGGTTTCTGCCTTCGTCTGTGTCTGTATGGCCACCATAATCACCTGGTCGTTTCTATAGCTCTTGTAAGCGTAATCAACTCAAGGGGTTCCAGCAAGCCGCGTGCTGGCCCGGCTTGTGCTCTCTAAACTGGGGGACTTCCCGTTCACAGATCTCCGTCGCGTAGGGACAGCGCGGATGAAAACGACACCCCGGAGGTGGCTTAATCAAATCCGGGGGTTCGCCGGGCAGCGCTGCCAGCTTCACCTTCTCCCCACTGATAGACGGAAAGGCCGACATCAGTGCTTTCGTATACGGATGGATCGGCTGCTTAAAGATCGTTTCTGATGGGCCGAATTCGACCAATCCCCCGCCGTACATGACCCCGACTTTGTCGGCGACTTCAGCAATGACTGCGATATCGTGCGAGATATAGATCATGCTCATATTGAGCTTTTTCTGAATCTGGCGCATCTCGCGCAGAATCTTATCTTGGACGATTACATCCAGGGCTGTTGTGGGCTCATCGGCAATAATAATATCTGGATCGCAGGCGAGCGCCATGGCAATCACGGCGCGCTGTTTCATGCCCCCCGAATACTCATGGGGATACCGGTCTACCATTTGGCGATCAAGCCCTACTAACTGAAAGAGCTCGGCTACCCGCTCACGAGCGTCGGGAATCGAGATGGGCATATGTGTGCGCAGGGCTTCGATAAGTTGGTCTCCGACTTTGTAGACAGGATTGAGCGAGTTCATGGCCGCTTGGAAGATCATCGAGATGCCCTTCCAGCGGATGGGGCGCATCTCGTCATCGCTGAGCACGGTGAGGTCAACCCCCAGGCGTGCGATGTCATTCCGCCCGAAACGCATCTGTTGGGCTCGTCCATTGACGCGCGCGTCTAGAACGACATGGGATTTGTCAAGCTCAAGCAGCCGACCGCTATGTTCTTGGCTATCTTCTAATAACAGTTTTACTGGTTTGCCTAGCGAGCGCTTTCCGTGTGCTTCGTCTTGGGTGTCGCGGAAGAAATAGACGTGCCCGCCTAAGAACTGGGCGTTCTCCGGCAGGAGGCGCAGCAGCGTCAAGGCCACCGACGTTTTGCCGCAGCCGGACTCACCCACTAAGCCCAAAGCCTCTCCCTTATCAAGAGAGAAGCTGACGTTCTCAACAGCTTTGACCGCACCCTTGCGGGTGGTATAGTGCATCGTCAAATGCTCAACGTGCAAGACAGGATAGGTTTTTTCTGTCTGCTGTAACACTATTTCACCTCTTGCGCAAGCGGGGGTTTACCACTTCGTCCAGGCCCCGCCCCACGAGATAGAACGCGGAACACAATAGAGTAATCGCCATACCTGGAGGCACCCACAGCCACCAGTTTTGAAATGACCGTCCTCCGAGTATGTACCCCAGCGTGTGAGCACTCTGAATCATAATGCCCCAACTTATCTTCACCCCCGGCAGCAGCCCAAAGAACGAGAGCGCGGCCTCGGAGAAGATCGCGCTGGTGACGTTGAACATCATATACAAGAACGAGAGCGGCAGGAGATTGGGAATGATATGCCGGAAGATGAGATGGAAGTGTCCGCCACCGGCCACTCTGGCCGCCTCGATATAGGGCTTGACCTTCACGGCCAGTGCCTGAGATTTCAAGATCACCGTAATCTGTCCGAAGCCGAAGAAGATCCCCAAAATGAAGGCTAATTTGAAGAGCGTCAGCTCGATCATCGAGCCCAAGACAATCAAAAAAGAGATCAAGGGGAAGAGGATGAAGACGTCGGCCAGGCGCATGAAAAACGTATCTACGATACCCCCATAGTACGCGGCGATGGCTCCGACCAAGGTCCCGATGATCACGGTGATTAAGGCGGCTAAGACCCCTAACATGAATTCTGACCCCGTGCTGGCCATCAGCTGAGCGAGGATATCCCTACCGTATTGGTTCGTCCCCAGGGGGTGACGACGGGAAGGTGCAGTGGGGTTTTCCGGCCCGGAGATGAGCGGATCATACCCATTCACCGGATCATAGACTTGATAAATACTGCTGATGGCGCCGTACGGAACGTTGCGGGCAGCTTCGAGCTCTTCTTGCGTCCAGGCGACGCGCTCCATCAGCCAGGGGTAGACCGGCGCCAGTGCCCCAAAGACAGCAAAGAAAACAATAATTCCAAAGCCGGTCAGACCGATCTTGTTTTCGGCGAACATGGCCCAGCTGCCCTTCAGTCCCCGCCAGAGCAAATGAAGGCGCACGCGCCAGAGCGCTTCTGCGGGCTCAAAAGTCGGAGCGGCCTGCATACCAGTCTATCTCCCTTCTGCTTGTGGAATGCAGTCTGAAATTTTAATCATAGCGGATGCGCGGGTCCAGATAGGCATAGAGTATATCAGCTACAAGATGGGCGATCAACGCGAAGATCCCGGTGAAGACCAGCGCGCCGATAGCGACGGGATGATCATCCTCCAGCGCGCTGCGCAGTAAGAGCTGCCCCATTCCCTCCCACGAGAAGATCGTCTCCGTGAAAACACCGCCGTCTACAGCGAAAGCGATGGCGAAGATTAAGCTGGTGACGACCGGGAGCAGCGCGTTGCGGGCGGCGTGTTTGTCCCGAACAATGTGATCAGGCAAGCCCTTGGCCTTGGCAGCCATCACGTAATCTTCCCGCATGGTCTCCAGCATGGTATTTCGCATCAGCAACATCGTGCCAGCGAACGAGATCAGAGTGAGTGTCAAGATCGGCAGGAGCATATGCTGCACGAAGTCAAGGACCAGGGGAAAGAGCGGGATAGTCCCGGCGGGCATGGAAAAATGCCAAATGAAGAACTCGAATTTTGTTTCCCTAACGATGACCGCCTGGTTACTCATACCAGGCCAGCTCCCTCCAAAAAAGAGCCCGAGCAACACGAAACTGATGACTAAGGCACCCCAACGCACTGCTTGTTGTTGCCAAGAGTAAGTCAAACGTCGGCTCCATAGATAGGCCACCCACAGAAAGAGCGTCAGGCCGCCGAGCCACAGGAGCATCGTATTGAAAACGATATTGGTGCAGCTGACGCCGACCCCACAAGCTGTCGCTCCAATCTGTTGCACATTCGTCCAGGTATCGGGGTTGATGAATCCGCCGATAGGCACAACCCCAAAATTGACAGCAAAGAGCCAGACCAAGAGCAGGGCGAACCACGGGGTGAAGACCGTAAAGAGCACGACGCCCACCACCGTCGAGAAGTACTCGACAATCGCACCCCGTCGCCAGGCGATCAGCTTGCCCATGAAGAACCCGATATAGAACGAGACGATAGTATAGGTCAAAAAGAGCACAACGGTCCGAGGTAGGCGCTCCTTGATGAGGTCCCAGGTGGGGCGCTTCTCGCGACAGATAGGATCTGGCTTCTCACGGATGTTCCCAAACTTGAAGGAGCATCCGAGATTACCTGTCACAAAGTTTTTTAAGTAATCAATGTAGCGCTCGAGGATAGGTTTGTCCAAGCCCAACTGCTGGGCAATGGCTTGGCGCGCCTCAGGGGTGATGTCGGGGTTCCCTACGTAAAAGGCCGTGATGTCTCCCGGCTGAGCCTCCAGGATAATAAAGACCAGCGTCATATAGAGATAGAGCACCAAAATGATCTGCAGAATGCGTATAGTGATAAATTTCCCCATACCGCTGGTGAGGGCCTGCCAGATTCGCTTCATAGGCTGCTAGGGCTCCTTCTGTCACCTCTCACCCCTGGCCCCCTCTCCCCTGGAGGGGAGAGGGGAATGCAGGGTGAGAGGAAACTCAGAGATCTGTAGCTCGCTTACTTGAGTTGGACATACCCCATCAAGCCGTTAGTACCTTGAATACCGTCGAGGACCTTCTCGTACGGCATGTGGTCCCCCACCAAGGCATCAGCACGGAAGGCTTCAAAGAGCGGCGCGTTGAAGAGCGGCACGTAGGGCAGCTCTTCTGCCAGCATCTCCTGCATCTTGAAGGCCAGCTCTTTCAGTTCGGCCTGCTGACAGGCAGCCCGGAACTGATCGCCGATCTTGTCGTACTCAGGATTGTTGTATCCCTGCGGGTTCTGACCGCCCAAGCCGGAGTTTTCGCTGTGGAAGAAGCTCACCAGATAGCTGGGGAACATGCCTCCCAGGCCCCAGCCCAAGATCCACGCGTCAAACTTCTGGTCATCGAAGACGCGACTGACGATGGTGTTGAACCCCGTCAAATTGACCTTGACCGGGATGCCGATCTTGTTGAGGCGCTCTTCAATGTGCAGGGCAAACGTTGCGCGCAAGGGGTCATAGCCCTGGTGCGGGGAGAGCAGTTCGAAGGGGGCGACAGCTTTGCCCTTGTACTTGAGGCCGCGTCCTGGGGTGACCCTATTGGCGGCTATATCTACCTTGGGTTCAACATCCCAGCTGAAGCCAGCATTCTTCAGCAACTTGATCGCTTGATCGGCCTTCTCCGCTTCTTTGAGGCCGGCCCCCAGCTTCTTGACATTCCCGTTGTACCATGCGGTGTTTGCCGATGGGACAATCGAGTAGGTCGGAATGGCCAAACCTGCCAAGAGCTGCCTCGTTACGAACTCGCGGTCAATCATAATAGAGACAGCCTGGCGGAACTCCTTCACATTGAACGGCTCGCGGCGCAGGTTAAAGCTCATATAGAACAAGCCGTTGCCCGCGTTCTCGGCGATGCCCACGCCCTTGGTCTCCTTGAGCTGTTTGCGGAAGCCCGCAGCGACGCCCAAGGGGTTGAGCATGAAGTGCACGTCGCCCTTGATGAGCGCGGCTACGGCTGTCGCTTGATCGCCGAAGATGCGCCACTGCGTCGCGTCTACAAACGGCCCACTGGTCAGCTCCAGGCGCACGGTCGGCTTATCTTTGTCGAGTATAGCCGTGCCCTGGTCGCCATCGTAGGGGAAGGAGTTCTTGGTTGTGTGGGTGTACTTATAGACGCCGGGCTTCTCTTCGGTGTAGCCGCCGGAGTAGGGCCGGACGCTCTTGGCCCCGGCGAAATAGTGATTCTTGTTGGCGGTGGATTCTGCAAAGGCTCCGGGCTCCCACTTCTGGAAGAACCAGCCGCCTATAACGGGCTCGTCGTCACCCTTGTTCTCATAGAGAGCTTTGACGGGGTCTTGCGCTTTGGCCGCCGCCTCAAACTTTGGCTCCCAGTACGCTTTACTAATGATCGGCGCGAAGAGCAAGCCCTCATCCCAGCCGTCGTAGCTGCACTGGGCCTTCAGATAGAACTTCACCGTGTACTTATCCACGACTTCAGCGCGATCGAAGAAGTCCGGGTTAATAATTCCCGGCCAGTTGCCGCCCAGCTTCACCGGCTCAATGCCCTTATAAGCGGGCTGGCCATTGAGATTCTTCCCCATGATCGCATTGAAGCTGAAGACGACATCTTCAGCGGTCAGCTCGCCTATTTCTTTGCCGGTCTTGGGATCGAACCACTTGACGCCCTTCTTAATTTTGATGGTCGCCGTCTTGTCCGCACCGATGGTCTTCATCGTGTTGGCTGCTGCTTCGGTGCTGGCATCGGCGAGGCCCGGAACGTAATCATTGAATTTGTCAGAGAAGCCAAACAGTGACGGCCCCCAACCGTTCAGACGAACGTAGAAATTCCACACCGTGGACTTCGGACCTAACGTAGCTAAGCTGTTCAAGCTGGTCAGGTCTTCAAAGATCGCGAGCTTATAGATCTTTTGGGCTTGAGCCTGCACGACCGAATTGGACTGACTAGAGAGCACAGCCCCAACGAAGAGAACCAACAACGCGACGACACCGACAACTTTCAAATATTTAAACATTCGATAACCTCCTTTTGTGGTCTAAATTTATACCGGCTTGTGCCGGCACCCAACGCACACTCTTCGCTCTCTCTCCAGTCTCACCTCCTCATCTGAGTAGATTGTTCACGGTTTAAAATCTTCCCGGTGTGCGGTACACTGCCATGACGCTGCCTTTCGTCGGACTGTCTTTGATGACTTGCTGCCAACACGTGTCCTCTATCGAACAAGGGCTAGGCCACAACCATAAGGCAGCGACAATCGCTGTTGCGGCTGCCCCCGCCAGTGCTCCCAGTGCAAAGCGTTGGCGCCAACTCCGTTGTTCTCTTGGGAGTTGCGTTCGTGCCAGGTCCAGAAATCGCCAGCGGCTCTCCCGCAAGCGCATTACGTGTTGCTGGCACACCTGACACGTCAAGACGTGCATAGCGACATCGGAGCGCGTCCAGCGGACAAGTCGCCCCCGCAAGAATGCCTCAAAAGCTTGCTCATCCCGAAAGGTCGTGCCGACACGCCCCGCCCTGGGGTCGTCCAGCAGCCTGTTAGCAATATAGGCACGTAAGATATCTTGATCGGGGTGGTCTTTGTACTGAAGGATTTTATCTAAACCAGCAAAGAGTCCGGCAAAATCGGCGAGCGTTTCTTTCTGAAGGTCGTGCTCGGAGTAGTTATCGTCCATAGGACACCTCCGTGAATGCACTGTTCCTAGAATAGAGCTGTAAATAAAGCTCTTTTATCTTTTCCTTCTCTCTCGTAGGGTTGAATTGCTTGCCTACTAGGTGGAAGATATGCTCCCAACTCAAGCGTGTGCCCGCCAAACGTTCAATGGTCAGATCGCGCATACGTACACGCCCTTCGTTGATCTCCCGGACGAGTTGATCGCGCTTGCGGAAATCAAACTCAGCACTGGCATAATGACTAAACAAGTAGACCAGCAGCCCTCTGACGATATTGGGATCAAAACGCCTCTTCGCTTCCGCAAAGGTGAACCACCGGCGCGCCTTCTCTAATTCGCCATCTAAAGAGAGCAAGTCTTCTACTGTCTCCGGAGGCTCATTGGTGCACCGCAAAATGAGCTCAGCGTACGCCAGGCGCGCCAACTCAATCCGAACTTCCATCAGTATACCCTACCCTGACAGCCCTTGGACATCTCCAGCGATAATCTGCATTAAAAAGCTGATTGTATAAGCTTTTTGTGGCCTTGACCCTTCTTGAGAGCTACTATCGGCTTTCGTTCACCAAGACCGAGACGGAGTCATCCCCCTGGTTGGCTACGACAAGATCAGGATCGCCGTCGCCGTCGATATCCCCTGCGGCGAGGCCCACCGGCAACGACCCCACTGGCACAACAATCGCCTTATTGGATCGTACAAATTTCCCTCTGAGGGGGTCCATAAGGGCTATCGGGCCGAAGCCGCCCGAGCCGTCATTGAGATGGATCGTGACGGTATTGCTCGAGGAGTTCACTGCTGCCAAATCGAACTGGCTATCTCGATTGAAATCAGCAATGGCGATGGCACGTGGGTCAAGACCACTGGTGGGCCATGCATGAGGCTCGTCGAATCTCCCTGTGCCGTCCCCCGGAAAAACTAGCAGACGGTCGCTCTCAGGATTGGCCGTCACTAAATCGCCAAACGTGTCGCCATTGATATCAGCGACCTCGATCCACGCCGGTGAGTCCCCAGAATAAAGCCCTGCTGACAGGCGTTGTTCGATACCAAAGCCCCCTGTACCGTCCCCCAAAAGCACCGCTGCCCTACCAATGCTGCTCACGACTACATCCATTTGGGCATCGCCATTGAGATCACTGATAGCTATAGATTGCAGGCTTCCACCGATAAATGTCTCTCGGATGCTCCAGCGATCGACCTGTTCTGTGCCGTTATTGAGAAGCACATAGACGCTTCCCTGTAAGTTTGTGCAGACAATATCGAGACGTTTGTCGCCATTGAAGTCGGCTAACGCTACTGAACTGACATCTCGAAGGCCGCGAGGCAAATCGCGACTCGACAACGCTCGGAGAGAGCTGTTCCCGTCCCCCAGCAGGAGCCAGATGCTTCCACCCGTGGGATAAGCGAGCGCAACATCCAGCCGCCCATCGCTATTCACATCACCGAGCGCGAGAACTTTTCCGCGCGGAACCTGCACGTTATCGCTTGCTCTGATGGAGTTGAACTCGACCAACTGAGGTGCTGTAAAAACCCCTCCACCGCGCCCCGCAGAGAGAGCTACATTGATCTTCTTGAGGTCTTTCTCTTCGTCTACAATGATCAACATCGACGCTACGAGATCTACAGCACCATCGTTGTTGAGATCGCCGATGCCAAGAGCTGTTGTGCTAGAACCGGTGTCTATATGCTGAGTAAGCTTGAAAGTAATAACGGGATCACTCGAAGCTATCACGCCAACCAACAAAACTAGGCCTACTGAGAGCTTCAGCCCTATCCCTCGTTTGTAGCTGTATGTTTGCGTCATTGAAAATATTGTATCATTTCCCAGAATCGATTGCCAACAGGGACCCCTGCAGTGGGCTCGGGAATCGCCGAGCCAGTTTTGGTAAGTCCAGCCAGCTATTTTGGCCCTAGGGCGGTGCAACCGGGGGGACCAACTGAGAAGGCTGCTTGACAAATATCGCCCGTTCGTGCTAATCTTTAGCCAGCGTAGAAGTGTGAGTAGTACTTTCACCTTTCAGGTCTGGAGTCAGCCAAGGGAGGTGATGGCTGGAGAAGAGCAGATGCCATTCTGTCAGGCAGAGCAACTTTATACTTCATATACAGTTGCGGGATATATAGCCTGACAACGTTACTCACTGAACACGTTCCAAAAGGAGGTTGCGTGACGATGGTTCGAAAATATAGGTTTTTTAGTGCAGCAGCAGGTCTCTTTGTGTTGCTAAGTATGACCGGCTCAGCGGGCCCCCTTGGCCTCCGGCCTTCAGCGACACTTGATCTTGGGGGGTCCAAAGTGAACGGTTTTACGTCCACAGCCGATGGCCAATATGTCCTTGTGGCTGTCAGTGTGGGGAGAGAAAGCTCGGTCTTTCTTGTTGCGGCTGACTCGAATACCTTAGGGTTTGCCGGCAAAAAGGTCCGCGGCTGCCCGGTTGCTGGTGAAATCTGTCTCGCCCAAATCCGCGGCAACATCAACCCCCAAGATATAGCTTACAACGAGGCGAAGAAGGTGTTGTTCATCCCCGGCTTCGACGACGACACGTTGTATATCTCTCAAGTGATCTTTAACAAAGATGGCAAACCCACCGAAGCCAAGGCCCCCAAGAAGGTAGCCGTAGGGCAGGGGCCTCGGGCCGTTGCCGTCAATGCCGACGGCACGCGCGCCTTTATTGTCAACGAGCGCGCCCATACGGTGAGTGTCGTGGATATCTCCTACAAAAATGGTGCTCCGGATAAAGGCGAAGTGATTGCCACCGTGAAGCTCGACCCCAGCGAAGAGAACCCCACCTATCCCAGCCCTGCTGACATCATGCTCAAGGGCGACAAGGCCTACGTCGTCAACACAGATACGTGGCAGGTGTGCGAGATCAAGAACATCAATGCTGATGGCGAGAAAGTCAAAAAGGGCGAAGAGAAGATTGAGGTCGGCGCGTGTGGGGGGACAGGAGCCTACCCGCGCGCTATAGCGATGATCGGAGACATAGCCTACGTCGTTAACAGCACAGGCGACAGCGTCAGCCAGCTCTCTGTAGATCCACAACCGACAAGCGTTGCTGAAGTTGAGGTCGGCGATGCCCCGCGCGGGATCACTACAGATAATAAGTGTTGGGTCGTTGTGACCAATACGGGTGTAGACAGAGGCGGTGCTAGCGTCACCCTGCTGAGCAAAGACCTGAAGTGGTCCTTGACACTGCCACTGGATGCTGCCATTCCCGGAGACCCCATCGTGCCCACGCAGGTGCAACTCATCCCGCAAGGGGATGCTATGGCGCTGTGGGTTCTCAATATGGGGGCGCGCGGCGAACTCAACGTCTACTCTCAGCTCATTGGCGCATGTCCCCCGTAGAGGGTGAATTCTCCGCTAGCGCGTAAGCGGCCTCAAGGGAGCTCCTGGGGCCGCTTCTCTTTTTTACTCGCTCCAGTTGACGATCCTGGCCTCGCTGGAGTATAGTAGCTTTGAGAGTAAGGGCCCATAGCTCAGGGGTTAGAGCGGCCGGCTCATAACCGGTTGGTCGCAGGTTCGAATCCTGCTGGGCCCACCCGGCGAGAGGATGTATGGAGAAGCTTTTTGTGAACGTGGACGGGGCTTCGCAGGGCAACCCCGGTGAATCAGCTATCGGCATCGTGATCGCCGATGACCACGGAAATATTCTCAAAGAAATTTCAGAGCACATCGGCCGCACGACCAATAACGTCGCCGAGTACCGTGCGCTCATTGAAGCGATTAAAGCCGTGCTGCCCTATGCTCCCCAGCGTGTTATTTTCTTCACAGACAGCCAGTTACTGGCCAATCAAGTGAACGGGCTCTATCGCATTCGTCGGCCCCATCTGGAACCCCTCAATCGCCAAGTCCATGAGTTGCTCGAGAAATTACCCAACCGACAAGTGAATTATGTCGAACGCGATGCCAACTGGAAAGCCCACCGGCTGGCACAGAAGGCGCTCTTAGAGAGAGTGGCCAAAGAAGCCGAGGCGGGGCTGCCGGAGCGCATCCGCAGGAAGGTAGAACTGTTGGATGAGCTTGACCAAAGGCGCGTGCTGGAATTTGTGAGCCGGCTCTACGAAGAGTCACAAAAAAACAAATGACCTCTCCCCTGAGCCGGGGCAGCCCCCTTGTGTCTGCCCTGGGGGACACGGGGGTTCGCCCTACAGAGAAGGGGTCGGGGGGTAGGTTCGCTAAAGGGGGCTTTGTATGTGCAAAGGAAGTCTAGCGGGTCTTCTCGCTGTGGTGCTCGTGTCGGCCTTGGCGGGTTGCTGGCCCATGCCCAACAGAATCAGCGTCAGCCGCGACGGTCTGATCGCCCTGACAATGCCGGAGGAGACTCGCGGCTTATACGAAGCTCTGCCGTCATCCGGGCATATCTGGCTGATTGACCCTGCGACGGGGCGGGCGCAAACAGTGCTCACCGAAGGCGAGAATCTCTCATGGGCGACGTTTTCTCCCGATGGGCAAGAGCTGCTCTACGTCGAAGGCCCCATAGGGACGAACGGCCGTTCGCCCCTCTTGCTAGGGAGGTTCTCGCACCCTTGGCGCTTGATGCTCTTCCATCGTCGCGCTCATACCCAGAGCGAGTTGGTGTCAGGGGATCGGGGCTTCCTTTGGGGACCGACGTTCTCCCCCGATGGCCGCAAGATCGCATACTATCGAGGCGACGGAGAGGACCGTTTGGGTCTTTATGTCTTTGACCGCGATACTCAAGAAGAGAAATTTCTGAAGCTCGTGCAAGACGCTCAGGGAGTTTACTATGCGCCCTACGGTCCGGGGCCCCTATGGACCCCCGATGGGCAATGGCTCTTTGTCTTTCGCGTAGAAGAGATTTTGCCTGAAGCAGCACTGCCTGACCCTGAAGGGATCACCGCCGAAACGGTGCGGATCTTCTCAGGACGTCTGGTGACCGTGAGCGTTGACTGCAGTTGCGAGCAGTCCGTCTTTCGGGGGTTTTTCCCTCTCATACCCGCGCCACTGTACTTCATAGCTTCCCCCGACGGCCAGCGACTCTACATGAACGGGTACGATAAGACGTTTTCCATCGCTGCTCAGCAGAAAGTCAACCTGTATGAAGTCAACATCGAGACGGGCGAGCAGGCGACCATCTATGACGGAGGAGGGATCGCCCTAGCCCCGGCGCTGTCGCCGGACGAGGAGCGTTTGGTTTTCACTGTCGTCAACGCTGAAGAAGGGCAATCCCTCCAAGGCGATCTGTATCTTTTGAATCTCAGCTCTCTGGCGCCGCCGCGCAGGCTCACCGACGACGGACGTTCTGGATTTGCTTTCTGGCTATCGCATGAGGAACTGGGGTTTTTGCGCCTCGTAGAAGGGGCACCTCACCCCAGCGGGGAGATCTGGGTCAAAAATCTGAATACGGGTCAAGAGCGCAACCTGAGCCCGCTTCTGGCAGTTCAGGAGACTATCTCCCAGCTCAGCCTGCGCCTGGCCCACTTAGACAAAGAGAGACAAGCCTATCAAAACGAGCTCATGGTTTCACGCCAAGCCTTAGAGCAGGTGCGACACCAGCTCCACACGCTGGCTGAACAGCTCGCTTCGGTGTCAGGAGCTTTGCAGGGCGTCTCACACAGGCTGGATGCTGTGCAGACTCACAGTCGCGAGCTGAGTGATCGGACGACTCAACGGTTTGCTGACTTGACTCAACAGCTCAGCGCGCTCTTGACAGACGTGGGGACACTGAAAGCCCAGATAACCGAGCTTGACACGGGGGTGAAGGCGGCGCGCGCGCAGCCTGGGCTCTCGCTGTGGGAGCTGGTGATCGCGCTTGTGGTCGCTGTTGTCGTGATTGTCTGGCTCATTCGGAGGGCGCTGCACTCGTTGGCTCAGCAGCTGGCCTTCCCGCCCCAGTAGAGCGTGGCAATCCCCAAAGTGAGATCGCGATACCCGACGGGGCGAAAGCCCGTTCTGTGTAGCTCTTCGAGAATCTGGGCGCGGCCGGGAAAGCTGAGAATCGAGTCGCGCAAGTACTCATACGGGGCACGCTCGCCGGCCAGGTGCCCGGCCAGCCACGGCAACAGAAAGCGCAAATAGACCAAATAGCCCGACCGAACGAAAAAACTCTGAGGTACGGAGAACTCCACAATGAGCGTCCGCCCTCCGGGGCCGAGCACCCGATAGATCTCTCTCAGCCCGCGCTCTCTGTCAGGCAGATTGCGCAGCCCAAACGCTACGGTCACGATCTCAAAAGAATTTTCAGCAAATGGCAGTTCCATAGCGTTGCCCTCTACGAACTGAACGCGATGGTCACAATTGAGTTGAGCAAGCTTCTCGTGGGCGACCCGGAGCATCTCCCTGGACAGATCGAGCCCGACAATCTGCATATCTGGGCAGAGCTTCGCGAATTCGATGGCGACGTCGCCCGTCCCTGTGCACAGATCAAGTAAACGTTCTCCGGGTTGGGGAGCGGCTTGTCGGGCCAGCTCGCGCCGCCACACCCTATCGCGATTGAAGCTCAAGACGTGATTGGCGCGGTCGTAACGGTGCGCGATCTTCGAAAAAAGCTCAGCGATCTCGTCAGAGTGCATCGTTCACTGTTTGACGATCCCGGTGATCTCGATGGTGACGTCGTCGATCTCCAAGCCGGCCAGCTCGCGCACCCGGGCTTTGATCTCTGTGATCGTCTTCTGGGCTGCTTCCTGAATGCGCACGCCGTACACGGCAAAAAGCGACATCTTGACCATCAGGCGACTGTCCTCTTTGAGGACTTCGATGCCATCGCCTTTCACGGCTTGGGTGATGGTGCTTAAAAAACCAGAGCTTTCGCGGGCTTGGCGCGGCGTTCGTAGGCCCTCTTGTTCGCTGACGACTTTCGCACAGATCTGCGCGATCGCCCGTTCGGAGATGTAAATATCTCCGAGTTCGCCGCTGATGCGTTTGAGTTCGGCCATCGGTTTTCATCCTCTCATTGCCGCTGATGAAGTCACCGGCTCAGCACATGAAAGCGCGCTGAAGCGCGCTGGAAGCCCTCTTCCGTGGGCTTTCATATATTATTGAGTCGGATGCTTCAGCGTCCGGCTAGCAAACTCCGCCCTGTCATCTCTTTGGGGTTCTCCACCCCCATCAATTGTAACAGCGTTGGCGCGATGTCGCAGAGCGCACCGCCACTAGATACCCTCAGAGCACGTGGCCCCACGTAGATAAGCGGACCGAGGCTGTGCGTGTGCGCCGTGTGCGGTCGCCCTTGCTCATCTCTCATTTGATCGGCGTTCCCGTGATCTGCTGTGATCAAGACCTCGCCGTCAACGGAACGCGTCGCTTCCACGACTCGTCCCAGACAATCGTCGACGACTTCGACGGCTTTGACCGCGGCTTCAAAGACCCCGGTGTGCCCCACCATATCAGGGTTAGCATAGTTTATCAAGACAAAATCATACTGACGACTGGCAATGCGTTTCACTGCTGCGTCCGTCACTTCATAGGCAGACATCTCCGGCTTGAGGTCATACGTTGCAACCGTGGGTGAGGGGATGAGCTTGCGCTCTTCGCCGGGGAAGGGGGCTTCGCGCCCGTTGTTGAAAAAATACGTGACGTGCGCGTATTTTTCTGTTTCGGCCAAGCGAAACTGCGTTAGGCCTGCACGGCTGAGCACCTCCCCAAAGATATTTTTCAGGGGCTCTTCAGCAGGAAAGGCTGCTGGGACTGAAAAGCGTTCGTCATAGCAGGTCAGGGTGACAAACTCCGTCTGTGGGCGCGGGCCGCGCTGAAAGTGAGAAAAGTCTTTTTCCGTGAAGGCGCGGGTGAGCTGGCGGGCGCGGTCGGGGCGAAAGTTAAAGTATATCACGGCGTCGCCATCGCGGACGGCGCCCTCGGGGTCTAACACAATGGGCTTAACGAACTCGTCGGTCTCGCCGCGTTGATAGGCGCGCTCGACGGCCACTTCCGGGGGGCTATTATCTTTCAGCCCTTCGGCGAAGCGCAAAGCTCGATAGGCTCTCTCCGTGCGCTCCCAGCGGTTGTCGCGGTCCATGGCCCAGTAACGGCCCATGAGCGTCGCGATTTGCCCAAAGCCATTCTTCGCGCAGAGCTCGCGCACTCTCTTCACGTAGCTGGCCCCAGAAGTCGGCGGGGTATCGCGCCCGTCCAAAAAAGCGTGAATATAGAGATTATAGACGTGCTCACGCTTGGCGAGTTCTAGAAGTGCCCACAGATGCTCCAGTGAGCTGTGCACACCGCCATCGCTGACAAGCCCCATCAGATGGAGTCGGCTGCCCTGGGCGTGGCTGACGGCGTCCAGAAGCGCGCGATTGGTGAAGAAGCTGCCGTCACTGATTGAGTCGGAGATGCGTGTCGCAGCCTGAACGACAACGCGCCCAGCGCCCAAGTTCTGATGCCCGACTTCGGAATTGCCAAACTGCCCATCAGGCAGTCCCACAGAGCGCCCGTCGGTGCGCACGAGCGTATGGGGGCAGCTCTCCCAATAGTGATCGAAGTTCGGAGTCTTGGCAGCGGCGACGGCGTTCCATTCTGTCTCTTGGCGCATCCCCCAGCCGTCGAGGACGACGAGCACATAAGGGCCTTTGGGCATGGTTCATTATAGTGTTCACAAGAGAGCTTGCGCAAGCTTGTGAGGATGACGACTTGACTCTAGCTAGCAAAATAAGCAGAATATACAGAAGGGGAAATTTATGGAACCGGACACGGTGCTAGCTTGGACTAACCTTGGTCTGCTGATCGTAGGGTTTATTACTCTCTGGTTCAGCTTCGGGCGCAAGATTGGCTTGCTACAATCTGATTTGGCGAACGGCCTGAAGAGCATCGAAGCCCATATGAACTCTTACGGCATATTACTGGGAGCGCTCTCGAAGAAAACACTCACGGCTCCTCAGGTCCAGGAGATTCAAAAGCCTTATCTGGAGCACACAAAAGATGCTATCGATCAGCTCTTGAGGCGGGTGAAACCGGGTAATCCAATCACCACCGCTGAGCTACAGCGTCTCCGGGAGTACGTCGCACGAGCCCAACGCGGGGAAATGCTGAACCCACCTGAAGCTCAGGAGTTTTATAACCTATCTAAAAAATTGGAAGGCGAAGAAGCATACAAAACCGACATCGGGGCTATCCTTCTGGTAGGGCTTGCGGCTTTTGTATTGGGTTTAGTAGTTGGTAGTTCTAACGGAGCTGCTACAAAATAACCTTCCCTTATGCGTCTCGTTCTTCAGCGCGTCAAACAAGCCTCAGTCGAAATTGAGAGCAAGGTCGTCGGGCAGATCGGTCCGGGATTGTTAGTCTTGGTGGGCGTGGGCAAGGGCGACTCCGAGCGAGACGTCACGTTCTTGGCTGACCGCCTGCTGGGGTTGAGAATCTTCGAGGACACTGCAGGCAAGATGAATCTTTCAGTCCGAGACGTCAATGGAGGCATTTTAGTTGTATCACAGTTTACGCTCTACGGCAGCACGCTCAAAGGGCGTCGGCCGGGCTTTGACGCCGCCGCGCCGCCCGATCAAGCCCGTGTGCTCTACGAGCTCTTTCTGCAAGAGTTGCGCCGCAGCGGGCTCAAGGTCGAGTCGGGGATCTTCGGCGCACGCATGAAAGTCTCTTTAGTGAATGACGGCCCGGTGACGTTCATTCTCGAGAGCGAGCCGGTTGCAAAAGAGCGCTCTATCTGCTAAGATGTGAATCACGGAAGGCACAGAAATTCCCACGGAGAACACGAAAAGAGTCGTCTTCCGTGTCTTCAGTTCTCCTCCGTGCTCTCCGTGATTTTAACTTTTAAGGGAGCTATGACTATGGGTCAGGGACAACCAAAATACAGAAGATCAAGCTCACAAAAGCGTATGCACCGCGCAGCCAGTTATAAGTTTACTCCGGTCACCATTAACGAATGCCCGCGCTGTCACGAGCCGAAGCTGCCCCATCGCGTCTGTCTCAATTGTGGCTACTACAACGGCATGGAGATCATCGCCCTGAAGGAAGAAGAGAGAGAATAAGGGTACTATGGCCAAAGCCGGGAGGTGGCATGCCGATGACGACGCTGACTGAGCGTCTAGAGGTTCGGTTAGAACGCCATCAGTTACGACAGCTCAAAAAACAAGCCCGCCAGCAAGGGGTCTCTGTCGCTCAATTGGTTCGGCAAGCCATTGAGTTGTTGCTCCGGGAGGGTCGGGAGACCCGCGTGCGCGCAGCTGAGCGCCTCTGCCAGATAGGAGCTCCCATAGCTGATTGGGATCAAATAGAGCGGCAGATCGAAGCAGCTCGCTCTGCAGCATGATCTTCATTGAATGGCTGGCCGGATCTTCGCCGTAGGAGAGCACGACGTCCATCGGGCCAGGGAACTGGCTATAACATAAGCCTGCGAGACTTGGTCCATCTGGCCGTGATGAAGAATAACGGTATTGAGGAAATCCTCACAGCTGGTAGGGATTTTGATCGAGTCAAGGGGATTCGGCGCATCGATCCCTTGCAGTTCCGGCAGCGTTAGCACTCCTGCGGAGAGCGAGGAACGTCGTGAAAGTGTACCCCAAGCTGGTGCGCGACAAGATTCCCGAGCTCATTATGCGCTCTGGAAGAAGGCCAGTCTTCCGCCGTGTGCAGGGGGAAGAGCTCAAAAAATACGCCAACGCGAAGATCCTCGAAGAAGCCAAAGAGTTTTCAAAGTCGGGCGAGCTAGACGAGCTTCTCGATCTCTTAGAAGCGATTTACTTTCGGTTGCAGCTTGAAGGCATCGCGGCTCAGGAAGCTCACGAGCGCATGGCCCACAAACGCCGAGAGCATGGTGGGTTTGAAGGTAGGATTGTACTCGAGCGCGTCGAGCCTCTTAGCGAACCCCGCGCAGCTTGGGATCCAGAATATCGCGGAAGGCGTCGCCGATGAGGTTCCAGCCCAACACAAACAACAAAATCGCCATCCCCGGCCAGAAGACGATGTACCAATAGTCGTAAAGACGGGGGATCCAATTGCGGGCGAAGGAGATCATCTGTCCCCAGTCGGCGAAACCGACCTCAGCTCCTAGTCCTAAGAAACTGAGCGCCGCGAAACTCAACACGTAAGAACCGATGTCCATAGAGGCGACGACCATCGTGGGGAAGATGGCGTTGGGCAATATATGCTTTAACAGAATGCGTGCATCATTGGTGCCAGCGGCTCTTGCTGCCAACACATATTCCCGCTCTTTAATCGAGAGAATGTCCCCCCGAATGAGCCGGGCGTAGCCCATCCAACCAAAAACGATCAACGCGATCACGCCGATCATTAAGCCTCCACTGGAACCGAACTTAGCCCGCAGCACCGCCGCCATAGTGACGGCAGCGATTAAGAAGGGGAAAGCCAAGAAAATGTCAGTAATACGCATCATGAGCTCGTCGAACCACTTCCCATAGTACGCGCTCAGCGATCCAATGATCAGCCCAATTAAGACATTGGCCGCTGTGATCACAAGCCCCACGAAGAAGGCTATGCGTGTGCCCCAGATCACGCCGTAGTAGATATCATACTGGTTCTCCGTTGTGCCGAAGGGGCTGACCTCACAGATCTTGGCCTGGCGTGTGACGATTTGCACGATAGCCTCCCATGTGTTTGGAGGATTGGGCGGCTTCGGCGTTGGGAGATAGCCGCATTGAGCGACACGGTAGGGTTCATCGGGGCGTGCATACGGTGGCTCCGGCGGGGCCAGCCACGGTGCCGCAATGGCAATGGCCACAAAAAACGCAACGAGCAAGATCCCTGCGAGCGACATGGGGTTCTTCAAGAGCTGCTTGAGCATCTTCACTCTAGTCTCACCCGCGGATCTATAAACGCATAGAGCACATCTACAGCAAGATTACCCACAACCAACAACACGCCGTTGAAGAGCGTAAACCCGAGGACGGAGATAATATCCAAGCTCAAAGCAGCGTTGGCAGCCCAATATCCTAACCCACGGTAGTTAAAGACGGTCTCCGTGATGACGACACCATTTAACAACCCAATGATCGTCAAGCCCCCGATGGTGGCCACGGGAATAAGCGCATTGCGTTTGGCGTGTTTGTTAATCACTTCCCTTTCTGTCAGCCCTTTGGCACGGGCAACCGTGACGTACTCCTGCCGGAGGGTCTCCAGCATCGAGGAGCGCGTCACACGTAAGATCAGCGCCCAGCTCAAGTACGAGAGCGTGATGACCGGCAGAATGAGATGCCGCAGCGCATCCCAGAAGAAATCCAGTCGCCCATTGAGCAGCCCGTCAATAGTGTGCATCCCGGTGTACTGAATGATGGTGTTGGCCGAGATGGTCTCTTGGAGGGCCCATTCTGAGAGCCGACCCGGCGGGAACCACTGGAACTTAGCGTAAAAGAACATCAGCGCCAGCAGCCCAAAGACGAACGTAGGGAAGGACCAGCCGACAATGGCGAAGACGCGTGCGAAGTGGTCTACAAAACGATCCTGGTTGACGGCGGCTTTGACCCCCATCCAGATACCGATCAAAATCACAGGGATAATGCTCCACAAGGCCAACTCGGCTGTGGCTGGCAAATAATGGAGCAGTGCGTCAAAGACGGGGCGTTGGGCCGTCTTGGACCAACCCAAGTTGCCGCGAATGACCCCTCCATGCCATTCCCCTGTCTCCGGGTCGCGTACGCCCACCAGCCAGCGCCAGTACTGCACGGGGATCGGGTCGTCTAAGCCGTATTTCTTGATGATGCGTTCGAGAGCGTCTTTGGTCTTAGGGACGTCACGGATGAAGAGGCTGGCGCGCTCGCGAACGTCAAGCATTGCATACATAGCGAAGATCAGCAAGCTGACACCGAGCACGAGAATAGGCAAAATCAACAAACGCCGGATGATGTACGCAGACATAACTTGGCCTTTATTTATTACTTATACTCTTGGCCAGCTAGCAGCATAGCACAAAAGGGCGAGAGACGCAAGGGCCGGAGGCACCCGCCCCCGGCCCTCTATTCTGCATAGGTCGGGCTCGTACGCTGGCATCGCGCAAGACTACGAACTTGCCCGTGAGGGGCTTGCGATATTGCTTAAGGAATTGCACCAATCGTTGAGCTTTCCACTCTGCTTCCTCACGGCGAAACCGCAAGAGCACAATCCCAGTGCGCACTCGCTTTTGGCCAAAATCTTTGTCGTTCGTGAGGAGGATGCGATCCTCTTGATTGGCCCACGCCAGGATTCGATCATCATCGAAAGAGCGAGCCTCTTCAGCGATATAGCGGACGTCAAAACCCTCATGCCGGAGGCGGTCCACAATGGGCTTTTCTATGTTCTCATCGGCGAGAAACTTCATGCAATAGGTAGGACCTCTTCCTCACTAAGCACGGCGGCGGCGTAGGCGAGCGCAGCTTGGATGTCTTGCTCTGTCAGCTTGGGGTAGTCACGCAGGATCTCCGCAATGGAGATCTTCTGGGCGAGCTTGCGCACGATGATCTCCACGGGGATGCGCGTACCCCGAATGACTGGTTTGCCCAGCATGATCTTAGGATTGATCTCAATTCGCTGCTCCCACGTCTCCATAGCTCTTCTCTCCTCAAAAGGAGCTTAGCATACCAAGGGAGCCTTGTCAAAGAAAAGCGAAAGGGCCGGAGGCACCCGCCCCCGGCCCTTGCGTTACTGGACGCTATCGAGTTCTATGGATCAATCGCGTACTCGATCCTCGTACTTGGCTTGTCAGGGGTCACAATGATGAAGAAGTCGTTTCCGAACGCACGGTTGATATGCCCCTTTTGGGGCTCAAGAGACTGTTTGGGTTCCACTTGCCTAACCTCATGGAGGCATACATAGCCATCGTTGTTCGCATCAACAGCACTTTGGGACCCTGGTTGTAAGACGCGAACCAACCTATCGACATCACTATGTGGACATGCCCCAGCGGCACCGGTATTATCATGCTTAGAGGTAGCAGTAACGATTTCGGCTACAACGGTGCCAGGGCCAGCGTTGTAGAGCCAAGCAGTCTTTCCACCAGGTACGGCAAGCTCGCCCGCTTCACTGGCATTTAGAATTGAGGTAGAGCTTGCTGTGCCCTTCCAGTACCAGGAGAAGTAATCGCCTGGATACGCCGGGTTGTAGAACCATCCCAGGAGCCACGGCTGCTCGTAGTGCCGCACTTGCAGCTGCGCCTGGAAGATGTCAATCGCCCAGTCGATGGCCAGCTTCTGCAGCTCGAAGTAGATCTTCTCCTGTCTCTGAAGATTCGGTTCGAGCAACCCTTTATCGATCAAATCATCGAACAGCTCCTGCAGATTGGCGTACTGCTTGGCTGGTAGGAAGGTCGCGTGCGCTGGCTTAAAGTCTACCTTCTCGATCACTTCGAACTGCTGGAAGCCGCCGAACGCCCCGCGACTGTGCATGTATGGCTGCACCCAGTTGTGCGGGTGATGGTAGTCCTCCAACCAGCCGATCCAGAAGACCGCCAGTTGTTCATTATCCAGCGTCTTCAAATAAGTCGGCCAGGGCATGTCCAGCACGTTGACGTTGATCGAGGGCTTGCCGGAGCGCTTGGCGTTGAAGGCCTCCAGGTTCTTCTCTAAAAGCTCTGCCGCGATCTTGCGCTGAGCGTTGCCGGTGTTGTAGGTCAGCGTCACCTGGAAGCCCTGCTCCCAAGCCGGACCGGGCTTGTCTGCCGTCCCGCCCCAGGCGAGTTTCACCTCTTCCTCGCATTTGGCTAGACTGAACTCATAGACCGGCTGCTCTTTGTTATAGCCCAGTAAGCCATTGATGATCGGCCCGCGGCGGCGTTCGGCTTCACCCAGCCAGGCCTCCTTGATGTAGGTATCGGTGTCGAAGCAGTGGTTCAGTGCCCGGCGCATGTGGATGTCGCTGAACAAATCGGGCTTCTTGTCGCGCCCCAGCAGCGGCATGACCGGGCTGCCCTCGGCCACCTTGAAGTTGAAGAAGGCGTCTTGAGCGACCAGGCCGGGCAGGGGGCCGTACATGCGTGCCTTGCCTTGCTGTACCAACGGGTTCATCTGGGCGACGAAAGCTCGCGGCACAGCAATAATATCGGCATCACCAGCTTGGAACATTGCCAGCCGTGTGCCCCACTCCGGCACCACCTTGATCACCGCGTTCTTCATCTTGGCCGCGCCGCGCCAGTGGTTGTCGTTGCGCACGAAGCGGATCTCTTCGCCGGGGGTCCACTTTTCGAGCTTATACGGGCCGGTCCCGTTGGCCTTATTAAAGATCTTTGAAGCTTCGGCCGCCGGGTCGTGCCACTTGCGCCAGGTGTCACACTTGCCGTCCCAGTCGCCCTGGGCGATCATCCACTCTTTGTCGAGCACCGCGCCCCAGGTGCCTGCTAGAATCTGCAGCATCGGCGAGAAGGGCAGCTTCATCTTGATGACGACATTGTCGCCTTGGACGGAGACGGCTTGTTGGACGGCTTGGCAGGCTTGCACATCACCGACGGACTTAGCCAACGCGTCAATGGAGCTGACGCCCAGGATGGGGTCGAGTAAGATCCACACCGGGCCACCGGCGCGGTCCTGCAACATGGCGCGTTGCAAACTGTAAGCCACGTCATCAGGGCTCAGATCACCGCCCTCATGGAACTTGATGCCTTTCTTGATTTTGAACGTTAGGGTCTTGGCATCGGGTGAGACAGTCCAGGATTCTGCCAGTGCTGGTTCGAACTCGTCAATCTTTTCGCCCTTGTAGAAGATAAGGGAATCGTAGATGTTGAAGATCGCTGTGGCGGACGCTGTGTCGTAGTGCCAGGCCGGGTCTAGAGTCTCCAGATCGCCGATGGTCGCGACGATCATCGTGTCGGGATTTTTGATCTGCTGTTGCGCCAACCCGCTCGTCACACCGAGAACCAACACTAGCACTATCGCTAACGTTCCCCATCGCCAAACGGATTTCATGCTGCTACCTCCTTAAAGAGAGTTTTGGAATGCTGCCTGACAGAGGTGCCATGATGATCAAACCCCACACCCACCTCCTTAGGAGCTCAGTGAATGAGCTACCCCGAACGCTGACTTTTCTGATTGTAATATATGTTACACCCGATGGCCGGGGGTTGTCAAGTCCTAGGGGATCGCAATCGCACCGTAGCGGGTTTGACTCTTCCCATCGGTCGTCTCTGCAGTCCAAATGTAATCTATCTTAGCGTTTGACCCCGTCAAGGGGTTATGGAAAAAGCTCCAGCGTGCGCTGGGGTATTCGTTGTGCCCTTGGCTTGTCAGGCGCTCCTCTGGCTGCCACGTTGCTCTATTGTTGCGTCGCAGGTAGATCTGACCGTCACCTTTGGCATAGAAGACATAGATTCGGTCTTGCAAATCGAGCGCAATGGACGGATCAAGCGCGTGCAGCTCTCCAGAGGTCAACAAAAGCAATGGGGAAACATCACTCTCTGTGACAAAACTGTACGCGATCTGAAAACGCTTAGAATCATCTTGCTGCTCCCAAACGAGATGCACGTGCCCTCTTGTGTCTACAGCCATGGCGGGACTGAGGGCATTTGTATCAGTGCGTCCGAGTGCACGTCGCTGTTCCCACTGATCCGTGCGCGCATTGTACCGACGGTAGAAGATCTGATAGACCCCGCGGGCTGAGTCAAACTGATACCATGCCACATGCACGTTGTCTTGGGCATCCGTTGCCACCGTCGGATTGACTGAATCCGGAAACCCTGTGGAGAGCTTGATGGGAGCGGACCAGCCATTCTTGTCTTTGCGCCGGTACCAGATCTGATAGACGCCTTCGTCCAAGCCGTACCAGACAAGATGGAGTCGGTCTTGGGAGTCGAAGGCTGCTGAGGGGAAGCCGTTGTACGCTGGCCCCGTCGTCAGCGCCTGCGCGGGCAACACTGTGCCCTTCTCAATGGGGGCATAGAAAATTTGTCGCACGTTGTGCACATACTGCGTCCAGAAGACGTGCAAATTCTGCTGAGAGTCTATCGCGAGCATTGGAGTAGTGGCATCCCCGGTTGGAGGGCTGACGTGGGCCAGATCGCGCCAGGTCTTCCCGTGGTCTTCTGAGATTTGCACAAAGACTTGCGAAAAATCATTGACGGGTTTTGTGTAGGCGACGTAGATCCGCCCGGATGGGTCTCGCACGACCTTGCGCTGGCTATTATATGAAGAGCCCTTGTCGCGTGGGGTGGGTTGCGTGCTTGCGAAAGAGATCAAAACTCCAAGCACAAAGCCGATCACGAGCACTGAGGGCAATAAGCGCATACGCATGGTATTGTATGCCTTCGACACAGCCAGCGCAAGGGGGTCGGATGCTGAAGTCTACTTCTGGGCGACACTCGGGTTCGCCCCTACTGCAGCACACCTCCGTCACCTTGACTTGTCGGTGAATTTTGTGCACACTACTGACGTATGCAAAAATGGTTGTGGTTGCTGATCATCGGGCTGCTGGCCCTGGCAGGCGTGATCTTTTGGTGGACTCGCGATGCGTTCGCACCCTCGCCTGCGGCCTACCGGGCGAATGTCCTGCGGGTTTTGAAAGGGCAAGGGGGGCTCGACCCTGGGCTGGCCTTCATGCTCCGAGGACTACGGGTAGACTTGGACTGCCGTGATGAAAAGCTTTGCACCCGTGGGGAAAATTTCTCATATGTTTACGATATGACCGAGCAGTACGAGAATCTTTTAGGGGACTATTACGGGCGCATCTGCCACTCGGAGCGCATCAAGCCTGGCGCGACCGAGGCTGCTGATCACCAGAGACTCTGTGCTCAGCTCGACGCCCTCTTCAAAGAAGTGCGCGGCATTAAGACCAAAGCATTGCAGGCTTTAGGGCTTTTGCAGCGCAGTACCCCCGAAGAAGCTCGGTTGCTTCTCCAAGGGGTGCTCAGCCGAATTCTAGAACATCGCGAGCGCGTGCTGGCGATCACGGAAGAACTCCGAACAATCACATGGCTGGAGCCCGTTCTTCCTCCGGAGCCGCAACCCTAAATAATGCTCTACATCCCTGGCCCCAACGTCGAGAGCACATAGTACTGAAGATATTTTTGAGCGACGCGCTGAATATCTTCAGCCGTGAGCTGGCGAATCAACTCCGGGTACTCCGCGTCGCGCTGATACCCGACCCCTAGAGTCTCATACCAGCCCAAATACCATGCCCGCCGTTCAGCCGTCTCGTGCTCGATGAGATAGTTGCCGATCACGTAGCTCTTTGCCTGCTCAAGCTCTTCTTGAGGAACACCGTGCTCTTTGATTTCTTGGAGAATACCTACAATTCCTTGGTGAGCAGCTTCGGCGTTCTCAGGGAGCGCGATAATATACGTGACCAAGTGGCTGTCTGCAGCACGCGAAGGGTAGAACGAGCCTGTCGAGTACGCCAGCCCGCGCTTGTCGCGCAGCTCACTGAAGAGCCGTGAGCTCATGCCGCCGCCGAGAATAGCATTGAGCAACTTCATGGCCGGGTAGTCCGGACTGGCCACCGGCGGGGCCGGATAGCCCAGAATCAGCCAGGTGAGATTGGAACGCTTGGCAGCCTCAACGCTCTTGTTCTCAATCAAGTCAAACGAGACCGGCTGCGGCTTGAGAGGCAGGTCTTCTGCACCCTTGGGGAGTGCTTGCAATTTTGCCCTCAGGAGCGCCAGCAGCAGCGCACGGTCGAAGGCCCCCACCGCGACGACGGTCATATTGTTGGGAACGTAGTAGCGTTTGTAGAAGTCTACGATATCGTCGCGGGTGATGCGCGCGACGCTGTCGGGGGTAGCAAAGCGCCCGTACGGGTGCTCTCCGTAGAGGGCCGTCTGGAAGTTATTATAGATCACTGAAAAATTCTGATCAGATTGCGCGCGTATCTCGCGGATCAGCTCGTTCTTGGCCCGCTCGACTTCGTCGGGAGAGAAAGCCGGATGGAGTAGTACGTCCAGATAGAGGGGCAGTGCCCGTTCGAGCGTCTCGCCCATGGCGACCAGCGTCACGTGCGCCATGTCCGGCAGCATATCTTGGCTGAGCCGGGCTCCCAAATTTTCGATCTCCGTGAAGATCTCTTCTTCGGTGCGCGTCGTCGTGCCGCGCAGGAGCAACCGTGAAGTCAACTCGGCGATCCCGGCCAGCTCCGTTGGCTCGGCACGCGCCCCTGTCCCGACAAACGTCTGCAGCGCGACCGTTTCTGAACTGTGGTCCTCTCGCAAGATGAGCTTCAGCCCGTTGGGTAATGTGATAAGTTCTTCGGCTGCCTCTGGCTCTGAGGCGCCCTCCGGAATAAGCACGAGCTCATAGTACACCTTGAGATCAACATATTTGCGCGCAACTTTTAAGACATCTTCGACGGTGACGGCGCGGATTTTTTCGGGGTACGTCAAAGCAAATCTGTAATCCCCGGCCACCACAGAGTAGAAGCCGAGCGTGCCGGCCACTCCCGCGCTGGTCTCGCTTTGGAAAGCTTCATTGGCGAGCAGCACCGTCTTGGCGCGTTCGAGCTCATCTTCGCTGAGATGCCCATCGAGAATATTCTTGAGCTCCGACAGAATAGCCTGCTCAACAGCCGCACGGTTCTCGTAAGGGAATTCAGCGTAGATATTGAAGATGCCAGGCTCTTTCTGGGTAAAGTAGCCCGCATCAACCGTGTTGACCAGCCCCAGCTCCTTGCGCAGCTTCTTATAGAAGCGCGAGCCGCGACCGTCTGACAGCAACGTGATCAAGACATCCATCGCATAGACATCATCAGCTTGCTTGATCGAGGGGCCGGGCCACGCATAGATGAGATACCCCTGGCTCACGGGATGGCGTATCTCTTTCACGACCTTCTCGATGCGAGCTGGTTCTTGAGGGTAGAGCGAAGCGGGCAGCTCCTTCGGTTGCATCATGCCGAAGTGCGCTGTGACTGTTTGGAGCGTCTGCTCGATCTCGATGTCTCCGGCGACGACCAGCGTCATATTGTTCGGGACGTACCACGTCTTCATCCAAGCCAGAAAATCTTCACGGGTCAGCTTTTCTAGGCTGTCCGCGTAGCCGATGATGGGCAGTTTATAGGGATGAGCTGTGTAGAAGTCGCTGCGCATGGTGAAGAACGCAAACGATCCGGGGTCGTCAGCCCGTTGGTCTTGCTCACGCAAGACGACTTCTTTCTCGCGGGCGATCTCCTCTTCGGGGAGGGTCGAGTTCTGAGTAATATCGGCGATGATGTCAAGAGCGAGCTCGGTGTGCTCGCTGGGCAGAATAATATAGTAATGGGTGAAGTCATAGGACGTCGCGGCGTTGGTGCGGCCGCCGAGGGCCTCGATCTCCCTATCTATGCCGCCGGGGCGCCTCTCGGTGCCCTTAAAGAGCATGTGCTCAAAGAAATGCGAGATGCCAGAATTCTCTCTAGTTTCGTTGAGGCTGCCCACGTTGACCCAGATATCTACAGCCGTGATCCCTGTGCCAGGCTTGGGCACGAGTAAGACTTTGAGACCGTTGTCTAGAATAAAAGCGTGCACGTTGGGTTGGGTGAAAGAACCTTGGAGCGGCCATAAAGCGAGTGTGGCCAACAAAGCGAAGAACACTATAAAGCGTTTCATAGGGGCCTCCTTCAAAAGTTATTTTACCACGCTGTTGGGGCTCAGTACAAGTTTCTATTGACAGAGTCGTCTCTTTTGAAGTAAAATTTTAAAGACTAGGGGCCGTTAGCTCAGTGGTAGAGCATCCGCCTTTTAAGCGGAGGGTCGCAGGTTCGATCCCTGCACGGCCTACCACACCGTCACTATGAAGATCCTTATTACCGGAGCGACAGGCTTTCTTGGGTGTCGCCTCTGCGAGATCGCCAGCCAAGCCGGACACACCGTAGTCGCCCTCTCGCGCAATCCGCAGGGGGCACGGCAACGCGTTCCCCAGCTCACAGAAGCCTTCAGTTGGGATTCGCTCACGGAAGCCCTCCAAGGCTGTGAGGCCGTCATTAACTTGGCTGGGGAGAGCATCGCGGGCCGATGGACGGACGCGAAGAAACGCGCGATCCGTGAGAGCCGCATCGAGGGCACAAGAAACTTGGTGAGCGCTCTAAGCCGACTCAGCTCACGCCCTAAAGTGCTCATCTCTGCAAGCGCCGTTGGCTACTACGGTGATCGAGGCGAAGAGATGCTGACGGAGGACGCATCCCCTGGTGCGGACTTCATCGGGACGCTGTGCCGAGAATGGGAGCGCGAGGCAGCGAAAGCCCAAGATGTCGGGATGCGCGTCGTGCGACTGCGCACCGGTCTTGTATTGGGGACTGGCGGTGGGGCACTCCGAACGATGCTCCCCGTTTTCAAACTTGGGCTTGGCGGCCCGCTGGGCTCAGGTCGCCAATGGTGGTCCTGGGTCCACGGCGACGATGCCGTTGGGGTTATCATGCATACTTTAGAGAAGAGCGATGTGAGCGGGCCAATGAACGTGACGGCGCCCCAGCCGGTGCGCCAGCGAGAGTTCGCGCAGATTTTGGGGCGCATCTTGAGGCGACCGGCGTTCATGCCTGCCCCTGTGTTTGCGCTCAAGCTCGTTTTGGGGGAACTCTCCAGTGAGCTCCTCTCGAGCAGGCGCGTGCTCCCCGAACGCTTGCAACAGACAGGCTATCGCTTCCGTTTTGCTGAGCTTGAGCCCGCCTTGCGGGATATTCTTCTGAAGGCCCACGCACCCTGACGCCTCTCCAGTTTTGGGCGAGTTGAAAGGAGGACCTCCCTGCTTGACAAGCCGGGGCCGGCAGCTTACAATGAGCGCGTCGTGCGGGCGTAGCTCAGCGGTAGAGCGTCTGCTTGCCATGCAGAAGGTCGCGGGTTCAAATCCCGTCGCCCGCTCCCCAGACTCCGTCTGGACTGTACGCCTTCGCCCGCCTTCGGCAGGCGAAGATGAAGCCCACGCGCAGCGTGCCGGGGTGGCGGAATCGGCAGACGCTACGGACTTAAAATCCGTTGGGTTTCACAACCCGTGCGGGTTCGAGTCCCGCCCTCGGCACCAGCAACGCTGCAGAACTAACAAGGAAGCAGCGTGAAAAAAATGCCCCCCCGATCACGCCGATATATTCTGCGAAGTGCATCTATACAGTCCCTCTCTTGCTCAGGCTGATCTCACTGTAACACCGGACCCCTATCTTGCGTTTCGTTCGCGCAAGTGTTATAATGCTAGCGAACGTGCGGGGTGGAGCAACAGGAAGCTCGTCGGGCTCATAACCCGGAGGTTGCTGGTTCGAATCCAGCCCCCGCAACCAATAGCTGTGAGGGCGCAGGGCGCCTTTTTCTTTTTGGGTTGCTGGACTGACGTATGGTGTGCTAAACTAGGGGCTGAGCGGCGGGGTAGCTCATTTGGTTAGAGCGGCCGTCTCATAAGCGGCAGGTAGAGGGTTCGAGTCCCTCCCCCGCCACCAGACTTCGTCTGGACTGTTCACCGTGCCGCCTGCGGCGGCACGACATACGGCCCAGGCGAAGCCTGGTTATGAGCGAGAAAGTCGCTGCCACCAACCGCAAGGCCCGGCACGAATATCAGATCGAAGAGACCATCGAAGCCGGGATCGAACTGAAAGGCACCGAAGTCAAGTCCATCCGCCGGGGCAGCGTCAGTCTGCAAGATGGCTTTGCGCTGGTGCGCAACGGCGAAGTCTTTTTGATGAACGTCTATATCGCCCCGTACCAAGAGGGCAATCGCTACAATCCCGACCCCCTGCGCAAGCGCAAACTTTTACTGAAAAAACAAGAGATCTATCGCTTACAGTCCAAAGTGAGAGAGAAGGGCTACACGCTCATTCCCCTCAAAGTTTATTTTAAGAACGGCTTTGCGAAAGTCGAACTAGCGCTGGCCAAGGGCTTAGCTAAATACGACAAGCGCGAGAAGATTAAGAAAAAAGAGGCTGACCGTGAGATGCGCCGCCTCTTGAAGGGCTCGCACGGCTAACGCCTGAAAGAGCCCAGCACTCCGCCCGGCGCATGGCGCACGATCAACAGAATTATAATCCCCAGCACCAGCGCGTACCCCTGAGGCCATAGATTCATAAAAATCTCTCGCAGTCCCAACAGAATCCCCGTGCCCACCAACGGCCCCAGCAGCCTCCCCGCCCCGCCTAAGAGCACCGCGATCAAGGGATCGGGATCGGGCTGCGCTGAGACAAACGCCCCGAAGGGCTGAAAGAGCCCCGCCCGCACAAACTCTTTCGACAGCCCCCATAGAGCGCCAGCTAGCCCAGCCAGCGCTCCAGCGATCACAAACGACGCTAATTTTATCTTGAAGACGTCATAGCCCAAAAAAGCCGCACGGCGCTCGTTCTCCCGCACCATTCTCAATGCCAATCCCAAAGGGCTGGCGATGATCCAGCTCGTTAGCCCGAACCCTATAGTGAGAGCTATCAGTGCGAGATAATAGCGCACTGATAGGGCTTGGACGTGAAGCTCTAGCCCCAGAAAATGAATAGCTGGCGTCCGAAAAGACATCCCGTCGTCCCCTCCGGTAAGGCTGTCTGCTCCCAAAGCTAACAAATAAAAGGCCAACGCCGTGACCAGCGTGACGACGACAAACCCATACCCAGATAGCCGCACGCTCACCCAGCCCACGGCAAGCGCCGCCAGTAGGGCTAAGATCGGTCCCGCCGTCAACGCACCCCCAAAACTTGCATCCCCGTGAAGGACCGCCCACGCAGCCCCGTACGCCCCAAAAGCAAAATAGACTCCCTGACCCAGACTGAGCAGGCCGGTGTAGCCATACAGCACATTGAGCGAGAGCGCCAACAGCCCCCAGACGAAAAAGTTCGTGAGTGGGAGCATCGCATTGCTCCAGATCCACGGGATGAGCGCCAAGCTCAGCACCACCCCCACGCCCCAGCGCATCATCGAGGACCTCCCAATCCTTGAGGGCGGAAGATCAAAATAAGACCAATTGCCCCCAGAGCCCCGGCACGCGCAAGCGTGGGATCGGTCAGCGCCGTCAGGAGATTCTCGGTGATGCTGTAGAGAAACGCTACAGCGAGCGCTCCGCGCAAGCTTCCCAACCCGCCCACGACTGAGATAAGCACGCTGACTAATAAGACTTCAATACCCATACTGGGTTGCACTTCTCTGACTAGAGGCCCGACTAAGACGCCGGCGAGGGCGGCCAGCGCCGCCCCCAACCCAAACGCCCCCGCGCGCACCCACGGCACGGGAATCCCCAAGCTCACCGCTAACTCACAGTTCTCGCGCACGGCCCGCATCCAGCGCCCCCAGTGAGTGCAGTACAAGAGCATCCAAAGCCCCGCCAGCACCGCACTCGCAATTCCCGCTACCAGCAAGCGATACCCATCGTAAAAACGATCGCCCATGGCGATGAGCCACCGGAAGGGCGGGGTGACGAAGTGTCTCAGCTCTCCCGTCGTCGCTTGTAACAAGATCGCGGCTATCTGTTGGAGGACGAGCATCAAGGCGAAGGTCGTCAGCAGCGCCATCACTGGATTCTTTTCGGGCTTGGGCACGAGAAGATACTCGCTACAAAAGCCCAGCAAACCCACCACCAGCGGCGCGGCCAGCAACGCTCCCCCAAAGCCCACGAAGGGCATCAGTGCCCACCCCACCAGCGCCCCTAGCATATAGAACGCACCGTGTGCCAGATTCAGTAGACCGAGCGTCCCGTAAATCAAACTCAGTCCGAGCGCCAGCAAGGCCCAGATACAGCCCCAGACGAGCCCATTGAGGAGCGCGAGAGGCAGCACTGTCAAAACTCTTCTTTTGTATAATCTGCACCCGTCTTATAGAGTGACTTCTCTTTGGGGATGCGTGTCAAGACCTTCAGTTGCCCCTGTTCAACGCGCTCGATATAGTGATCGTGAAAGACCAGGTGATCTTGCGCTCTGACAAACTGTGCCCCTTGGGGGAAGTTGACGCTCGCGGGCATCGTCAGCCCTTCTAAAGCTTTGATGAGCGCGGGGTTGTCTGAGTTAGTGCGCCAATTGACCAGTTCTGCGGCTTGCTTCAGTAAGAAGACCGCCTGCCACGAACCAAACAGATCGGCAATCGGGACGACTTCGCGGGAATTCTCTACCGAAAACCCATCGGGATTGATCCCCACGCGACGACGATATTCTCGATCAAAGTCGCGCAACTCCTCGGGAGCTTGATCGGCCCGGCGTGGGTAGCCGGAGATAAAGTATGTGCCCTCCAAGGCCGGGTCAGCCGTGCTTAAAATATCTATGCCCTCGATCAAGCCCAGAACTTTTACGCGGGCTTGGAGATTTTGGTCGAGCGCTGCCTGCAGGAAGCGCGCCGTCTCTACGGCCGTAAAAGCATGATAGAGCACCTCGGTTTTGGAGAGGTCAATCCTTTGCAGCGTCGGGAGCAAGTCACCGGGAGCAGGGAAGGGCACAGAGATGGTCTGGACCTCGCCGCCCGCTGCACGGATTTTTTCACTCCAGTCTTCCGCTTGAGAGCGCCCAAAATCAATGACCGAATGCACGATAGTAAAGCGCTTCCCCAGATTGGCAAAGACCCACTCGTGCGCGGCTTCAATCGCTGCGCGCACCGTGTGATAGCTCTTGAAAGAGTAGCGATTCCCGAACTTTTCAGTGATATTCGTGGCGATCCCTTGGGGGAAGTAGAGGGTCTTCAGCGCTTTGGCCAAGGGGGCCGTGGCGATATTCGTCCCGGAGAAGACCGAGCCGATCACAAAATCAGCTCTCTTCTGAACGACTAATTTCTCGAACTCGTCTTTCCCGACGTCGGGCTTGGTTTGCGAATCGTCAGAGTTGACGAGCTCGACGGGGCGGCCATTGATCCCCCCTTGCTCGTTCACCAGCTTTATGGCAGCGTCAATGGCGCGGTTGTGCCATTTGCCAAAGAGCGCCACAGCCCCCGTGCGGTCTAACTGATGCCCGATCCGAATGGGCTGGTGTTGGGCTCTCCCTGTGCTTCCGAAAACCCAAAACGTCAACGTCGCTCCAAGACTTGCCCGCAGAAAATCCCGTCGTGAGAGCATAGACCTCGCTCCTTTCAGTTTGAGTTTTTAAGTTTTTGTTCTTCTCCCAATGCTGTGCAGAAAGATCTCCAGCAACGCTGGCAGCGATTCTTTCAGTGGGTCTGGCCGACCCGTGTAGAGCCAGCGGGTGATTAACTCGTTGATCGCCCCCAACCAGGCGTAAGCCGTGACCTCGGTGTCAAGAGGGGGAATCGAACCTTCAGCGATAGCTTGATCGAGATGCTCTTTGATGAGCTGAGCGAATCGGGAATAGATTTCTAAGCGTTTGCGCTCGAAGCTCGGCCCCAGCCCGTAGCCTTGACGTAAGATGATTTGTGCCAATCGGCGCTGGCGCGCGAGATTTTTTAAGACGATCTCTAAAGCCCCTTGAACTTTCTCTACGGCTCCGCGCCGCCGCGAGATCTCCTGCTCGACCTCGTGTTGCAGAGTATCGGCTAGGCGATCAAGCATAGCAAAAAAGAGCTTTTCTTTGCTGGGGAAGTGAAAATAGACGCCGCCCTTGGAGATCTTCGCTGTTTTGACGATCTCGTCCATCGCCGTCCCGTGAAAGCCCTTCTCGGCAAAAAGCTGCTCGGCGGCTTCTAAGATGCGCTGGCGCGTGTGCTCTTTGTCTCCCATAAAAATACTCTCAGACCGACTGGTCAGTCTGTAGGATAGCAGATAAAAATCCGGCTGTCAAATCCCAGCAGCGCACCCATCGGCTCTTTTGTCACTGCCTGCCACATACGCTCCCGACGGCAAGCGCCAAATGATCTGTCCCCGCCCAAATCGTCCACCGGGCTCCGCAATCTTGACGTCATGGCCCATTGCCCCCAAGCCTTCAATGACCTTTGGGTCAGCGTCCGACTCAATTTCGACTTCTCTGTTTTTTACCCACTGCCAACGCGGCGCGTCTAAGCTCATTTGTGGGTCCATGTGATAGTCTATGGTGTTGACGATCACTTGGATATGCCCTTGGGGCTGCATGAAGCCGCCCATCACCCCGAACGGGCCAATCGCTTGGCCCTCTCGCGTCAGAAAGCCAGGGATAATCGTGTGATAAGGCCGCTTACCCGGTTGCAAACAATTGGGGTGCTGGGGATCGAGTGAAAAGCACGCGCCTCGATTCTGTAAGGCGATCCCCGTCCCCGGCACGACGATCCCCGACCCAAAGCCCATATAGTTCGACTGAATGAAGCTGACCATCATGCCGTCGCCGTCTGCAGTGCAAAGATAGACCGTTCCCCCCGCATAAGGGTCCCCAGCACCAGGATCGAGGGCTCTACCGGAGATGAGCATACGGCGCTGGCGCGCATAAGCTTTGCTCAAAAGCTTCTCGGTGGGCACGGGGACAGACTCGGGGTCGGCAGTATATCTCAATCCGTCAGCGAAGGCGAGCTTTAATGCCTCGATCTGGAGATGAAACGACTCTGCCGAGTCTCTGGGGTATCGAGCGAGTTCAAAGTCTTCTAAGATATTCAGCGCGATGAGCGCGACGAGCCCCTGCCCATTGGGCGGAATCTCCCAGACTTCATATCCCCGATACGAAGTCTTGATCGGCTCGACCCAGGTGCTTGTGTGCTCTCTCAGATCGCTCTCGGTGAGCACGCCCCCGGTCTCTTGGGCGAAGCGCACGATCAGCTTGGCAAGCGTGCCCTGATAGAAATCGTCGCAGTGCGATTGGGCCAGGTGACGCAACGTGCGGGCGTGATCGGGGCTGCTCCATATCTCTCCGGCTGCGGGGGCGCGCCCCCCAAGGGTGAATATTTCATACCAGCCACGAAACTCCGGGCCGCTCAGTTGGGCATATGCTTGAGCAGCATAGCCCCAATACTGCGCGACGATGGGCGCGACGGGATGGCCTTGCTCAGCATAGAAGATAGCGGGCTCGAAGAGCTCTTCAAAGCGCAGGGCGCCGAAGCGTTTGTGTAAGTCCCTCCAGGCGGCAGGCGCTCCCGGAACGGTGACGGGCAGCCACCCCCGTGTGGGCATCGTCTCGTGCCCGGCGGCTTTCACGGTTTCGAGCGTGAGCGCCCTGGGAGCACGGCCTGAGCCGTTCAGCCCATAGAGTGTGTGGCCGTCCCACACAAGAGCAAAAGCGTCTCCTCCGATCCCATTAGAAGTGGGCTCGACGACCGTGAGGGCCATGGCCGTCGCCAATGCAGCGTCCACGGCGTTGCCGCCGCGTCGCAATATCTCGATCCCAGCTTGAACGGCGAGAGGCTGGCTGGTGGCGACCACACCATGCCGAGCTATGAGGCAGCTACGCTGAGAACGATAGGGATTGTGCGATACGGAGAACCGTCTCACCGGCACATCACCTCTCTCATATGGGCTATTGGACCATCATTGTACTTTACCATTGAACCGCAGTAGTATTGAAGCTTCTTCCTCACACGGGCACCATCTTGCTGGACGTGTAGGCTTGACAGCCGTCCTCTTTTCCCCTTCTATAGTAATAGATAGAAAGAGAAAGGGTGGTCAGCATGGCCGATCAAGTTGAGCTAGAACGAAAACTGCGCATCCGGCCACACCCCGTGACAGAGCAGCCCTCTGCGGAGAGGGAGCCGATCGCAGCTCATCCTCTAAGCCCAGACGAGATCGGGAGAATCTGTATCGCCGAAGAGCTTTCCATTGCCACCGAAGACAAGAAGACCCATATCGAAGTCTATCTCCCCGAGGAGAAACGCAACGAGCTCGCTCTAGGGGATTATGTCGTTATCCCGCTGGGCTACAAAGATTATAAGATATTCGCCAGCGTCGAACAGCTCTGCTATCGCAAGCGCGACGCGCTGGATGACATGAGTGAAGTGCACGTCTTGGTCGGCGCGGAGCGCCTCGGCGAGGACGACTACATCGAGACAGCGCTTCTCAACCCCATCTCGATGATCGGCCCGGAACACCAAGCCCTCGAAGTTCGCTACATTCCCAAGCCCAATACCGTTGTCCGTAAAGTCACGGGCGAAGACGAAGTCAAGATCGGCTTAGATATTCCCGACTCAGGGCTCTTTCTGGGCCACGTCGCGGTGAACGGCGAACCGATCCAAACCAGACAGAAACAGTACGTGCCCTATTATTTGATTAACGACGAGAAGAAGACCGGCGATCCCATTATCTTCACGCACGTCTTGATCGCGGGCATGAGCGGCAAGGGCAAAACGCATGTTGCCAAAAATTTCTTGCGTCAGATCATCGGTTCTGTTTATCCGATGGAGCGACGCGGCGGCGAACAGCGCAAGCCATGCTTGGTAGCCATTGACCCAGAGAACGAGTACTGGAAGATGCGCGAGGACAATCCCCATCTCACCAAGGAAGACCAGGAGATGCTCTTTGGGCACGGAGTGCAGTTTGGCGGTGTACGAGAGAAGCTGACCGTCTACGCGGCGGTGGAGGGCGAGCCGCGCTACTCGGGCTGCCCGAAGTATACCAACTTCACTATCCCGTTCACGCTCGTCAAAGATTTCCCCTATCTCATTGCGGGCGGCGAGCTCGACGAAAACCAGTATATTTCCCTGGTCACGCTCGTGCGGGATTTCTTCTGCCAGAATGAGAACGGGACGTATCAAGAGTTTCTGCGTTTCGTCGCCGATCCCAACACTTTAGAAATGTACAAACAGAACGGGCGCATCCACCCGGCAACATTTCAGGCTTTGCAGCGACGAGTAGACCGACCGCAATTTGCACGAGTCTTCGACCAGGGAGCCAACTCGCTTACCCAGCTCTACAGCGACATCTTTGCTGAAGACGTCGTCAGTGTCTTCGCCACGAAGCATTTGAGCCCCGACGCTGAGCGCATTGTTGTGCTGGCCATACTCTCCATGATCGCCGACGCGAAGCTCAAGAGCGCGCCGACCGATTGGGGCAGAAGAATCGAGAAGTTCCCTATTGTCTTAGTCGTGGACGAGGCGCATCGCTATTTCACTAAAGATCAGACCCAGCAAGACCGTATTATCGTAGATAAGTTTATTAAAGCGGCCAAGCAAGGGCGCAAGCACCGGCTAGCGTTAACGCTGATCACGCAAAGCCCTCAGGATGTGAACGAGACGGTGTTAGCCCAGATCAGTACACGAATTTTGCTGGGCATGGAGCGGGAGATGGCCGAGCTGGCTGGCGCCCCGGCGCGCTATCAGAAAGTGCTGCCCTATTGTGAGCGGGGCAGAATGATCGTGCACGCGCCGGATAACTCTAAGCCCTTGGAGCTGCGCGGGCTGGATTTCTGCGTGGTGATGCATTAAGATTCTCAATGGGTAAGAAGAAGCGCGACCTGAAAGCCATTGAAAGCTGGCAGGAACGCATTGAAGAGCATCGTCAAAAGATTGAAGCAGAGTTGAAGCGACCGCGTCCACGCTGGGCGCTGATCGAGTTCTGACAGAAGCAAATCCTCAGAAACAAATCCTTACGTGGCAAAAGCAGATCGAACGGAGAAAAAGGAGATTGAAGCGATGAAGGCGGCACCTGTGAAGAAGAGCCAAAACGTGACAGATCTGCAAGAGGCGCTGGGCATATTCTATGCTGAGCTGACCGAAGAATATGCGAAAGTGCAAGAGTACTATCTATCGCAGGCTGAAGCGAGCGCAACCGAGCACGGAAACTTATCTGTATGTTGCACTCACCGTGCTTGAGACCAAGGCCCGCACCTTGCAAGAGGCCTTGGATCGGATCAGCGAGATTGAGGAGTTGGAGTGAATACTTTAGCAACTGAAATACAGCTGTTGACTGTGCAGCATGTGAGCATCACTGATGATGCTCTCATCGTTGATCTTATAGACGGACGCACGATCTCGGTATCACTTGCTTGGTATCCTCGTCTTTTACACGGCACGCTCGAAGAGCGCCAGAATTGGCGCTTGATCGGTAATGGAGAGGGTATCCATTGACCTGATCTCGTTGGGAAAACCTTCAGGCGAGAGCCAGCGTTCGTTTAAGCAATGGCTGCAGCGACGTACTAAACTAGAGAGTAAGCATTAGCTCCCCCAGCGCTCGCTTCACATACACGGGGGCCATGCGCTTTCTGTAATATAAGTGTAAATCGGTGTTGTCCATCGGTCGTGCTGGCCCGAAGACCGCTTGTGCAGCGTACTCGATAAGCTCTTTCGTGGGCTTCTGCCCAACTAAAATTCTCTCGGCTTCTGCAAACTCGACGGGGTGCGACGCAATTCCCCCAAGCACGATCTTGCAGTGAGTGATCGTCCCGTCTGCGGCTTGTCTGAGCGCGACGGCCACTCCCAAGACCGGAAAATCAAACGATCCCCGACGACGCAATTTGAGATAAGTGCTCTGCAGTCCGTCGGCGGGCGGGATGTGGATCTCCGTCAGAATCTCCTCCGGGCGTTTTGTCAGATACTTTATCCCGTCATCGCGATAGAAATCTTTGAGTGACAGCTCTCGTTCACCTTGGGTACTTGCTAAGACTATCTTCGCGCCGAGCGCAATGAATACGGGAGCGCTATCGGTGCTTGAGACCGCCCAACAACGATTGCCGCCGGGCGCTACTCGACAGGGCACCGGCTCCTTCGGAGTCTCAGACGAATCGAGCAGTACACCCTTGGGCCCGGGGGCCTTCATGCACCAGTCCACAGATTTGCGCCAATGATATGTCTGATCGTAATAATTACATCGGGTGTCCAGACAGACGTTTCCCCCGATCGTCCCCATATTTCTCAGGATAGGTGTCGAGATGAGACCGATGGCCTTCGTCAGGCCAGGATAAGTTTTCTGCAAGACCGAGTGTCTAGCAACTTCGGTGAGCGTTGTGCCCGCTTTGATGACAAAGCCCTTGTTTTTGCTCCCCTGGATGCCCGTCAGTCTCTTGATGGCCCGTAAACTGACCAGAGCTTTTGGCTGGAACTGGCGGCGTTTCATCTTGGGATAGACGTCCGTTCCACCGGCGACGACCATCGCCGTGGGGCCGTGCTGTGCTAAGATTTTCAGCGCCTGCCCCAGCGTCGTTGGGGCATGGTATGCAAACGGTGGTAATCGCAACATGGCCCGCGCTCCCGATTGCTGTGATTTTTTGATTATAGTCGAGAAGGAGCCTTGTTGCCAAATCGCGCTCTATGAGCTATAGTCTCTCGTGCTATTCTTTCAGAAGGGTGTTGATACTATTATGGCGCAGCGAGTACTGTTACGGAGCGAGGTTCCCGTCGAGCAAACTTGGGATGTCCACAGTGTCTTTCCCTCCGAGGACGCCTGGGAGGCCGCGATCAAAGAGGTCACAGAGCAGCTTTCTTCAGTAACTGCCTTTCGCGGGCGTTTGGGGGAGAGCCCTAAAGTTTTGGCCGACTGGTTTGAGGCCGTCGAACGGATCGGGCGCAGCGTGGGGAAGATCGTTGTCTATGCCGGGATGCTGCACCATGTAGATACGACCGATCAAACTGCGGCAGCGAAGAACGACCGCGCGCGCGGACTCTTTGCTCGTGTCATGGCCACGATGGCTTTTGCCGAACCCGAAATGCTGGCCATCGGCTTTGAGAAACTGCGGCGCTGGCTGAAGGAAGAACCACGGCTGGCCATCTATGGGCACTATTTTGACGAACTGGAACGCCGCCAAGCCCACGTTCGCTCGGCAGAAGTCGAAGAGCTCTTACGCCAGGTGATAGACCCGTTCCGCACTGCTGCGGCGACGCATGGCATTCTTTCCGATGCAGAACTGACCTTCCGGCCAGCCGCCGGAGGGCACGAGATCACCCACGGCACTATCGGGACGCTGCTCCATCACTCCGATAGAGCAGTGCGCCGCACTGCCTGGGAGAACTATTGTGATGCGTTCTTGGCGCTGAAGAACACGATGGCTAACTGCATCGCCGCGGGTGTCAAGCAGAACGTCTTCATGGCCCGCGCGCGAAAATATAAGTCTTCTTTGGAAGCAGCGCTCACAGCGAACCATATCCCCGTCGCAGTCTTTCACAATTTACTGAGCACCTACAAAAAGCACTTGCCCATTTGGCATCGCTACTGGCGGCTCCGGCGACGGGCACTGGGGTATGACAAGCTCTACGTCTATGACACTAGGGCGCCGCTCACGCAAAAGAATCCCACCGTGCCCTTCCAGCAGGCCGTCGAGTGGATCTGTGAGGGGATGAAGCCCCTAGGGGACGAATATGTCCGGGTGCTCCGGCAAGGCGTGCTCCAGCAGCGCTGGGTAGATATTCCCCCCAACAAAGGCAAGCGGATGGGCGCGTTCTCCAGCGGCTCTCCGGGCACGCACCCGTTTATCTTAATGAGCTATAATAACGATCTGTTCAGTCTGAGCACGCTCGCTCACGAGCTGGGCCACTCGCTGCACTCGTATTACACGTGGAAGACCCAGCCCTTTGTGTACGCGCGCTATTCGCTCTTCGTCGCCGAAGTGGCATCGAACTTCAACCAAGCGTTGGTGCGGGACTATCTGTTAAAGACTCAGAAAGACCCGGACTTTCAGATTGCGCTCATCGAAGAGGCGATGGCCAACTTTCACCGGTACTTTTTCATCATGCCCACGCTGGCGCGCTTTGAGTTGGAGATTCACGAGCGCGTCGAGCGCGGTGAGGCTCTCTCTGCTGAGACGCTTATCAATCTCATGGCCGATCTCTTCGCCGAAGGCTATGGCGACGAAGTGGTGATGGACCGAGACCGGGTGGGGATCACCTGGGCGCAGTTTGCCACGCATCTCTATTCTAACTTTTATGTCTATCAATACGCGACGGGGATCTCCGGGGCGCACGCCTTGGCTGATGGAATTTTAGAAGGCGAACCAGATGCCGCTGAAAAATATCTTCAGTTTTTAAAAGCGGGTGGCTCGCTCTTCCCGTTGGACGCCTTGAAGCTAGCAGGAGTGGACCTGGCCTCGCCGGAACCAGTAGAACGCACATTTGCCCTCTTAGCCCAGTATGTAGACCAGCTTGAGAAACTCACGACAAGGACAGCATGAACGACAACGCGTCGCCGGAGTGGACCTCACCAGAGCTGGAGCGGCTGACCGACGAGATTGCCAAACTCAATGAGCACTACATATCAGCAGTACGGGAGTTACATCGCCGGGCGCCAGGCAGTGACGAATTTGTGCAGCGGTGGGCTGAGCTGGATGTGCTCTTAGAATGGCTCCAGAAGAAAGTTGCTGAAGCTCGTCAGGAGATCGCGCGGCTGGAGGAGACCTGGCCAGGGGGGTAAGCGCTTGGGGTTTCCTCTTGCACCCCGTAGGCGTTGGTTTTTATCACTCCTTCTGCAAAAGCTCCAGAAAGCGCACATAGCCATAGCTGTTGATCACTTCAGCGTTCTTCACTCCAGGCTGCACGGCGACTAAATAATGTGGGCTGTAGAGCGGCAGGACCGGTACGTCCTCAGACAAGAGCTTTTGTAGGCGTGCATAGAGCGCCACCGCGTCCGATGCCGTTGGGAGTTGTGCGAGAATTCGATCAATCTCTTTTTGCACCTCGGTCAGCTCTTGGCCCGTCGCATCGGAGGGACGATAGACGTGAAACTCCCCTTAGAGGAGAAGAGTCCGACTAATTCTGAGATTACTGACGGCACATTAAAGATATCGATAGTGTAAGTGGCCATAGCGGCCTCGTAGCGCGGCGGTTTGGCGAAGAGCCGCCCGCGCCAATCTCCGACGCTAGTCATCTCCAACTCTACCTTGATACTTATCTTCGCCAAGTTCGCTTGGTAAATCTTTGCGACCTCGATACGCACGGGGTCGTCACGATGCAACAAGAACGTGAGCTTAAAAGGCTTCTTACTAGGCAGATCGCGCCAGCCGTCGCCGTCGGCATCTTTCAAACCCACCTGATCGAGCAGGGCCGCGGCTTTTGCCAGATCGAAGGGATAGCGAATCAAACTGCCATCGTCATAGAAGGGCGAGAGCGGATGGAGGAAGCTCTCGCGTGGAGCCGCTAACCCACCGGGGTAGACCTTCACAAAAGCAGTTCGGTCTGTCACATGGGCTAGGGCTTGGCGGCAGCGCACGTCCTGGAAGAGCGCGCGCTTTTCTGCATCGGCCGCATCTTGATTGATCAATAGCATAAAGAAGAAGTTTTGCGGCCCTCCTAGGATCAGCTTTGCTGTGGCAGGTAGTGAACGGGCTTCCTCATCAGTTGGCTCGAAGAGATCAATCTTACCGTCTTTGAACTGCCCTAAGATATTGCTTTGAGCACCGAGCCAGATCACCCCTTCTAAGCGCGGGAGCGGAGCGCCTTGGGGATCGCGTTTCCAATAAAAGTCGTTGCGGGCAAAGACGGCTCTGTTCCGAGCGAACTCGGCGACTTTGAACGGTCCCAAGCCGACGATCTCTTCCGGCTTTGTCCCTACGCCCCAGACGCGCGCGATCTCTTTCTTCTCCAACTTGTGCTTGGGCAAGATGGGGATTTGCGCCAAGAGCATCAAGAGCGAAGTGGGTACGGAGGCGTTGAGGAGAAAGCGCACGGTGCGCTCGTCCACGCGCTCAACTTTCTGAATAAGGGGTTGGCCGCCGACTTTCAAGAACTCGCGCAGCTCGTCTAACGTTCTGGTGCGCACGCGGGTATTGAGCAGGACGTCATTGAAGGTGAAGAGCACGTCGTCAGCAGTGAAGAGGGTTCCGTTGGAGAACTTGACGTTCCGTAAAGTGATAGTGAAGGCTTTTCCATCTGACGAGGCTTGTGGCAATTGCTCTGCCAGTGCTGGCTCCAAGCGACCGTTTTGCTGGGGGTTGACTGCCAAGAGCGTGCTCAAGAAAAGGGGCATCAAGTCAGTTGCTTGGGGATCGTCCGAGAGTGGGTTGAGTGAATTGAGCCCTTCGGTCGAAGCGACAGTGAGTGTGTCCCCCGCGGGCTGGGCCAGCGGGTTTGTTGCAAATGTGAGCATCACGAGCAAAATGACGGAGCTAAGAAACTTCAGGAGGTGTCGGTACATACGACTCCTCCTTAGATTGAAATTTAGTTTCTTGAAGCAAGCCAAGCCGTCTCAATACCCATTGCACATGGTGAGCCTGATAGAACTCAGATTTCAGCAAGCCGTAGCAATAGACATCACTGTATCGGTTAGCTCGATAGACGCACTCCCTTTTGACACCTTCATGACGAAACCCACATTTTTGGCTTTGTAGACATCCTTGAGCTGGGAGGAGTCACCGCCTATAGTAAGACGGTGACCTCCTAATGAAGAAAGCCTCCCAGCTGCTGAAGTTTACCCAGGTGTGTCTGCGATTGGCAACCCAGCAGGTGCCGCTCTATAGCTCCCCGTTCTCCAAGCACCCCTTTTGGGACCGCTCTTATGCCAGCCGGTATTACACCCAACGGATCAAGCTCCAGATCCGGGCGCTTAAGACGGCGCTGTTGGGAGATACTCGAGCGCAGACCGTGTTGGATCTCCACGTCACCACCACGCGCCAGCACGACACCCGGATCGCTCCGCAACTGACTGAGAGGAACCTGGAACGGTTCGAGGCGTTGGCCGCGGACAAGGGCTACGATGATCAGGAGTTCCCAAGGGCCTGCGCGCCTTGGGGAGCATCGGGAGTTCAAGCCCAAGGCAGCTAATGCCCGCATGGATCAGGGGCTCTCCCATCGGCGCAGTGGTGATCTCGGTGCTCAAGCGCAAGTATGGAGATGCAGTGAGCAGCCGGGTGTGGTCGGAACGTTTATGTGCAGCATTTTTCTAAGAAAGCGGTCGCACATAAACGTTCCGGTGGAGACAGTTTCGGGAGTTGGTGGTCATGTGCCTGGTCTACAACGTGGAGCGAGCGGTGCAGCTGGGGGTGACCTTACTTGACTGGCTCTGGTCCTGTCTGCTATACTTCCTTCACCGAAGGATTTCTACAGAGCCAAGAATTCTAAATTTTGCTGACCTGTGAGGCGAAAGTAGAAAGAACGCTCGCGACCAGTGAAAAGGCCGATCAACTGCCGAACTTTTTCCTCAGCTTTAACAACGTCATAGCCATTGACGAAGGCTTTGCCTGAGGTAGGCAAGACCAGCGTTGCCAAAATCTTGAACAGCGTTGTTTTCCCGGCGCCGTTAGGTCCGAGAAACCCGAAAATCTCGCCTTTGGCGATGGACAAACAGATGGAATCTAAGACTAATCTCTTGGGTCTGCGATAAATCTTGGTGAGATGGTCTATGATGACTGCTTCCAAGGGAATTTCTCCATTAGAGTTCCACTTACTTCACTCCTGGTTCTTAGTCCCCTACGGCAAGCAAACTTGCCCATCGGGCACGTCGGGTCGGTTCCAGGGGTGATTCCCTGGATTGCCCATGCCCTTTTGGTTGCCCCACTTGTTGTTGCTCTCAATGGTGTTCGTGCCCTTGAAGATTACTCGTCCGGTGAAGGCATCGCTCCTACGGCCGCACTGCTTAAGGGTGGCACCTATACCCCAGTCAGCATTGCCCTTAATAACAGAGTCGATGAGCGTCATCTGCGCTTGATCAGAAATAGCGATGCCGTTGCAGAAGAAGTCGGTGCGGTCGCATTCCTGGTAAGTCCCGTTGCCGGCAATGGTGCTGCTCCGCACCTCCATCACGCCTGAGCCGCCTATAGCGAGGCCATCTCCTCCATTGCTGGTTATCTGAACATCGGCTAGACCTCCTTGGCCATAGCTGAGAAGCCCCACTCCCTCACTGCCGGTGATCGTCAGGCCTTCTAGTCTCACTCCTTGCCCTTCAGCAGTGATAGAACCCACTAAACCCCGGCCGGCTTGCAAGATCGTCTGCTCCCGCCCAGCCCCACGCACCGTTAGTGGCTTCCAGATTGTTATTCCTGCCTCATAGATGCCTGCAGCTATCGTGATCATGCCACCGCGAGCTACAGCATCTATAGCCTCTTGTAGACTCGCGTAGTCTCTAGGGACAACAAGCTCAGCCTTTGTGGTCTGCGAGACTAAGGGCTTCCGGAGTGAGGCAGGGGCAAAACCGCATAGATCAGCACCATTGCCTCGAAACTCTTGAGCTGCGCCCAGCACTTGAGCCTGCGCCGGCCAGATTATAAGCCCACACATCCCGTTGTCTGAAAACTGATTCTGCCGGACTTCCACCATGGCCGAGTGCCATGCTGCCAAGCCATAGGTTCGGTTGTTGAAGGTCTGGGAATTAGCAAGGCTGAGACGAGCTCGGTTCCACACCGCGATGCCTGTGGCGTTG
>FWPU01001229.1_pt1 | contig 78805 bp, 61 predicted proteins | sample 2228361 | NCBI WGS metagenome assembly FWPU01 (sample SAMEA103939777, study PRJEB20133) | metagenome | reverse complement strand
GCGAATGCTCTCGCCAAACTTGCGTTTGATCACCGCATTCACCGTTTCGGCCTTCCAACGTTGCCCAAAGAAACCATCCAGGCGCGCCTAGGCCACCCATTCGGCCCGCCCTCGCCGCTCGGCCTGGACGAGGTTCCCACCCCGCCGAATGGGCGGGATGCGATCGTCCTCCTGCACAGCCTGACCATCAAAACCGGCGTCCGCCAACATGACCCTCCCTTTCCGCCTGCCTCGAGACCGTCCATAGCGGCGAGCATCTCGCCGCAAACCAGCCAGGTACACCGCATCGTTGCCTGGCCCCCAGCCGGAACGCCAGGCCAGGATAAACTGGGAAGCCATGCCGACCGCATACACTCCCTTGAGCCAGCGTTGGTACAGGCGTCCTGTGCGGGTCTGGTAGTACAGACTCGCCTGCCCCAGCGAAAAGCCCGTACTATCCGCCGCTATCCCCTCTTCTTCCACACCGATTTCCGCCAGCACGTGGTCCTTCCTCTTCAAATCGGCTCGCCGCAACTTCTGGAAGGTACGTTGCCATGTCGTATGGTCAGGCACACGCAGCAACTCCAACTCGCGACAGACCTGGTCGCTGGCCAACAGCCACTCTTCCATGTCCCGGTAGCTCAAGTCCAGGTAGAACATCAACAGCACACACGCCGCCAACTGCGGCAGCGTGAAGTGTTGGGGACTTTTGGGATGGGAGTAGCGGGGCAGCACCTGTGGAGCCAGGCGGTAAGCGATCCGAGCAATTCTGACATAACGGCTTTCTCGTGGTTTCATGCTTCTAAGTTTATCCCATTTCTTCGCTGTTTGCAACAAAGCATTGAAGAGACATACTCAGGAATGGTCTGAAGGCGTTATCTCCAAAGTGCGGCGTTTCTAGTATTCTTTCGTTCGCGCGCATCAGAGCAATTGCCCAAACAGGGGTAATATGGAAAGATTCTTTAGCCGGGCGCACTGTCTATGGTTTTGCGGTTTTGTTCTGGCAGGGAAACTGCAGTGCGGCTGGCGTAGAACCGCTATGGCTCAGGGCATGCGGGAAGTGTGACCTCCGTACATATGAAGTAGGTTGCTCCCTCTTGACAGAGGAAACTCTTATCTGGCAGGAGCTCGAACTGTCCATGGAAGTATGTGTTGAAGATGATGCGAAACGCATTGACCGGCGATACAGAATCGTATAGGACAGCGGATGGGTCAACCCCTGGTAGATAATAAGCGCCAAGGTTGAGAAAATCGTTCTCGACATTAGAGGAGTGGTCCGTTCCGTGGTCGCTTGCGAGGATGATGATCGGAGGTGTTGACGAGCGCGTAATGATTTCCGACAAGATTGGTAAGATCTGCCGGTTAGCGAATAATACCTGTCCTCGATAGCCACGCCAGAAGTCCTCCTCAAGATAAGAGTCCGTCAGAGGGTCATAGGGGATTCGAACCTCCTCGCCGTTCTCGCCAAATACGAACGGTGGGTGGGGAAGCATTAAATGTGCAAATACGAACTTTGGCCCTGGCGTGAGAGGTAGTTCTGGCAGTTGCGACAGAGCATAGAGGGTGTTCAGGCGAGATAGCCGATCGCGATCGGTCAATTTGGCGGTGGCTGAATCGAGCCAGGGTAAGAGAGGAGTGGTTTGCAGGAGGAAGGTTTCGAAGGGATTAAGCATTAAGCCGATACTGGGAGCCTTATACATCTCGGTATCATCCCATAGTAGAGTCTCGTACACATTGTAAAAGACGACAGTCCGATAACCCAGACTCTCCAGTAAAGTTCGCACTCGGTTACGCTTGAGGTACTCGGATACCCAGGGTCTTCCTCTTCTATCTGGAGCATAGGGAGGAAGAGATTGGATGTAGTCTATATTAAACGTGGAGGTTAAGGACAAGTAGGTTTCAGTGTAGTTGCTGCGGCTGCAGGGGGCTACGTAGAATCCCTGTTCCTGGAGACGGCTGAGGAACTCGCTGTTGTCTATCCCATATACTTTTTGGAGCACGTCTGCGCGAGCATAACCATCGAGGATAATGTAGTAAATGTCTGGCGCTGGTTGACCTGGTGCCAGGGCAATCTCAAGTTTCGTAGTCGAGGGGAGATTCTGCCGTTGGGCTGTGTACTGTCCAATTTGATACGAGACGATTCGGATCAGCGGCAGGAGAACCAGTATCACTCCCACAATGTTCAAGTAGAGACTCAGCCAGGTCACGTTTTTCACCTGTCTGGCTATGAAAATGACCGAGACCAACGCGAGGGCAATCCACAGGGTGAGCAGGTAACGGTGCCGTCCGATAATAATGGGGCCGATAGCACGCGACTTTAAGGCCAGATAAACATGGCCATAGGAAAAGAACAGGATGATGAGGATGGTGGTAATCATTGCCGCGCGCGACCAATCGCGTAGGAAGAGGAAAAACGCTATCCAGACCAAACCACAAGTGATCAATGCGGCTAACAAAGCAGGCAGGGCAGCCTTTAGCGAAACTTCCGTAATGTTATGGGCAAATAATGCCAGAAGAGCATAGGCACTTATAAGAAAGGGATGTAGGGGTAACGCTGGATACCGTACCTTAGCCATTGTGGGTCTCCATTATTTCTTGTGTACGAGATAGGATTTTGCCGGCAAGCAAGACTGTCCAGAGCGCTTCTGCGGCCATCCAGCCAAGTCGTGCGAGCAGACTGACTGCTACGGCATCAGCCAGGGGGATAAAATACTTGAGAAGGTAGAGAATGGCTGTTTCGCGTGCGCCAAAGCCGGCCGGCAGGACGACGATCATAAATCCTACGCACCAGGCGAGTGAGAACAGAGCAATTGCCTGACTGATTTGCAGAGTGGTGCTGGGAGTAACTGCTTTCACAAGATACAGGAAGGAAATTCCTGCACTCAGCCAATAGATACTGCTGGTCAATAGAGACGGTAACAAATCCAACCATTTGAGAGTAGTAAACGTGCTCTCCTGTTCGGGAGATTGGACGAAGGGGCGTAAAGGGGGAAGCTTAGCCAAGAGGGTCCATAGCCTGGAGGATGATGTCAGCAGTATGCCTAGGAGGCACCCCATCACTCCTAGTACAACTAGCCATTGCATCCAGGCTGGGGAGACTACGCCGACAAATGGTGCAAGACTGGATGCCAGAGCCGCGCCAAGAAAAAGAAAGATTACTTCGCGCGCTACACTGACCATCGCCTGAACTTTCCCGACCCCATTGACTTGATAAGTGGCCACACGAGTAGGATAGGCCCAAATTCCCCCTGGCAGGTATTTTGTCAATTGGGAAACAAAATATAAGCCCAGGATTTTGGGCACCGGGCGATGTACTTGCAACGAGCGCAAGGTGAGCCATGGGATCATCCCCATCAACGGCATGCTCAAAAAGAGTATCACGATGGAAATGGTAAGAGAGGGCCACTGTACGTGCAGCAGGGTCTCTTTGACTTCTGGCCATTGGCGGTAGGTCGTATAACCCACGGGGGAGATGGCCAGGAAAATCAACAAGAGACGTAAGGTGGTCGAAAATAAGGGCGCCGCAGTCCATCTCTTGAGGGCAACCAGAATCCTACGGGAGGAGTTGGCCTGTTGGGGAGACTTCATGCGTTCTCCCAGGGTGTTTCCTGTTCGTAAACGGTAATGAGTTCATCACCGAAGTAATGGATACGTTCTGCCGCGATCTGGCTGGAAATAATGCCGTTTAGAATGCTGAGTAGAGCCAGCATACCAAACAGAACCGCCGAGTTGGGTAACAACCAGCGCCTTGCCGCCCAAATTCCTAGCCCCCAGCTGATGAGGCTTAAAACGCCAAACATGGCAGCTAATGGAGCGAAGACGCGGAGCGGATCGTAGAACACGATGATTCGCAGGGTTAATAGGAGAAATCGCCAACCATCCTTGAGGAGATTCACTTTGCTCTTCCCGTGAGCTCGAGGGAGCACATTTACGGGAATAAAGAGTACATTGTAGCCTGCCTTAAGAAAAGCGAGGGTGCCTGTTGCGGAGGCAGAAAAGCCGCTGGGCAAAAGGGAGAGAAAGTGCAACATGGCCACCCGACGCATCGCACGAAATCCTGATGTCAGATCTTTGATTTCATAGCCGGTGAGGCGGCTGGCCAACCAGTTGTAGAAGCGGTTACCGATATTACGGTACCAGGGGCCGGCATAGTTCTTTGTGCGGTATCCTACTACTAGATCATAAGGCGGGATATGTTTAAGCAGCAGCAAGATCTCCTCAGGATTGTGTTGCCCGTCCACGTCCATGAACACAACGATTTCTCCTCGCGCTAGGCGGACTCCTGTTCGCAGGGCCGCACCGTAGCCGCGGTTATGGAGATGATGAGCAACCCGCAAGCATTTGTATTGCTTTTGAAATTCTAATAAGATAGCCAAACTACGATCCGTAGATCCATCGTCTACGGCAATGATTTCGTAGTTCAGGCCGGCCTTCTCGAGAGTCTGGGTGAGATCGCTGAAGCAGGCCGCCAAACTTTCTTCTTCCTGATAAACAGGCAGAATCACGGAGACGACTTCAGTAGGTAGTCCCTGTTGTCTATTCATAGTCACGGCTCATTGTCATTTGGCCAAGCGTAAACTCTGACGTGGAATGTTGACATAACCTCGTCCAGACCTTGGGTGATCTCTGTAAGATAAGCATCCTCTTCCTGTATAGGTTCTACAATAACTAGATAGGCGCCATCTTGTAGCAACCTTCGCATTTGAAGCAACTGTTCCGAGTATTTGGTATTGATCTCTTGCGTATATGCCGTTTGTGGGCGAGGCGCTCTATAGGAGGGACGACCTGAAAGAAGGTAGGTGCGCTCTGGATCTGTGCTAATTAAAGGGCGAGAGAGGTCTAACTGCCTTAAACCTTCTTGTTCTTCCCTCCAAAATTGCACCATGGCCGTGAGGCCATAATCCGCCTGCAGGGTGTAAGTGAGCACCTCAGCGATATGAAATCTAAACCACACGACGAGATAGATCACCACTAACGCGCGAGGAAGGATAGATGAGTGCTTCGTAAGCACCTTATAGGCCGCGCACACGGTAAGAATCACGAAACACACCCAACCAGGAAGCAAATAACGTACCACTGCCGCCGGTGAGGTACTAGCATCGAGTGTCAAGGAATTCGCGATCAGCATAAGCAGGTATATGGGAATGGCAGGCAATAGTAGACCAGGCAGAGCCATTGCACTACGCCGTCGTGAATGAAAGGCTTCCTTAAGGAACCATCTCTCTTGAATCAAAAAAGGTAGAAGGAATAAGCCAATAATTGAGATTGCCATTAACACTCGTAGTCGCCAGGGAACTCCAAAATCAGATGGCAGTACCCAAGCCAGCCCTTCACGCAAATAAGCAGAAATCGTTTCTGGTTTAAGGCTGTACCAACCTATTTGCCGATTGGCGACTACCTCTCCACTGATCAATACGTTGCGTACGCTCCAAACAGCCAGCGGTATCAGACCAAGTAGGCCTAGAATACTCATCGAGAATAAGCGTTTCCTCCAATCCTCTCCTTGGAAGAACCATAAGGCCAGTATAGCCGAGAGCAAGAAAGCCAATCCTGCATAGCGTACCAACGTCAGAAGGCCCATCGCGAGACCGGCGAGGAGGAGATCGCGGCAGCGACGATGGGTGAAGAAACGGTCCAGGAAAAGAATAGCCAATAGCAACAGGCAAATGAACGTTCCTTCTGTCATTACCCAGGAATGGATTTGGATCAACCGGCGAGAGACCAGAAGCAGGCTGCTGGTCACTATCGTTGCTCCCCAACTGGCTGTATAGCGACGCACTAGCCAGGAAGCCAACAGGATATTCGCGCCAAAGAGAACTGCATTCATCCATCGTCCGACCTGGATGAGATGATCGAGATCCGTGTTGCCGAAAGAGAGCAGGGCGAGCAAGGTGGAAAAGAGGGGAGGAAAGTCAGCAATGGGAGATGCGCCTCCATCTCCGGTTGTGCGCGAGAACCCGCGTCCAAGTTGCAGGTTTTGGGCTCCCTGGAGGTAGACCACCGAATCACTGGCCAAGCCTGGGCCGGAACGCGTCTGATACAGAATGATCGCTATTCCCGCCAGGGCCATCGTTACCCATACAATCAACCACGGTGTCTCTTTGCCTTTCATGGATGATGTCCTTTACGGTCTCAACAAGAACTGATTACAGCCAATGGACCATAGTTAGGATATCTGCTCCGGCCAACCGCCGACTCATTCCTGGCTAGGGCAAGTGGTATCGGAATACCGATACACGACGTAACTGCCGATTTGATCCACGGGGCAGTAATGGGCTTGCAGAAAAGCAATATCCGCCTGAATCTTTTCCGAAGTAACAGGAAACTGATACATAGGCGTACGTTTATTGGGCGTATTAATGATAATAGGGTGAGTACGAACCAGGTCGTCCAAGAGCTCCTCCACCATCTGAGGCGTAGTATAGCCTGGGGTGTAGAGAGGATATTGGTACACGAAGCGAGAGGGACTGCGGCGTTGTGCAAGGAAATTGTTAGCCGTCTCTGCACCCCAGAACAAGACAAAATCGTCTGGGGCAGTATTGGCTTGGAGATAGATAGTTGCTTGGAGAAGTTCTGTATTGCGAAATTCTGCCACCTGTTTCCTGTACGGAATATACATGTTCCCTGCCAGAAACAGCAGAATACCTGTTGCGAAGAGATGTCTCGCTATGGTAGGTACTGCTTTGCGTTCCAAAGTGGAGAAGAGACTCCAAAACACTACTCCGGCTAGAATAGCGAGCACGGGGAGTAAAGCCATGTAGTAATGAGGATAAGGGTGATCGGTAAGGCTCACCAGCACCAGTTCCATAGGAAAAGCTAGGGCCCCAATACTTATTAAAACGCGTTGCTTTTCTGTCTTGAAGAGACCGTACTTGAGCGAAAAGAGACCTGTCAGATAGCCCAGCAAAGCAAGGGGAAACAGGCTGGTGATCGTCAAAGGTTCAAGGCCGCCAAGAAGGTTCTTGAGACGCGCCTTGATGTTCACGGAGGATGATACATACACAAAGTTATACTGGAAGGCCGCGCTCCAGAAATCGTCCAGTGCATCTTGGGCCGCGAAGAACAAAACGATTGCCAGGCTGACTATCCCGCTTCCCAGGGCAATCCAGCTGACTTCTTGCCATAGTTTTCTGTGTTGTTGTGAGCGGAGCCGGCTTATACCGAGATACAATAGAACGGCTATGCCAATACCAATGGTATTCTGTTTTGTGAAAAAGGATAGAGCGATCAAAACGCCGGTCAGGAACCATAACCAGGGCGATGGTTTTTCCTCCGCGTGGCAAACCACTGCCAGAAGAGCGAATTGAAAGAGGAGAGTGTACTCTGTAGTCAGGTTACCGCCCTGGATGACAAAGACGAGAGTTAACAGCCAGAGAAACGAAATGGCCGCGGCTGTGCCTCCTCCAAAGACTTTCCGAACCAGACGAAATCCGAGCCAGGCCGCGCAGAATACGAAAAGCACCTCCAAGCACCAAATACCCCATCGAGAATGACCGGAGAGCGCTACCCCTAAAGCGTTGATGTAGAAGATCACAGGTGGTTTGTGATCCCATATATCCCGGTAGGGCAGTTCACCTTGCAAAATACGCCAGCCAATGTAAAGGAAAACCCCGGAGTCCCGACGGGGGTTTACCATGTTCCAGGGACTGATAGGCAACATGACGAGCAGTACACCAACTACCAAAAGCAATGTGTCCCAGATTCGCGATACGACTTTCCGGAACATGAACGCATAGGCGGCGAGAAAGGCAGGAACTAATTTCGATGTGACCATTTTGCCAGGAGACCTCGACGGGAGCTGAATGGGGCCAAAGCGAGCGATAGAGGCCAGCAAGTAGTGGCCTTACCATCCGACAGGTAAACATGCCGAGGCCCTATTATACTATGCCCTCTCTGCCTGGAATTGCGGTATGATTGGCCCTATGCGAAAAATATGGCCCTTTTCCTTCTACCTCTTTTTCTTTGCTGCCTTCTCTGCGTTCATGCCTTACCTGGTATTGTATTACCGTTGGCGTGGATTGAGTGGCTTTCAGATTGGACTATTGACCGGTCTGACCCCCATTATCACCACCTTCGGCGCGCCTCTCTGGACTGGCCTGGCCGATGCGACTCACCGGCACAGCCTAGTCCTGCGCTTGAACATGGCCGCGGCGATCCTGGTGGTTCTGCTCATGCCGCTGGCCAACACTTTCCTCGCCCTTTTTCCCCTCGTTCTCCTCTACACGTTTCTTTTCTCCCCTATCGCTTCCCTGGCAGATAGCGCTACTCTATCCATGCTGGGTGAGCAACGTCAGGAGTATGGTCGCGTGCGATTGGGTGGCACGTTGGGTTGGGGAATTGTCTCCGCAATCGCAGGTATGGTCATCGAGCGGTATGGACTGTTCTGGTCATTCTGGCTTTACGCCATTAACATGACGCTGGCATGGTTCGTCGGCCACAGATTGACTTTCCAGACAACTCGCGAACGTGTCTCTGTCCGTCAAGGCTTCGGTGTTGTATTGAGTAACCGACGCTGGTTGATCTTCTTGATGACAGTCTTCCTGGCTGGGATGGGCATGTCCACGGTAAATACCTATTTGTTCCCTTATATGGAAGAAGCCGGGGCACGGAAGAGTCTGATGGGTTTGGCGGCCTTGATAGCTACTCTTTCCGAAATACCGGTCTTTTTCTTCTCGAACTGTATGCTCCAGAAACTTAAGGCACGCGGCTTGCTGATAGTGTCTATGGCCGTGATTGGGTTGCGTCTCCTGTTGTATTTCTTCTTCCCGCTTCCGGGGGCAATTCTTGCCATTCAGGTTGTCCATGGTCTGACGTTTGCCGCCTTGTGGACGGCAGGCGTTTCGTATGCCCATGAGAATGCCCCGCCAGGTATGACGGCCTCTGCTCAGGGAATGTTCGGGAGTGTCATGATGGGGTTCGGCGCCGGTGCCGGAGGTATGCTCGGCGGCCTGCTCATGGACCGTTTGGGCGCAGCCGGGATGTATGGCGTCATGGGGCCGGTGACCTTGCTGGGGCTTGGATTGTTTCTCCTATTGGAACGCTTGTGTTGTCCTCCGCTTTCCACAAAAACTGCCGGATAGTCTGATTACTCCGAGAACACTTCTGCCATGCGATTACGGATTTCCTTTTCGAAAACCGACTCTCTGCGCTATATCGGTCATTTGGACTTGCAGCGCATGTGGGAACGAACCTTCCGCCGTGCCAATCTGCCGTTGCTCTATAGCCAGGGCTTCCACCCACAGCCAAAAATCCAGATTGCGGCTGCGCTGCCGCTCGGCTTTATCGGGCGAAGAGAGATCGTCGATGTGTGGTTAGATGAGTCACGATCTGTCCCGGATACTCCTGACGAAATCTGTGCGCGCTTGCAAGAGGTGGCACCGCAAGGCTTGCTCGTCCAGTCGGTTGAAGAGATTGATGAACGTGCGCCGGCTCTACAGACTCAGGTGATGGCTGCCGAATACCGCATTTCCTTCATGGTGACGGTGCCCCCCGACCTGCTACAGCGAATCGAGAGTCTCCTGGCACAGCCGACTCTCCCCCGTCGCTGGCGTGAGCGGTCATACGATTTGCGTCCCTTGATTCTTCAGTTAAAATGGGACGGGCAAGCTCTCGGCATGATTCTCTCGGCCCGCGAAGGTGCAACCGGCCGACCAGAAGAAGTGCTGGCCGCGCTCGATTTGCCTTTGGATGGTGCTTGTATTGAGCGGGTGCGCTTGATCTTAGAACATGAATCCTGTTGACAATTCTAATTCCTATTCCCCGGGAAGGAGCAAAGCCATGTCGAAAGTCGCCATTATCACGGATACGGATTGTAGTCTGCCATTGGAATTGACGAATCGTTACGGTATCGTCCAAGTTCCGATTACCGTCCAGTTTGGTAAGGAAAGTTTTCGCGCGGTCTATGATTTGGACGATGCGGCCACGTTCGCACGCATTGACCGCGAAGGACGTATCCCGACCACAGCCGCGCCCGCGCCGGGTCAGTATGCGGAGGCCTATCAATCTGCCTTCCAGGCTGGTGCTGAAGCGATTTTGTGTTTCACCATCAGCAGCGCGATGAGTGCCTGTTACCAGTCCGCCATGGCGGCGCGGGAAATGTTTCCAGAGCGCGAGATTCGCGTGGTGGATACCCAAACGCTATCGCTGGCACAAGGGTTCATGGTGTTAGTCGCCGCCGAGGCCCTCGAACAAGGCGCTTCTCTGGATGAGGCGTTGGCCGTCGCAGAGAGGCAGCGCGAACGCACCTACTTATTTGCCGCGTTGGCTACCCTGAAATACCTCGCGATGAGCGGTCGTGTCGGGCATCTGGCGGCTGGCCTGGCCGGTCTGTTGGAAGTCCGTCCGATTCTGACGGTCGTGGATGGGAAATTGCAGTTGCTGGAGCGCGTCCGCACGCAACGCAAGGCCTGGGAGCGCCTGGTCGAACTGGCCGTTGAGGCCGCCCAGGGTCGCTCGATCGAACGTCTGGGCTATCTGCACGTCAACGCGCGCGAGATGGCGGAACGGTTCGCGGCTGAGGTTGCCGCGGCGTTACCTTGTTCGGTAGAGCCCCTGTACGCGGATATGACCCCTGGTCTTTCCGTCCACTCCGGCGCGGGTCTGGTGGGGGTGGCTTTCGTCGTCGCGGCCTAGGAAGATCGCTCCGAAGGAGCGTTTACCCCAGAGCAACGTCCAGGAACATCATCACGGCGAAGCCCAGCAGAGCACCGATGGTGGAGAAGTGCGTTTCTTCCACCTGGGCTTCGGGAATCAGTTCCTCGACAACAACGTAGATCATAGCACCGGCGGCAAAAGCCAGGGCGTAGGGTAGGATGGGGCGCATAGCCAACACGCCTGCCGCGCCGATGACCGCCGCAACCGGCTCCACCAGGCCGGAAGCCTGGCCGTATACGAAACTCTTCCAACGGGAGAGCCCTTCGCCGCGCAAAGGGATGGAAACGGCCGCGCCTTCGGGGAAGTTCTGTAGGCCGATTCCGATCGCCAGGGCGATGGCTCCGCTGAGCGCAGCCGAGGGGATGCCGGCAGCGACGGCACCAAACGCTACGCCCACGGCCAACCCCTCCGGAATGTTATGCAGCGTGATTGCCAGGATGAGCAAGATGCTCCGTTGCCAGGAAGTCCGCAGACCTTCGGCCGCTTGAATTGGCAAACCAGCGTGCAGGTGAGGCAGAATCTGATCCACTCCCCAGAGGAACGCGCCTCCCAGCAGGAACCCCGCTAATGCCGGCAACCAGGCCGGGATGGCTAGTTCCTGGGCCATGTCAATGGCTGGAGCAAGCAGTGACCAAAAACTGGCGGCGATCATCACACCAGCGGCAAACCCCAGCATTCCATTCAGTATCCTGCGCTGGATACTCCGGAAGAAAAAGACCATCGCCGCGCCCAGGGCGGTCACTCCCCAGGTGAACAGACCGCCGCACAACGCCTGGAGGACAGGATGGAGAGTAGCGAGCCAGGATGTAGACAACATAGAAACTTCTCCTGCGAGAAAGTTGCTTGCTTGATTATATCAAGAGACTGCTCGAGATTGTCATAGGCCTGGGAGGGCAATTCGCGAATCGTTGTGCGATTTCCCAGTTCTGATGGTAGTGGTACGACATCTCTCCAACGGTACAGCGCTGGAGGCATCCATCTGCCCGATTCTCCATGAGCCCAGGTCCGCCGGGATACCGCGCCAGGCACCCCATGATATACTTGGCGCGGTAACTTCGTTTGTCTCGGGCCTGACATGTCTTTGTTAACAGTCACGAATCTGAGTAAATTGTTCGGCGCGGTGGACTTGTTCCGCGACGTCTCTTTTGCCATTCCTGTGGGTGCCCGATTGGCTTTGATCGGCCCCAACGGTTGTGGCAAGACGACGCTCCTGCGCATTCTGCTAGGCGTGGAGGCGCCCTCGGCTGGCGTGGTCAGGCGCGCAAAGGGTCTGCGCATTGGTTACCTGCCCCAGCAGGCGGAAATGTTTGGGCGGCCAGTGGCGCGCCGGATCTATCTCTCGCGTCTATGCGGAGGAACAAACGTCCGGGCGCGGGCGCGGCGGACGCCGCTGGTTTACTCCGCCCGGCGCGGCTCTGGCCTTCAGCCTGATCCTGCGTCCGGTTCCGGACCAACAACCGCCCATGGCGTTCTTTACCGCGCTCGGCGCGCTGGCGGTCTGCGAAGCATTACGAACGGGCAAGCCGAGATTGTCTCTATTGGACCGGGCCATCTGCATGGGAAGTGGTTGTGGCGCAAGTCTCTGACTTGCGAAATGGGGCAAATCAGAGATTGGCCCTGCGGCCAGGCAGGGCGGCGCAAGTCTCGACTTGCGGGATGGGGCAAATGATCGGGTAAATCCCATTTGCCCTACTTGTGGGGAATACACAGGAGAAGTAAGTTGCGTTTCTAGGATGAAAGAGCTTACCAATACGCCCCTCGATTTCCTTAACTCGCTTCAAGAAGAATGGCTAGGCTTTATTCTATTGCCTTCATATCCAGGACGTAGCGAGCGCTTCAAAGTCCTCGTCTGTCTGCCTCGGCGCGAACGTAGATGGGGTTACTGAAAATCCAGCCGCGTGGTCGCCCCAGGAAGCGACGGTAGGCCTCCACACGGTATACGCCGGGCTCGGTGACAATATGTACCAGGACCTCGCCTCGGGTGCGGCGGATAAGCTGACCATCCTTGATCAATCGGATTTCATCGGCCTGGCTTGGGAGTTTGATTTGCAAGGTCACGCCATTATCCAGCGAAATGACATCTCCCATAATTGCCTGGCCATTCTTGCCGTGCGCTGTAAAGCGAAAGCCGCGTGTGGGGGCTGGCAGGTCATACCCGATGAAGCAATGTCCCTCGGCCAGGGCTGTCAACACCATGCGCCGGTCGGTCTCCAGGACGCCGCGCAACGGTTGCGGCACCAGGAGGTGGGTATTGACCGTCGAGAAGTGAAATTCGTAGGGGAAAATGACTTTGCGCAGTGGCCCCAGCGACATGAGACGAGCGTGCGCGTCGGAGCCTCCCACGGCAACGACGCGTTGCCCCTCCCGTAGCAAAGTATCCCAGATGCGTACCGTCTCCGTCAGAGGCCCGCGCGCGATCCAGGCTGGGAAGTACGCGTAGAACAACCCCTGGAGTCTGTTGTGGACGACGGATTTCAATTCGCTGAAGCCGTTCCAGAGTTCCAGGCCGGTGTACCCGCTGACTTGCCAATCTACCCAGGAAATATCGTCCTCGCCGAAGGCGCGCAACTCGGGATCCACGGGATGGGCCAGGAAGGTGAGGCCGCCGGCCGCGCGGGCCGCCTGGATCAAGGCCTGAGGGTCGTCGGCGAGTGGCGCCAGTTCACGTCCCGCGCCGAATACGAGCAGGTGGTTCTTCTGTGGTTGCCGGTCCTGGTCGTGAATCTCCTCCCCTACCAGGAGCAGAAGGGTGCGCGCACCATCCTGGTAATACCGCTCGGCTCCCTGTACCCAGACGTTATGGTCACTGACGAGGAGCACATCTATCCCGGCCCGCAGGGCGGCCTGCGCCACCTCGGCGTGCGTGCCGGAACCATCGGAGTAACGGGTGTGGAGGTGGAGATTCGCAACGAGTTCTTCCATTGTTGACGGTTCTTCCGCTTCACAGGTATAATGGGATGGCTAATAGGAGGCTTACTCTATGAATTGGACTCAGATCATCAATGTGTCTTTGATTCTAACCTCAATTGCTCTGGTGGCAAGCATCATTCTACAGAGCAAAGGGGCAGGTCTGGGTGGCTTGACTGGCTCGGATACTGGTGGGATTTTCACGGCGCGTCGTGGCATCGAGAAAGTCCTCTTCTGGGTGACGGTCATTTTCAGCCTGCTCTTCTTTGCTCTGGCCATCACCTCCGCGATCCTGGCCGCGCGCGCGTAAGAACCCAGTACAGGCCGTGCTGCCATGCCGCTGGATGGAAAGGCCTTCCTTTCCCTTATGAAGAGACTGCGCTGGCAACTTGTCGTCGTCCTCGCCACGCTTGGCGTGGTGAGTTTTTTGTTGTTGACTCAACGACCCCAGGCAGTTTCTCCTCTTGCGCCTCAGCCAACCAGCGGCGGCGTGTACGTGGAGGCCCTGATGGGGGCCTTGGGACGCCTGAATCCCTGGTTCGATTACTACAACCCCCCAGACCGCGCTGTGGATCGTCTGCTCTTCAGCAGCCTGCTGACCTTTGACGGGCGCGGCTTGCCTCATCCGGACCTGGCCGAGTCCTGGGGAATTTCGCAGGATGGGACGATTTACAATTTCACCCTGCGCCCCAATGCCCTCTGGCACGATGGTCAACCGGTGACCAGCGACGATGTCCTCTTTACGATTGATATTATCCGCACAGGCGTCACGGCCTACCCGGAAGACATCCGCGCGCTCTGGAATCAGGTACAAGTTGTCCGTCTGGACGATAAGAACCTGAAATTCGTCCTTCCGGAGCCCTTCGCGCCTTTCCTGACTTATCTGACGTTTGGTATTTTGCCTAAACACTTGCTGGCTGATACCCCACCCGATCAACTGATCCATCATAATTTCAACCTGGCGCCCATCGGTAGCGGGCCGTACCGCTTCGAACGCCTTCTCGTGGAAAATGGGCAGATCGTAGGGGTCATGCTGGCGGCCAACGATGCCTACTATGGCCAGGTGCCGCGCATTGCCCAAATCATCTTCCGTTACTATGCGACGGCACAGGAAGCGTTGACGGCTTACCGCGAGGGAGAGGTGCTTGGCATTGGTTATGTGACTCTCGACATCCTGGCCGACGCCTTGTTGGAACCCGATCTGAATCTCTACGCGGCGCGCCTGCCGCGCCTGACCTTGATACTGTTCAACCTGCAGAATGAGGAAGTGAGTTTCTTGCAGGATAAGGTGGTGCGGCGCGCCTTATTCCTGGGTCTGAACCGTCGTTTTATGGTAGACCGTATCCTGCAAGGCCAGGCGGTGATCGCAAACAGTGTCGTTCCCCCTGCCAATTGGGCGGCCTACGAGGGGGGGGAATCCGTGCCCTATGATCCAGAGCAGGCCCAAGCCTTACTCAAGGAGGCGGGGTATGTGCTTAGCGGCGATAGTCCCGTGCGCTCCAAGGAGGGACAGAGCCTGGCCTTGACGCTTGTGCATCCCAATGATGCTCTCCATACCCGCCTCGCGCAGATCATTCAGGAAAACTGGACTGCTATTGGCGTGCAGGTGAACTTGCAGGCTGTGGATTACCCGACCCTTGTGCAGGACTACCTGACTCCGCGCCGTTACCAGGCGGCGCTGGTGGATCTAGACCTGGGCAGCTCGGTTGATCCCGACCCTTATCCGTTTTGGCACCAGTCGCAGGCGTTGGATAGGCAGAATTACGCGCAGTGGGACAATCGCTCGGCCAGCGAATACCTGGAACAGGCGCGCGTCGTGACCCAGATTGATTCACGCGCCCGCCTCTATCGTAACTTTCAGGTTATCTTTGCCAAGGAATGGCCGGCTTTGCCGTTATATTATCCGGTTTATACCTATGGCGTGGATGCCAGCGTGCGCGGTGTTCAGATCGCCCCGCTCTTTGACCCAAGCGACCGTTTCGCCAATATCTACGAGTGGTACATGATTGTCGGTCGCAGCGGCCAACCTTCTCCCATGCCTACTCCCTGAAATGGGGATATTTCTCGAGTTGTGAGAAGGCTTGCCACGTGCCGGCGAACCACGGTTGCGCGGCGGCCTATTTTCTTTTGCGGCTCTGGCTGGCATACAGAACGGTGCCTGCCAGAATGCCGATGACGAGGCCGGTAGTCGTTCCCAACCAGCCCGTATAGCGCGAAAGAGCGTAACCGGCGATTCCGCCAATAAGGGCCAGGACAGGAATCCAGTAAGCAGGTCTCATATTTCGCTCCTTGGGTGGTATGTTTGCGAGTTAGCCGGAATGACAGGGCTTTTGCGGCACCTGTTGATTGGGGAGATCGTCTCGCCATTGTTCGTATTGCTTGCTCATGCGCGCGACTTACCGCATAGCAAACCTTCCTGTGGAGTAGATCAGTACAGCATCGCTATTCTTTCCTCCAGGAAAAGGAGGATGATTCGCTGATTTACAGTAACTGCCTGCTCTGGATAATTTTGAGTACTGGCAACGTATGACCTTTGGTCTGTCCAGAGACAGGCCGAAGACTTGTCCGGCGCACTGTGGGGCGAATCTTCGAGTTGTCAATGTTCACAAGGCAGAGACCTATCTATCACCCACAAGTAAGGCCAATTGGAACTTTGCCCGATCCTTTGCCCTATCCCGCGAGTCAGAGCCTCGCGCCGCAACCACTTCCCATGCAGATGGCCTGGTCAAGTGGAGACAATCTCTGCTTGGCCTGCGTTAGGATGGCCGTTGAACTGCCGTCCTAACGCCTGAATCCAAAGCCTGAGCCAGCCGAACGAGATGTTACAATAGATAGGGCAGAGACTTGCACTACAGGTGAGCAGTTACGAGATATAGTATACCCACAAAACGATCTGTCGGTGAAGTCAGGGAAGCGCTGGGGTAAAGGCAAAACCGAGAAACGATAACCGTCAAGGAGTTCCGAGAACGAGTAACTGATCACCGGCAGCCGCTGTGCGCCTGTATTTTCATTGCCCTATGGTAACAGCTGTGTTCCAAGAAACGCGGAAGGCTCAAGGCCGGCTGGGATTGTGGTGTTTCGTCCCTATAGGGAAATTGGCAGAAACGCGCTCGTGGTTGGCAGGTTGTTTTGTGGGCTGTCGGAGACCCCCCATCAACGCATGTCGAGAACGAATAAACGAAAAGGGGCGGTAGGCATTCGTTCATTTGTGGAGGTATCCGTTGGTGGGGTTTGCGCCACCGTTCATTGCTCATTGTCCACCGTCCATCATCCGCTGTCCATCGTCCACCGTCTATGAATCCGGACACCAAGCCCGCCAGTGTGGTAAGATTAGGAAGGATTTCCAAACAGAAAGGACACAGAATCATGAATGATACAACCTCTGCCGCGATTGCCTATCTGCGCCAGAACGCCGATCACTTCCTGGATGAATTGAAGGCGATTCTGGCGATACCTTCGATCTCGACCGAGGCCGATCACAAGGCCGATATGCAGCGTGCTGCGGAATGGTTTGCCAGGCAGTTGGACGCGCTTGGGATGCAAAGCGTCCAGCTTTACGCGACGCCGGGCCATCCAGTCGTCTATGGGGAATGGTTGCCAACCAGGGGCGCGCCTACGGTGCTGGTATATGGTCATTACGATGTCCAGCCTGCAGACCCGCTCGACCAGTGGCAAAGTCCGCCTTTTGAACCGCAGGTGCGTGGTGAGAATCTCTACGCCCGCGGCGCTTCGGACATGAAAGGCCCAACGCTGGCTGTGATTAAGGCGGTGGAAGCCCTGCAGCGCGTGGGGGCGTTGGGTGTCAATGTCAAGTGGCTGCTGGAAGGGGAGGAGGAAATTGGTTCCCCTAGCCTGGAGGAGTTCCTGCGTACCCACCGCGAACAGCTGCAGGCAGATTTTTGCCTGAACTGTGATAGTGGCATGATCGCGGCGGACGCGCCGGCAATCACCTGTGCCTTACGCGGCCTGGCTTACTTTGAAATCTATGTATATGGCCCGGCACACGATCTGCACTCTGGCCTCTACGGCGGTGTGGTCCACAATCCGGCGATCGTTCTGGCGGAATTGATTGCCGGCATGCATGACGACCAGGGACGCGTGACCCTGCCGGGCTTCTATGACCGGATGCGTCCGCTTTCTTCGGAGGAGCGTCAACAACTGGCGCGCTTACCCATGGATGAGGCCTATTACCTGCGCGTCACCGGCGCACCGGCCCTCTACGGCGAGGCCGGCTATACGCCGGTCGAGCGTGTCGGAGCGCGCCCCACGCTGGATGTGAATGGCCTGCTGGCCGGCTTTACCGGCGCAGGTTCCAAGACGGTCATCCCTGCCTGGGCCATGGCGAAGATCTCCATGCGTTTGGTGCCCGACCAGGATCCCGAAGAAGTGCACCAACAACTACGGCGCTATCTCCAGGAGCATGCTCCCGCCACCGTGCGCTGGGAGGTCAAAGACCTGCATGGCGCCGTGCCTTCGTTGATACCCACGGATTCCGCACCGGTCCAGGCCCTAGCACAAGCCCTGGAGGAGACCTGGGACGTTGCTCCTTACTTCAAACGGGAAGGTGGTAGCATACCGGTCGTAGCGCAAATGCAGCAAATCCTGGGCCTGCAATCTGTCTTGACCGGCATGAGTTTGCCGGACGATAATCTCCATGCGCCGAACGAGAAACTACATTTGCCAACCTGGTACCGGGGCATGGAAGCCCTGGCGCGCTTTCTGATCCGCCTGGCACGATTGGATCAATAACGCCCATTCCCCTAGGGAGCATGTCGCCATGGCCTTCCCTCTCACGATCCTCAGCCAGTCCTCCCTGCAGGATTACGCCGATTGTCCGCGTCGTTTCCGGTTGCGTTACCTGGAACGCCTGGCCTGGCCGGCGGTGGAAAGTGAACCTGTTTTAGAGAACGAATGCCGTCAACAAGCCGGCGCGTTGTTCCACCGCCTGATTCACCAGCACTTGCTGGGTTTACCGGCGGAAAAGATTGGACGCCTGGCCAGCGGGCCAGACCTGCGTCGCTGGTGGGAGCATTACCTGGCTGATTCTCATCTGCAGCGTGTGCGCGCAGAGTCTGTCCTGTATCCGGAGGTAACTCTCTCGGCGGAGCTGGGCGCGTTTGGCGTGCTGGCGCAATATGACCTGATTGCCCGGTGTGGGAGGATGCTACGTATCTACGATTGGAAAACGTACCGCCGCCGTCCGAAGAAGGAATGGCTGGCTGCGCGTTGGCAAACACGCCTGTATCGGGCGTTAGTGGTCAGGGCGGGGGCACACTTGCTCGACGGGGAAACACCTGCCGCCGAGGATGTGGAGATGGTCTATTGGTTTGCCGAATACTCGATGGAACCGGCGCGCTTTCCTTATGATGCGCGCCAGTTCCAGCGTGACTGGAGTGCCTTGCAATCGCTGGCGGAGGAGATCCATGCTGCCGTGGATTTCCAACCGACCGAGGACACGCGGCAGTGCCTGTATTGCGTGTATCGCTCCTACTGCGAGCGCGGCGCCGTGGCTGGCGAAGGGGAAGGAGAAATGGAAGTCAGCGACTGGGAGCTCGACTTCGAGCAAATTCAGGAAATCGCCTTCTAGGGTTAGCGTATGCGTTGGGTGGATGCCCCTCCTATCTCTGCGCCGAATCTGGCGCCTGATTTCCCTCCCCTGATTCAGCAAGCGTTGGCGCGACGTGGCTTAGGCATGCCACAAGCAGTCTCTGCCTTTCTCGATCCGCATCAGTACTCACCCTCGTCACCTTTTGCTCTACCGGATATGGAAACGGCTTGCCAGCGCATTCAGGAGGCCATCCGGCGCAAAGAGCGCGTTTGTGTCTGGGGCGATTTCGATGTGGATGGCCAGACGGCGACCGCTTTGCTAGTGGCAGCCCTGGAGAAACTGGGCGTCCGGGTACGGTATCATCTACCCGTGCGGGAACGGGAGGGACATGGCGTCCATCTGGCTACCCTGCGGACGATTGTCGAGAGCGGTGTTGACCTGATCGTCACTTGTGATACGGGAGTCGGCGCCCACGATGCCGTTCAGCACGCCCAGACGCATGGCGTAGACTTTATTATTACCGATCACCATGAACTCCCCCCTGAATTACCACCGGCGGTGGCTGTGGTACATCCACGCCGGCTACCGGCTGAGCATCCGTTGAGCGGTCTGCCAGGTGCAGGCGTGGCTTACAAACTGTCCGAAGCATTGCTCGGCCGCGAGGCCGATGACCTGCTCGACCTGGTGGCTCTGGCCTGCGTAGCCGATTTGGCGCCTTTGCGGGGCGATACCCGCTACCTGACTCAACGCGGCCTGGAACGCCTGCGCGCGGCGCCTCGCCTGGGCTTGCAGGTTGTCATGGAACTGGCCGGCCTGCAAGCCGCTCAACTCAACGAGGAACACCTGGCCTATCTGTTGGCGCCACGTTTCAATGCCCTGGGGCGGTTGGGCGATGCTACGCCAGCTGTGGAGTTACTCCTCACGCGCGACGCGGCTCGTGCTCGCCTACTGGCTACCCAATTGGAAAACTACAACATCCAGCGTCAATTCCTGACCAGCCAGGTCACGCGCGCTGCTGAGGGGCAACTGCGGGCGGATTCCACTTTGCTGAGTGCGCCAGTGATCATAGTAGCTCATCCCACCTGGCCGGCTGGCATTCTGGGTATCGTGGCGGCCCGGCTGGTCGAACGCTATCGCAAGCCGGCCATCGTGCTTACCCTGGGTGAGGATGGCGTGGCGCGCGGTTCTGCTCGTTCCAGGAATGGCTTTGATATTACCGAAGCCATTGCTGCTCAACGCGATCTGTTACTGGCCTTCGGCGGTCATCCGATGGCCGCTGGCCTGTCCCTTCCTACCGAGAATCTGCCCGAGTTCCGCCGGCGCCTCGCTCAGGTGGCCGCGCAGAGTCCGGCCCTCGCACCCGACGCCGAACCTGTCCTGGAAATTGAAGCCTGGCTAAGCCTGGACGAAGTCAACCTCTTGCTGGCGGAAGCCCTGGAACGCCTTGCTCCCTACGGCGTCGGCAACGAAAAAATCGTCCTGGCTACACGTTCCCTGACTGTACGCTCCCTAACCACCATAGGGCGGCATCAAGAGCACTTGAAGTTGACGGTGTCCGACGAGAACGGCGTCTCGCAAGAGGTTCTCTGGTGGGATATTGCCGGTGAAGAGATCGCCCTGGAAGCGGGCATGCGACTGGACCTGGCCTATACCTTGCGCGCCAGCGATTGGCGCGGCGTGCGCCAGGTGCAACTCGAGCTGGTGGATTTCCGAGCGGTGGGTGAGCCGGCAGTGACGCTTGTGCGTCCTTCCCTTGAGGTGATAGACTATCGCCATGTGGAAGATCCGCGCCAGCAACTGGAAATCTGCCGGCAGGCGGGGCAAAACGCCTTGATCTGGGCAGAAGGCGAGGCGAAAGAACAGGTGCAGGGGCGCGATCGCACGGAATTATCCCAGGCTGAGGAACTGATTCTCTGGAGCATTCCCCCCTCTCCCCAGGAGTTTCAGGAAATCCTGGCTACTGTCCAGCCTCACAAATTGTACTTGTTCGCGATTGCCTCGCCGGATTCGACGGAGGAATTCCTGGAGCGACTGGCTGGCCTGATCAAGCACTGCATTCGTCAGCGCGGTGGCCGTACCTCCTACCGGGAGCTAGCCGCCGCAACTGGGCAGCGCCTGCAGACAGTCCGGCGGGGGATTGGCTGGCTGGCTGCTCAGGGCCATATCAATGTTCTGCGCGCCAGTGAAGAGGAGTTGCTACTGACGGTGGGGACTTCCTTAAAAGACCCGGTCGAAGCCACGCGCCTGCGGTACGAAATCCAGCGCTTGATGGAGGAAACGCGTGCCTATCGCGCCTACTTCCGCCAGGCGGAGAAGGACGCTCTCCTCGGTTGAGGTTGGCCTATGAAGATTGCCATGCTCTCGTATCATACCTGTCCACTGGCGACATTGGGTGGCAAGGATACTGGTGGGATGAACGTGTATGTGCGCGACTTGACCCGCGAACTGGGGCGACGCGGTGTGCATGTGGATGTGTTTACCCGTTCCCAGGATGAACACGTACCGTACGTCCTGCACGACCTCGGTTATGGAAACCGCGTGGTCCATGTCCCCGCCGGCCCGGAGCGACCGCTCCCGAAGGTGGAACTGACGCGTTACCTGCCCCAGTTCGTCGCAGGCATTCAGCGCTTCGCGGCCGAAAAGGGCATTCGGTACGATTTAATCCACAGCCACTACTGGATGTCAGGCCTGGCCGCCGAGACCTTGAAAGCCGTTTGGAACGTCCCCATCGTGCATATGTTTCACACTCTTGGCTCGCTGAAGAACCAGGTGGCGCGCTCGGAGGCCGAGCGGGAGGGAGAATACCGCCTGGAAGGGGAACGCCGTGTGGTGGCAGCTGCCGATGCCATCGTCGCGGCTACGCCGGTCGAGCAGGCCCAACTCGAAGAACACTATCGGGCTGAGCCCAGCCGAGTTGCCGTTATTCCGCCTGGCGTAGATACCTGTCACTTCTATCCCATTCCCTCCGATGAAGCTCGGCAATACCTGGGCATTCCCCTCGAAGATCGCGTTGTGCTCTATGTAGGCCGCATCGAACCGTTGAAAGGGGTAGATACCCTCCTGCGCGCCATGGCCTGTTTACGCTTCCAGAAGATTCTGGCAGGTCGTTCCGTGTACCTGATCGTAATCGGCGGCGAACCGGATGCCTCGCCAGACCAGATGGACGCGGAGATGGCGCGTTTACAACAATTGAGGGATGAGTTGAATTTGGGGAACACCGTGCTCTTTCTCGGCAAACGCGGCCAGGACACCCTTCCCTACTATTACTCCGCGGCCGAAGTCGTAGTAGTGCCTTCCCATTATGAATCCTTCGGCATGGTAGCTCTGGAAGCGATGGCCTGTGGTACGCCGGTGATTGCCTCGCAGGTGGGCGGTCTGGCGTTTCTCGTCCGCGATGGCGAGACTGGCTACACCGTGCCGTATGGGGACCCACAGCCTCTGTGTGACAGGCTGATTGCACTCTTGAACGACTCTGCGCTACGCCAAAGACTGGGGCAGAACGCGGCCACATACGCGCGTTCCTATTCCTGGAAGAGAGTTGCCACGCGCATCCTGGAACTCTATGAAGTCGTGCGGAGTGGCTCTCCCCCGTCTGGCGTCCGGGAGTATCTCACCCCTCCAGTGCCAGCCGCAGACGGTAGGCCAGCGTCTCGATCTGAGTGCGAATGATCGCCTCGGCCTCGACTGCTGGCCGATCGGCGATCGCCTCCCAGATGTCGGAGATCGCCTCCACCAGCCGTTTCTCGACCAACCCCCACAGGGAAGATGTCGAAAAGAAGCGGCCCCGCTGAATTGCCGTCAAGAAGAGCCGGTAAGGCTCGGTGTCGAAGGGCGGTTGTTTCCACTGTTGCAAGCGAACAGGCAGGCCGAAGAGAGGGTATAACGTAGTAGCCGCCGAATCGTTCAGAAGGAAGTGAATCAACTTTACCGCCTCTTCGGCGTGGTGGGAACTCTTCCACACAATCAGATGCGAACCACCTACGAAAGGAATATTGAGCAAAGGGGCAACGCCCAGATTCTGGCGCACCTCGGCAGGCATCCGACTTTCGGAGAGAATCCAAAAGCCGGAAACAGTTGCAGCCGCTTTCCCAGACCAGAAGGCCTGATCCGCATCCTGTTCGGTGTATAGCCGTGTCCGCGGATCCAGATAGTTACCCAGGCGGAAGTATGCCTGAATGCCACGCATGGCCTCCGGCTGGTCAAACGTAATAACATTGCGCCGGGGATGCAGGAAATCGCCACCAGCCTGCCAGATCCAGGAGGCCAGGTTGTGGATGGCACGCCGGGAATGCCTGGTTGGGAGCGCTAGAGGAGAAATCTTGTGTTGGGTAGTCAGCGCTTGCAAGGTGGCTTCAAAGTTCTCGATGCTGGTAAAAGCTTCTTGTTCCGCAACCCCAACTTTTTCAAGTACCTCGCGCCGGTAGAAGACAACGCGCGGGTCAGCCGCCCACGGAATCGCCCAGGTCTGCAGCGCGTCGTCGAACGTTCGCGCACTGTTCCAGACCACCTCAAAGAGCCTCTCGTTGCCTTCCAGGTAGGTCACTTCGTCGGCCGGGAAGGGACGGACCTCGCCCATGCGGACGAGGTCCATAATCCACGTGCTTCCCACTTCGGAAATATCCGGCCCGTGGTGATAGAGGGCAAATTCGATCAGCTTTTGCCAGCCGTTATCCCAGGGGATGACATCTACCTGTACCGATACCTTTTCCTTCTCCTCAAACGCGTGCAGCACCTCCCTCAGTTTGGTCAGCGCAGCAGGCCCATGATCGAAGACGGAAAGGGATACGGTGGTCATACGGGTCACCAGAGTTCAGGATACAACCGATGTGCCGTTTCCTGTAGAAAGCGGCATTGTTCCTCCGTCAGTGGCGAGTAGTCGCTGTTCGCCTCGCTCGTGTCGCGATTCTCGGTGATGAGCACCGCGGCGTCCGGGCTCATCACGATAGTGTGCCAGACACCACGTTTTACATTATAAATTTTACCTGAATCCATAACTTGTGGATAGATGGCTTCGACGTTCTCGTTGCCCTCCCCGGCGAACAGGATTGCCTGGCCCTTGAGTAGCACGAAAACCTCGTCGGTCTCGTTGTGGCGTTCCATTTGCTGATTACGAGAGGGGTGGATTTCGTCTATGTAGTTCAGGATCGCTACCCGCCAGGCGCCATAATCCACCAGCGGACGGTAGCCGGGGCCGGTGTATTCGCGAATCTCAATCAGACGTTCATCCATGTTGTCGTCTCCTTTGGTAAGTTCATCAGGGTTGTGGGCATTCCATCCATTCGATCGGTTGACTGCCGGCCTGCCCTAAGCCGTAGCCGTAAGGGAAAAGTGGCCCGTCGCATCCCTGCCGGTCACCCAGGTTGTGGATGTTGAGCGGCAATTGCTCATTGGAGCGCGGCCAGGTGTAGGGTAATTTGCCAGTGAAAGGATAATCGCCGAAGAGAACGTCAGCAATGCCGGTGGCCTCTGTGCCGGGCAACCAGGCGGCTACCCAGGCATCGGCGAGGGGATACTGTTCGGTGATAATGAGCGGCCGACCGGACAGGAGAATAACGATCAGTTTGTCCACCTGTGGGCGAACGCGCTCGATAACTTTGACGTCGCCTGCTGTCAGCCGTAGATCGCTGGCATCCCCGACCCCTTCGGCATAGGGTTTCTCGCCAACTACCACAATGCCTACCTCGGCGTGTCCCTTGAAGTTCCCGCCCTGGTTGACTTCCACGACTGTCTGCGGAGAGACAGCCGCGCGGATGGCTGTCAGAATGCTGGTGCCGGCGGTGATGTTCCCTTCCTGGCCCTGCCAGGTAATGGTCCAGCCGCCGCATTGCATCCCGATGTTATCCGCGCCGCGCCCGGCGACGAAGATGGTAGGGGTGTCCTTGGCGATCGGTAGGGCGTTGTTGTCGTTCTTGAGAAGTACAAGCGATTCGCGCACCGCGCGCCGGGCCAGCTCGCGATGGGCCTCCGAGCGAATGGTCTGTTGATAGTCCGTGCCAGGCATGGGGTGCTCGAACAGGCCCAGGGCGAATTTGACGCGCAAGATGCGCCGCACGGCATCGTCTATGCGCTCGATGGGGATGTCCCCATTCTCCACGGCCTGTTTCATGGTGGTGATGAATTTCACGTAGTCGTAAGGCACCATGCTCATGTCTATGCCGGCGTTAATGGCCGCGACGACTGCCTTGTAGTAATCGGGGTCAATCTGGTCAATCGCCTGCCAGTCCGAGACAATGAAGCCCTGGAAGCCCAGCTCCTCTTTCAGGACGCTAGTCAACAGGTAACGTTGGGCGTGCATCTTGGTGCCCTTCCAACTGCTGAACGAGGCCATTACGCTCCGCGCGCCGTTGGCGACCGCCGTCTGGTAAGGAGGCAGGAGCATGGCGCGTATGGCCTCTTCGCTCAATTGCATGTTCCCTTGGTCGAGGATGTAGGTCGTTGAGGATCCCCAGATGGTGGCCCCGTCGCCGATGTAGTGCTTAGGGGTAGCCAGGACGAAAATGCTCTGTCCAGGGGCGGCGGCATAGTCGGTGGGGATGGATTGCAGTCCTTTGATATAGGCAGTGCTCAATTCGGTGACCAGAGCGGTATCTTCTCCATAGGCTTCGTAAGCCCGTCCCCAGCGAATATCCTGGACCACTGCCACGACCGGGGCGAAATTCCAGCGAACGCCGGTAGCCAGCATTTCCTCGGCGGTCGCGCGCCCGATTTGTTCGACCAGTGCCGCATTGCGCGTGGCACCCAGGCCCACTTGATGGGGGAAGATCGTGGCATTGCGCAGATTATTGTGTCCGTGGACGGCATCCACGCCGTAGATCAGGGGAATGCCGAGGCGAGTCGCCAGCGCTTCCTTCTGGAAACCTTCCACCATGGCATACCAGCCGGCTGGTGTGTTATTGGCGGGCGAGCCTCCCCCTCCACTCAGGATCGAGCCAATGTAGTAACGGGTGATGTCGCCCGGCTGAATGCTGTTCTTCTCAACCTGGGTCATCTGCCCAATTTTCTCCTCCAACGTCATGCGCGCCAGCAAGTCCTCCACGCGCGCTTCGATGGGTTGTGAGGGGTCCTTGTACAGCGGACCGGTGAAGGAGGAGGTGGGCGTAGGAGATGGTTCTATGGTGCCTGGGGTGGACGGACCACAGGCCGCGAGGAGCAAGACAATCAGTAGGAACAATCCTGTAAGCCGACGCATATAGGAAATCTCTCCTTGAGGTGAGGAAGTAGAGTGAAGCAGGTTGGGACTATCGGTCGGAAGAGGAACAGTTCGTTGCAGGTTGAAGAACCACCTGGCTTGTTCACCACCAGCGACTATGGGATTGTCTGAGGCAGGGGCTGTTTCCGGGGTACAGAGGCGACCAAGCAGGCCTTGCGCCGCCGGCGCGCGCGGTACATGGCCCGTTCCGCCATTTGCAAGAGCCGCGTGGCCTCGGTGGCATGTTCTGGAAACAAACTGATTCCCACCGACAGACCGACATGCAGAACGTAGGTATTCCATTCGATTGGTTGCTCAACGCTTTGCTGAATCTTTTCGGCAACGCGCTGCGCGTTGACGGCGTTCTGGACTCCTTCCAGCAGGACGACGAACTCATCGGCGCCAATGCGCGCCACGGTATCACTTCGGCGAATGGTGGCGCGTATGCGCCGGGCGGTTTCGCGCAGTACCTGATCGCCAACTTTGTAGCCGTATTGATCGTTGACTTGTCGGAAATCGTTCAAGTCCAGGTACAGAACGGCAAAGACAGTTTGCTGGCGCAGGGCGCGCACAATACATTGTTCGATGCGATCGGTCAACAGGGAGCGATTAGGCAGTTCGGTCAGGGTGTCATGGGTGGCCAGGAAGTGAACGTCGGCCTCCATGCGCTTCACATCGTCCACTTCGTGCACGATGCCCAGCAAGCCAATCACTCTCCCATCCCTATCGCGGACCGGAAATTTGCTGATCGAAACCCAATGCTGACTGCCATCCGGGCGGAGGCGATTTTCGATAATGCCCAGGCGCGGTTCGCCGCTCTCCATGACCTGTAAATCTTCTAGCATGGCCCGACGACCAATCTCTTCGCCGAACAGGTCGCTTTCGTTCTTGCCGATCAGCTCCTCGGCCTGGCGAAAGCCCCACTCGGCGACGATTCTCGGATTGAGGCGCACAAAGCGACAATAGCGATCCTTGAAGTAGATGCCGTCGGCGGTGTTGTTCATCAAGGCATCGAACAGGATGTCGCTTTCGGGGCAAGGCTGTGCTTTCTCCATCGGACTTCGCCTGTGCCAGAACCAACCAGGACCGGCTCCTGTCTTGCAAGCCAGATACAACCATCCTAACTGCCTACTCTGGGTAATTTTGGATAGTGGCGATTGTATGACTTATGCTCTGCCCGGAGACAGGCTGAAGATTGTCTGGCGCACCGTAGGGTAAGTCTCCGATTTGCCGATCTTCGCAAGTCAGAGATGCCACAGGTAGGCAGTTACCAGCCATCTCTATTTTACCCCTTTGTGGTTTCTTCTGTGCTTGCAAAAAGATTACCGTCCTTGAGCAGGAAGACCTGGTGGGCGTATTGGTCAACCAGAGCGTCGTGCGAGACCATAAACAACGTGATCTGTTCCTCTTCGACCAGGCGCCGGAAGAGGGCGAAGAGTTCCTGGGCGCTGTGACTGTCGAGTTCGCCGGTTGGCTCGTCGGCCAGGATCAGGGGGGCGCGGTTGGCCAGGGCACGTGCCACGGCCACGCGTTGTTGTTGACCGCCCGAGAGTTCGTAGGGGCGGTGATTGCGCCAGCGTGTCATCCCGACCAATTCCAGGCACTCCAGGGCGCGGCGGTGGCATACTTCGGGTGGCTCTCCTTTCAGGCGCAGAATCAATTCGACGTTCTCATAAGCAGATAGGGCGGGAAGCAAACCAAAAGACTGGAAGACCAGGCCGATGTTCTCGCGTCGCCAGTGCGTCAATTCTTCCTCGCTCATGTGCGTCAGGTCTTGCCCGGCCACGCGCACATGGCCAGAGGTGGGACGATCCAGGCCGGCCAGACAGTTCAAGAGCGTCGTCTTGCCACTGCCCGAACGTCCGCGCAAGGCTACGAATTGACGGGGGGCGACGCGCAAGGAGATGCCACGCAGAGCCGCCACACCTTCCTTCGAGCCCGGCGAAGGGTAGACGCGCCAGAGATTCTCGGTCTCGATCATGTACGAGGAGGCAGTCACCATGTTATGACTCCGTGTCCTGGGGATGGCGACGCCGTAACCTGCGCCACAGCGAGGCCAGCATCTGCCGCCCGCGCAAGAGGGCGCGTGGTTCCTCTGACGGGGCAAAGGGTTCGGGGATCGGAGGCGCGGCAGAGTGACTTGCCTCAACCGCCGCGACTTCGTTGGCAGGTGGGCGAATCAGGATGCCCTGCGGAGTGACTTCCAGGCGGGCGCGGCGGCGAATCTGAAAGCGTTCCAGGTACTCGCGCGGAATCTGTAACCGTCCAGCCGAATCGAGTACGACCAGTTCCTCGAAATGCGGCTCGGCCGCCTGGAAATCGGCTGGCAGGCGTACCCTCTCACTGGCCAGTTTCCCATCGCGCACGGCTACGACGCGGTCCACCTGACGGGCGATGTTGACATCATGGCTGACAATCAGGACAGTCACGTGGAACTCACGGTTGAGTTGGCGGAAGAGATCGTAGATGGTTTGGGCGGTGGCGTTGTCCAGTTCGCCGGTCGGTTCATCGGCCAGGAGTAAGCGGGGCCGATTGGCCAGGGCAATGGCAATCGCCACGCGCTGCTGTTCGCCGCCGGAGAGTTCTGCGAGGCGATGTTCTCCCCTGTCGCTCAGACCAACGAGTTCCAGGAGTTCCCCGGCCTGCCGGTGGGCTGTCCGGCTTGCCAGACCGGCCAACAGGAGTGGCAGGGCGACGTTCTCGCGCGCACTCAGGTAGGGAATTAAATTGCGGCCACCATATTGCCAGACAAAACCGACGGTAGTCCGACGGTATTCATCCAACGCCTGCCGGCTCAGGCGGCCTAAATCCTTCCCATCTACCACGACACGCCCGCCGGTGGGCCGATCCAGGCCGCCGATGATGTTCAACAGGGTAGATTTGCCACTGCCACTGGCCCCAACCACCCCTACGATTTCGCCCGGCATGACGCTCAAGTCGAGTCCCTGGAGTGCCTGTACTTCCGTCTGTGGACTGCCGCTTTGCCCGTCGTCCGACAGACGATAGATTTTGACGAGATTCTCGCACAGAACGAACGGTTCGACGGCCGTCATGTCGTCTCTCCGAGTTTGATAGCCTGGAAGATACGCATCCGCTGGAGCAGTTTGACCAACACGACCAGGGCTATCAGGAATAGGAGCAGGAACAGGAAATACATCTGGAGAATCGAGGCCCAGGCGATCACGATTTGGAAGGGCGGGTATTGCGCCTGGGCGCTCGCGCCGATTTGCAGGAAGGGCACGAAGAGACGGCTGGCCAGCAGCCCAACCAGGGTGCCTACGCTGCCACCCAATACGACCAGGAAGCCCAGTTCTGAGGCGACCAGGTGAACCATCTGGCGTTCCGACAGGCCAATGGCGCGCAGGATGCCCATCTCGATAAAGCGCCGCCGGAAGGAGAACACGGCGTAGAGCAAAAAGCCGACCGCGGTCAAGATGGCGGCGGCCAGGAAGCCCGCTGAGAGCAGGCCAAAGAGCCCCTGGCGCTCCGGCCGCTGTTGCACGGCGCGGATGTTCTTTTCTGCTGAGACCCATTCCTCCACGAAGATATTGAGCCCCTCCTTGACCAGGCGGCTTTGATCTGCCTTTGGATCGAGCGCCAGGGTGTAGCCGCGTATCGCGTAGACGGTTGCTTCGGGATCGGTGCCGGGCGCCAGGTCAAGCCAGACTTCGTGTGGGTACTCCGCACCGGCCAGCAGGAAGAATTCATCCAGATTGCCCACGAACAAAGGCCCTTGTTGGGGGTACCAGGTGGGGAACAGGTCAAAGGTGCCCACGATCAGAGCGTTCAACACAACAGACTGACTGCGGCCACCGGGTTGAATGGTGAGTTGTACGTGGTCGCCGATCTGGAGATCAGCCTGGCGCAAGAAGTTGTTCGCCACCAGGATACCGTCAGGAGCCGCGGCCAGGGCGTTCATCAGCGTCCCCAGTGGTTGAGGAGCGAAATCTGCCTGCCAGTGGACGAGGGAGGGAAACGTGAGCCGGTCGATTCCCAGGAAGGTTCCATCGGCCGAGCCATGGCCGGTCAAGATGGAAGCACGATAGCGCCCCACGCGCGTTGCGGCGCGTACGCCTTCCAGGGTCAGGTGTTCCTCAACCGGTCCGAAGGTATAAGTGGCGTCCTGGGGATTGCTGACGAAGGTGGTGCCCGATTCATGGACGCGCAGATCGGCGCCGACCTGGTAGTAGGTTTGCTTCTCCAGTTGAACGTCCAGCGTGCGCGCCAGGGAAGCCGTGAACGTAGAGAGTCCCAGGGTCAGGACCAGCAGTACGAGCGGTGCGCTGTAGAAGGCCGGCGTGCGCGCCAGGTAGCGAGCGGCCATCAACATCCCGACGCTTTTCGTACGCTTTAGCAGCCAGGCCAGCAGGGCCATCAGGCGCGGCACGAGGCGTAGGGTGAAAAGCGCCACGGCCAGAATCCCCAGGGCCGGCACCAGCAGAAGCAGGGGGTTCTGCAGGGGCTCCGGCATGCTGGCCGTTGCACTCATGGCGCGCTGACTTTGCCGATACAAGACCCAAAAACCGTACCCAGCTGGCATAAGAAGAAGGACGTCTAGCCAGAAGCGCTGCCACCAGGGAGCGCGCAGTAGCCGTACCCGTTCCTGGCGGTACGAGAGAATAGTGTGCGAGGCCGCCCCCAGGCTCGGAATCAACACCTGCAGGAAGAGCAACAAGCCGATGCCCAATAACCCGTACCCAATCGCCGTCGGTGTCATCTCGATCCGTAGCCCACCACCCGGACGGAAACGCAGGAAGCTGTAGGCCTGGCCGGTCGCACGGGCAATCCAGTATCCCAGTCCACTGCCAAGAATCAGAGCTGGCAGAGCCAGCAGCATGCCCTGGAACACGGTAATCCAGACGACCTGAGCCGCACTGGCGCCACGACTGCGCAGGATAGCCATTTCGCCGCGCTGCTGGCCGATGAAGAGTTCGGCTACCAGGCTGATGAACGCCAGAATCAACCCCAGGATGGGCACGCTGAAGGCGTATAGCAAGTAGGTCAGGGAGGGCGCGCTTTTCTGGTAGCGCTCGAGGGCCTCCAGCGGGGAGAGGATGAGTTTCGTGTCAGGCAGGAGACTGGCCGCGCGCGCCGCTATGGTGTTCGTGCGGCGCTTCAGGCCGCTCACGTCGTGGCTGTGGACGTGACCGCCATCGGCAAGGATGACCCAGCGACAGTGGCGTAACTCATCGCTGACCAGTTGACTGACCAGCCGGCTGTAACTTTCCGGATGGACCAAAAGCCAGTTCTCGTTTTGCGGCTCCCAGTAACCGGCCGTGGGGTCTAGCGGACGCCAGAGACCAACGATGTCAATCGGAATCTCGATGTCGTCCTTGCGCAGGGTATACCGTTCGCCGATTTGCACACCGTAGCGGATAGCCATCTCCTCGCTGGCGAGGGCCTGGAGGGCGTACTCCCCCGCCACGGTTGGGGCAGGTTGAGGGTATTGCCCGCCAACCAGTTGAATGGTGTCTTCCCAGGGGGTCAACATGACCAGGTAGGCGCTGGTCAGGGCATAGCGTGGCTCTCCTGGATTCCAGTCCTCGGGAGGTAGGAAATTGTAACTGTCGGTTCGGAAACGGCGGATGAATTGGAGGATGGGCAGGCCAAGCGTTTCCAGGGCCTCGCCGCTCAGGTAACGATCGGCCGGCAGGGACTTTTCCCATTGCGGGCTATCGCGGCCGGGCGCGCTCAACTCGAAGACAAAGGTCAGGGGAGCGTAATCGGCGGGGAGAGTATCCGCTTCGACCGCGCGGCCGGCCAGGATTTCCGCGCGAAAGAGTCGGAAGTAGGTGCCGTCGGTGTATAACGGCACGCTCAGGATAAAGCCGCTGGCGATCACCAGGCCAACCAGAGCCGCCAGGCTGAGCAGAGGCTGGCTCCACAGGCGTTTAAAGGCTACTTTGGCAATGGCCGCGGCACGCAGGAGAATGGCAAGGACGGCGTTCATGGCCCAAAGACTACCTGCCCCTCCTGGAGGCCAGAGAGAATCTCCACCATTTGGAACGTTTTCAGGCCGATCTCGACTTCCACGCGTTGTGGTCCATTTTCGCCAGGGATGACCACGAACGTGCGTCCGCCCATCTGACGGATGGCGTCGGGGGGAAGCCAGAGTACGTTGCTCTTATCGGCCAGGACGATTTGAATCGTCACGTCGTCGCCAGCCTGGTAGGTTTGTGGGGAGGGTGGTTCATCCAGGACGATGCGAATCGTGAGGTCGTCGCGGTTGCCGGTCCCGTATGGGGAGGGTAATTGGCGTATCTTGCCTGTGAGTTGCAAGTCGGGGCGAAGATTGGGCGTGACGGTCACCGGCATGCCTTCATACATTTCCTTCAGCTGTTCGTTGGCGCGGTTGGAATCGATCTGGGCGACCACTTCCAATTGATTCACATCGCCGATGATGAAAGCTGGCGTAGTCGGGGTAACGGCGCGGCCGCTGGTCACGGCGGCGATCACCGTGCCGTCAATGGGAGCATAGACGCGTCCCTGCGCGACCATGGCATCCAGCTGAGCCAGGGCATCGCCTTGGGGGTCGAGGCCGAAGCTTTCATATACTTCTGCCAGGTCCATCTCCGCCAGTTCCACCTGGAGTTCCTGCATGCGGATTTCATAGGAGGAACGGCCTTCCGAGCGGTATTTGTCCAGCAGAAGGCGGGCGATCTCGAGTTGGATTTCGGCGCGCCGAATGGCCCGCCGTGCCTGATCGGCTTTCTTCTGCAAATCAGCAGTTTCGGTCAGTTCGGCCAGCAACTGTCCTTGCTTGACCGTGTCGTTCACAGTGGCATAGACTTCGCCTACATGACCGCTAATGGGGAAATAAACGGTTTGTTGTGCCAGAGGCAGGACGCGTCCGACCAGGGTAGCCTCGATGCGGAGAGGGCCGCGCTGTACCGTATAGGTGGTTCGGGCCGGCGTTGGGTAAGGGGTAGGTGTGGCGGAGCGCTGGCCAACGCCGCCGGCGCATCCGACCAGAATCGCCGCGCCGAGCAACAGGCAGGCGCGGCAAATCCACCAGCAGATTTTTTTATCCATAAATCTTTACCTCGATGATCCCGTCGGGTCAACTACCGCCCGCGCGGGGTAAGTTGGCTTCTGGCGGCAGAAGTCAAGCGTCTTACTGCAGCGTGACTTCCACGCGGACGGGTTTGTCCGTTGCCGAGAAGGGGACGACCGTGCCTTTGATAGGCTGGCCGTCTACTCTCAAAGCGACCTGGTTGCCCGGCCCGAGGCGCTTGACCGTGATCTCGTAGCGGACGCCGCGATAGAGACGGGTGGCCGTGAAGCCCTCCCAGTTGGTAGGAATGACAGGCCGGATTTCCAGGCCTTCGTAGGTGGGACGGATTCCCAGGATGTACTGGGTGATGGCTACGTAGTTCCAGGCCGCGGTGCCGGTCAGCCAGGAGTTCTTGGCTTCCCCGTGGGTGGGGGCATCGCGACCGGCGATCATTTGGGCATACACATAGGGTTCGCACTTGTGGAGGTCGCTGATCTCCTCGCGTGCCGAGGGGTTGATGCGCAGGTAGTAATCATGGGCTCGATCGCCGTGCCCGACCAGAGTCTCCGCGATCATAATCCAGGGGTTCGTGTGGCAGAAGATACCGGCATTTTCCTTATAGCCGGGCGGGTAGGAGGAGATTTCGCCCAGGTGCAGGTAGTAACGGCTGTAGGCCGGTTGTTGCAGGATGATGCCGTGCGGTGTGGCCAGGTATTTGGCTACGGAATCCAGGGCCTGAAGGGCGCGGCCATTGTCGAGGCCCAGGCCGGCCATGATACACATGCCCTGGGGTTCGATGAAAATCTTGCCCTCCTCATTCTGGCTAGACCCGATCGGGCGGCCAAGGTCGTCGTAGGCGCGGCGGAACCATTCGCCGTCCCAGCCGGCCTCCCAAACGGCTTTCTCCATGCGTTCGATCGCCTGGCGGTAGAAATCGGGGGAGCGCACTTCGAAGTCAACGCCTGGGCGTTGAGGCGAGTGCCGTTCGGCAATGGCGATCATTTCCCTGGCGGCCAGGATGAACAGGCCGGCAATGAAAACGCTCTCGGCTACCTTGCCGTCTTTGTTGGTGGTCGTCTGAAAGGATTCGCCGGGGGTGTCGGAGAAGCAGTTCAGGTTCAGGCAGTCGTTCCAGTCGGCGCGACCGATGAGCGGCAGGCCGTGCGGGCCCAGGCGGTCAAGGGTGTATTGCAAGGCACGTTGCAGGTGCTCGTAGAGCGGCGTTTCGCTGCCGGATTCGTTCTCGTAGGGCACGGCCTCGTCCAGGATGGACCAGTCGCCCGTCTCTTTCACATACGCGGCGACGGCCAGTACCAGCCAGAGCGGGTCATCGTTGAAGCCGGAGCCGATGTCGTTGTTGCCGCGCTTGGTCAGGGGCTGGTATTGGTGGAACGCTCCGCCGTTCTTGAGTTGCGTGGCGGCCAGGTCGAGGATGCGCTCGCGCGCTCGCTCGGGAACCATGTGTACAAAGCCCAGGAGGTCTTGATTCGAATCGCGAAAGCCCATGCCGCGCCCGATTCCGCTCTCGAAATAGGAGGCCGAACGGCTCATGTTGAAGGTAATCATGCATTGATAAGCGTTCCAGATATTCACCATGCGATTGGTATGGATATCCGGCGTATCCACCTGGAACTTACCGAGCAACTCTTCCCAGTACTGGTTGAGGGCACGGAAGGCTTTCTCGACGTTCGTGGGTTGCAGGTATTGGGCGATGATCGGCCGGACGGTCTGCTTGTTGATGGTCTGCGAATCGGGCGGATCGAATTTGGCGTCCTTGGGATTCTCGTGATAGCCGAGCAGGAAGACGACCCGGTGGCGTTCGTAGGGGCGCAGGCCAAGCCGCACGTGGTGCGAACCAATCGGCTGCCAGCCATGGGCAATGGAGTTGCTGGCCTGCCCCTGCTCCACGGCAAGCGGTGCTTCCCAGCCGCGATAGGGCCCCAGGAAGGCCTCGCGCTGGGTGTCGAAACCGGTTAGTTTTTCGGAGCAGGCGAAGTAGGCAAAGTGATCGCGGCGCTCGCGATACTCGGTCTTGTGGTAGATGACGCTATCCTCCACTTCCACCTGGCCGGTCGAGAAGTTGCGCTGGAAGTTCGTGGCATCATCCCAGGCGTCCCACAGACAGAATTCCACCGCGGAGAAAATCGAGAGATCGAACATCTCATAGCGAGTGTTGGCTAGCGTCACTTCCCAGATTTCCAGGTTTTCCCCCAAGGGGACGAAATAGCGGATCGTGGCTTCCAGGCCCGCGTAGCGCGACCGAATGATCGTGTACCCCTGTCCATGCCGACATTCATACTCATCCAGAGTCTTGCGCACGGGCATCCAGGTGGGCGACCAGTAGTCGCCAGTGGCGTTATCGCGGAAATAGAGATAACGTCCGCCCATGTCAAGCGGGACGTTGTTGTAGCGGTAGCGCGTTAGACGGCGCAGGCGCGCATCCCGATAGAAGGAGTAGCCACCAGCAGTGTTCGAGATTAAGGCGAAGTACGCCTCACAACCCAAGTAGTTGATCCAGGGAAGGGGGGTATCCGGGCGTGTGATGACATACTCCCGGCGCGGATCGTTGAAGTAACCGTATCGCATGACATTCTCTCCGTGGCTGAGTATGGTTGAGCGTAATTATAAGCGAAAAGCCGCGAATGATTGGAAACTCCTCGGCAAAGGGTGGGGAAAAGAGGCTATAATGTTGATAGACCGTAGACGATGGACGGTGGACGGTGGACGGTGGACGATGGACGGTGGACGCTGGACGATGGACGCTGGACGATGGACGCTGGACGATGGACGGTGGGCATAGAGGAGGTCTACGCGGCGATAGCAAGAATCGGTCTCCCTGAGATGTGGTGACATTCGGATATGTCCAAACGTCGCTCTCTTACTCCTAAAAACCTGCGCGTCTTGCTGGCAGTAGGCGAGGCAGAATTGGCCGCGCGCCTGCGCACCATGCTGGAACGCCAGGGGTATGATGTGCTTGGCCCGGCGACGGATAGCGAGCAGGCTGTCCGCCTGGCGCGAGAAGGACGGCCGGATGTCATCCTGCTTTCTGTGGACCTGCCAGGCAAGGAAAACGGCCTGGAGATCGCGATCCAGATTCGCCAGCAACAGGATACACCTGTCCTTTTCCTGACCTCGGAGGGGAAAGAGGCGCTCATCCAACAGGCCGCGCCGGCGGAACCTTATGGCTGGCTGACTTTGCCACCGCGCCCGTCGGAACTGTACACGGCTATCGAGGTAGTGCTCTACAAGCAACGCGCAGAGCGCCGTTTGGGTCACCTCAATCAGATTCTGCGAGCCATACGGGATATTAATCAGGCCATCACGCGGGAGAAGGATGCGCAATCGTTACTGGAGCACGCCTGCCGGATTCTGATTCAGACGCGTGGTTATGTCCTGGTCTGGATAGGAAGGAAAGACGAGGCAACGAAGGTTATCCGGGTGGTGGCTCAGGCTGGTCGGGAAACCACCTATCTCAAGAATCTAACCATCACCTGGGATGATACGCCGATCGGCAAAGGGTCAACTGGCTCCGCCATACGTTCCTTGCAGCCAGTTGTCTGTCGTGACATTGCCACCGACCCACACTTTACCCCCTGGCGCAAGCGAGCTTTGGAGCACGGCCTCGCCTGCTCCGCGGCGATTCCGATGCTCTATGGGGGAGAAATTTGGGGAGCGCTAAACGTCTATGGCGATCGGCCGGGTTTGTTCGACGAAGAGGAAGTGACCCTGCTTCAGGAAATCGCCAATGATCTGGCCTTTGCTCTCACCAACCTGCAGCGTGAGGCTGAGCGTCAGCAATTACAAGAGGCCCTGCGCCTGAGCGAGGAACGCTACCGGGCTTTCTTTGATGCCGCCGCCGAGATGGCCTTTCTGAAGGATGATCAACTTCGTTATCTGTTTGTCAACCAGGCCTATTGCCGTTTTCTTGGCAAGCCGCCGGAGGAAGTGATTGGCAAGGATGACTTTGCTCTACTGGAGCCGCGCGTGGCGCAGATGTGTCAACGGAGCGACCGCCAGGCGTTAGCCCAGAATGGCCTGGTGATCAACATTGAGCCAATCGGCAATGCTCTTTATGAGACGCGCAAGTTCCCGGTGACGCTTCCAGATGGCCGGCGCGGCGTGGGGGCCTATATCCGTGAGGTGACCGAGCAGAAGCGCGCCGAGGAGGCGCGCGTGGCCAGCGAACGACGCTTCCGAATCCTGGCCGAGAGCAGCAGCGCGGCCGTCTTCGTCTACCAGGGACGAAAGTTTCGTTACGTCAATCCCGTCTGTGAGACCCTGACCGGCTACACCGCCGAAGAACTGCTGCAGATGGACTTCTGGGAACTGGTACACCCGGAGTTTCGCGATCTGGTCCGTGAACGTGGCCTGGCGCGTCAGCGTGGTGAGCCGGTTCCGGATCGTTACCAGTTCAAAATTGTCACCAAGAACGGCGAAGAGCGCTGGGTAGATTTCACTGCGGCAGTGATCGAATATGAGGGCCAGCCGGCTGGGATCGGTACAGCCTTCGACATTACCGCTCTCAAGAAGGCGGAGGAGGCGCTGGCGGCCTCTGCCCAACGCTTCCAGTGGTTGTATGAGTATGCTCCCATTCCTTATTATATCCTGGATGCGGAAGGCCGGATTCAGGATGTCAACCGGCGCTGGTGTGAGGTGCTGGGGTATCCGAAGGAGGAAGTGCTGGGCCGGCCGATCTTCGATTTCATCGCGGTGGAGGAGCAGGAGGCGGCGCGTACCTCGTTCGAGCATAAGAAACAAAGCAAGCAACCTTTCATCGAGGGCCATGAGCGCACATTTTGTACCCGTGCTGGGGAACGACGCATCTTCAAGACTTACGATTTCTTCGTATTCGATGCGGCGCGCTGCGTGGTGGCGGTCCAGACTACCATTGAGGATATCACAGAGCGCAAGCGAGCCGAAGAGGCTCTCCACCGTCACCTGAGCGAACTGGAAGTGCTCTACGAGACTGGCCTGGCCATCACTCGCTTGCTAGAGCCAAAACAAATTGCCCAGCGCTTGCTGGATGTGCTCTCCCAGAAACTCGACTGGCATCATGCGGCGATTCGCGTCTACAATTCTCAACGCGAGCGGCTGGAAGTATTGGCCTTGAGCCAGCCTGGCCTGGAGGGGCAGGCTCTGGAGCGGGAAATCAGGCGCTTGAATCGGCTGGTTACCTCCCCTGGCCAGGGGTTGAGCGGCTGGGCTTTTCAGCATGGTCAGACGTTGCGGATGGAAAATGTCAAGGCCGACCCGCGTTACGTGGAGGCCTTCCCTGGCATGCGTTCTGGCCTGTATGTGCCCATACGCCTGGGGGAGCGCACGCTGGGTGTGATCGCGATCGAGAGCGAGAAAGCGAAAGTCTTCGATGAGGCCGATGAGCGTCTGTTGATGACCCTGGCGGCGCAGGCCGCGGTGGCCCTGGAGAATGCGCGCTTGTATCAGGAGGCCGTCCGCGCGGCCGAGCGACGCGCCGTGTTACATCGCGCTGGGCAGGAAATCGGCGCGGCTGGTCTGGATCGCGAGGTCATCTATGCGGCCACTCATCGCGCCATAATTCAACTTGTTCCTGCCAAGATCGTCACGATTGTCGAGTACGATCCTCTCCGCCAGGAGATCGAAGCAATGTACTTGTGGGAAGAGGGCCGGCGCTATCCGTCCATGCGCATTCCCCTGGGACAGGGCATTTCCAGCCTGGTGATCCAACAACGTCGTTCCATTCGCTTACAAGATTATCGCCAGGAACGCCCGGTGGAGTTGGTGCACTTTGGCAGCGGACGAGAACCGCGTTCGGTGCTGGTCGTGCCCATGCTGGTCGGCGAACGAGTCTTGGGCGCCATTTCGGCCCAGTCCTATACTCCGAATCTCTACAGCGAAGAGGACGAGCGGCTACTCGAAATGCTAGCGGCCTACGCCGGCGCGGCGCTCGAGAACGCCCGACTGTACGAGGCGGAGCGCCATCAACGTGAACTGGCGGAAACCCTGCGCGACGCGCTGGGGGCCGGAGCGACCTTGAGCCGCGCCCTGGATGTCGAGGCCGTCCTGGATCAATTGCTGGAAACGCTTCTCCAGGTCATTCCGTACAACACGGCCTGTGTTATGCAGGTGGATGAGGCCCAGCGCCAAGCAGCCATAGTCCGTGCGCGCGGATACGAAAAGTACGGCGCGGCCGATCACATTACCCAATTGGTCTTCGAGATTCGCGCTACGCCGAACCTGGCCTGGATGCTGGAACACCGTGCGCCGCACATCATCGAGGATGTACGCCTGTCGCCTGCTTGGATTGATCTGGATGTCAGCCGCCATATTCGTTCCTGGGCAGGCGCGCCAATTATTGTGGACGGGAAGGTAGTCGCCTTTTTCTCGGTGGACAGCGAAACACCGGGCGCCTATACGGCGGAACACGTCGAACTGTTGAAGGCCTTTGCCGGCCAGGCCTCGCTGGCACTCCAGAATGCCCGCCGCGTTGGGGAGATCCGTCAGCGTGTCGAACAACTGGAGATTCTCTATCAGGTTGGTTTGAGCCTTGGCCAGGCGAATCAACTGGAAGAGGTAGGACAGCAGACGATACGTGCGTTGCAGCACCTGCTACGGTGGCAAAACGCCGCGATCTTCCTGCTGGACGAGAGTGGAGAGCGGCTCACCTTATTTGCTCACAGCACTGTGGGTCTGGAGGGCGAGGCCCTGCAAGCCGAACTGGCGCGCCTGCGTGCACTTGCACCGGCGTTAGGAGAAGGCATTGTCGGTTGGGTGGCCCAGTACGGACAAACCGTATGTAGCGGCGATGTGCGCACGGACGCGCGATATCGTCAGGTCTTCCCAGAGACGCGCTCGGAACTCTGCGTCCCGCTCCAGGTTGGCGGCCGGACTCTCGGCGTCATCAACGTCGAAAGCCCGGAACCGGATGCCTTCGATAGTGAAGACGAGCGTTTGTTGACATCGCTCGCCAATCTGGTGGCTGCGGTGATCGAGCGCATTCGTCTGCTGGAGGAGACCCAACGTCGCGCCGATGAACTGGCGGCCCTGATGCGTCTCTCCCAGGCTCTGCGAGCGGCGCGCAACCGCTCCGAAATGTTCCCGATTATCCTGGATAACGTGGTCGAGGCCCTGGCGGCCAGTGGCGCGCTGCTTGCCCTGACCGATTTCGAGAATCAGGAACTGGTCGTAGAAGGCGTCAGGGGGGTGGCAACTTCTCTGAGCGGTCTGCGCCTGGCGCTTGATATACCAGCCTTGCAATCTATTCTTAAGAATGGACAATCGTATCAGAGCAATCAAGCCCCTCATGAAGGTTTATCCTTCCTGGCGGCTTTTCGCGATGCGCCGGCGGTCGCGGCTGTGCCCTTGGTGGTCCAGGGTTTCACCGTCGGTCTGCTGGCTTTGAGTTTGCCTCGGGCAATCACCTCGCGCGAGATGCGCCTGTTGAACTCCCTGGCGGATATTGCGGCCAGTGCGGTGCAACGCGCGACATTGAACGAGCAGACCGAGCGTCACGTCCAACGCCTGACAGCTTTGCGGGCCATTGACCTGGCCATCAGCACTGTGACAGACCGCAACGTCTTGCTGGATATTCTCATCAGCCACATTCAATCCCAGTTAGGCATGGATGCGGTAGCCATCCTGACGCTGGACGAGACGGATCAGACGCTGGTCTATGCGGCTCTGCTGGGGTTTTCGCGTCCGCCTACCCAAAAGCGGTTGCGTCCCGGCGAGGGCCTGGGAGGGCAGGTTTTGCGGGAACGGCAAACGCTCTCGAGCCTGACTCACCCGGCTATTACCCTGCCTCACCTGGCGTATGAAACGTTTCGGTTCTATCAGGGTGTGCCGCTGGTCAGCAAGGGGCGGATTCGCGGCGTGCTGGAACTTTACCACCGCTCTCCCTTTTCGCCGCGACAGGAGTGGAGCGATTTTGCCGAGACTCTGGCCAGTCAGGCGGCGATCGCCCTGGACAACGTGGAAATGTATGCTGGCCTGCAACGTGCGGCCCTGGAACTGGAGGCCGCCTACGATGCCACCATCGAAGGCTGGTCCAAAGCCCTCGACCTGCGCGAACACGAAACTGAGCAACATTCCCGCCGCGTGAGCGAAATGACCCTCGAACTGGCCCGCCGTTTGGGAATTGGGGAGGCCGACCTGGCAAACATCCGGCGTGGTGCCCTGCTTCACGATATGGGCAAGTTGACAGTGCGGGATTCCATCCTGCTCAAACCCGGCCCGCTGACTGACGAGGAGTGGAAGATCATGCGCACCCACCCTCAGTTGGTCTATGACATGCTGGCACCGGTACAGTACCTGCGTCCCGCTCTCGATATTCCTCTCTTCCACCATGAACGCTGGGACGGCAGTGGCTATCCGTATGGTTTGAAAGGCGAACAGATTCCTCTGGCAGCGCGCATCTTTGCTGTAGTGGATGTGTTCGATGCCCTGACCAACGACCGTCCTTACCGCAAGGCCTGGCCCCGCCGGAAGGCTCTTGCTTACCTGCGCGAACAGAGCGGCAAGCAGTTCGATCCGCGCGTGGTCGAGGCTTTCTTGCAGATGCTGGGAGCGGACAATCCAGGCCAAGAGGAATAGTTTGGACGAATGCCGTTGGAAGGGGAAGATTGCATCTCCCTGGATGGCACGGTTCGCAGGGGGCGATTTTGTGGAGACTGGACACGGCCAGGGTATAATCGGGGGTGGATGATAGACAATGGACGATGGACGATGGACAGTGGACGATGGACAGTGGACGATGGACAGTGGACGATGGACAGTGGATGGTGGGTGGCGGAGAGGCAAGCGGATTCTTCCTGTAGGAGAGTGGTATGCCCTCGTTGTATGATGTTCTCGTGATTGGCGCCGGGCCGGCCGGCTATGTGGCGGCAATTCGCGCGGCGCAGTTGGGTCTCAAAACTGCTATAGTGGAGCGTCGCTGGTTGGGAGGAGTGTGTCTGAACGTGGGCTGTATTCCTTCGAAGGCGCTGCTGCGAAACGCCGAAATGGTGGCTCTCCTGCGTCAGCGCGCGCCGGAGTTCGGCCTGGCGGTGGAGGGCTGGCAGGCGGATTACACCGCGGCGGTGCGGCGTTCCCGGCAGGTTGCCGAGCGACTGGTCAAGGGGGTGAGTTTCCTGCTGCGGAAGAATACTGTTACCATCTACGAAGGGGAAGCGACGATTATCGCTCCGCAGACGGTGCGTGTCAGGACTACCCAGGGAGAAGCGCTGGAGTTACGCGCCCATCATCTCGTCATCGCCACGGGGGCACGGGCGGCTGTTCCGGCCAGTTGGCCAGCCGATGGTCGCCGCGTGCTTACCTATCTAGAAGCCATTGTGCAGGAACGCCTGCCGCGCTCGGTGGTGATCGTGGGCGGCGGGGCGATCGGCGTCGAGTTCGCTACGCTCTGGAATGCCTATGGGAGCGAAGTTACCCTGGTCGAGATGTTGCCGCACCTGCTTCCGTTAGAGGATGAGGAGGCGGCTGTTGAACTGGAGCGCTCCTTTCGCAAGCGCGGTATCCGCGTCCTGACCGGTCACCGCGTCACCGCCCTCGAGACGCAAGCGGACGGTGTACAGTTGACCCTCTCGTCGAACGACGCGATCCTGACGGTGGAGGCGGAACAGGTACTCCTGGCGATGGGTTTCCAACCAAATTCGCGCAATCTAGGGCTGGAAGAGATCGGCGTGCAGCTGGACGAACGCGGTTTTGTCGTGGTGGATGAGCATATGGCGACCAACGTGCCAGGCGTCTGGGCGATTGGCGATGTGACGGGCAAGTTGATGCTGGCGCATGTTGGTTCTGCGCAGGGGCTTTTCTGTGCTGAGAGGATTGCCGGCTTGAATCCGCCGCCTCTACAGTATGCGTACATGCCGCGCGCCGTGTATAGCCAGCCTCAGGTCGCGGCTTTTGGCTTGACAGAGGCCCAGGCGCGCGAGCATGGCCTGGCTGTTCGGGTGGCTCGTTTCCCCTTTCAGGCCAATGGCAAGGCTCTGGCACTGGGTGAATATGGTGGCTGGGTCAAGTTGATCGTCGAGGAGGGCACGCAACGTCTCTTGGGCGCTCATCTTGTTGGACCGGAAGTCACCGAACTCCTGCCCGAACTCACGCTGACGGCGCGTGCTGATCTGACCGTGGAGCAAATTGCCCGCAATGTCCATGCTCATCCTACGCTGAGCGAAGCCTTGATGGAAGCCGCCCATGTCGCTTTAGGTGAAGCGATTCATCTCTGAGGGGTCTTGCGTTCGGTATGATTCCTGTAAACAAGGCGGAACAAATTGCTAACCCTGGGATAACTTCCTCGTTGCGGGCAATGCTGGCCGCTTTGCCGATGGAATTTTCTCCAGCCGATCCACCCGATGTGCCCTTGCGAGGCATTGCGATTGATAGTCGCAAGGTGGCAGCAGGCGATCTCTTCGTAGCCATGCGCGGCGGCATGGCGGATGGGCATGATTTCATTCCACAGGCTGTGCAACGCGGCGCGGCCGCTGTGATCGGTGAGAGAGACATGGGCGACCTGCCGGTGCCATATGTGCGTCTCGAAAACGCTCGCCGGGCGTTGAGTTATCTGGCTGCGGCGTTCTATGGCTTCCCGGCTCATCACCTGACCGTCATTGGGGTGACCGGCACGGACGGTAAGACAACGACTTGCAATCTCCTCTACCATATCCTGCGCGCTGCTGGCTTGCGCGTTGGCTTGATTTCGACCGTAAACGCGGTGATCGGGGACGTCACGCTGGATACCGGCTTCCATGTGACCACACCAGACGCTCACGATGTCCAACGTTACCTTGCCATGATGACCGCTGCTGGACTGACCCACGTGATCCTGGAGACTACCTCGCATGGCTGGTCGCAACATCGGGTAGATGCCTGTGAGTTTGACATCGGCGTGATCACCAACATTACGCATGAACATCTGGATGAGCACGGTTCCTACGAAAATTACCGCGCGGCGAAGGCGCGTCTATTCCAATCTCTGGCTGCAACACCCGCAAAATCCCAGGGCAATCCACGCCTGGCTGTCTTGAACAGCGATGATCGCTCCTACGAGTATCTGTATGCTCTTGTCCGTAACCTGCCCGCTGTACGCAGCGTTGGATATGGATGGAATGCTTCTGCGACGGTGCGCGCCGTGAATGTGACTTATCAACCGCAGGGTATGCATTTCGAGGTCGTGGGGCCGGAGTTTCGCCAGGTGGTTTTCACGCGGCTGGTCGGTGAGTTTAATGTGGCAAACAGCCTGGCGGCCCTGACAGCGGCCGTCTGTGGGCTGGGCGTTGACCCTTCGGTGGCGGCGCGCGGGATCGCCGCGATGGATGGCGTGCCCGGACGGATGGAGCGGATTGATCTCGGCCAGCCGTTTACGGCCATTGTAGATTTTGCCCATACTCCAAATGCCTTGCGCGTGGCTCTTGAGACAGTGCGCCGCATGACAGACCGACGCGTGATTGTCATCTTTGGCTCGGCTGGCTTGCGAGATAAGGAAAAGCGTCGTATGATGGCCGAGGTCGCGGCAGATCTGGCCGATCTCACGATCCTGACCGCCGAAGACCCACGTACCGAATCGCTGACTGACATCCTGGCTGAAATGGCAGAGGGCGCCCGTCGGCGGGGTGGCGGGGAGGGGAAGACCTTTTTTCGCGTCCCCGATCGCCGCCAGGCGATTCGCCTGGGAGTGCGCCTGGCTCAACCCGGCGACGTGGTGATGGCGTGTGGTAAAGGCCATGAGCAGTCTATGTGCTTTGGTACAACGGAATACCCCTGGGATGATCGGGTGGCCATGCGCGCTGCTCTCGCCGAACTCCTCGGCGTCGCAGGGCCGGAAATGCCCTACCTGCCTACCGGAACGGTCGCTGATGGCCAGACGAATCTTCGGTGACGAAAGGAGATAACCACTGTTAGCAAAGTTCGGAACATGCCTGAACAGGAGTAAACTGTATCCATGGTTGAATGCTATGATCTACCATAGGGATGGAAGGCTGCGAGATTGGACCGGGCTAGTCGTTCTGTTGATTGTCACGTTCCTGTGCTATGGGCTTTATGCTAAGCATATGACATTTTACTGGGATGACTGGTCATTTGCATGGCCGCGTCAGTTCCTGGGCGGACAGGAGTTCACAGCCTGGCCGACCCGACCGCTTCGAGTATATGTGGAGCGGTTCCTTACTCCTTTGCTGGGTGTGGATCCGTTGATCTGGCAAATTGCTGCAATCTTTGCGCGTTACATGGCAGCAGTGTCACTCTGGTGGGCTCTGGGAAGGGTTTGGCCCCGACGCTCACCTCAGACGTTTATGGTGGCGCTCCTTTACGTGGTATACCCGGGTTTCAGCCAGCAGCCACTGGCAATGACTTATCTTTATTTCTGGTTGGTGCAGATTGTGTTCTTTGCATCGCTGGGGGTAATGGTTTGGGCCATTCGCCATCCGCGTTTTCGCTGGCTGGCTTTGTCTGGCGCGTTGGTTGGGGCGGTATTGCAAATGTTTGCATGTGAGTACTTTGTGGGTCTGGAATTGCTACGTCCCTTCCTGCTCTGGATCGTTTTAGGGGATTCGTTTCCTCGCTGGAAAGAGCGTTTTAGCCGTCTTCTACTTTGCTATGCTCCTTTTGCCGTGGTGTTGGGCATTTACCTGTACTGGCGGCTCGAGGTTGTCTCAAGTCCCTTCCATCAACCGGTCTTGCTGAACCAACTACGCTCCGATCCCGGCTCGCGAACGCTGGAGCTGTTGAAGACTATCTGGCATGCCATTGGTGTTGTCACGGTTGGCGCCTGGGAGAATGCTTTACAGGTAGACCTGGGACAATGTATCTATCGCGTCAAGACGATTTTCCCTGCACTAATCGTTGTCAGCACGATTGGTTTGATCCTGTACTTGCATCGCATGGTGCCAAGCAAAGCGTCTGCGGAATCCACAGGATGCAGGTGGCGCCAGGCATGGCAATTCGTGGGTGTTGGCCTGGTCGGCTTGCTGGTAGCCGGCATCCCGTGTTACGTGGGGGATTTCATCGTAAGCTCTTCGTTCGAGGCAGATCGTTTCTCCTGAGCCTATATTCCTGCCGTAGGGCTGTTGCTGATCGGTTTACTGGAATTCCTGCCGGGTCGTGGGCAGGCTCTTGCTCTGGTTGCTCTTCTTGTGGGTCTGGCAGGGGGGTACCAGTACTACAATTCTGCCCTGTTCCGCAAGGAGGCGGAACTACAGAGACGATTCATATGGCAGTTGGTCTGGCGAATACCGGCCCTGAAGCCAGGCACGGCATTGCTTTCCGATAATCTTCCTTTCCCCTATACGGATGATGAGGGGATAACCTTCCTAGTTAACTGGACGTATGCCCCGGCGGATTATAACGTCGAGCATCTTGCCTACGACTTTGAGGCGCTATCAACGCGCCTGGGGCGAGTCTGCCCGCGCTGGAGCCGAATCAGGTGATCTATAGCGATATTTACGATGTAGCCGATTTCCATGGAACCACCAATGATGTGGTGGTCCTCTATTTTCGGCCACCTTCCTGCTTGCGGGTTCTGCATCCAGTGTATGATGAGAATCTCATTCTGACGCAGATATATAAGATGCAGGATGGTTATCCTGTGATTCTGCATACGTATGCCTTGCCGCCACTGGTGGCCATGGCGTTACCGCTTTCGAACATGGAGCGGATGGTTGACACGAAGCAGTCTGTCACACCTCCGGAATTTCTTTACGGTTCAGAACCCTGGCATGATTGGTGCTACTACTTCGAAAAGGCGGATTTGGCGCGCCAGGCAGGCCGTTGGCAGGAAGTTGTTGCTTTTGGCGAGGAAGCCTTCCAACGTCACCTGTTTCCCTTCGATTTGTCGGAATATCTGATTTTTATCGAGGCTTATGCCCGCCTAGAACGTTGGGAGGATGCTTATCGCTTGTTCCAGCGGGTTTCTGGCCCTGCGCCGTTCCTGAACCCAGCTTTGTGCGCGATCTTCGGCCGGGTAGAAAAAAAGTGATTCTGTCTCTAGTGTTGGTCGAGCGATGCTGGAACAGTGGCAACAAGAAAGTGGATGTAGCAGCCTCCCCTAAAGGAAAGTCCAGGTTTACGTATCGATTCCGCGCAGAAGTTTTGCCTCCATGCGAACTACTAGCCACTAAATCTACCTTCCGCTTGTCCACATACTGGCTTTCCCTGTTATGTTGTTGGATTTGCAAAGTCCTGCAGGTAGCATGTGCACGCAAAAGTTGTACATAGAAACAGCCTTTTCCGTCCATCTTTCCTTGAAAGCAAGTCTCTGGGAATGACTGGGAGGTCTAGTTCGAGCGGTAGTACCGCTGCCGCCCCAGCAGTAGAACTGCTGGAGGAACAAGTACATGGAGTTGTAACTGACAACCTTTGCATGCACACATGAGCAGGCCTATTGACAACTCCAGGTAATCACATATAATAACGTCAGACGCGATGACCGGGACGAGTAGGTGAGCGGCTTGTCCCCAGGGAGAGCAGGCCAAGACTGAGAGCCGGCTTGGATCACCCTCACCGAAAACCCCCCGCGAGCGTGAACCCGAACCGCCCTGAGGCGCAGTAGGGGGAACGGTTGGCCCCGTTATCGGCCCAACGAGATGTCTTGCCATGCCTGGTGGGCAGGGCAAGATAAAGCGGGTGGAACCGCGTGAGCATTGAGCTCTCGCCCCGGGTTTGGGCGAGAGTTTCTTCATTGAAACCGCCTCATCCATCGTCTATCGTCCATCGTCCATTATCCACTGTGAAAGGAAGCGCTTATGGTCAAGCAAACCAAAGAACGCTACGAAGACTCGCTACTTTACCGTATTCGCCACTCGGCGGCGCATATCATGGCGCAGGCTGTGCTGGAATTCTTTCCGGAGGCGAAATATACCATCGGCCCGCCGATCGAGAATGGCTTTTACTATGACTTCGACCTCCCGAAGCCGCTCACGGAAGCCGATTTGGAGAAGATCGAGAAGCGCATGCGCGAGATTATCGCCGGCGCTCATCCGTTCGTTAGAAAAGTGGTCTCGGCGGACGAGGCCCGTCAGATTTTCAAGGACCAGCCCTACAAACTGGAATTGATTGATGGGCTGGAACAAGGCACCTTTGACGAGGACGGTAATCCGCTGGAGGAAAAGCCGGAGATTTCTATTTACCAGCATGATACGTTCGTGGATCTCTGCCGTGGCCCGCATGTGGAGAATACGAGTCAAATCAACCCGGCGGCTGTCAAATTGATGTCTATTGCTGGGGCTTACTGGCGTGGTGATGAAAAGAACAAGATGCTGACTCGTATCTATGGCACAGCCTGGCACACGCCGGAGGAACTTCAGCAATACCTTCAGATGCTGGAAGAGGCCAAGGCTCGCGATCACCGCAAACTGGGCAAGGAGTTGGAAATCTTCATTTTCGAAGACGAAGTGGGGCCTGGTCTGCCGCTTTGGTTGCCGCGCGGCGGCGTAATCATCGAGGAGTTAGAGAAACTGGCGAAAGAAATGGAGGAGCAGGCCGGCTATTTGCGTGTTCGCACTCCGCACCTGACCAAAGAGGACCTGTTCCTTCGCTCCGGCCATCTGCCTTACTATGCCGAATCGATGTATCCACCGATGGAGCTGGAGGGCGTGCGCTATTACGTCAAGCCGATGAATTGCCCAATGCACCACAAAATCTATGCTTCCAAACCTCGTTCCTATCGCGATTTGCCCATCCGACTGGCCGAGTACGGTACCTGCTACCGCTATGAGAAGTCCGGCGAACTCTTCGGGCTGATGCGCGTCCGCTCGATGCAGATGAACGATGCTCACATCTACTGTACGGAAGAGCAGTTCGAACAGGAATTCATGGGCGTTATGGACTTGTATAAAAAATATTTCGACCTGTTCGGCATACAGAAATATGTCATGCGTCTTAGCCTGCACAGCAAGGCTGGCTTGGGGAAGAAATACGTAGACAACGAACGTCTGTGGCTCAAGACGGAGGACATGGTGCGCCGTGCTCTCGATAACGGTGGCATCCCCTATGTCGAAGCCGAGGACGAGGCCGCCTTCTATGGGCCGAAAATTGACGTACAAATCTGGTCGGCGATTGGCCGCGAATTCACTTTGGCTACCAATCAGGTGGATTTCGCCGTCCCGGCCCGCTTCGATTTGAAGTACATGAGCAAAGATGGCGTGGAGGAAACGCCGCTTTGCATTCACCGTGCTCCGCTCTCTACCCATGAGCGTTTCATTGGTTTCTTGCTCGAACATTACGCTGGCAACTTCCCTGTCTGGCTCAGTCCGGAACACGCGCGCGTTATTCCCATCACTGATAATCAGAATGCCTACGCGGAGAACATCGTGGCGCAACTACGCGCCCAGGGTCTGCGCGTCAGTGCCGACCTTAGCGCTCAGCGGATGAATGCCAAGGTCCGTGAGGCACAGTTGATGAAAGTCCCTTACATGCTGATTGTGGGCGAGACCGAGGCCAAAAACAACACAGTCTCCGTGCGGTTCCGGAATGGAACACGGCAAGACAACATCCCCCTGGCCGAGTTCCTAGCACGGGTCCAAGAGCGGATTCGGACGCGTGCCGCTGATCTGTGAGACTGGTCTGGAGAGTCAGGAGGGCTCCTGGTTGACGCGGGCATGCAGTTGGCCTTGCAAGTATTCCAGCAGTAAGTTCAAAGCTGCCTCCGCGAAGGCGGCTTTGTTTTCCAGACGTTCGCCGGAGAAGTGAAAGGGAAAAGCCCATTCGCCTTGGGGTGCTGCCAGTCCGATCCAGACCGTTCCCACAGGCTTATCGGCTGATCCGCCACCTGGCCCGGCTACTCCGCTCACGCTGATGGCTGTGTCGGCGCCAAAGGCCAGGCGGGTCCCGCGCGCCATCTCCAGAACTGTCTGGCGGCTGACGGCCCCATGTTCCTCGAGAGTTTGCGGGGAGACATCCAGGAGTTTAACCTTGATCGAGTTGGCATAGGCCACGATGCCACCCAGGAAGTAGTCAGAAGAGCCAGGAACATTTGTGAGACGATGGGCAATCAAACCACCTGTGCAGGATTCGGCCACAGCGAGAGTCAACTTTTGATCTCGCAAGAGGGAACCGATTTGCTGTTCGGGCAGAGAAACACCTGTGTGTGCGTCGGACATGCTTTTTTTTTTCCTTGTAGGTTCAATAGCCGTGACAGACCCTGGTTTAAAGCCGGGCAGGGAATTGTAGCGGTCCTCACGTCTGCCGCAAGATCAAGGGGCTCTGATTGGTAAGACGGTGCGCTTAAACTATACCACGAGTTACTCTACTGCCCCAAAGGTTGTTGTGCTGCTGCGTTCGCAGAGTACACAGAGACTTAACTCTGGTGAAAAACTCTGCGCACTCGGCGCTCTCTGTGGTTCATTTTTGCAGTGGACTCTGAGAGCAATCAAGCCGCGGCCTCGCTGGCGCGTCGTTTGGTTGGAATAGGGGTTTTGTCAGGTAGAGTCAAATCTTGTGTCGTAAAGGAGGTTTTTCCCTATGGAGGCACTACTTCCTTTTGTAGTTGCTCGGCATTGGCCGGCCGTGGACCGTCGCGTGCGTGAGGCATTGCTGATCATCGGCGGTGCACTGTTTGTAGCGGCGTTGGCCCAGGTACGTATTCCTCTGCCTTTTACTCCTGTTCCAATCACTGGCCAGACCTTCGCTGTCCTGCTGGTCGGGGCGGCTTTGGGGGCAAAGCGGGGTGCGGCGGCATTAGGGGCGTACCTGGGCCTGGGTGCTCTGGGACTGCCGTTCTTCGCGGGTGGGGCTGCCGGCATCGCCCATCTCTATGGGCCAACAGCCGGTTACCTATTCGGCTTCGTGGTGGCGGCCTGGCTGGTGGGTTGGTTGGCCGAGCGTGGTCTGGAACGCCGCTTGCCGCAGGCGTTGCTGGTCTTCCTGGTGGGTGAGGCGGCCATCTATCTTTTTGGCCTGGGCTGGCTGACGTTTGTGGTCGGCAGTTTCCAGAAGGCTCTTCTCCTGGGTTTTTATCCTTTCCTCATTGGAGATGCTGTGAAGCTGGTCGCCGCGGCGTTGGCCTTGCCATCGGCCTGGTATCTGGTCGGGCGAGAGCCTGTCCGCTAGTCGTCAGCGTCTGAGATACCCTATAGAAGGATTGCTCGCCGGGCGCATGAGTGTGCCCGGCGCTTGACGTCGCGGCGAAGGAATAGTACAATATTGCCTGCGACGCGGGGTAGAGCAGCGGTAGCTCGTCAGGCTCATAACCTGGAGGTCGCTGGTTCGAATCCAGCCCCCGCTACTTCGAAGACCAGGGCCTGGTGTCCCTGGTCTTTTTCATTAGAAGAACCCTAGGGGGATCTTGTGCGGGCGTCGGGCACCTTGATTGGTGAAAGACAATATTTTTATCATATAATTATAAAAAATAGTGTATAATTCTCTTGGGCTGATGCGGTCGTAGGCCCTTTGTCCAAGTATGGCTCTGTTCTGCTGTTAGGCAACCAGCCCGATCTTTCTTTTATCCTATCTTTGGAGGTTCCTGATGTTCCCTGCTTTTCTTCTTTCGCTCCGTGAAGGCCTGGAGGCCGCGTTAATTATCGGCATCGTTCTGGGCACGTTACGGAAAATCAACCGCCCTGATCTGAAAGCCGCGGTCTGGCTCGGAACTTTTATCGCTATCCTGGTCAGCCTGTTGGTGGGTGGTGGCTTGACCTTCCTCGGCTTTTCGCTGGAAGGGAGGGCGGAGGAAATCTTTGAGGGTGCCACCATGCTCCTGGCGGCCGGTATCCTGACCTGGATGATTTTCTGGATGAATCGTCAGAGTCAGAGCTTGCGTCTGGGGCTGGAAAAAGAGGTGCGCCAGGCGGCGGCCCGCTCGGGTCGCGTGGCCGTGTTTGGGGTGGCTTTCTTAGCTGTCGTGCGCGAGGGTGTGGAACTGGCACTCTTTTTGACGGCTACTGTCTTTGTCGTGTCGTCCCCTTTGACCTTGCTCGGCGCACTGTTCGGTCTGGGAGCGGCTGTCTTCCTGGGCTGGTTGTTCTTTACGGCTGTCGTGCGCCTGAATCTACGGCTTTTCTTCCGGACGACGGGTCTTCTGCTCTTCCTCTTTGCGGCTGGCCTGGTAGCGCATGGGGTTCACGAATTCAACGAGGTCGGTTGGATTCCACCTGTCATCGCTCCGGTCTGGGACATCAACCCCTGGTTGGATGAAGACTCGTGGGTCGGCCAGATCCTCAAGGTGCTGTTCGGTTATAACGGTAATCCTTCCTTAACCGAGGTCGCGGCATATGGTATTTATCTGGTCATAGTCCTGGTTGGACTACAACAGCAAACCAGGTCATTCCGCCAGAAGGCGCCTGTGCCGTTGTCAAACTGAGCGAAGCCTCAAGCGGTGATCTGGAGGGAATGAGCGGCTTATGACCTGCGCAGCTGGAAGGGGTCTTTTGCTAATCAGCCTACTCATGGGACACGGACGAGCGCGAAGAACAATCTGGATCCATCGGCGCTCTCCGTGTCCTTTTCCTGGGAATACGTGGTGGAAAGCGACTCTCTGTGTAAGAAGTGTATGAATGGAACCGCCGGGAAGTTTTCCAGGCGAAGAGGGGGTACGAAGGCCTGCCGGTGCGAATCCAAGATTTAGGGTAACTGCCTACCCGTGGCGCAAGTCTCCGACCTATTTATTACCCACAAGTAGGGCAAATTTGGAAATTCGCCCAATCCGTTGCCCCATCCCGCGAGGCTCTGACTCGCGCCGCACCACTTCCCATGCAGATGGCTTGGTCAAGTTGAGACAATCTCTGCTTTGCCCGTTAGGACGGCAGTTCAGCTGCCGTCCTAACGCCTGAATCCAAATCCTGAGCCAACCGAACGAGAGGTGTACAATAGATAGGTCTCCGACTTGCGAAAACCGGTAAATCAGAGATTGGCCTACGGTGCGTCGGGCAAGTCTTTGGCCTGTCTTTGGGCAGACCTAAGGAGCAGGCATTGCTAGTAGCAAAAATTATCCAAAGTAGACAATTACGATTTGGGCCACAATTGCTGGCAGGGTAGGCAATCGCGGCAAGGTATTTGGCTTGCCAGCCAGCGTTTAATTCCCCCGTTCCTGGAACAATCTCGCAGTCGAAGGCGTCTTTTCCGTGATTACTGGGTTCTATGAGAATTGTCGAGATGGTTCTGCCCGCAGTGATACGGCATGAGGGTGGCAGTGCAACAGCCTCCAGAAGTGAGGGGATCACGGCGATTTACAGAGAGCCGATTGCCAATCGTCCCTTCTTGATGGGGCCAGGTCTTCTTATGGTAGAATCGGCAAGGAAGCGGCGAAATTATGTGCGAAGGAATGAGAGGGCAAAAAGCTTTTTTTCTCTGGAAACGCAAAACAGGGTCGCTTGCCTATGTGAACTGGTTAACCCGGAGTGCAGCATGACGGATTCCCCTTCTGAAGTACAAAATTCTCGACAAACCTTTCTACCGAGGGATCTTATCCGCTTTCTGCGATCTCCGCGCCTGATCTTCGACCGCCTGGGAAGCGGGGAGGGAAAAGGGAACTGGCGGTGGCCGATGCTGGTTTTGAGCCTGACTCTGCTGGTGCGCGTGATCGTCTCAGGCGTTCTACGCGCTCGTCTGGCGGCTATGGGACAGCCCACGTTACCGCCGGATTGGGAATGGTGGACGCCCGAGATGCAGGCGAATTATCTGCAAGCCTTGCAGGTTACGCAGGGACCGGCGTTCTTGTATGTGATCCCGACGGTTAGCGGCTTAATAGGCCTATGGCTGCGATGGCTAATTGTGGCTAGTTTGCTGCATCTTGTCTCCACTTTGCTGGGCGGACGGGGCAGTATGCGTTTGGCCTCCGATCTCACTGCCTGGGCACTATTCCCATTTGCCCTGCGCGATCTGCTGCAAGGGGGATATATGCTCTTGACCCAACACCCAATTGTCAGTCCTGGCCTCTCCGGTTTTGTCTCGGCTGGCGAGACCGGCGGCGCGCTTTTCCTGGCCCAAGTTCTCAAGTATCTGGATTTGTTCTTGATCTGGCATCTCGTCTTGCTGGCGTATGGCCTGCGACGCCTTGACAATCTGACTGGGAGTAAAGCCTGGTTTGCCGTTCTGCTAGTCGCTCTTCTCCTCCTGGGTTTGCAGGCTGGCCTGGCGACGCTGGGGACGCGCTTGACCACCATGATGATCTTCCGACCCTTCTAGTGGGATGACTGAGGCTTTGATTCGTCTGCGAGGTGTGAAAAAACACTTCGTGATGGGCAAGACAGTCGTGCGAGCCCTGGATGGCGTCGATCTGGATATCTTGCCCAATACGTTTACCGTGATTATGGGGCCGTCCGGTTCGGGCAAGAGTACCTTGCTCTATCTTTTGGGCGGACTGGATCGTCCTACGGCAGGTGAAATTGCGTTCGATGGTCACTTGCTGAATGGGATGGACGAGAATCAACTGGCGCGTTTCCGTCGCGAGTCGGTTGGTTTCGTTTTCCAATCGTTTAATTTGATTCAGAATATGACGGCCGAGGAGAACGTAGGTTTCCCAATGCAGTTTGCCGGCCTGGCACGCCGTCAGCGCAAGCAACGTGCTCTCGATTTACTGGAACAAGTGGGCCTGCGGGATCGCAGTGGACACCGCCCGACGGAACTTTCGGGGGGCGAGCAACAGCGCGTCGCCATTGCTCGTGCGCTGGTCAACAATCCCCGGGTCATCCTGGCAGACGAACCAACCGGCAACCTGGACAGTGTCAGCGGACTCAGCGTAATGCGGTTGCTGTCCGATTTACATCGTTCTGGCCGCACTGTGATCGTGGTCACGCATGACCCGCGCATGGCGCGTTTCGCGACTCATCGTGTGTACTTGCTCGACGGTCGCGTGGTCAGCGAAGAACAATATCGCGCTGCCAGCCTTGATACAGGAGAAATATGATGAAAGGTTGTTACCCTTCTTTGCTTTTCTACCTCGGCATTGGCTTGTTGATGTTGAGCCTGGGCCTATTGCCCTCCTCACCGGCGCTGGCGCAAGAGACGGATACTCCCACGCCAACAGAGGCTCTCCCTCCAACGAGCACACCCTACCTCCGGCCGCAAATGATCCTGGACGCGTATCATCTCAATGTCTCCGCGGTTCGCTATGGTGAGGAATTTAAAGTCATCATCCGTCTCAAAAACGCTGGCCGTACCCCGGCCTACAACATTCAGGTCCTTTTCACATCGGCCGATTTGATCATGCTGGAGAACGGTGGTGTAGTGGCCATTGGCAATCTGGACGGTGAGGGAACAACTACCTTCGAGCAGGCCATGACGGCTGCCATGCCGCTCTATGGCGTCAGCCGGGTGGCGGTTGAAATGACTGTCAATTACTATGATAGAGGTGGTACGCCGTTTAGTGAGAAGTTCATGCTCTATTTCCCAGTTGTGACTTCGGGGGGATATGTCCCAGCGGCTACGGCTACGCCTACGTCCGTGCGACAGCCTCGCCTGGTCATCTTGCGCTACCAGATCGACGTGGAGCCGTTGCAGCCAGGCAGTGTCTTCACCCTTCAGATGACAGTTAAGAATGTAGGCGATGCTCTGGCCAGAGGGGTGACCATGATTGTGGGGGGCGGTTCGGCAGGAGGCGGAGGCGGCACCCCACAGGCAGGTGGAATAGCGGCCGGCGGCGGTGAGTTCACCAACTTCGCCCCTGTTAGTTCTTCGAATGTCCAACTCCTGGGAGACTTATCTCCTCAGGCTACTTTGGAGGCGACCCAGGCGTTGATTGTCAACGTAACCACCAATCCCGGCGCCTACCCGATGAGAATTACCTTCTCGTATTTCGATCCAAGCGGGAATGTCGTGAACGACGAGCAGGTCATTACCTTGTTAGTGACCTCTTTGCCCGTTGTTGATATCGGTTTCTACCAGCCTTTGGCGCCGTGGATGGTCGGGCAGCCGAATCTGTTGCCTTTGCAGGTAGTCAACCTGGGCAAGAGAACAGCCGTATTGGGGAAATTGCGTGTGGAGGCGGAAAACGGCACGGTAGAGAATGGAGAAATGTTGATCGGTTCGCTCGACCCTGGCGGCTATTTCACGCTGGATGCCCTTGTCTCGCCTATGGCGCCTGGTACCCTGAACCTGCGCGTAACCATTGAGTACACGGACGACTTCAATCAACCGCGCACGATCGAAAAAACGCTCTCGGTAGAAGTCATGGAAATCCCGCCGGAAATGCCGCCAGAGGGCGAGATTCCGACGGAGGAACCACCCGTGGAACAAGAGACCTTTTGGCAGAAAGTCTGGCGGTTTCTGTTGGGGCTACTTGGCCTGGATAGCAGCCCGCGCGCCCCTGCTCATTTCCCCATCGAGGTACCAGTGCCTTCCGGGGTGGAAGGGGTGATCATTCCTGGCGGTAAGCGCTGAGGAAGTGGTATGAAATTCCTCGATCTGCTTCGTCTTGTCCTGGGGAATTTGGGGCGAGCCCGTGGGCGTGTGGCGTTGACCGCCGTCGGCGTAGTGATCGGTACCGCAGCGGTGGTGATTCTAATCTCACTTGCCAGCGGTTTGCAAAAGAATGCCAGTGAACAACTCTATGGCATTGGAGAACTGACGCAGATTCAGGTCTGGCCGGGATACAGTGAAGCGGTAGTGCGGGTTGAAATTGCGCCCCAAGGAGGTGAGGGTGGAGGAGGTAGTGGAGGTTCTTCTCCGCGCTTGCTGACCAACGCGGCACTCGATGAGCTGCGCGCTCTGCCTGGCGTTGTGGCCGTGATTCCGCGCGATGGCTTCTACGGCGGCGCGATGATCAAGTATGGGCGTCTGGAAGGGTACAGTAATATCATTGGTATTGGCACGACGAATCTGGCCGATCTGAACCTGGAAGCTGCCCAGGGGACGCTTGAGTTGCGAAGAGGCACGATGATCGTGGGTGCGATGGCCAATCGCAACTTCGATAATCCCTATGCCCGTCCTGGTCAACCGCCGCCAGAGCCTCCTGACCTGTACGATCAGACCGTGAGCCTGGTGATCAGTCGGTGGGACCAGAACGGCAACGAGACTCGCCGGACGTTGACCTATCGCGTGACGGGTGTCTTGCGCGAAACGCGCGGCGAATCGGACTGGTCGGTCTATCTATTGCTCGACGAGGTCAAGGCACTCAACGAGTGGGTAACCAATCGCCGGATTAATTACAACAAGGACGGATATAGTCAGGTCACGGTGCAGGTGGCCGATGCCCGGCAGGCCCTGGAGGTAGCTGATCAGATTACCCAACTGGGCTTTCAGGCGTATACCCCCCAGTCTTTTGTGCAGGGGATTAACAATTTCTATCTTGTGCTACAGGTTATTTTCGGTGGTGTAGGCGCCATTGCTTTGCTTGTTGCGGCTATTGGCATAGCCAATACCTTGACGATGTCCATTCTCGAGCGCACGCGTGAAATTGGCTTGATGAAGGCCGTGGGGGCCACGAACCGCGATGTACTCTCGATTTTCCTGGGGGAGGCAGCTGGTATCGGCTTCCTGGGTGGGCTGGGGGGTGTGCTGATTGGCTGGTTGGCTGGGCAAGCCATCAACGTGTTAGCGCTCGTCTATCTCACGCAACAAACTGCCACACAGGGTGGAATGCCGCCTAGTGTGGCCGTGTATACGCCTCCGTGGTTGCCCGTTTCGGCGCTTGTGTTCTCTACCCTGGTTGGCATGGTTTCTGGTCTATTCCCGGCCCTGCGCGCCGCTACGATGGCACCCGTCTCGGCGCTTAAGTATGAGTAACAGGAATCGCGTGGAGCCGCAACCTGGCTGGTTAGAGGTTTCCTTAACCGTGAACGGCGAACTGGCTGAGGCCGTGGCGGAAGTGTTGGCACGCTTTGCGCCGGAAGGCGTGGTCACCGAGCAGGCAGTCGAGTATACCGATGCCGAGGATGAGGGGAGGCCGGTCGGCCCGATTACGGTTCGAGCGTATCTGCCCCAGAATGAGGCTTTGCAGGGCACCCTTCGCAAGTTGGAGGAAGCACTGTACTATCTGGGCAGGATTCAGCCTCTGCCCGCGCCGCGCTTTACGCCCATTGGCGTGCAGAATTGGATGGAGGCTTGGAAACAACACTACCGCCCCATTCCGGTAGGCAAACAGCTGGTTATTGTTCCTGCCTGGATGGATGTGCCTTCTGCGGAACGCGTGGTCGTCCGAATTGAGCCGGGCATGGCCTTCGGCACAGGCACTCATCCTACCACGCAACTGTGCCTGGAACTCATGGAGGGGGTACTCCAGGAAACGCGGACGGGCGCGCCGGGTGTACCTTCCTCATTCCCCGTCCTGGATATTGGCTGCGGTTCGGGGATTCTATCCATCGCCGCGCTGAAACTGGGCGCGACGATCGCCCTAGGCGTGGACATGGACGAAACGGCTGTGCAGGCCGCGCGTCAGAACGCGCGGTTGAACGCCATCCCCGACGAGGCCCTTTTGCTGGGCATTGGCTCGGTGCACGAGATTCGGGCAGGAAAGTTCCCCGTTGCGCGTGCTCCGCTGGTGCTGGCGAACATCCTGGCACCTGTTCTTGTCCGTCTCTTTGCCGATGGTCTGGCGCGGTTACTTACACCAGGTGGCGCGTTGATTCTCTCGGGCATCCTGACGGAGCAGGAGGAGTCGGTACGGACCGCGGCATGTGCCGAGGGGTTGACTTTGCTGGAACGACGTCAGCAAGACGATTGGGTGGCCCTGCGACTGACCAATTTGACATGAGAGCGCATTTTTGTGCTATCATTTGGGCACGATGCGCACTCGCCGCCTGGTGTTCTACCTGTTCCTCAACGCGCTGGTATCGGCCTGTGTCACTGGTGGTATTCTCTACTTCTACGATCGCCACCAGCGTTCTACTTGTGCTTCGTCTCCCTCTCTGGCGGGCGGAAGTACGCCGGTTTCCTCTCCAGAAACGCAGATGGACATCCTGGCCATCCTGGGGGCCGGGACGCTGGAGGCGGAGGTCGTTGTCATTCAGAATAACGGCTCACAGGCAGTGGATCTGGAAGGTTGGGTATTGCGGGATAGCGGCGATGCCGTGTATACTTTCCCCGCCGTTACGGTTTATCCCCAAGGAACCGTGCAGGTACACACCAGCCGCGGCACGAATACGCCGGTGGACCTGTATTGGGCGCGCACGAGCGCGGTTTGGGAAACGGGTGAAATAGCCTCTCTGTTTGATGCGCAGGGTGTTCTGCGCGCGGTATATACCATTCCCTGAAAGTGCGTTTGACTATGACTCAAGTCCTTTACCGTAAATGGCGGCCGCAAAGTTGGGATGAGGTGGTGGCCCAAGGTCATGTGGTGCAGACGCTACGCAACGCGGTCCAGCGCGGGCGGGTGGCTCATGCGTACATCTTCTCTGGCCCGCGCGGTACCGGCAAGACAACCGTGGCGCGCTTGCTGGCAAAGGCGGTCAACTGTCTGGCCGAGGACGCGGCCGCGCGCCCATGTAACCAGTGCCCACCTTGTCAGGCCGTCAACGATGGGCTTTTCCTGGATTTGATCGAGATTGACGCGGCCTCGAACACCGGCGTGGACGACGTGCGCGATTTGCGCGATAAGATTCACTTTGCTCCAACGCAGGGACGGTATAAAGTCTACATCATTGACGAAGTCCACATGCTCTCCATGGCAGCTTTCAATGCCTTGCTTAAGACGCTGGAGGAACCACCCTCACATGCCATTTTTATTCTGGCGACCACCGAGATTCACAAGCTGCCAGCCACGGTGCTTTCTCGCTGCCAGCGGCTGGAATTTCGCCGTCTGGCTGTGAGTGAAATCGTTAGCCGGCTGGAGGCGATTTGCCAGGCAGAGGGGATCCCGGCTCAGACAGATGCCCTGTCGGTCATTGCGCGTCAATCGGCCGGTGGGATGCGCGATGCCATTTCCTTGTTGGATCAACTGGCTTCAACCGGGCAGGAGATCACGGTGGAATTGGCGCAATCGGTACTGGGCACTGCTCCCTCGCAAACCGTCCTGTCCCTGGTAGAGGCAATTCGCGCCGCCGATGCTGCCAGCGGAATGCAGGCCCTTCATGCGGCTTTGGATGGCGGTAGCGATCCGCGTGCTCTGGCGCGGCAGATTGTGGAGTATCTGCGGTCGGTGATGCTCTTCCAAATGGGCAATGGGGACGAAGTGGAAGCGCCGGCCGATCTACGCGCCTGTATGGCGCAACATGCCTCCTCGTTTTCGCTGATGGAGACTCTGCGGCTGATTAAGCTCTTCAACCAGGCGGCCACAGATCTGCGTGGCGGTTGGCAACCCTCCTTACCTTTGGAACTGGCATTGGCCGAGGCGTTGGCGAAGCCATCCCAGCCTGGGGAGATTTCCTCGCCTCGGACGGCAGAGACGGTAGCCAGCCCGTCTTCTGCTCCTGCGCCGCTACCTGCGGCTCCCGTGTCCGGAGTGGTGACGGCGCGCCCGAGCCGAAAACAGCCCGGGGGGCAAGCGGCTGAGGCCTCGCCGCCTCAGGAATCGCCTGTGCAGGCAGGGGTTGCTTTGCCCTCCCTGAGCGAAATTAGCAAGGCCTGGAAGCAAATTCGAGCCATCATCAAACCCCAAAGTCCCTCCCTGGATGGCCTGCTCAACTCTTGCAAACTGCTGGAAGTCAAAGATGGGGTGCTGATCTTGGGTTTCGCCAGCGATATTCTTCGCGCTAAGGCAGAAACACCTGAACAAGTTGCCCTGACGGAGCGCGCCATTGCGGAGGTGTTGGGGGTCCACCTGGGGGTGCGTTGTGTGGTCACGAACGCCCGGCAGAATCTGCCCACTGACGTTCAGGCAGGTGGTATGGTGGCGGCCGCGCTACGGGCTGGTGGAGAAATCATAGATGTGCAGGAGTGAAAGATGAGCAAAGATTTAAGTCGCCTGTCCGGTGGCCCGGCAGGAATGCTACAGCAGTTGCAACGTCTACAACAGCAAATTGCTCAGGCGCAGGAGCGTCTGGCGCAGGAGACTGTGACAGCCAGCGCTGGTGGCGGGGCTGTGAAGGTCACGATGAGCGGAGCTCTGCACTGTCATGCCGTGGAAATTGCCCCCGAACTGCTGGCCGAGGCTGATGTGGGAATGGTACAGGACCTGGTGCTGACCGCCGTCAACCTGGCATTGGAACAGGGACGCGAGTTGCAGAAACGGCTACTTAGGCCACTGGTGGGAGGTCTTCCCTTCTAGCTTAGGGAGCAGGTCGCCAGGTGGGATCGAAATCCAGCCCCTTGTCCTTCGTGAGGCGGATGCGAGTGCCACCCTCGGCGGGAATCAGGTAGATATCGTAATTCAGGGTGGTGGCTTGCAGGTCAATGCTCTCGAAAACGATCCACTGACCGTCGGGTGAATATTCACCGTCGATCGCTTTGGAAGAGCCTTTCAGGAATTTACCTTCCCCACCCCGTTCCTCGTAGGGGATGACCATCAACCAGCCCAGGCCTGAGGTGCGCGAACGCATTTGTGTGAAGAGCAGGGCCTGACCATCGGGCGACCAGGCCGGCAGACAATCCCACAGGGTTGTCCCGCTACGCACAGCCTGCTCGGCACCTTTGCCGTAATTGCTCATGACCCAGACCTGCCAGGGGTAGGAGGGACGTTGCATTGTGAACGCGATCTGCAGGCCAGTAGGTGACCAGGCTGGATGGCGGTACTGTGTGCCTGGTAGCCCTGGGGTCAAGCGGGTGATAGAATTGTCTGCGAGGTTTAGCGAATAAATCTGGGCCGTGTCCTCGCGCAGGGAGGTGAAGAGGATAAGTTCCGGCTGGGTAGGCGACCAGGCCGGTTCGAAATCGCCATGTCCGCCGCTGGTCAATTCTGTCACGGTGCGCGTTTCAATATCCAGAACGTACAGATTCGCGTCCTCGTACATATCGCGGCGATCGGGACAGGGAGAGATGAAGACAAGGCGCGTGCCGTCGGGTGACCAGGCAGGCTGGCAGGCGCCATCCGGCATGGCGGTTAGCTGCCTCGGATTGCTACCGTCGGCCTCCATCAGGAAGATTTGCGGAAGGCCGGCGCGCGAGGAGGCGAAGGCAATCTGTCCATGACCACCGCCGGGTGGCGTGCTGGTCGGCGTGAACGTCGGTGTAGGAGTCAGAGAGGGGGTAGAGGTAAGGGCGATGGTTGGGGTAATCGTCGAGGTTGGCGAGGGCCAAATCGTAATGCCCGGCGTGGAAACTACCGTGCCTGAAGCGGGGTTGACAGGTTGAGTCCCGGCTCCAGGGGTGCCGGTTGCCAAGCCGAGGGCCGTTGCAATGGGTGACCAGAACAACCAGAGCGCGCCCAGGAGTCCCACGAGTAAGGTGAGCAGGAAGAAGGACAGGGAGATCCAACAGCCGGTTCCCAGACCACGTCGACGCGCAGGGGTGGAGGGAGAGACCGGCGTGTAGGGCGAGATGGAGAGCGGTCTTTCGGGTGAAGTACCCTCAGGGAGCATCTCATCCCCGGGAGGGCTGGGAGGGAGCGGGGGGGGTGGTTCTACGACTGGTTCCCCATTGAGCCGTTGGGTCTTGGAGGCACCTGCTTCCAGCAAGGCGCGCTTGAAGTCCTCTGCCGTCTGGTAACGGTCTTCGGGCCGGACCGCCATGGCTTTTTCGATGACCGTTGCCAGGCGGCGCGAGACGCGCGGGTTATGTTTGCGGATAGGGGTCAATTCGACTTCGTCCATGGCGCGCGCCAGTCCATCCTCCGGGATGACGCCGGTCAGCGCGGCATAGAGCGTCGCGCCCAGGGAATAGATGTCCGTACGCGGATCGGTGCGTGCCGTTCCGTATTGTTCGGGCGGCGAGTACCCGGGGGTCATAGCCCGCGCGCCTGTGGTGGTGGCCTGGGTACCGCGAACGATTTTGGCCAGTCCAAAATCTACCAGATAAATATGTCCATCGAGGGTGATACGAACATTCCCTGGCTTGAGGTCACGGTGAATGATGGGCGGACGGCGCGTGTGCAGGTAGGTCAGCGCGTCGCAGATGGCTGCCCCAATGAGAATCGCCTCCTGATCCGAAACGACGCCCTGGTGTTCCATACGTTGCCGTAAATCTTCCCCCTCGATGAAGTCCATCACCAGGTATTGCCCCTGACCACTTACCACGAAGTGATCGGTCACGCGTGGCAGGTTGGGGTGGCGCAGATTCGCCAGGATCACAGCTTCCAGGCGGAATTGGCGAGCGTATTCTTCTGTGGTAAAGAGATTCTCCTTGACGGCAACTTCTACCCCCAGGTTCTCATCCAGAGCGCGATACACTGATCCCATCCCGCCCTGGCCAAGAACTTCGAGAATGCGATAGCGTTTATGCAGGAGATAACCACGCTCGAGGGTCATGGAAACGAAATAAACGCAAAATATACCTCACCGGCTATGGATGAGGCAGGAACGGTGCTGGTATTATATCAGACTTCTGCGATTGCCGATGACCATTGTGAACAAATCCACTGTGTTCCCTGGTGAGTTTTCAATTTTGTTGGTGGGCTGTGAGGCGGACCTATCTCCTCTCAGCGTCCTGACTGGATAACACCTACAATCCGGTCGTAAGCGGCGAGCAAATCATGGATTTGGGCCAGGAGAGTATGGAGTAATTGTTCGTTGGCTTCCTTGGTCTGAATCAGGATATCCTGTTGGGTTTGCGCCAGGTCCTCCACGGCGGCCAGGCGGCTTTCCAGACGAGCGATTTCGTTCCTTAGATCGCCGATTGTCTCTTCCTGGGTTACGGTGTAATTCGCCCAGCGCTTTTGCTCCTCGGCGCGGAAGGCAGTCCACTCCTGACGAGTGCGGTCTTCGGCCAGGCGTTGCATTTCTACGATCTCATTAATTCGTCGCTCCAGTTTCTGGATAAGTTCCTCATAAGTTTCCTGGGCGCGTTTGAGGCTCCGTTGGGCAATCTCCCAGGCGCGCAGTTGTGTCTCCAGCTCCTCGGTCTGCCTGGCAAGAGTCTCGAAGTGTTGTTCCCATTCTTTCCAGATTCGCTCACGCTCGACCTGCTGGCGTGCCTGATTCTCGAGGAACTCGGTTTGTGCCTGTTTGCGTTCCGCTTCGCCGGCCAGGAGTTCACTCAGGCGAGTCTCCAGGCGTCGAAGATCATCGGCATTGCGGTTGATTGCCTCCCGCGCGGCGTCTATCCGTTTGCGAGTTGCCAGTACATCGCCGCGTAGCTCTGTCAGGGCCTTCTCGTCTTGACGACGGCCTTCCTCCAGGGCCTTTTGGGCCCGGAGTAGGTCTTCCTGTGTTCGCGCCAGAGTCTCCATCTGGTTTTTGACTTCCACGAGTTCCTTATGGAGATGTTCCTCTCCCGTCGCCCGGGCTTGAAGATCGCGCCGAATGGTTCTTATGTCAAGCGATTTGCGTAATTGCCCGATAGCCTTGCGCGTTTCCTCGAGTGCAACGTGTTGGGCCATTTGGGCCGCGCTTATGGCCTCCAATCTCTTTTCCAGCTCGGTGATCTGCCGCCCGCTCTCCACGCGTTGTTGTGCCAGCGTCTGTTCGAGTTGCATAAGGCGTTCCGCGGGGCTGGTGGGGGCCGCCGGGCGCCCTGCGGCTGTTTTCAGTTGCGCGCGCAGATGGGCTATCTCTTTTTCCAGTCCTTTGAGACGTTCCTCCAGGGTAGTCAGGGCTGCGCGATCTTTGCGACGTTCCTCATCCAACCACTCTAAACGACTGTTAAGTTGTTCCGTTTCCATGTGAAAAGCACCTCCGAAGGACTATTTCCCGAGATGTTCGAATAAAAGAGGAGTTTGAGCCACGACCCAGCCTACCCAGTTAGGGAACAGACCACCCACCAACAGAATCAGGCAGCCGGTAGCCAGACAAATCCGTTCGAAGATATTCTCGTTCACTTCCCAGCGGGAGTCAGCGGGCGCGCTGACCAGGACGGTCATGGCGCGAACGTGGGCCACGATCAGGCCCAGAGTGCCGATCAGCAGAGCGATAGCGGCGGCGTTTGACTGGCGTGCCAGGGCACTCCAGAGAGCCTGTCGGACTGGAAACATCGCTAGCATGGGCATGCCACTCAGATTCAGCATAGCGACCAGCAGTCCCAGAGCGGTGAACGGCCAGGCGCGCGCTTTCCCTTGCATGGCTTCAAATTCCAGCGAGCCAGTCTCCCGTTGCAGGATGGCCAGCGACAGTCCCCATAAGGCCAGCGACAGAGTGTAGGGGAGAAGCAGAAGGAAGAAAAATTGTACACCGTCTTTCGCCCCCAGACTCAAAGCCAGTAGCGATAGACCGTTCTCGGCAACCACGGTGAAGCCCAGTAGACGTCCTAGATGTTTTTGGGAGGCCGCGAACACCCCACCGATGAGTAGAGAGAGCAGGCCGATGGTTTGGAAAGCGGTGTTCAGTTGATTTGCCTCGCGCAGCCAGGTATATCGGTCGAGGAACTTCAGCCCGAAAAGCATGGCTGTAGTGGGAAAGAGCCAGAGGAGGAAGGATACCGCATATGGGTGATTTTCCTCCACCAGCATGGGCAACCATTGGTGAAAGGGGAAGATAGCCAGCAGCAATAGAAAACCCAGAGCCAGGGTAAGGGTAGCCTGGCGGGCTACTTGCAAGCTAGCCGGCCCGGCCTCCACACCAGAAAGTAACCAGCCTGCTAGGAGCAGAAAGGGCAGGGAAAGAGTCTGGAGTGTCAAAAAGCGTAGGACGCCACGGCGTCGGGGGAATGTCTCGGACACCAACAGGGGAACGGTCAGAAGAACTGCCACTTCTAACAGCAGGGCCGCATACAGGAACGGCTCGACGGCCAATGCCGCCACACACAAGGCGCTGAAGGCCAACCCATAAGGCACCAGACGATTGGCCCAGCCTGCTATTCCTGATGCCCACAGCCAGAGTGAGACCGCGCCGTAGATCAAGACCAGGAGAGGTTGATGGGACGGCGATAAGATAAAGCGTCGCCCGAAGATCTGTAGGGCGGGCGAAAGGCGAACGGCAAGAGGGCCGATTCGTATAGGCGCATCTACTGGCAACCATAATGCGGCGAGAGTTAGAAGCAACGTTACCGCTCCACCGCCAAACGCCAGGCCGCGACGGTTGCTCATCAGCCAGAAGAAAACGGCAAAACCCAAAGGGACCCCAATCCACAGCAAGGGTGCGCTCATGGTTTTGTTTCCTGGGGCGGCAGCGATAAGAGGTAAGCGGCAGCCAGCGCCATGCCAAGAGAAATGAATGTCAGGAGCGCGGCGACGAGAATCGAGGCCTCCAGATTCGCATACAGTGCTTCGAAGCCAATGAGCATGGTCAACAGACCCAAGACAATCTCTAATTCGCGCTGTGACAGTCCAAGCAGGAGCAGCCCTGTGCCTCCCAGGAACAGGCCACCCCAGGCTACCGGCAGACCGATCATCAGCCAGGGCGCGACTCGTAACGCCAGCGCAAAGCTCACCAACACAACGAGCAACATCATCAAAAATCGAAACACTCGCCCTTCCGACCAGACGCCGCCTTCAACGGTTGATATCGTCATGGGAGCCAGCGTGATAGCCAGCACGACCGTGGTCATCCAGCCGCTGATCAAGGCGATGGCGGCGATGTTCCCTGACCAGTTTGGCTGCACCAACCAAAACAAGCCTAGGTATTGTAGTGCCAGGCCGCCCAATCTCCAACGCCAGGGATGGGCCAGCGTCAGCAGGAAAGCGCCGAACAAACTCAATCCAAAAGCCAACCAGGTCATCATCATTGTTGTGCCAGGATCGAGGCCAGGAGAGCCAGCAGGAGAAAAGACCACAACATCCCACCTTCTCCTTCCAGCACCTCGCTCACGAACGCCACCAGTTGTTCTATCCTGGCGGCTATGTGACGCAACCAACGATAGAAACTGGCCAGAGGGGAAAATCTGCTCCAGGAACTGGGGATACTTCCCCAACGAATCAAACGATCGGCTAGCCAGAGCCATGCCAGAGCGACCAGGAGTGTTGTCAAGGACGCCCACCAGATTCCCACCACGTTGCTTCCGGGCCACCCCCATATCCCAAGAATCACTGTGCTGGCCGGGAAGATGACCAGCCCCAGAGTGTAGATGACCTGGGCCCAGCGGGGATAGGATTCGATGCTGCTCTCCCCGGCATGGCTGGCATGGCGCAGGTAACCGCCGATTACAAAGGAATGAGCCAGGAGAAACGCCGTCCAAAAGGGCCAGGTGAAGGATATCTGCCCCAACCAGCCGCAAGCCGAAACGCTGAACGGCAAAGCGGAAAGCCCAAACACGCTCAGGAGAGGCAACCAGAACAGAGCGCGATGGCGGGCCGAGTAGAGGAAGAGAAACCCTCCGCAGAGAATCAGGGCACCCCCCCAGGCCGTGGCTCCGGCGGGATTGCCGCGCACAGTCGCGGCCAGGGCAGACGAAGCGAGGCCGAGGATCAGGAAGGGCCGACCATTGATCTCATCCGAAGAGCGTAACCATGCATAGCCGCCATATAGTCCTGCCAGGGCGCTCAGAATCCACAGGGGAGTGGCCAAGGGGGCCAGCGCGCTGTGCGGCAGGCGCGCCAGTACTGCCAGAGAGGAGGCTGCCGAGACCAGGCGTAGAACAGTGCCGAAATCCCGCCGCAAGGCCGGTTCCTGTTGGTAGGGCAAGTGCAGAGGTAACACGCCCAGCCGCAAGCCAGCTGCCAGTAACAGGTACAGGCTGGCCTCCCCAGGGACAGAGGTGAAGTCCAGGAGAATATCAGTTCTTGCTCCTGCCCAGGCCGCCAGGCCGATTCCAGTCAACCGTATGGCAAAGGCGGTAACTGCCTCCCTGGCGCGTTCTCTCCCTAGGGAGCGCAACATGGTGATCAGTTCGGCCAGATCCAAGGCGCTCCAGGCCAGAATCAAAGTTAGGAGATTCTCCGCTGTCACACTCAGCAGGCCCAGGGCAATCAGCAGGAACATACCTGCCCATGCCAGCAAACTGGCGAACATAGGGAGCACGGAAGTCAACATGACACCGAGCAGTAGGGTTGTCAAGGCCAGTGCATAGGGCCAGGAGTAGCCATCGGCCAGCCAACGCAGGCTGCCAGGGAACAGCGGTTGCCAGGTGGTCAGGGTAATACTGGTTGGGAAGTGGGGGGGCCAGCTCCAAACGGTGATCCAGGCGACGAGTGCTGCTCCGACGGCCAACCACCAGTGGGCGCGAGCGCGTGGCCGCGTCCAGTGTAAAACGCTCATCATCAGAGCGGCTAGCGTCAAGGCTAATACGGGTAGCAGGATACGCATCAGGGTTATTTTATCATGGACAAAGGGTGAGAGAGGAGCAGGACTGCTTGGCTTGTTGAGAAGTAGGTGAGGTACGCTAGCGGTTTGGGTAGCCATTGCACTGCTACTGACAGCCGACGTAAGAAACGCACACTGGACTTCGTCAGATCGTTGCTACAGGCCAGCGAAAAAGAGTTCCCTATTTTGCTTACTCTCATGTAAAATAGGCGCATTGGTTGCATCCTCTGCTTCAGGAGAATCTATGGCCTCCCATTTGCTGATTGTTAACCCGATTTCGGGACGGGGGTTCGCAGGGCGGGCATTGCCGGAGATCGAGAAGCATCTCCGGGAATATGGCGTGAAGTATCAGACGGTGTTTACGGAACGATCCTGGCATGCCGCGGAATTGGCTGAGCAAGGTGCCCGGCAGGGGTACGAGGTGATCGTCGCGGTGGGGGGCGATGGCACGGCGAACGAGGTGTTGAATGGTCTGATGCGCGCTCGTCAGGCTGGGTATGAGCAAGTCGCGTTGGGCCTTTTGGCAGTCGGGACAGGCAATGACTTCGCGGCCGGTATGGGCATCCCGCCTGGCGTGCGGGCAAGTTGCCGTGTCCTGGCAGAGAATTACCGTCGGCGCGTGGATGTTGGCCGTCTCGAAGGCGGCGATTATCCCCAGGGGCGCTACTTTGGGAATGGCATAGGCGTCGGGTTCGACGCCGCGACTGGCTTCGTCGCTGCCAGGATTCGCTTCGTGCGCGGCCTTTTGCTCTACCTCCTGGCGGCTCTGGAGACGATCTTTATCTACTATAAGCCTCCCACCGTGCGTCTGGTCTTTGACGATCAAGAGATTGTGCAACCTTCTTTGATGATTTCCATTATGAACGGACGGCGGATGGGCGGCGGCTTTCTCTTTGCCCCACAGGCAGAAGTGACCGATGGCCTGTTCGATTTGTGTATCGCCTCTTCTGCCAGTCGGCTGCGCGTATTGCAGTTAATACCGTACTTCCTCAAGGGTACGCAAGCCACTCAGAAAGAAGTCCGGACCGGACGGGCGCGCAACGTGGAGGTGGTGGCCGTGGAGGGCACGCTGCCGATTCACTGTGATGGCGAGACGGTTTGTTATGCCGGTCACTCTTTGCGTGCCGAGTTGCTGGCCGGCGCTATTGAGTGTGTTACCCGGAGGCCAGGCGGGTGATCGTATGCGGCCTGTCGTGTGCTGGTTGATTCGTCAGAGCACTAACGTGCTCTGTCAGATTGACGGTGAGGCGCTGGCACGCGTGCCTGCGCACGGGCCATTGATCCTGGTCACCAATCATATTGGCTCGCTGGAGGTGCCGCTACTCTATGCTCATTTACACCCCCGGCCACTGACCGGTCTGGCGAAGGTCGAAACCTGGGGCACTCCCTTGCTGGCGTGGCTATTCGATCTCTTTCAGGCCATCCCGGTCCGGCGAGGAACGCCGGATGTGAGGGCTAGCCGACGTTCTCTCGAAGCGTTGCGTGCCGGCTATATCCTGGCTGTTGCCCCGGAGGGTAGCCGTTCTCGACAGGGACGGTTGCTGCGCGCCCAGCCCGGTGTCGTCACCCTGGCCCTGCATTCCGGCGCGCCTCTCCTGCCGCTGGCCCATTGGGGCGTGGAGAAATTCCCTGCCAACCTGCGTCGTTTGAAGCGCACCGAATTCCATATCCGGGTGGGGCGGCCATTTCGCCTGGAGATCGGTCAAAAGCGTGTGACGCGCACGCTACGCCGCCAAATTGCCGATGAGATCATGGGACAAATCGCCGCACTATTGCCCCCCGAATATCGCGGCTTTTACGCTTCTTTTCCGGAATCTCCCCAGTATTTGCGCTATCTCTAGAAAACCTATGGTGAGAATCATCCTGCACCAAAAAGAATATGAGGTCCGTCCTGGCATGACTTTGCGCGATGCCTTGCGTCCATGTCAGATTATCCCGGATACGGTTCTGGCTACACGTCAGGGCGAGTTATTGACCGATGATGAGATTCTAAAGGATGGCGATGAGATTCGATTAATCTCTGTCTTTGCTCCTGGTTAAGAGGTGAATGCGATGAAGTGCCGTCTTTGTGGTGCCAAGGCGTCTATCCATATGCGTCAGCATAAACTGGCGCTCTGCCGCCAGCATTTCTTAGACTGGTTGCCTGCCCAGGTGGAGCGCACGATTCAGAAATATCGTATGTTTGGACGGGAAGACCGCATTCTGGTCGCGGTTTCGGGGGGGAAAGATTCGCTCACCTTGTGGGATATCCTGAACCGCCTGGGGTACCGTGCGGACGGTATACACATAGATACGGGCATTGACGGTGGCCGTGCGTATGCTTCGGAATCGCGACGACGGACGGAGGAGTTCGCGGCGCAACGTGGTCTTCGCCTTCATCTGATCAACATTGTGGCCGAGACGGGGCACACGATTCCCGAACTGATTGCTCTGACCCCGCGTGGCCGGGACAAGCCATGCTCGGTCTGTGGTATGGTTAAACGACATGTCTTGAATCGGATTGTTCGCCAGGAGGGATATTCTGTGCTGGCTACCGGTCACAATCTAGACGATGAGGTGGCCGTCCTGTTTGGCAACACCCTCTCCTGGGCCGGCGAATATCTGATTCGACAGGGGCCTGTGTTAGAGGCCGAGCCGGGTCTGGCCCGCAAGGTCAAGCCGCTTTGTCGCATCTATGAACGCGAAACAGCCGCGTATGCCTTCCTGAGCGGCATTCCCTATCTGCAGGAGGCCTGTCCTTTGTCCACAGGTGCCACCTCCCTGTACTATAAACGTTTGTGGAGCCAATTGGAGCAGGATCGCCCTGGGGCGAAATTGTCTTTCTATCTTTCCTTCCTGGAGGCGCGCCGAAAGGGGTTGTTCGCCGCGCCGGACAGCCTTCGCGCCGAACTTCATCCTTGTTCCTCTTGTGGTCAACCGACCTCGGCCCCCGATCGGTGCTCCTACTGTCGTTTGCTCGAGCGAGTTGCTTAACATGCGCCTGGCATTGATTCCGCTTCGAACGCTTCCTCGCAATCCGGACGCGAATCGGCGTGAGGTCGAAGCGCGTCTGGCGCGGATCGCTTCCTGGTGTCCGGAGGTGGTGTGCCTGCCGGAATGTACCCTGACCGGTTACCTCTACGGGAGCAAAGACCTGGTGCGTTTTGCTGAACCTGTGCCCGGCGCTTCCAGTGAGTGGTTTAGCGAGCTGGCCAGAGAATATTCCCTGTACCTGTGCGCCAGCCTGCTGGAGCGCACGGACGTGGGGTATTACAGCAGTGCTTTGCTATTCGACCGGCAAGGCCAGTGTATGCTCCACTATCGTAAAGTGGACGAGAAGCCGCCTTTCCTGAGCGGTGATTCCCTGGCTGGCGTTGAGACGCCGTGGGGCAAATTGGGTGTGATTCTGTGTGGCAATCTCTTCCATGACCAGGTTCGGCAATGGGCGCGTAATTCCGTGGATTGGCTTTTGGTTCCCATGGCGCGTAGTTTCGACAACCGTTCCCCCGATATGGCCCGTTGGGAAGGCGAGGAGCGGCAGGCGTATTTGCAGGCTGTTCGTGAGATTGGCGTGACAGCCTTCCTGGTCAATGCTTTGGAAATAGGGGAGCAGGAGGCGGCCTTCGGCGGCGCGATGGTCATCAGCGCGGAAGGTCGCTTGCTGGCCGAATCTCCACATGGAACGAGTCACATTCTTATATGGGATACCGATCATGAGAGCGTATCGTTACTTTGATTGGATCGTGGCACTTTTCGTCACAGTCTTGATTGTCAGCAACGTGGCATCCTCGGCCAAGATCGTGGATTGGGGATTGCGGCTGTTCGGGGTACCGCTGGCGTTCGATGCGGGCACCTTGCTCTTCCCCATCAGTTACATTTTTGGCGACGTCCTGACCGAGGTATATGGTTATAAAAATTCGCGGCGGATAATCTGGGCGGGCTTTTTTTGTCTGGCGCTGGCGGCGATGGTCTTCGCCGTGGTGCGCCTCCTGCCTGGCGAAGCCCAATGGCAACAATATGCCGGCGACGCGGCCTATCTGGCGATTCTGGGTGGTATGTCCAGCGGCGGGATTGTCTTGGCCAGTTTGCTAGGATATTGGTCGGGTGAATTCGCAAACTCGTTTGTGCTGGCTAAGATGAAAATCCTGACGCGCGGTCGCTGGCTCTGGACGCGCACGATTGGCTCTACCCTGGTCGGCCAACTGGTGGATACGGTTGTCTTCATCGCCATCGCCTCGCTCTCTGGCGTCTTTCCCTGGAGTTTGTTTCTAACCCTGGCGTTGACGAATTACCTTTTCAAGGTGGGTGTGGAAGTCCTGATGACCCCTGTGACCTATTGGGTTGTCACTGCGTTGAAAAGGGCGGAGCAGGAGGACTATTACGACCGGGACACTGATTTCAATCCCTTCCTGTGGCGTTGGAGACGCGATTCGCGGGCATAAGGAAAGGGCGACGCGCCTGGTCTGGTGCGCCGCCCTTTCGTCTCAGGCCAGCAGGCCAGCTTTGACGAGCAATTCGGCGTTGTAGATCGAGCCACCTGCCGCGCCACGAATCGTGTTGTGGGAAAGGACGACGAATTTCAAGTGGAAGACCGGATCGGCGCGCAGACGGCCGACGACGGTGGTCATACCCTTGCCGGTCAGGCGGTCCAGGCGTGGTTGCGGCCGGTCCCACTCCTCGCGCACGAGAATAACCGGTTGCGGTGCGGATGGCAAGTCGCGGCTAATTGGCGGGGCCTGGTAGGTGCGCAGGGCCTCTGCCACGGCCTCCAAACTGTCGAAGCGTTCCAGCTCGACGCTGGCGCAGACGGTATGCCCATCCCACACGGGGACGCGATTGGTATGGGCGGAGATGACGAAGGGCGCCAGTTCCAGAGTCTCGCCGTTTACCCTTCCGAGCATCTTGCGCGGTTCCCATTCCACTTTCTCTTCCTCGCCGCGGATATTCGGGATGATGTTATCCAGAATGTCCAGTGAGGCCACGCCAGGGTAACCGGCGCCAGAGAGTGCCTGCAAAGAGACGGCCACGGCGCGCTTGACGCCGAAGGCCTCCTGCAAGGCTTTCAGAGCCACTGTCAGGCCGGTGCTGGTGCAGTTGGAATTCGTCACGATGCAGCCTGTCCAACCGCGTTCGCGGCGCTGACGCGGAATCAGCGCCAGGTGTTCGGGGTTGACTTCTGGCAGGAGGATGGGCACATCGGCTTCCTGGCGGTGGGCTGAGGCGTTGGAACAGACGGCCAATCCGGCGCGCGCCAGTTCTGGCTCGATTTGGCGGGCCTGCTCAGCAGGGAGTGCGGAAAAGGCCAGGCGCGCCTCGGCCACGCCCGGCTCGGTCGGCAGGACGACCATCTGTCGCGCCCATGCCGGCATTGGCTCCGGCAGAATCCAGTGACAGGCCTCGCCGTATTTCTGCCCCACGGAGCGGTCCGAGGCCGTCAACCCGACTACCTCGAACCAGGGATGACCATCTAGCAGTTGAACAAAACGTTGTCCCACGCTGCCAGTGGCACCGAGTATGAGAACGGGAATTTTCTCTGCCATGTCTCTCTCCTTTGGATAATTTTATGGATGATGCATGTTGCGGAGAATCAGATCGTGGATCGCTCGCACGGCGGCTTCCGTATCGTTCGCGGCCACGACCAGGCTGATGGACACTTCGGAGGACCCCTGCGCGATGGCGATGACGTTAATGCCCTTCTCGCCCAGGGCGCTGAAGACTTGACCGGCCACGCCTGGCGTGTGAATCATGCGCTCCCCAACCACAGTGACGATAGCTGTCTCCTCCGTTGCCCAGATGCGATCAATATCGCGCACGCGCAACTCGTGGGAGAACGTTTCTTCGAGGGCACGCAGCACACGTGCGCAGGCTTCTTCCGGAACGGCGAAGCAAATGGACTGTTCTGAGGAAGCCTGGCTGATGAGGGGAACGCTGGTGCCGGTAGAGGCGACTGCCTGGAAAGTGCGGGCGGCTACACCGGGCACGCCGACCATGCCGCGTCCTTCCACCGTAATCAGTCGTTGCTTGCGGATGGCTGTGACGGCTTTAATGACGCCCGTTCCGTTGTTGACAGGTTCTTTTACCAGCCGTGTGCCAGGGTACGAGGGGTTAAAGGTGTTACAGATGCGCAACCCAATGCCACGTTCCAGGACGGGTAGGATCGTTTTCGGGTGAAGCACCTTGGCGCCGAAGTAGGCTAACTCGGCCATTTCCCGGTATGTCAAGGTGGATAGAGTACGTGCCTCAGGGACCACGCGGGGATCGGCGGTCAGGACGCCATCCACGTCGGTCCAGATCCAGACGTCCTCGGCGTCCAGGGCCGCGCCGAGGATGGCGGCTGAGTAGTCGCTGCCGCCGCGACCAAGTGTGGTGATCGCGCCGTCAGCGGTTGCGCCCAGGAAGCCGGTCACGACCGGCACCTGGCCAGCTGCCAGGATAGGTAGTAGGACCTGGCGGCATTGCTGGGTTGTAATTTCCATATCAGGATGGGCGTTTTGAAAATTCGCGTCGGTCCGAATCAGGCTGGTGGCTTCCACCCACTGCGCGGCTACCCCCACGCTTTCGATGACGGCGGCCAGCAAGCGCACGCTTAATCGTTCCCCTAACGATGCGATCGCATCCAGGGCGCGTGGAGAGGCCTCACCCAGGACGGTAATGGCCTGGCACAGCAAATTGAACTCGGCCAGTAACGCATCGCACTCCGCCTGCACAGCGGCGCGCCGTGCCTCCGTAGGAACCAGGTCGCGCAGAATTTCCCTGTGCATGTGATGGAGTTTCTCGCTAGCCTGGGTCACAAAGGCACGGTCACCGCTCGCGGCGCGGGTCGCGCTTTCCAGCAACAGGTTGGTAACCCCTGCCAGGGCCGATGTGACCACAACCAGATTAGGCCAGTCCGCTTTGGCCTGACAGACGAGCTCGGCCGCTTGCTTCATTGCTTGCGGTGTCCCAACCGATGTGCCGCCAAATTTCATGACGAGCGTCTTGGATCGACTCGCAATAGCCATAGGACCTCCTGGGTTTTGGGTATAAAAAACGCCCCGCGTGTGCGGGGCGTTCAGGGTGTACTTCTTGCCGATGACCCTTGCGTTCTGGCTACCTACGCGCGAACGCCCCGTCTTTTGGCGGGGTCATAGTCATGGTAGTAGTAGTGCTCAGAAGACGCAAGGACGCGAACATGGGATGTAACTATATCAGGGGAGTGGCAAATTGTCAAGGGTTGCACGGATAGTGATCGCCGCCCGGCGTGATCACGGTCAGATATCTATCGCCTGTAAGAGAGTATTCCGCGAGAATCTGGCTCATGGAGGCCAGCGCCAGGGTTCGCTGGTAACGCGGCAGGGTAAAGGAACGCCAGTTGGAAGCGCGGCTTGTTTTGTCAGCGAGCTCCTCACGAAAACAAACCAAAGCCGCGCCAATGGCCTGTTGCACGGCTGGAGATTGAGCGCTAGCGTGATACGCCTTTACCAATGCCGGGATGGCGTCGGGCGAGAGAGAGGTCAGATAGGATACGTCCAATTCCTTGCCGCGCAGCGCACGCGCTACGTTCTGGCGGACGATCAGGCCGTCTATGTTCAAGGTGGGCAGGGAGAGGGAGAACCCTAACAAGGCAACCAGAAAAGCCAGAATCACGAAGCGTTCCTTCCGGGTGATTTCTAATATCACGACGGCCAGCAGCACAAGGCCTAGCCAGACCATGAATATGTGGGTGTATAGCCGTAGCCGTGAGAAGCCATAGGCGGCCTCGTAGAGCAGTAAACGTTGAAAAGCGGAGGCCAGAATCACACCCACCAAAGCCACCAGGGTGGCGCCGAGGCCCGAAAACCAGGTGCGTTGTGACGGCCTCTGCCGTTTGGTCGTGCTGCTCAGGCCCAGGAACAGAAGTAGACTCAAGAATGCCACGCTCAGGAGCTCTCCAAAGCCCCGTCGGGCGTATTCAGCGTAGGTGTAACCTTCCAGGCCGATGTTGGTTTCTCCTCCGAAGAGATACTTGATTTGGATGATGGTAAACAGGGCAAAGAGAATGATGACGGCGCCCAGCACGATGCTAGCTTCTGTAAAGCCCAGAAAGGGGGAAAATCGCCTGCCCTGATCACTTACCCGTTCTTCTACACTCTTCTGGCTAGCGTGCAGGAATATCCCCATGAGCAGGTAAGCCATGAGCAGGATGACGATCAGACGAGAGAGGTACTCTCGGAGTATCTCGGCGAGGCGGGATAAGTGATCCGCGAAGATTAAGTCGGCGGAGGCCAGGAGGCAGGTGAAAACAGCCAGGACGGGAAGAGCGATGAGCACGCCGCGCAGGATCGCGCCCCATCGGCCTCTGACTCGCGCCCGCTCAGCCTCGTCGGTTGTCTGCGCCCGACTTTCCCGGTGTTGTTGAATGGCAAAGGCCAAAGGCCGCGCGATCAGACTGCCGATCAATACCAGGCCGTTATACAGGTAATCGAGCAGTGTATATCTCATCCACTGCCCACCCCGATACGTGACCGTCAACAGTCCTATGGCGAAGAAGGTCATCACGACGGCCAGGAAGACGGTCAGCGGTTCGGCGCGCAGGAAGGTGAGGCTGGCGAACAGGGCCGCGAGGAGAAACCAGGGGATCGATCTCCCGGATGGCCAGTAACCTTTTTGTCCCAAAGCCAGGAGAGTAGCGAGCAAGCATACCACGACATAGATCGCGAAGTTAATGCCGGGCGTGTATTTTTGGAACAAGAAGTCCCACAACCAACCTAACCCCAGGGCAGTGAGCCAGAGAACGGAGGTGCGTTTCATAGGTTGCCTCCTTAGGATGGAAAAGGTATTTCCGGTTGTCCGTACATGCCTGTTGTGCCAAACGGGCTAGCCGGACAAGGCAGGTTTTCTTTGCATACGAAGGGTGCGATGTGAAGGGCATGTTCTTTGCTTGGTGTTGCCGTAGGAACACATTTCTTACCAGAATAAGGTGATAGGACTGGCACGATCTGACCGGAGGCTCTCAAAAGCTATCGTTTTGTCTCCAAGTAGAAGCCACGATGTCAGTGCCAGCCGGCCGCGTACCAGCGCAGGTACAGTTCCAGATGAGCACGCCAATACTCCTCAGTGTGTTCCCCCTGGAAGAGGTACCATTCGTGCGGCACCTTCGTGGCGTTCAGGAGTGTTTCGAGTTGTTCGGCGGAGGGGCGCAAGGGATCGGATTTACCAATATCCAGCCAGAGACGGGGTAAACTCTCGGCCGGGATGGCCATGAGCCAGTCATCGAAATGAGGCCAGTCCGCCCAAAAGGGTGCTGGGGAGTGCGCTCCAACGGCCGAGAACAAATCGGGGCGTGTCAGGCCAAGGTGTAAGGCCCAACCGGCGCCGCGCGAAAGCCCTCCTATCGCCCGGCAGAGGTTTTGGGGACAAGTGCGGTAGTGAGTGTCAATATAGGGGATCAAATCATTGCTGATGGCGTCGGCGAAGCCGTACTGATCGGGTTCTTTGCTGGAAGGGTCGTATGGAAGTACGATGAGGAAAGGGGGAACTTCCCCGCTGGCAATCAGGCGGTCGGCGGTGTCCAGGGCACCGAGTCGTTGCCACTGAGTTTCGTCGTAGAAGAGGCCGTGGAAGAGGTACAGGACGGGGTAACGAGACGTTTCGTGAAAGGGATAACAGGGTGGAAGATAAACAAGAAAGCGCAGGGGGACGGGCAAATATGCTGTGACGAGGGAATGTTGCTCTGTTGAGCCACTTTGTTCCCTACACGGCGGGAACAGAGTGCGGCCAGGGGAGGGAGGCAAGGTAGGAGAAGGGGTATGTCGTGGTGGTGTAGGGGGAACGGTGATGGTAGCGGCAGTAAGAGTGGCGGTTGACAATGGCCGCGCGGTACAGGCCGCGACTGCCAGTGTCATGGCCCAGGCTATGGCGGTTCTCCGCCCGACGGCGATTTTTCCGTCATCCTGCCCATCCATCATGGTAGGCGGAATTATACTGGATGGTAGGGTTCCATGGCTGGCAAAGAATGGGTCCACTGCAAAAACGAATCGCGGTAAACAACTTTTTGCAGTAGAGTCAAGAATACAAGAATTTCCGGTAGTGGTCAATTAGAAGTGAAAAAGGGCCGTTTTCAGGCGAGTTATCCCTTGCGCGTAGACCACCACCGAATTTCCCATGTGTTTTTCCTTTTAGAAAACAGATATGGTGTCGGAGGAGTAACCCAGCGCCCAACGGCCGAGCTCAGCCGCAGCGCCGAAGGCGCTGTCGGCTGCAACATCCCCCGATGGCGCGGCCATCGTTCATCCAGGGGGAAACAGCGGCGCAGGTCACTGACTCACAGTATACTCAAAAACGGCAGGCACGCAAGCCGTACAATTCGCATTGGCGTGGCGCAAGCCTGCCGTGCTGCAACATGGTTTCCGGCTGCGATGATTTGTCCATTGGTGGCGTCCGGTTCTCCGGCGACCCCGTTCAGGAGGCTATTCCCCTCCCAGCAGCCGGGCCTGCCGAATTCCCAACCCAGGAGAAGACCGATGAGCAAACTCAGTCAACCCAACCCCAGCCTGACC
>FWPU01001226.1_pt1 | contig 78872 bp, 71 predicted proteins | sample 2228361 | NCBI WGS metagenome assembly FWPU01 (sample SAMEA103939777, study PRJEB20133) | metagenome | reverse complement strand
ACGCCGAGGCAGACGTTCGTGGACACCGTGCCGTTGGCGAAGGAGAAGCTGTTGGCCGCCTGATCCGGCCACCGCGAGGACTCACAGTCTGTCAGATGAAGTCTTGACATTTACACCTCAGAGTCGAGACGGTTGCTCTCTATTTCCACCGCGATAAGGCAGAAATTGCTATTCGTTTTGTTCTCTCACCGATCGTGGGTGGCGAAACGGGTGCCCATACGGGTGGCGAGCTGGCGACAGGCCTCACGATCATTCCTTCCTTTTTTGCCCCTCATCCTTTAAGATACCCCTATCCTCACGTCCTTCTGATCTAGCAGGCTGTTGAAAAGTCACTGTGACTCTCGTTCACGGGGAAACCAACAGCGGCTGCGATGATCTCACGATACCGTCCAGGATGTTCAAAAAGGTTGTCCAGCGCGGCCGCAGCGAGCGAAGAGGCGAGGCGTACCCTTTGCGGTACGTTGAGTCTCTGAGCGATGCGAGAACAAAGCTGGCGGCCTTTTTCAACATCCTGCCAGAGGCTCCGGCGGATGCGGGCTAAGACCAGTTTCTCTTGCCAGGCATGCGGGCACCAGGCGCTTCGGTGGCTGGGCCGCTGCCCGGACTGCGGCGGCTGGAACACCATAAAGGAGGAACGGGTTCAACCCGCCGGCAAGGGCCGTCCGGCTGCGTTCAAGATCGCCTCCTCCAAAGCCACTCCTCTCGCGGAGATCGAAGTCATCGGCGAAGTTCGCCGCTGCACCGGTATCGGGGAGTTCGACCGGGTGCTGGGCGGCGGGGTCGTACCCGGTTCCGTCATGCTGATCGGTGGCGACCCCGGTATCGGTAAGACGACGCTCCTCTTACAGGCCCTCCCCCGGTTGGCTGCCGACGGAGAAAAGGTTCTCTACGTCTCCGGCGAGGAATCACCTCGGCAGATCAAGATGCGGGGGCAACGGCTGGGGATCGGGCATCCGGGCCTTTTGATCCTGGCGGAGACCTCACTGGAAGAGATCCTCAAAGCCGTGCAGGCGATCCAGCCGAACGCAATGGTCGTCGACTCCATTCAGACCGTCTATACAGACCAACTGACTTCAGCGCCCGGGAGTATCAGCCAGGTGCAGGAAGTGGCCGGCCAACTGATGTGGTTGGCCAAACGGAGCAGCGTGCCGGTGTTCATCATCGGCCACGTGACCAAGGAAGGGGCCATCGCCGGCCCGCGATTGCTCGAGCACATCGTGGATACGGTCCTGTACTTCGAGGGCGACAAAGGGCACAGCTACCGCATCCTGCGGGCGGTGAAGAACCGGTTCGGCTCGACGAACGAAATCGGCGTCTTCGAGATGAAGGACACCGGTTTGGAGGAAGTCGGCAATCCGTCGGAGCTGTTTCTGGCCGAGCGGCCGCAACGCAGCACCGGCTCCGTCGTTGTGTCGAGTCTGGAAGGATCGCGCCCGATTCTGGTTGAATTGCAGGCGCTCGTCTCGCCGACCGGTTATGCCATGCCCAAGCGCATGGCCAATGGAGTCGAGTTGAATCGGGTTTCGCTGCTCCTGGCCGTCATGGAGAAACGCCTGGGGCTGCATCTCTCCGGACAAGACGTGTATGTGAATGTGGTGGGCGGGATGCGGATCGACGAGCCGGCCATTGATTTGGGGATCGTGGCCGCCGTAACCTCGAGCTTGCGGGAGGCGCCGGTCGATTCTCACACCCTGGTGCTGGGCGAGGTGGGGCTCGGCGGGGAAGTGCGGGCCATTAGTCAGGCCGATCTCCGTATCCGCGAAGCCGCCAAGATGGGGTTTCGCCGATGTCTGCTGCCCGAGCGGAACGTGTCCAAGCTCGACCCCGTGGACGGCATCGAATTGATCGGTATTCATGAGTTGCGGGAGGCGTTGGATGCGGCGCTGGTATCAGGCCCGAGGGAGTAGGGAAAAGGCGAACGGCACAGATCCCGCGCTCTCTGTGGCGGTCCTTCTGCTTGTTCCTTTTACTTTTCTCGGCGGCTGCGCGGTGTTTCCGTCCCGTCCCGAAGTTCCTCTGAAACAGGCGACGGCGGCGGAGTTGACGGCGTTGCTCCGGGAGAGGGAAGCGGCAATCCAGACCATGAAAGGGCTCTTCCGGGTCTCCATCAAGGGGGAAGGGATCCCGATCGCGCAACGCATGGAGGGCGCCATGTATTACCGCCGTCCCGATGCGATGCGGCTTCTGGGCTTTACGGCGTTGGGGAGCGAACTGTTTGAATTCGTCCTCTCGGATGATCTGTACAAGCTGCGTCTGCCCACGATGAGCCGCGTGCTGACCGGTCACTCGTCCGAGATCGGTAAAATGGGCAAATTGGCGCGGCCGTTCCAGCTGAGCGTCTGGGCCATGAGCGGAGCGGTCGGGATCGCATCGGTGGCCAGAAACGAGCGGGTGGCACTCAGAGAAGACGGGGATCGATACCGCCTTGATGTGTTTGCGCCCGGCGAAGGCGACTCCAGGAGCGGGATCGTGGTCCGGCGTCTCTGGTTCGAGCGGCGGTCGCTGCAGGTCGTGCAGGAGGAGCGACTGTCGCCGACCGGCGAGCTCGAAGCGGTCATGTACTTCGACGACTTCCGTCCGGTCGGAGAGAGCGAGGCCGGCGTGCAGCCACAAGATGCGGCGAGCGAATCCCGCGCTCGACTGATGCGACCGTTCAAGATTACGATGGAAGACGGCCATGGACAGGGCAGCCTTCAGGTGACGTTTCACGAGATCGTCCCTAACGCGCCGTTGCGGCCGGCCGATCTAGGGACGGTGTAGGGTAGGTATGACGGATGAAGATTCTGGCTGTTGAAACCGCGACGGCCTGGCAAAGCGTGGCGATCCTCGAAGGCGAGCGGGTGCTGGCCCGTTCGGATCGCGACGCCGAGGGCTCGCACGCGAGATGGCTGGTCCCGACGATCGACCGGTTGCTGGCCTCGACGCATCTTGACCTCGGCCAGTTGGACGGGCTGGCCGTCTCGATCGGGCCGGGGTCCTTTACCGGTCTGCGGGTCGGGTTGGCGACGATGCTGGGATTTCGGGCGGTGACGGGATTGCCCCTCGCGGTAGTGCCGACATTGGAAGGGCTGGCGTGGAACCTGCGCGGGACTGCGCTTCCCATCTGCCCGATTCTCAAGAGCCGAACCGGCGAGGTGTACTGGGCCCTGTACCGGTGGAGCGTCGAGGGGACGTTGCGACAGCTTGCGGCAGAACGGGTCGGACCGCCGACTCTGATCGGACGGGACATCACAGAGCCGACCCTCGTGTTGGGGGACGGGTGGGCGCGGTACGCTGTGGACATTCGCGAGGCACTGGCAGATCGGGCTTCACTCCTGCGCGAGGGACCGGTTGAGGCCATGCGTCCCTCGGCGGTGAGTATCGGGCTGGCCGGGTTGGAGCGGCTTTCCCGCGGCGACGTGGCCGGTCTCGGCGTGGCCCCTCGCTATGTCCAGCGTGCGGAGGCCGAGATCAAGTACGAGCGACGTCCGGCCGGTTCGGTGACCAAGAACCAGCGGGTCATTCAACAAGGGATTGGGCGCAAGCGGACACGACGCCCGATCCTCTCCATCCTTCGGCCGTCATGAAAGAGAGCGCTTCCAGCCTGATCAGCGGGTCTCTCGTGATCGAGCCGGCTTCTCCGGAGATGTTGCCGGATCTATTGCGGATCGAAGAGGCTTGCTTCTCCGCACCCTGGAGTCGCAAAATGTTCGAAGCGGAGTTGACCGGCAATCCGTTCGCCCGGTTTCTGGTCGCCAGATTGGTGAACCGCGACGCGATGGCCAACACCATCGTCGGCTATCTGTGCTTCTGGATCGTGTTCGACGAAGTGCGGTTGATGAACCTGGCGGTGATCGAAACGGAGCGACGCCGAGGAATCGCGACCGCTTTGGTATCGCGGGCTCTGGAGATCGGGATGGCGGCGGGAGCGGTGCGCGCCGTGCTGGAGGTCAGGGCGTCGAACCACGCCGCGCGCGCGTTGTACGAGCGGATGGGATTCCGCCCGTTCTCGACCAGGGCTCGGTACTATACCGATCCCGTGGAGGATGCGGTGCTGATGCAGATGGAGCCGCTGGTCGTCGATGCGGCGCCGTAAAGTCAGATCGAGAAGCCGGCCGCTGGAGGGCCGGGTTCGCGTTTTCTTACTCAACCAGGAGGTGCGATATGCTGACGGACGGTTCGATTGCTGAGCGGTTGCGCCAATCCAGCAGCGAATTCCGGGAGCTTGAAGAAGCTCACCACCGACTCGATGCTGAATTGGCCGAACTCCAGAAACGGCACGTGCTGACCCCGTCAGAAGAGCTTCTGAAGAAGCAGATTCAGAAGGAGAAGCTGGCGAAAAAGGACAAGATGGCGGAGCTCATCCGCCTCTATCGCGAAAAGGAACTGCACTCCGCGACACACTGACCTGTGCGCCAGGTCAGCACGCTGTCTGACAGGCCGACGGAACGAAGCCGGACGGCCGAGGGAGGGGAGGTTCTGTCCGCCGTGCTTCCACCGTTAGCGGCCCACCTACGGACGGTCAAACGACGGCTTGCGATCATCGCCGCCACCCTGGCGGTGGCGTTCGTCTTGACGTTCGCCTATTCGGCCGAAATTATCGAATGGCTGAATCGACCGTTCCCCAACGCCTTGGTCTTCTACGGGCCGGCTGAAGCCCTGTTCGCTTCGGTCAAGGTGTCATTCCTGGCGGGTTTCGTACTGAGCTTGCCGGTCATCTTCTATCACTTTTGGAAATTCATCGAGCCGGCTTTGCTGCCGGAGGAACAGCGCCTGGCGATTCCGCTGTTTCTCCTGGCCGGCTGCCTGTTCGGATTGGGGTTGGTCTTCTGCAACCTCGTGATTCTGCCGCTGGTCATCGAGTTCTTCGTCGGCTTCGGAATGGACCGGGACATCACGCCGGAGCTGGCCGTCGGCATGTATATCGATTTCAACGTCAAGTTCCTGCTCGTCTTCGGCTGCGCGTTCGAGCTGCCGCTCGTGCTGACCTTGTTGGCCCGCGCCGGCGCGGTATCGGCCGCCACGCTGGCGTCCTATCGGAAGCACGCCGTGATGGTCGCGCTGATCTTGTCGGCCGTCGTCACTCCGGACGCGACCCTGTTTACCATGTTGTTGATGGCCGTGCCGCTGATGGTGTTGTATGAGGTGGGGATCGTCGGCGCCAGGTTGTTCGGCCGGATTCCGGCGGCGGAAGGGCCTGCGCCGGCGGAGGCTGCGGTGCCGATGGGCACGGCGGGACATCGGGTGCGATGATGAACACGATGGTGCACAACGGTTGGCGTGGTCGTGTGATCGGCTCGCTCGGGTTGGGCATCAGCCTGTTGGCCGGTGTCGCCCTCGGCGCGATGCGGGCCGAGGAAGCGTCGAGCGTGCATGCGGGAAATCTTCATCGAGCGCAAACGCCGCAGGTCTGGGAAGTCAGCCGACCGGCTGAGCCGTCCGCGTCCGCGGTGAGCATTCAGGCGATGACCACGGTAGGCAAGGAAACCGTGTTCGCCGGGTCGTTCGGCATGGGCATTTTCCGCAGCGATAATCGCGGAGGGATTTGGACTCCCGTGAACGAAGGCTTGACCGATCCTTTCATTCTGTGTCTGGCGACCGGTTCCAACGGCGCCGTGTACGCGGGGACGTTCCGCGGCGGTGTGTTCCGAACCCGCGACCGTGGCGAGAGCTGGGAGCCGGTGAATGCGGGACTCAAGCGACTGGAGATCAAAACGCTGCTGATCACGCCCGGCGTCATCTACGCGGGAACGGGCGACGGCGTCTATCGGCTGAGCGAGGCCGACGATCGATGGACCGTGGTGACCACGGGTCTGGACGAAGTTCTGGTCCATGCGCTTGCCAAGGCCTCGGACGGCACCCTGTTCGCCGGGACTTCGGGAAAAGGCGTGTTGCGGTATAAAGAAAGCTCGCCGGGCTGGGTTCGCATGCGGCACGGGCTCAAAGACCATGAGGGGCTGGTGGAAAATTTCATCCGGGTTCTGGCCATCGACAAGGAGCAGGGCGTGTATGCCGGCACGTTCGACGGCGGCGTGTTCAGGAGCGGCGACGGCGGCCAGACGTGGCGCCCGATCAGCCGCGCGCTTCCGAACGATTCGATCCGCAGCATTCTCACCAACGAGCGGGGCCTGTTCGTCGCCACCGGCCGGGGGATCTACAAGACCGTCGATCAGGGACGCCGATGGACGGCGCTGAACAACGGTTTGACCAACATGTCGGTGCAGGTGCTGGTCGGCTCCGGCGACGGGTCGCTCTATGCGGGAACCAGTTCCGGGGCCTTCCGCAGCGATGACGACGGGAAGAGTTGGGTGCCGATCAGTGAAGGCCTGCAGGGAACCTTTCGTTCGCCGTTTCAGGCGCCGTTCAGGTAACGCCTGCTCTGAAGGCCGCGAATAGCTGATAGCGAATAGCCAGCAGCCCACCGCTCCAAGTCCGCAAGGTGTGACTTGTTCGATGCCAGCCATGCGCCGGAAAGCGTTTTAGAAAGGACCATCCATGCATGAGATCAGTGACCGAACGCGCGCGACCATTACGGTGACTTCCAAAGGGCAGACACTCGGCGAGATCGTCCTGCGTTTTTTTCCGGACGTGGCCCCCAATCACGTGAACAATTTCGTCAAGTTGGCGACACAGGGGTTTTACAACGGCACCACGTTTCACCGGGTGATTCCCGGCTTCATGATCCAGGGCGGCGATCCCAACAGCAAGAACCCCGACCGGTCCACGCACGGCATGGGCGGCCCCGGATACCGGATCAAAGCCGAGTTCAACAGCCGACCCCATAAACGGGGGACGTTGTCGATGGCCAGGGCGAACGATCCGGACAGCGCCGGGTCGCAGTTCTTCATCTGCGTGGCGGACGCTACCTTCCTGGATTGGCAATACACGGTGTTCGGCGAGGTCGTGAGCGGAATGGAAGTCGTCGACAGGGTGGTCAATATGAAACGGGACGGGCGGGATAATCCGCTCGAGCGGGTGGAGATGACGGTCAGCGTCAGTGAGGGGTGAGTGGTAAGGGGTGAGGGGTGAAAGGTTTACTCGTTCTTCTCTTCCTCGCTGGCTGCGCCATTCCCCAGGTTCCTTCGCGCACCGTGTACGAAGACCCGACCAGTTTTGTTCGCCTGGAAATCGATTCAACCGTGTTGCCCGAGTGGCCTCCCAGCGCCCATAGTCATCCCGCTTCGATCTCCGTCGAGGAGATGGCGTCCGTGCTCAGGCAACTCAAGGTTCAGGAACACCGCATCGCCCTGCAACGGATGATCCAAGGCGACGCGCCTCGCGTACCGGCGTTCAACGAGGAGGAAATCGCGCTGTTGGCGCCCCGTTTATCGGAGGCGCTCGCTCAGGCGAAACCTAACGAGCGGGTCACCTTTTACTTGAGCTATCCTCAAACCTCCATTAAGCGGGTGATTACGACCGGCGGTCTGTACGTGCGGGGGACCGAATTGCATTTCATTGTGGGAAACTGGCGGATCGTCTACGGCATTCCCGCCTACGGCATGATCTACGACCGTCGTTATCCGATGAGCCCGACTGCGGCCAAGGGATTCGACCTATTCTTCGAACAGGACGCGGCCGTCTTGCCTCAGAAGAGCAGCATCTGGGATCGTCTGCTGGCCAATGAAAAAGACGAACTGGTCATCGATCTCTCACGAGTCTTTCCAGGCGCCGCGGCAGGCAATCCGGTCGCTCGCCGATGAACGGTCGAGCCGGCCCGCCTCAGTTCCATGTCACTTCTCCGGCCGTCCGCCTACAGCTCAGCGCGCTCTCCTCCTGATGAACGTCCGGTGAACCGGCAGCCTCGCCTGCGCATGGCGCAGGCGCGGCGGGATTGTTAGACTAGAGTGGAGTCAACGGACCGGCGCGAGATTCCGAACGGGAACGGGACAGTCAGAATCGCACGCGGCTGAGCGGAACGATCTGCGAGGAAAGGAGCCTGGGAATGGGCAGAGACCAATGGGTCGCGCGGGTGATCATCGCCTGCATGTGTCTCGTTGTAGGCGGCGGAATCGAGTCATGGGGTCAGGACACGCTGTGGGAGACCTATGTCAACGCCGGAGCCAAGGCCTACGGAGAAGGCCGGTACGGCGAAGCCGAGAAGATGTTCGCGGAAGCGCTGAAGGTCGCCGAACAATTCGGGCCGCAAAATCCCCGCATCGCCACCACGCTGAACAATCTTGCCGAGACCTATCGCGTGCAAGGGAAATATGCCCAGGCGGAAACGCTGTACTTGCGCTCCATGGGGATACGGGAAAAGGTCGAAGGTCCGGAGTCGCTGGCGGTCGCGCAAAGTCTCAACAACCTTGCGCTGCTCTACGCGGTGCAGGGAAAGTACGCTGAAGCCGAACCGCTCTACGCCCGCGCGCTGGCCATCAGGGAGAAGCTGCTCGGGCCCGAGGATCAGGATGTGGCGTTGGTGCTGAACAACCTCGCGCTGCTGTACAACAACCAGGGGAAGTACGACAAAGCCGAGCCGCTGTTCCGTCGCGCGCTGGCCATCAAGGAAAAGGGCCTGGGCTCCGAACACCCCAGCGTGGCCACCACGCTCAACAACTTGGCGTTGGTGTACAACAATCAGGGCAAATACAAGGAAGCCGAGCAACTGTATCGACGCTCCCTCGGCATCCGCGAGAAGGCCCTGGGGCAGGAACATCCGGATGTCGCCCAAAGTCTCAATAATCTGGCGTCCCTCTACAGCAATCAAGGGAGGTTCAAAGAAGCCGAACCGCTGTACAAGCGAGCCCTGGCGATCGTCGAAACAGCCTTGGGCGCGGAACATCCCGAGATCGTCATGATTCTCAAGAACTATTCGATTCTGCTGCAGAAAACCGATCGAAAGGCCGAAGCCATCGGTTTGGCGGCCCGCGCCGACAAGATCAAAAGTCAGCATGAACGGGAGAACACCTTGCTGAAGCCCAGCGGAACGCCTTAACGCCCGATGCGCCCGCGGCCGCTTTTCTTCCTTGCCGGTGTGTCACGGAGTCATGCCGGGCGGTGAGGACAGCGTGTCCGGTATCGAGAGGGCGCCCGCGGCATACGCCAACGTCACTTCCGCAATCTTGTAGTCGTACTGCGCTTCGGCCAGCCTGGTTTGCGCCCCTGTCAACGCGACCTCGGACTGCGTCACTTCCACGATGCTTCCCAGCCCCAGCTTGTACCGCTGGCGCGCCAACTGCAGCGCCTCCTGGGCGGTCTTCACCTGTTCTTCCGCCAACTTGATTTGCTGCGCGAAGGTGACGGTGTCCAGATAGGCGTTCGTCACCTGCTGGGTCAGCGCCTGTTCGATGTTGGACGCCGCCGCGTACGCCGCCGCTTGCTGGGCGCTCGCCTCCCGCACCTGGTTTTCGATGAGAAAGCCGGTGAAGAGCGGAAAGGACACCACGGCGCTGGCCGCCCACCAGCCCCCGGTTCGTTCGCCGCGGTCCGTGTCGAAGGTTTGGAAATCTCCGGCGCTCGCGACGGCGTTGACGGTCGGCAGATACTGCTTTCGCGTAGCGCGGAGCTTGGCTTCGGCTGAACGGGCCTGCTCCTGCGCGCGCTTGAGTTCTGGATGGGAGAGACTGTTCGCGATCAACGTCTCGAGCGGTTGCTGCCGAATGACTTCGATGGAGACGTCCTCCAGCACATAATCTTCCGGACCGGCGATCCCCATCGCCCGGTTCAGCTCGGCGAAGCTGGCCTTGAGGTTGTTTCTGGCGCGCACGAGGGCCGCTTCGGCGTTCGTCAACTCCACCTGCACGAGGTTCAGATCGAGCTTGGATTTGAGCTGTTGGCGGTACAGCGTCTCGACCTGGGAGCGGATGACGCCGCGCTCGCGCACGGTGTCCTCCGCAATTTGCACCAGCCGGCGTTGCTTCAGACTGTTCAGGTACGCCCGCTGGACGCTCACGATCACCAACGCCCGTTGCGCATTGACATCCTGCTCGAACGCGCGCGCGGCAAGATCCGACGATTCGACCAGGTCGCGGGTGAACCCGAAATCATACAGTCGCTGGTTCGCGATGACCCCGCCCGTGTACTGGCTGAGATTCTGGCGCAGCATCGAGCCGGCCGGCGTCACAAACCGCGGGTTGATCCCGCCGACGCCGGCCGCCGTCGCGAAGTCCGCATAGATCTGCGGGTAGTACAGGGACCGCGCCTGCTCCGTGCGTGCCTCCGCCGCCTTGCGGTTGGCGTTGGCGACTTGGAGCAGGGGGTGTTTCTCGAGCGCCAATTCCACCGCCTGTTTGAGGCCCAAGAACTGCCCCTGGATCTGACCGCTCTTGTCGGTCCTGAGCGGGACCCGTTCCGTCTCGGCGGAGGCCGGGAACGGCGCCCACCAAACGGCGGGCGCGATGAGAAGAACGAGCGCGCACGACATGGGCCGAACACGGTATCGCATCAAACATCTCCTTTCGCTCTGAGTCGGCGTTCAATATTTCTGGCTGGACGGTTTTCCGCTCGGCAGGTTGTACGGGGACGCGATGACGGATTTCCCGTCGGTCAGCCCCGTTTTCCCCACGATGACGACCTCGTCGTCGTCAGTCAAGCCCTCGACGACTTCGACCCAGACGCCGTCATCGATGTCGGTTTTGATCGGCACCCGGTACGCCTTCCCCTGCCTGACGACGAAGACTGATTTGGTCTTCTCGGGTCCGCCCGAAGCGATTGCGGAGGGGGGGAGGACGAGGGTGTTCGGATGCTCGCGTAAATAGAATGTGGCGTTGACGAACATGCCGGGTTGAAGGCGGCGGTCCTTGTTGGGGACGTCGATTTCGACCAACAGCGTGCGGGTTGCGGGATCCAACGCTTCGGTGGTTCGCGTGATGGTGCCGGTGATGTCCTGGGCGGCCAGTTCCCGGGACGTCAGGACGACCTTGACACCCGGCTTGGCCAGCAACGCGGCTTCCTGCGGCACGCTGGCGTACACCCGGACGATGTCCAGGTCCATGATGGTATAGAGCGGAACGGCTTGGGTCGCCGAACCGGCGGCGGACTGGATCATGGATCCGGGATCCGCGAACCGGGCCGTGATGACCCCGGAAAACGGGGCGTACACCTTCGTGTAGTCGAGCAGGGTGCGGCGGTTGTCCATGACATGCTTGGCCGCTTCGGCCGCCGCTTCCGCCACGTCCACGTCCTGCTTGGCGATGACGTCGGGATTTTCTTTCCACACGTTGGCGAGACGCTGGTAGGTGACCTTCTTGATTTTGTAGTCGGCCTGGGCTTGCCGGTATTGTTCTTCGACTTCAGGCGCATCGATCACCGCCAACAGTTGGCCTTTCTTGACCTGGTCGCCCTTGTCGAACCCCATCCATTTCAGGTACCCCGGCACCTTGGCGTACAGGGTCGCCTGGTACCAGGGCGAGACGTTGGCCGGGAGCGTGAGCGTGTACGCGACATCCCGCCGTTGCGGTTTCAGCACCTGAACGGGAATGGCGAATCCTTCGGTGAGGACGGATTTATCCGCCTCTCCGGCGAGCCCGCCCGTGGCGGACTGGCCCGCCTCTCCGGTCAAAGCCGAGCCCGGGGAATCCGGAGACGAGGCCGGCTGGGTCGCGGATGTGGCCGTGGACGTGTGGTCCTTGGTCGAGACAAGCACCCACACGAGCAAGGCGGCCAGGCCGACGCCCACCCAGAGGAGGAATTTGATATTGAGTTGAGGCCGTATCATTTCCCGGTTCCGGAACGGCGAATTCTTTTTTACGCGGAAGCGCTCCGCGATGCAACCTTCTTGTCCATCAAGCGCTGGCGGGCGATCGCATGCAGCACGGGGATGAACAGCAGCGTCATGAACGTCGAAACCAGCAGTCCGCCGATGACGGCCCGCGCCAGCGGCATGTTGGCTTCGCTGCCTTCGCCGAGGCCCAGGGCCATCGGCGCGAGACCGAGCACGGTCGCCAGCGACGTCATCAGGATCGGGCGGATGCGCAGCCGACCGGCCGCCACGACGGCGTCTTCCAACGGAACGCCCTCGCGCAACCGGCGGTTCGCAAAGTCCACGAGCAGGACGCCGTTGGCGACGACGATCCCGATCATCATCAGCGTCCCGATGAGCGATTCGACGTTCACCGAGGTATTTGTCAGCAGCAGCATCCAGATGACGCCGATGAAGCCGAGCGGGACCGAAAAGAGAATAATCAAGGGATCCAAATACGATCGGAAGAGCCCGACCATCACTAAATAGATCAACAGGACGGCCAACGGCAGGACTCCGGCGAATCCTTTCAACGCGGCCCGCATCCCGTCCACTTCGCCTTTGAACATCACGGCGACGTCGTCGGGCAACTCCACGTGTTTCAGCGCTTCTTCGACCAGACCGGCCACCCGTCCGAGGTCGTTGCCGAGCACGCTGACGAGCACGTCCATGGTTCGCTGGAGATTGTAGTGGTCCACGGTCTCGGGCCCTGTTTTCCGGCTGACCTGAACCAGATCGCGCAAGAGGACGGGCGCAGTTTGCGCGGCGCCTGCTTGGGGTAACGAAGGACGTTGAGGGAACGGAGTCTGCTGCATCGCCAAGGACGAGCCGCGTCCCGACGGCGTCACGGCGCTTACGGCCGCCGGCTGGTCCACGTGGGTGCCGACGAGGGGGGTGTTGAGAAAGTCCTCGAAGCGGATTAGGGTCTGCTCCGGGTACTGGGCGACCACGAAGTAGGCGTTGTTCGATTTCGGATCGATCCAGTAGCCGGGATTGAGCGTGAGGTTGGAGCTGAGGCCGGTCACCAGGTCCATCACCACTTGCCGCTCGTTGAGCCCTAAATAAGCGGACTTGGCGCGGTTCACCTCCAGGTGCAGCTCCGGGTAGTGCATCCCCTGCCGCACCTGCACATCGGCGGTGCCGGGCACCTGCGCCGCTACGTCGCGAATGCGGGCGGCGGCCTCGGCTACCCGGGCCAACTGGGGACCGCTGACCTTGATGTCGATCGGGGCCGGCAGGCCGAAGTTGATCACGTCGCTGACGATACCGCCGGTCTGAAAGGAGAACTTGAGGCCGGGAAACTGCCGGGCCAGCCGGGTGCGGAGGCGGTCGATGAGGGCGTCGGTGCGCACGGCGTGCTCGCGCGCGAGGCTGACGAGGAGGAAGGCCTGGTGGGGGCCGTTGACCGGGGTGAAGAGGACCATCCAGCCGTGGGGCAGGCCGATGTTGGCGACGATCTGATCGAGGTCGGCGGGGGGGATCTCCTGGCGGAGGAGGTCTTCGAGTTGGCCGACGAGGGCCTCGGTGGTTTCGACGCGGGTGCCCTCGGGGGCGGCGACATGGAGGATGAACTGGCCGGCGTCCACCTTGGGGAAGAATTCCGTGGCGAGGCGGGGGGCGAGGAACAGAGAGCCGACGAAAAGGGCGGTGACGCCGCCCACTACCAGCGCCTTGTGCCGCAGACACCACCGCAGAACCGACTCGTACACGGCGATGAGCCTATTGAACAGCCGGTCGAACAACCGCTCAGGGGATCCTTCGTCCGCCTGCGGACCCTTGTGCTCGTGCTTGACGAAGGCCGCCATCGCCACGGGCGCGACCGTCATGGAGGCGAAGTAGGAGACGACCATGGCGTAGGCCACGGCAAGGGCCAAGGGCACGAACAGGAACTTGATGATGCCGGTAAAGAAGACGATCGGGAGATAGACGATCAGAATGCTGATCGTCGCGACCAGCATCGGCAAGGCCACTTCGCGTACGCCGTCGCCGGCAGCCTGGTGCGGGGATTTGCCCATGCCGAGGTGGCGATGCACGTTTTCCAGCACGACGATGTTGTTGTCCAGGAGCGTGCCGATCACCAGCGCCAGGCCGCCGAGCGTCATCACGTTGACGGTGTGGCCGGTGAAATAGAGCAAGACAAACGCGGCCAGGATCGAAATCGGGATCGCCAAGGCGATGATGAATGTGTACCGCAGGCTGCCGAGGAAGAGGAGGACCATGAGGCAGGCGAGCCCGCCGCCCAACAGGCCCTCGTGCTCCAGCGTCCGGATGGCCTGCCGGATGTACAGGGATTGATCGAAGATCAGCTTGACCACCAGGTCCTTCGGCAGCCCCAGCAGCTTCGGCAACGTGGCCTTGATCCCGTCGATCACCTGGATCGTGTTCGCCCCCGCCTGCTTCATGATCGGCAGATACACCGCCCGCCGCCCGTTGATCCGCACCACGTTGCCCTGGATCATCGTGGAGTCGGCCGCCCGGCCCACGTCCTTGAGCAGGATCGGCACCCCGTTGACCACCTTGACCGGAATCTCGTTCATCTGCTCGACGAACTGGATCAGGCTGTTGGTGTAGACATTGTAGTCGAACTCGCCGATCTTCACGTTGCCGGCGGGGAGCAGGAGGCTCTGGGCGTTGACGGCATTGACGACGTCGCGGGTGGACAGTCCCCGGGCCAGCATGCGCTCGCGGTCCAGAAACACGGTGATCTGGCGGACCGTGCCGCCGAAGCTGGGGGCGACGAAGACCCCGGGGACGTTGGCCAGTTGCGGCCGCACGCCGTAGTAGGCCAAATCGCGGACTTCTTTCTCGCCCAGGGTCTCGCTGCTCACGGTGAGGGTGCCGATAGGGAGACTGGCGGCGCCGAACTTGATGATGATGGGCGGGAAGACGCCCTGCGGCAGATAGCGCAGGGCCGAGTAGGTGAGGCTGGTGATCTCGGCCATGCCGGCGTTGACGTCGTAAGAGGGATGGAAATAGACCTTGATCAGGCTGACGCCGGGCAGGGAGCGGGACTCGATGTGCTCGACGTAGGAGGCTTGCAGATAGAGCTGCTCCAAGCGCAGCGTGATGGCGCCCTCGATCTCGGAGGGCCCCATGCCTTTATAGAAGGTGGCGACGGCCACCACGGGCAGGTTGATCTCGGGGAAGATGTCCACGACCATGTTCTGGTAGGACACCACGCCCAGGATCACGACGATCAGACTGATCGCCACCACCGCGTAGGGATTTCGTAAAGACGCGCTGATCATGGTTCACATGCCTGTCGGCTCGGCTTGCACGGTCGTCATACGACTTGTCGGCAGGGCATGACGAACACGCGTAAGGGGATTTTGGTGTCGCCTTGCTGCCGCATCAGGTGGTCGCGAAAAGCCTGTAACCGTCCGATGACCCGTTCGGCTTGCTGATCCTCCATGGCGGCCAGAATCATCGAATTATGACCCGGCCACGTCAAGGACCCGAACGCCTCGCCCGCTTCGCCGATGCCGAAGACTTTGGGCGCTTCCGTAAACGCTTTGATGTCCAGGTCTTTTAACAGCTGCCGAATGTCTTCATCAAGCGATTGCCGAAAGATGACCACCAGCATCTGCATGGTTGTCTCCTGTTCTGAAAATAGGCGCGAGCTGGAGGCCCAAGCCTCTCACCCAGCCATGATTGTCATCATGCCGGGTACCCGGTGCTGGGGCGCCTGTTGCTCTTCTGTTGCAATGGGCCAAAGCAACGAGTCGCCGCTGAAGGCTCATGGCGACTGTTCTATCGCATCAGCACGGTGCCTGTCTTGCTCCAATAATAAAAGATGGAAAGATCGGGCTAAATGGACTCGATCGCATTCTGACCGGCAACGGTAAACAGGACGCCGGCGGCTCCGACGAAATTCGTGTCGCCGAACCGCCACTGGATCGTGGGCTCGAGGCCGATGATACTGAATCCGCTCCGCTGTCCCCGGTTGATCGCATGGCCGTCGGCGCGCCACGCGAGTCCATGCAGGGTGACCAGTTCCAACCCGTAGCCGAATCCCGTTTTGCCGTTCAGAATATGCTCGAACGCCAGGCGCGTGTTGACCAGATCGCCGGTGTACGTCGTCTCTCGGCCTTCGCTTCCCGGCGCGGCGTAGGTATAGAAGACACCGGCCTGGACGCGAAACGGCCGGAGGTTCTTGCGAGCCATGATCCCTTCCGTCAAGGCCACTTCACCGAAACGGGTGGCGGGAAAGCGGGCGATCGGCGCGAAACCGCCGGGCGGCCTGCTCGTGCCCGTCCATTTCCCCGTCGGCAGCACGATGTGATTGAACAAGGTGACCGACGGGCGCCAAGAGTCCGGGTCCTGCACGATCGGCCGGTATTTGATCGCCAGGGAGGTGTCGCCCGGGCCTGTGTCGGTGTCCACCTTGCCGTTTTCTCGAGCCCAAAAGGATTGAAGCGAGGACGTGGCTCCGAACTGGATATGGTCGGTGACGCCGTATGCGAATTCGAGGGAGGGTTCCTGCACGCTATACAGATGAACCGGTCCGCTCTTGCGGTCCGAGAAGAAGCGAAAGCGGTTGTCGAAGGAGTGCTCGCCGATCTGGGAAAAGATGAAAGGCCGAAGCAGAGACTGTCCCTTGGGCTGGAGATCGACCGCCGTGTGCAGGATCGGACCGTGCGAAAAAGGGTTCCAACTGTTCCGATATTTCCGAATGTCTTCATCGGAAGGTATCCAGCTCCACGCGTGAACCGGCTGCGCGCAGACGAACTGCATCAATTGTGCCCACATCAACATCATCAACACAATCCGCACGGACTCTCCGAGGTTCGCGCGCCGCTTCGCTTCCACACCGCTTCCTCCGAGGACGACGTGATTGCCGGCATATAGATCGGAAGCGCATGAAAGCGATGCGTGGATGAGACTCCGGTCAGCATCGGGATTCGATCGGTCAGCATCAAGATGCGGTCGGGTGGGGAGTTCGATTCCAGTGCAGCCAATGCCGGCAGAGATCGTGGACAAGCGCGGAGAGCTCCTCGAATGTACCCGGCTTCACCACGTAGGCCGACGCTCCGGCTTCGTAGCAGGCGCGGATGTCGCGCTGGTCATCCGAGGTCGTCAGTATGACGATGGGAATGAGAGGCAGGCGCGCGTCGGCTCGAAGCCGGTACACCAATTCGATACCGGTCATATCTCTGAGATGCAGGTCCAGAATGATCACTTGTGGGAGCGCAGGCTGCGGCGAACAGGCCTGGGCTTGAAGCAGGGCCAGCGCAGACTCGGCGTCGTGCATGGCCTGGGTCGACTCGCCGAATCCCTGCCGAGTGATCGCTTCCTGCAGGAGCTCGCACTCGCCCCGGTTGTCCTCGACCAAGAGAATGCGCTTGCAGGTTGCCGCGGTCGCACAGTGCATGGTGCGTCTTCGTGCCGGGTTGGTGCGGAATGATTCAGCAAACGACGTGCCGAATCGGAACACCGAGAAGCACGCCGGAAAGCTGATCGGAAGACGTTGAGAAATTGAGGAAACAGATTTGGGGGTGCGGCACGAGCGGGAGTGCCGATGAAGCGGTCCTGAGGCCTCGCCCTGGAGGAATTCCAGGGCGGAGGGGAATTTTTCTAGGAACCGGACTGTTCCTCCGTGACCCCGTACTTGCGCAGTTTTGTGAGGAGCGTCTTGTAATCGATACCCAGGGTGCGGGCCGTCTGAGTTTTGTTGCCGCCGTGTTCCTTGAGGATGCGGAGGATATGTTCCTGTTCGGCTTCCTCTAGAGAACGCGGGGGTTCGGTGCGACGAGAGGAGAGTCGGTCCTGTGCGGCAGGCAACAGGGCCGCCACTTCGTCCGGTTCGATGGTCGGCGTGGTGTCGGGTGGCGACAGGAGGACCAGACGCTCGACCACGTTGCGCAGCTCCCTGACATTGCCCGGCCAAGGATACGCGGCCAGGCGCTCGATTGATGGTTTTGACAAGGTGCGAGGCGGAGAGCCCGGCGGCCAAAGCGCTTGCAGAAAGCCTTCGGCCAGGAGAGCAATGTCTTCCGGCCGTTCCCGCAGCGGCGGCACGCGGAGCGTCACGGTGTTGATCCGGTACAGCAAGTCGTCTCTGAATCGTCCTGTGAGAACCAGATCCTGCAGGTCGCGGTTGGTCGCACCGATGAACCGAACATCAGCCGTCAAGATTCTCGTCCCGCCGACCTGACGATACTCTCCTCGATCCAACACCCGCAGCACGCTGACCTGCATGGGCCCGCTCATCTCGCCGATCTCGTCCAGAAACAACGTGCCGCCCTCGGCCGCGGCGATCAGACCGGATTTCGGGGCGACGGCGCCGGTGAACGCGCCTTTTTCGTATCCGAACAACTCGCTCTCCAGCAGGTCGCCCTTCATTGTGCCGCAATTGACGGCCAGAAACGGAGCGTCCCGGCGAGGGCTGAGAGCGTGAATGGTGCGCGCGATCAGTTCCTTGCCCGTGCCGGTCTCGCCCTGGATCAACACCGGCGCGTTGGACGGCGCGATTTTCCGCACCAGCTCCATCAACTTTCGCCAGGCCAGGCTTGTCCCGTGCAGGATCCGGTCGACGCGCCGGGCTGCCGACTCCAGACGAAACGCCAGGTTTTCGCGGCGGAGCGCGCGCATGGCTTTGAGTTTGGCCAACGCCGCGGCGACCTGCGACCCGTCGAACGGCGTCTCCTTGACGAGAAAGTCCCAGGCCCCCGCCTTGATGGCCTCGACCGCGGCTCGAATTTCACCGTGTCCGGTCAGCACGATCACATCCACATCCGGTTGATGTTCGCCCACCCATTCCACTACCGCGCGTCCGTCCACGCCGGGCATGCGGAGGTCGGTGATCACACAGTCATAGGACGAAACCTTGAGTGCGTCGAGCCCGGCCTGCCCATGCTCGACCATGGTCACGGCGCAGCCTTCTTGCCGCAGCGTCTCTTCCAGGACTAGACGGACGAACTCTTCGTCGTCGATGACGAGCACCTTCATGGAACGTCCTTCACCGGGAACGCAAGATAGAACACGCTTCCCTTGCCGGGCGAAGATTCCGCCCAGACCCGACCACCGTGTTTCTCCATGACCAATTTCACGATGGCCAGCCCGACGCCCGTCCCTTCAAATTCCGATGGAGCGTGGAGGCGTTCGAACAAGCCGAAGATGCGTTCGGTCTCTTGAGGGTCGAACCCGATGCCGTTGTCTTTGACCCACAGCACATAGTCCTGATCCGTCACCGCGCCGCCGATCCGGATCTCGGGCGATGTGACGCCGCGCGAGAACTTCAGCGCATTGTCCAAAAGATTCACGACGGCCTGCCGGATCGCTGCGGGATCTCCCGGGATCTCGGCGGCCGGCAGATCGACGGTCACGGTCGGCGCCGGGAACGGCGCGGACTGCACGCGATCCGACACCACGGCGTGAACCAGCGCCCGTAGATCCACGCGGACCCTGGGCAGAGTCTGTCGTTCGAGACGCGAGTAGCGAAGCAGCGCGTCGATCAGGGCGATCATCTGAAGAGAGGACGCGTGGATCTTCGCGGCATAGCCCGAGGCCGTCGGATCCATCGTCCGGCCGAACTTGCGCTCGAGCAGCGAGGAAAACCCTTCGATCTCGCGCAGCGGCGCTTTGAGGTCGTGAGCGACGGAATAGGTGAAGGCTTCCAGTTCCTTGGTCTTGCGTTCCAGCGCGCGGGTGCGCTCCCGCAAGGTGGCCAGCATGGCGACGAGTGATGCGGAGAGCATGCCGACTTCGTCCTTGGAAGGCCAGGGATCGAACGAAGCCGACAGGTCTTGACGGGCCACCCGATCCGCCGTCGTAGCCAGGTGTGTGAGCGGCTGGGCGATTTGCTTGTTGAAGAGGGCGTACGTGGCTGTGATGACCAAGGCCAGCAGCGCCACCAAGGCCAGAGCCACCCCACGCGCGCGGCTGACCAGCAAATCCCCTTCGCGCTTCATCTCCATGTCGATTCGAATGTGCGCGTCCGCGAGCTGATCAAGGCCGTCGGTCAGCTTCCCGATCAAGCGATCGGCCTGCTGCGCGGGGGAAAGCGAACCCGGTCTCGTCGCGCGCGCCGCGGAAAGATAGGTCTTCCAGTTCGCCGTCAACGTCTCAATGGCTGATTCGATCCGCCGGATGGCGGCGTCTTCCTGATCGGCCAATGCCGTTTGGTGATGGGCGGTCAACATCCGGTAGAGGATGGGATGGGTGCGGGCCGCATGCGTGGTTCGATACAATTCCAACGACCGTTTGATCGCGGCCGCATGCGCGTTTAGACGATCCAACGTTTCCTCCAGACCGTCGGACGATTTCCGTTCCAAGAACACGTGGTAGATCAGGTTCAGCTCCAGCGTTTCCCGCTGCATGGTGGCCGCGGTAATGATCGCCGGAACGGTGATCCGTTGATGCCGGTCGACGTAACTGTTGATGCGGACGAGATAGATCAGGATGGCGGCCAGACTGAACGCCAGTACGGCCAGCATGACGCTGGAGGAGAGGACGAGCTTCTGGCCGATCGTGAGATGGCGAAACCAACTCGTCAGAGCGCCGCGCATGGCGTACCGTACCATAGCGGCGGAAGTCGTGCCAGCTACCGCATCATCACCTTGCCGCTCTTGCTCCAATAATAGAAGAACGAAAAATTCGGATAAATGGCGTTGATGGCGTTCTGTCCGGCCAATGTGAAGAGCACGCCCGCAGCGCACAAGAAATTCGTATCGCCAATCCGCCACTGAACAGAAGGCTCTACTCCGATCACCGAAAACCCGCCTTTCTGGCCCGCATTGATCGCGTGTCCGTCGAAACGATGAGTGAGACCGTGCAAGGTGACAAACTCCAGGTTGTAGCCGAATCCATGTTTGTCGCTCAGGATATGCTCAAAGATCAGGCGTGTGTTGATTAAATCGCCCGCGTAGGTGGCTTCGCCGCGTTCGTTCTTGAGGCCGGGGGCGGAATAGGTATAATAGACGCCGCCGCTCCAGCGAAAGGGCTGGAGATTTTTTCGAAAGGCAAGACCGGTCGTAAAACTCACCTCCCCGAACCGCGTGGAGGGAAAGCGTCCGATTGGGGAAAACCCTCCGGGAGGTTTATCCGTCCCGGCCCACTTGCTGGTTGGAAAGGCCACCTGATTGAACCAGTTGACGCTGGGCACCCAGCTGTCCGGGTCCTGCACGACAGGACGGTACTTGAGAGTGAAGGAGAGATCGCCCCAGCCGGCGTCGTTCGTCACTTTCCCGTTCTCCCTGGCCCAAAAAGCCGACAGCGAGGTTTGCGCCCCGAGTTCCCAATGGTCGGTCAGGCCGTACGCAGTCTGAATGAACGGAAGCTGCGCACTGTAAAGGTGGACGGGGCCGGCCTTCGCATCGGTCGCGAAGCGCAGTTGATTGCCGAAACTGCTCTCGCCGATTTGTGAAAAAATGAGGGGCCGAATGTACCACTGACCTTCCGGCTGGATGTCCGGCGAAGAAATCAGCATCGGCCCGTGCGAGAGGGGATTCCAACTTTTGCGGTACTTCCGAATTTCCTCTTCGGTCGGTACCCACTGAATCTGGGCGAGCCAATCGACTATATCGGTTGCGGTTGTTACGGAAGGTGAAGCCGGGAGCAGGAAAAGGACGCCGAGCAGAAGGAGTTGCGGGTTTATGCCTTTGCCGAGGCGAGCGCGAAGAGGCTCCGAGTTTGTCATGGAGCGACTATAGCAACTGGCGAAAGAGAAAGGAAGGAGCTTAAACCGTAGCCGGTGCAAGATGGTCGCCTGCGGAATGCACCGCCGGAAAGCATGGAGGACGGTATGGCCAGTCGTGCACTCCCAGTTCACCTGTGTGTCGGAACCGAGTGTCTGATGAGAATCGGCGCATTGCTCGCGCCCGTTCTGTTTCTGTCCGGCTGCGCCGAGGTCGGCGTCCCTGCGCAGGGCATCGTCGTCGTCGATGTCAAGGCGGGCGAACGGCACACCTGCGCCCTGACCTCGTCCGGCGGCGTGAAATGCTGGGGGTTCAACCACGACGGTCAGTTGGGTGACGGCACTCAAACCGATCGGGGCGCCCCGGTGGACGTGGTGGGTTTGACAAGCGGAGCCAAGGCGATTGCAACCGGATGGCGGCATAGTTGTGCCGTGACCTCGTTGGGCGGCGTGAAGTGCTGGGGGAACAACCATGATGGGCAAGTCGGCGACGGATCGAAGGACGACCGGAGGACTCCGCAAGACGTGGTGGGCTTGTTGGCGCGGGCGACCGCCGTTGCCGCGGGGGAGCGGCATACCTGCGCCGTCACCGCGACCGGCGGGGTGAAGTGTTGGGGGCACAACCACGATGGGCAGCTTGGGGATGGGACGAGGAAGGATCGGGTCACCCCTGTCGACGTGACGGGGCTGACCAGCGGCGTGGCGTCCATCACGGCGGGGTGGCGGCACACCTGCGCGCTCATGACCGCCGGCGGGGTGAAGTGTTGGGGGAACAATCACGATGGGCAACTCGGCAACGGAACGGAGAACGACAGCCCATTGCCTGTCGATGTCGTCGGGCTGACGGGCGGCGTGACCGCGGTCGTCGCCCGCTGGCGGCATACCTGCGCGCTCACGAGCGCCGGCGGTGTCAAGTGCTGGGGAGGAAATCACCGCGGCCAGGTCGGCGATGGAACCAGGCGCGACAGAAATGTTCCCGTGGATGTCGCGGGGCTGACACACGGCGTGAAAGCGATCGCGTGCGGATGGGGGCATAACTGCGCCCTTCTGACCGACGGCGGAGTCAAATGCTGGGGTAGTAATCATGAAGGGCAGCTTGGAGACGGTACCGGTAGAGACCGACATGCACCGGTCGATGTTGTGATGGCTCCCAGCGAGGCGACGGCCGTTGCTGCAGGAGGTGAGCATACCTGCGCAGTGGTGAAAGGATCCGTCCTCTGTTGGGGGGCGAATGAGGACGGACAGCTCGGTGACGGGACCTTCAAGAACACGCTTACGCTGAAAGGCGAGCCCAGTGACTGACCGCCGGAGCGTCTGTCGCACGCATGAGAAGGACGGATCTCCCGAACCTCAAACGTAGGCTTTTGCGCCGATCGCTTCAACGCATGTTCAGCCTCACGACAATGGCCCCCATCACATCCCCCTGCCTGAAATCGCGCTTGGAACTGGCCGGATGGGCGTTGTGACAATCCGCACAAGCCTGGACGATGGCGTAGTCCGCGGCAAGGCCCTTAAATTGGTCGGCGTCCACAAACGTCACGACTTTCAAGTCAGGATTTCCGGCCAGTTTCTTTAAGGCTTCGGCCTCCGCCTGCGTCTTCGGCAGATTGGCCGGGTTGATCGGCGTCAACCCGATCAACCCTAAGTCGAAACTCTTGATCTCCGCTCCGGCCGCTTTGACGAACTGAGCCGGCAGCATGATCGCGTGGTCTTCTGTGATCCACTGTTCGCTGGGCCTGACCCCCACCTTTTCGGCTCTCTCGACGATCGTTTTGGAATACACCGTGCGGAAAGCCTGAGCCGTCTCCAGCACGTACCTGGCCGTCGTCTCAAGCGGATTGTCAGAGGCTTGCACCAGAGAAACGGCGAGGCCGATCGACAAGGCGATCACCGCGCCATTCGCCGGCATCCATTGAAAGTGTTTCATAACAGCCTCACAAGCAAGGTTGGTATGTCGCGCCGTGTGTGTAAGGGGGTACTCCTTGCAGGCGCGGTTTGTCAAGAATCGTTCTGCCATGATCGCCTTGGCGCCGCTGTACCCACGAGCGATTCCGCCGTGAGCTTCCACTGCGCGGCCATCGGGTAAGGCCCGCGCGAACGCCCCGGGTTCGCTCCCGAAATACGGCTGTCCCGGGAGTGAGCGCAAGATGACGAGTCGAGTGCTGAAGAAACGGCCGGACAAACGCAGCCGGCGTTTTTCCATCGGCACGGTCCTCTGGCAGGGCGGATTCGGGAGGTGATTCGGACGCTTGCTGCCGCGGTAGCGTTTAAGGGTGAAAAGTAGTAGTGACAGTATAGTTGACAAAATATCTGCTATCGTTGTATACGGCCGTTCATGGGTGAAAGGCACAAGGCCGAACCGGCTTCCAATATCGAGAATCGCCTGCAGACCGTCCGCATGGCGCGCGGCCTTTCGCAAACCGAACTGGCGAGGTTGGCGGGCATCACGCGTCAGGCGGTCTGCGCGATCGAAGCCAACCAGTATCTCCCCACCACCGCCGTGGCGCTCCGATTGGCTGCGGCGCTGCGGTGTCGTGTGGAAGACCTGTTCAACTTGTTTTCGACCGGCGAGTTGATCGAGGGGGACTGGCTGGCGGGCGGGAAAGAATCCGTCGGCGCCCCGGGCCGCATGCGCGCAAAGATCGCTTGCGTCGGCGGTCGGTATATTGTCCGTCCGGTGGACGAGCTGGGGGAAATGCTGAGTTACGTCGTGCCGGCCGATGGGATCGTCGTGGCCGATCCGCGGCGTGGCCGGAAAGCCGGACAGGCGGTGCGAAGCGTCCGTGTTCGGCTGCTCAGGGATCTACGGGCAATTGAACAGGAAATCGCAGTCGCCGGCTGCGATCCGGCGATTTTCTTGGCGGGGGAGTATCTGCGTCGGCGCAAAGACGCCTGTCGGGTGACGACATGGATGATGGGAAGCTCGGCCGCGATCGAGGCGCTTAAGCGAGGCGAAGTGCATCTGGCTGGTGTCCATGTGGTCGACGCCAAATCCGGCGTCCCCAATCTGCCTTATCTGAGGCGACATTTTCAGGAAGCGGATGTCGCGGTTGTGACATTCGCGAGCTGGGAAGAAGGCTTGATAGTCGGAGCGGGAAACCCGAAGTCCATCCGTGGTGTTGCGGACGTGGTCCGACGGAATGTCCGGCTCGTCAATCGCGAGTCGGGGGCGGGCGTCCGTTTCTTGTTGGATCAACGGCTTTCGGCTCTGGGAATCAGACGTTCCGATGTTCGCGGGTATGACCGGACGGCGTCATCCCATTTCGAAGTGGCCCGATTGATTTCCGAGGGCCGGGCCGACGTCGGCGTCGGTATACGTTCCGTGGCCAGACTGTTTGGTCTCGATTTTATTCCCCTCCAAGAGGCTCGGTTCGACCTCGTGGTGCCCAAGACGTATTTGGCTGCTCATCCCAGCATCGAAGATTTTCTGGACACGATCGTCAGCCGGCCCTTTCGGACGGAGCTCGAAACCTTGGGCGGCTATAACACGAGCGAGACGGGAACGATCAGATCGTTAAACGTGAAGCGTGAAGTGTGAAGGGTCCGAAGAGAAAACGCGCTGCCGACAGAGTGCAAGGCGTATTTTCGTTCCTTGTGGCCTGCGCTCTGGCGCCTTTCTGGTCGCCTCACGCCTGGGCGACCGAACCCCTTGTGATCGCCGCCTCGCCGAGTCTGAAAGAACCTCTGGAGGCGCTGGGCCGAGCGTTTGAGGCGGCTCGTCCTGACGTGCGGGTGCGGCTCTTCTTTGACTCGGGGTTGGATCTCCGCCGGACCATCGCCGCCATGGAGAACAGCGGGAAGTATTTCATCGGCTCAGGCCCGATCCATCTCGTCGCCCCCGCCGAGGATGAACTGCTCACCAGATTGGAGCAAAAATACTATGTCTTGCCGGGTACTCGACGGATCTATGCGACGACATCGCTGGTGCTGGTGGTGCCGGAATCGCTGGTGGAAGCGCCATCCTCGTTCGACGCGCTAGCCCGGAATGCTCGCCTGCGCGTCGCGGTTGCGGACCCGCGCGTGACCGCGCTGGGGCAAAGGACCGACGAGCTTCTGCGCAGCCTCGGAATGGCGGAGGCGTTGAAGGACCGCCTGGATGTGGCCGGCGACGCCCGCGGCGTGCTTGACCACCTGCTGAACGGCGCGGCCGACGTCGCCATCGTCTTCGGTCCCGATGCGGTTCGGGAAAGCCAACGGGTGCGCATCGTGGCGACGGCTCCCGTGGAGGCGGATCGTCCGATCACGCATTCCATGGCCATGGAGCGGTATTGTCCCAATCGTTCGCTGTGCGAAGACTTTCTTGCCTTTGTTCAGACCCCGGAGGCTCAACGTGTGGTGAAGGGTCTCGGGTACGGGGCGCCCGGGAACGGCAAAACCGGAACGGTTCTTCGTTAAGTGTTTTGTCTCGCGATGTCAAGTATAGATGTCAATAATGGAACTATACAGAAGTCCTGCCGGTCACGATCCCTCTTTCTGTCCTCGGAACAGGGCGACCTCGCATGTTGAAAACCGTGTGCGCTAACCGGTCCGCTTCGTTTCTACTCTCCTTGTTCTTGCTGGATGCGGTGTGGGCGGCGGGCTGTGCACGTCTGCCATACACCGTCAAGGTCGTGCACGCGGACCAGCGTGTGGCCGTCACACTCCAACAAGAAGTCGCACCCGCCGGGTACACCCATCCCGTTCACCTGACGACGGAGGCAGTCACGGCGATCCTGCGCGGGTTTTCGCTCCGTGAGCAACAGCGGTTGCCACTGCGATGGTTTGCGGAGGAGACGCCGCCGAAGAAGGTCTTTCGCGAAGATGAGCTGCTCGTGCTGGCGCCGCATCTCGCCAGCGCGCTGCAGAGCGCCGGACCAGAGCAGCGCATCCGCTTCGAGTTGTTCGGGCCCGGGATGAATCCGAGATACCAACAGGATGTCACGGTGGGATGGATCGCGGTCTCCGGCCGGTTGTTTCAACTCACGGTCGATTACTTCCATGTGCAGCAGCCTGTTCGGAAGTCGGACCTCTACGACTACAACTATCCGACTCCCTGGTCCGGGGAGAGGACCTATCTCCTGTTTTTCGAGCCGGGACGCTTTTACCTCACGGATCCGAAAGCCGGCACGCGGGGCGTGGATTTCAGCGAGTTCCTGAAATACGCGCCGTTGCCGTGATCTTGCGGGGGATCGCGTTGAACTCGAGGTCTTGCCGGCAGGATGACGAAGACGGGCGGGTGAAGAGCGATTCACGCCTGAGATCATGGCCTGCCTGGATCGGTTTGCGCAGGCGCGTCGGCTGCCTGTGGTTCGCGCTTGTATTCCTGTGGGGGCAAGCGGTCGAGACGCCAGAGGTCTTGGCGGCCGAATCGGGAAGACTGGTCGAGAAGGACGGGAAGTACGTCTTTGTGGAAAGCATGGATCCGGCGCTGAAGCTGATGTTGGAGCGCTCGCTGCAGCAAGGGCTGATCACGCAGGAGGAGTACGAGCGGGTCATCAAGGAGTCGGAAGAACGCGCCTATCTCCTGCAGCCTTCCTTCAAGGCCTGGTACGACCGCGGCTTCAACTTTTCGATGAACGACAACGCCTTCTATCTGAAGATTCGGTTCCGCTCGCAGCTCCGGTTCACGCAGCGATTCCGGAACGCGGCGTGGCGAAATCCGGGCGATGCCAAAAATTTTCCGGAGCTGTTGGGCGTCTTCGGCGACTACCGGGCGAATCGATCGGAGAGCAGTTCCTCGCAATTCAACTTGCGCCGCTTGCGGGTCTATTTTATGGGCCATGTCTTCGATCCGGATTTCAAGTATTACATCCAATTACGGGCGGAGACGGCGGAGAATGCGCAGGCCCCCGGTTCTCTGTCGCTGCTTGACATGAATTTCACGGCGACGCATCTGCCCTGGCTCAACGCACAGTTCGGCCAGTACAAGGTCTACTTCAATCGCTCCCAGATTAATTCGACCGCGTCCCTGCAGTTCGCTGAGCGGGCGTTGGTGCAGGATGCCTTCACGGCGAGCGGATTGGATCGTCGTGACATCGGACTCACGATCATGAACGACGAGGAACTCTATCCGTTCAATTATTATGTCGGTGTTTTCAACGGCGCCGGGCCGAGCTTTAACCGCCTCGGCTCGTTCCAGAGCGAAGAACCCGGCGAAACACCAGGAACGTCCCAGCGGAACATCAACGCCAACACCAGAATCGACATTGATAGGCTGATGTTCGCCGGACGGGTGCAGTGGAACATGCTGGGGCGTCCGGGGTATGGGGAAGGGGATCTTTTCTATTCGGAGACCCCGCAGATGGCGGTCGGCGGCGGGTATGCCTACAACCCGGCAATCAACACGAGCACGAACAACAACTTTATCGGCATCGACCTGGCCAACCTCAATTTTCGCCGGCAACTGGCGGCCTTCGGCAACGGGCGGCAGTTAGGCTGGGGTATCGTGGACTATTCGACCTGGGCCGTGGACGGGGTGTTCAAGTACCGAGGGTTCTCGTTCCAGGCGGAATACTATTTCAAGAACGTGATTCGTCACGAAAAAGGACTGCCCGTTGTTTGCACGACCGTCGACGCCGCCGGGGCGTGTACCGGCACGACCTCCGCTGCCGGACTCCTGGGCAATGCCACTGGATGGTACATGCAGTCGGGCTATTATTTGATCCCCCGCAAGCTCGAGCTGGCTGCCCGCTATGCCTACTGGGATCCGGACACGCATGCGGCTGACGATCTCATCAAGCAGGTGGATGTCTCCCTGAACTGGTTCCTCAACGGAACCTATGATCATCAGATCATGCTGACGTACAGCAACGTACAGATGGGCACGGGCGGCTATGCGATCGTGCGCAGCGCCCCGCTTCCGGCTGGGTTCGGAGCGGACCCGTTAGACGCCCGGGGCGGCACGCTGATCGAACAGGCGATCCGCATGCAATATCAACTGTTCTTCTGATTCGGCGGAGGTCAACGATGGGCTGGCGGTGCTTCGTGATGCGGCTCGCGGCGCCGGCTTGCGTCCTCGCTGGTTGCATCGGCGGCGCGGCCTTCGCCGCGGACCTCATGGTGGCGGCCGCATCGGATTTGAACTTTGCGTTCAAGGAATTGACCGCCGAGTACGAACGAGCCACCGGAACCCATGTGAAACTGTCGCTGGGCTCCTCCGGAAATTTCTTCTCACAGATTCAACACGGCGCGCCCTACGATCTGTACTTCTCCGCGGACATCGGGTATCCCAAGAAACTGGAGGAAGCGGGGCTCGCCGTTCCCGGCTCCCTCTACCGGTACGCGGTCGGGCGGATTGTGTTATGGAAAAGAAACGGGTCACCCGTTGACGTGGCTCGAGGGCTTGATGCCCTGCGGGATCCGACCATCAGGAAGATCGCCATCGCGAACCCCAAGCACGCGCCGTACGGACGGGCGGCGGTCGCGGCCATGCAGCATTTCCAAGTCTATGATCGGGTCAAGGACAAGCTGGTCTTGGGGGAAAACATTTCGCAGGCGGCGCAGTTCGTCGAGTCCGGCGCGGCGGATGTCGGGATTCTCGCACTGTCTCTGGCGCTCGCGCCCTCCATGCGAGCCGGAGGCACGTATTGGGAAATCCCGGCCGGGGCGCATCCGCCGCTGGATCAGGGCGCGGTGATCCTCAAGAGTTCCACGAATCAGCCGGAGGCGAGGAAGTTTCTCGAATTCCTCGTGGGACCGCGAGGACGGGAGATCATGAGACGGTATGGCTTTGCGTTGCCCAACTGACCGGCGTCCTGTCTCTTTCGCATTGCGCCTGGTGCTTGACCGGTTGCATCCAGACTCCGGTCGAGGAGGAAGTTATGAAATTCAGCGGAACCAATTTCAGGGTACGGTGACGAACATCGTCCTTGGACAGGCTATGGCCGTAGTGACGGTGAAGGTAGGAAACTTGGAATTTGTGGCGGCCGTCATGCGGAGTCGGCGAAGAACATGGGCTTGAAAGTGAACGACTCCGTCATGGTCGCCGTCAAGGCGACCGAAGTGATGCTCGGTAAGTAAGACGGCAACGCCGGGTTTTGGAGAGGCGGCGCCTGCCATCACGCCCGCGTGGAAGCGGGGTTGGTCCCAAAGGTGGTCGGCGGTGAATTGGACGGCGATCGTTGTCACGCTCAAACTGGCGACGCTGACCGCGGCGATCCTTCTCCTTGTCGGAATGCCGATCGCCTATTGGCTGAGTTTTTCCCGTCGGCGCTGGAAATTTCTGGTCGAGTCGGTGGTGGCCCTTCCATTGGTCCTGCCGCCGACCGTGCTCGGGTTCTATATTTTGGTGGCGATCGGGCCGCACAGCCCGATCGGGCGATGGTATGCGGATCTGGCCGGCCATCCCCTGCCGTTTACCTTTGAGGGGCTCTTGCTGGCTTCCGTCCTGTATAGCCTGCCGTTCGCCGTGCAACCGTTTGCGACCGCCTTCGAGCAAGTGGATCGACGCTTGATCGAAGCCTCGTGGACGTTGGGTGTGTCCCGGATCAAGACGTTCGTCAAACTGATTCTTCCGCTCTCGAAAGCCGGAGTGGTGACCGGGTTCGTGCTGAGTTTCGCGCACACTTTGGGCGAGTTCGGCGTCGTGCTCATGGTGGGCGGCAATATCGAGGGAGAAACACGGACCGTGTCGATCGATATCTATGATGAGGTACAGGCGCTCAATTATGCCGGGGCTGCGAAGACCGCGTTGTTTCTCCTCGCGGTGTCGTACGGTGTCTTGCTGGCGGTGTACGCGGTGAATCGCAATGCGCGGGCGGTATGGCCGCAGAAATGAGGGTCGCAATCAGGAAGTCGTTTCCCGGACGGCTGACGATCGAAGCCGATTTTCAACTCGCATTCGGACCGTCGACCGTGCTGATTCTCTTCGGACCATCGGGGTCCGGTAAGACCACGATCCTCCGTTGTCTTGCCGGGCTGGAATGGCCGGAACAGGGCCTCATCCGCTTCCTGTCCCACACGTGGCTCGATACGGCGCGCGGGATACGGGTGTCGCCCCAGGCCCGGCGAGTCGGCTACATGGCGCAGGACTACGCCCTGTTTCCGACCTATACGGTCGCGGGCAACATTGCCTATGGTCTCGGTGATCTGTCGGCGCGCGAGCGTGAACGCCGGATCGCCGAGGTGGTGGCGCTGTTGCAATTGCAAGGTCTGGAGCGCGCCAGACCCGGCCAGCTTTCGGGAGGACAGCAACAGCGCGTTGCGCTAGCGAGAGCCATTGCCCGGCGGCCGCAGTTGCTGTTGCTCGATGAACCGCTCTCGGCCTTGGATACTCCGATCCGCTCCCGCCTGTGCGGCGAGCTGAGAATGCTGCTCAAGCGACTGGAGTTACCGTCGATCGTGGTCACGCATGATTGGGCGGAAGCGCTGACGCTTGGCGATCTGATGGCGGTGATCAGCGAGGGCCGCGTGCTCCAGGTGGGGACGCCGCAGGACGTGTTCAGCCGTCCACAGGATGCCGAGATCGCTCGGGTCGTCGGGGTGGAAACAGTGGTGCGGGGCAGAGTGATCGACAGTTCCCAGGGACTTGCCACAGTGGACGTCGAAGGAATCAAGCTTCAGGCGCTCTGCGCGGAGGAAATTGGACCGGAGGTGTTCGTCTGTATCAGGGCCGAAGATGTCATTCTTGAACCGGTCGGAACCGGCGCGACCAGCGCACGCAATCATTTGCGCGGGGTTGTGTGCGAGATCGGTTCAGTAGGCGCCCTGGCGAGAGTTCGTATGGATTGTGGGTTTTTTCTGACCGCCACGGTCACCCGTTCCTCGTTGGAGCAGCTTGGTCTGATACCTGGAGTGCCGATCGCCGCTGCGATCAAGGCGGGATCCGTCCATCTGATTCCTCGACGCGATGGGCAGGCTCAATAGGCTCGGATTGTTCTCTCCCCAAGTTTTGTGGATATCCCTGTGAATAAGTCGACTTCGCAACGCTCAGACGCGGCAAATGATCAGCGCTCTAACAACTTGCCTAATTTTTGAGCATTGAACGTGAGCAGGTTTGAACCCCAACTAATTGAGGGGAAGAAAAGAGGTGTAGGCATTAGCATCCATCGGCATATTAAAACGCTTGTGTTTTTCCGATTGGCCGACGGTTTCCAGATCGTCAACAAGTCCGGCTGGCTGCGCCGATGACAAAATACACAGGGACAAGCCCGAGATTGGGGATAATTGCTCCTGTACGGTTCGGTTGTCTTAGCTTTGACTGTGGGCCTTCCTGGTTGACTGAAGCGTTGCAGAGTAGGCATGAGACCTTCGATCAAGCTCTCGGTCCTGCCGACGTCGCCGGCCGTCTTTCTCCCGGGTTCTTTTGACCTTCCTTGTCGGGAACACAGGTTATTGCGTGCGAAATTAGGGGCTTGACACGCGCCGATCCGATGATGTAACCATTGGTTACTTCATGAAGCCACTGGAACTGAAACAACTCCGACATTCGTTGGGATTGACGCAAGAGCAGCTTGCCAAAGCGCTCCACACGACCCGCATGACCATCACCCGCTATGAGGCGGGAACGCGCCGTATCCCCGGCGTGGTGGAGGTCGCCCTCAAACACCTGCGGCCATCCACGCAGATCCCCATGACCGGGATTGTGGCTGCCGGGGCGCCAATTGAACCGGTTCCTCAGTCCGAGTTGGTCGAGGTGCCTCCGGGGATGTTGCGGGACGGAGAGAATTTCGCCCTGCGGGTGAAGGGCGAATCGATGGTGGACGCGGGCATTCTGCCCGGGGATCTGGTCATCGTTCGTAAGCAAGCGACGGCGCGGAACGGCCAAACCGTGGTCGCGCTCGTGAATCAAGAAGCCACGATCAAGACGTTCTACCAGAAAGCGGATCGCATCGAACTGCACCCGGCAAACCCGTCGATGAAGCCGATTATCGTGACGCCCTCGGATGATTTCCGCATCGAAGGAGTTCTCATCGGTGTCGTGAGGTATTGCCGCTGATTGACGGTGGTCATTACAAGGAGGTGACATATGGCTGTCCGGATATCGCACCGACTGACCGAGCGTCTCATCGGACTAGAACGCACGGTCGAGCAGTTGAACGCCCGTGTGAATCAACTCCACCACCGGTTGAGTGAACCGGCTTGTGGCGTAGGATCGACTCAGCCCTGGACCGGTTCGTGGTTCAGCCGTTTGATGAACCGCCCTATCCTGACGCCGCCCCAGCGGACTGTTCGGGAAAATAGAAGGAGGGCGTCCCATGAGACTGCGTCGCGGAACTGATCCAAGCACAGAAGGGGCCTGTTCAGATTGCGGAATGATGGTGCCGCAACGGACTCGCTGCCTCGATCGGCAGACCCATTCGGCGCTCGATTTGTGCGGCACATGCCTTGGCGCGTTCATGCAGCGCCAGCAATTTCTCACCGGCTGCTGCGATTGAGGCGTCAAGGTCCGGCTGCGTCGGTGACGCTACATCTCAAATAAGCGGCCGGCTCGAGCGAAGCGTGGTGTGACAGCAGTGGAGGGGAGGGTAGCGAAAGGGTTTTATCCCGTCGCCAAGAGCAATTTCTCAAGGCTCCGGGTCGAGCAAGTTCGGAATTGGAGAAAGAGGAAGTCAACCGGAGGTGTCCCTCCGCTCGCCGAGCGCTATCGGATGGCTCGCGGTTTCGGCAAGCTGTCGGAATGATCAAGACAATTTTGTAAGGACGAAGGTGTTTGTCCGCGGGCATCAATCACGATAAAACGCTAATGTGCCCGCGGCACGAGCAAGCTCGGTTTGGTGGCGGTGGAGGGTATCGAACCCCCTCCGTCGCCGGATCGGCTCTGAAGCCTGCCTCACCGGCTCCCACAAAAGGGCCAGCCCTCTCGTGCGCTCCCCACGAAGGGAGCACATTCCCTTCGAAACCCTCGGTCGGGGGTTCGACCGACGACGAACACTGAAGGGTTTACGCAGTACGAAACAGCGATGAGGAGCCAAGGGTTTACGCAGTACGAAACAGCGATGAGGAGCCAGCGGTACACACGAAGTGCGGTTTGGTGGCGGTGGAGGGTATCGAACCCCCGACCCGCGGCTTATGAGTCCGCTGCTCTACCAACTGAGCTACACCGCCACGGGAAGTGGTTGTACCAATGTGGGTTCGACGGCGTCAAGAGGCGTACCCCGTGTCGTCGGCACGAGTTAGTGGTCGAACTTTACGATGTGTGGAAATCAATGCGTATGGGCGCGCGGTGAAAAAATAAGGAGCGAGGAGGGCGTTATCCGATCAAGTCCGGATTCAGTCTGTTCATCGGCATGATCGCAGTGGCCTTGATCTCGTTGTACACGATGGCTCGTCCGGCCTGGCGCAGGCGACTGAATATGCCTTCGACGATCACCAGATCGCCTTCTCGTACCTCGGCTTTGCCGAGTCCGATCACTTTCAACGTGCCGGCATGGTCCTGAAGCAGGAAACCGTAAGCCGGCTGGCCTTGCCTGTTCGTCGCGAGTTGAACGTTTGTCACCTTGCCGGCGACGGTGACCACCTGGTGGTCATATTGGTCAGGATGGGAGAGAAGTTCGGCGATGTCCAGGACGTTCGCCGCACGCAGCGTGGTAGGTTGAGATACAGAAACGAAGAAGAGGAGGAAAACCGGAACGGGAAGGAACAGCCGGAGAGTCCCGCTCAGTGTCCGAACCGCCCGTTCCGCATTCTGCATAAGCAAATTATACAGGAATGAGCCGAAAAATTTCAAAATGGCAAAACCGAGCTTGTCCGGATCTTGTTTCTTCGGAAACCCGCATGGTTCGGAGATGAAAGCGACTTTGCGTTCAGCCGACTTTGGATTTGAAATGATAACCGGCGGTTCGTCGCGGTTAGTTCCGATCTTCTCCCATGAGACTTTTCAACACGTGTTGCCCCATTTCACCCAGTTCAAGAGGCGTCTGCTCGATGGGAGCTTCGAGTTGCTCGATGGCCACTTTGGGCTTCGGCGCGGTTCGCGTGAGAAGTTCCTGTTCGAGCGCTTCCGGAGACATGTCGATATCCGAGAGAATCGCGGCCAGGCGTTGCAACCCGAAAAGCGAGCGGGTCGGTTCCGAGTGAACGGCGTTGGAGCTGGCTCCATGCACCAGGGAAAGCCAAAACCTTCCTTCTACCTCCTCAGGCAGGGTTCCCCAGGCGAAAGCCGCCAATTTTTCCAGCAAGGCCGACTCCGTTCTCTCCAGGCCGTCGTACACGGCTACCGACCGCTCGACGGGGCGCCGGGACAAGGCCGTCAAGGTCTCTTTCCAAAGATCCAGCGGAGGCGATCCTGCCTGCTGAAGCGGGGATGTGGAGGTTTGCAACCGAGCCTGCAAGGCCTGCAGGTACTGATGCAGGCACTTCACCTTTCGACCAGCCAGGCTGCTGGCCGGAATGCCCCAGATGTGGGCGATTTCATGATCTTGGAGTGGAGTGTGATTGGCGGTGACGTGTTCCCGTTGCGACAGGTCAAGGCGTTTTCGGTGTCGTTCCGCCAGCCTCACCTGGGTCTGACATTCGATGATCAGCCGTTCTTTCTGATAATCCGCTTCCGAGATTTGCTCGTTCTCCCATTTTTGCTCGAGCGCTCGGATGGCCGGCTTGGGAAGCGCGATACGAGCCTGCTGCCGGACTTCCTTCAACGCCGTCGGACTGAGCTCGAATTTCGACGTCAACAAATGCTCGGCCCGATCAGCCTGGGACTCACAGAGCGCGCACAACTTGCGGAGACACTCCACTTGCAGCGACGTCCGTTCCCGGCGCAACCGAACCTGGCGATGATATTGGGCGACGCGGTCCGAGACCGACTCGATCGCCTCGCGGGACATCAGGACATGTGGAGGAGCCTTGGTACCGGTCTGGCGGCGGGGATCCGGCCGGTCCGCCGCCATGTATTCGATGTCTTCCTGAGTGACGTCGAAGTATTGGAGAAAAAGCAGACGCATCATGATGCGTCCCTGGATCGGCAGGGCGTCGATCACAGCTTGGACAGCTTCGGCGGTAATCACGGATGCCATGGAAGAGGAAATCTCCGGGCGGCCGCTCCGGTTTCAGGCGGAGCCGCTCTGATGCGATTCCAGATACAAGGCGACGTATTCTCGGATCTGCTGGACCGTTCCGCTGATGAACAGTTCTCTGGGAATCTCCACCCGGACCAGCTTGGCGGGATCGACTCCCCGTTCAAGGGCATACTCCTCGTCCACGTACAGGCTGACCGATCCGTCCGGGTAGCGGATCGCGTACAACGCTGTGTTATCGGCCATGTTTCGTTGTCCGGAAAACAGATTGCTGGAAGCAAACAACCGCGCAGATACAGTTCAAATAACACACGGCGGGTCCGGGTGTCAAAGTGCCGGACGCTTGACCATCGATCCCGGCGAGGAAAAGCAGGCCCTTCGCCAGATCACATAGGCGGTGAAGGCTGGGAGGGTGATCAAGAACACAAACCGGACACGGCCGTACCCGAAACACGCGAAGTTGGCGGTCGCGTTCAGAAGGCCGAAACCCGCATAGACCAGGTAGAGGAAGAGCGACCACCGGCGAAGGCGCAGAAACCCATAGCCGATCAAGACATGAAGGGTGGGAGATTGGGCTTTGGCCAGAATGCCCATCAGCCCGTCCGGTTTGATGCAGAAGATGGTCAAGGCGTACGTCGGGTTCGCGACAATGATGTAGAAATCCGTCAGGGCCGTGAGCAGGAACAGACCGCCGAGGTAGCGGATATCGTGAGCCTTCGCCCAGGCGATCCGAAAGGTTTGCAGTAACCCGGGCGGGTCAGGCGTACGCGACAGGTAGGCGTGGTAACTCTGGGCAGCCCACCAGGGAAGGGCCAACAGCATGAACAAGAACACCCCGGCTCCGGACCCGCCCAGGCGTCCGCCCAGCCAGGCGCAGGCGACAAGCAAGAAGCCGGTCAGAAAAATGGTCAAGGCCTGTTTGGGTCTCCCTTGGAGCGCCTGGCCAAGACCGGGGATCAACACCGACAAGATTGCGGCAAGGGATGGCGAAACGGCGGGGGTGGGCGCGGAAGGGAATCGATGTTCGGGCTGAGGGGACTGCGGCACGGGAAATTTGCGGTCCGTTTATGAGCGGCATGTCTGCGGTGTCGCGTCACAAACAAGCGGCCTTCGGTGGAGAGACCGAAGGCCGCTCAACGCAAAACGACAGATCGACCGGTCAGCCTCCCAGAGTGTCCAGAGCTTCCTTCAGACTCTTTCGAATGCACGTGAAGATCGGCGTATCACGCAAGGTGTAACGGCTGCCTTCGGTCTCCCGGAGAGCCATCACGAGATCCAGAAAATCCTCGGGTTTGTCGGTTTCGAACGCCACCACCCACTCCTGGTCGTCAAGCCCGAAGGAATACGTGGTGTTGAGTTTCACGGAAGGGAAACGATGGCCGACTTCGATATGCTCGTCCATCATGCCTTGGCGGGCCGCTTTCGTGAGCAGGAACCACTCGCGGGTTTTCACGAACGGATACACGAAGATGTACTTGCTTTTGCCGGGGATGATCGTGAGCCGTTTACTCTCTTGATTTTCATGCGTGTGATGATCGACGTAGATCGATCGTTTGGTCATCGACAAATAGGAATACGGCGTCGCCAGATACTTGCCCAATCCGCTGGCCAGGATCTTGGTACTCATCTCCTGGAACAGCTCCAACTCATAGCTGATTCGCCACAACATGAAGTCGCAATCGCCGCGGATGCCGACGGTGGTGTAGGCCAGCACCATGACCTTTCCGGTGTACTCTTCGACGGCACGAATAAACTCTTGTTTGCCTCTGGACCGCTCGTCTTCTGGCAGTCTCCGCCAGGCAGGATCAACCTTATAGAAAGCAAAGTTCACGTACTGGCGCTTCGCGGATTGTTCAGGGCTGGCCATTACGGTCCTCCATGAAATTTCTGGAATATTTCAATCGGATAAGAGGCACTGTCTTTAGCACTTCGTCCTTTTGTTTGTCAACATGTCCGGGACCGTGCGGGCTCGTTGACAGAGGTTCGAACAATCTGCTAGTGCCTCCGACCATGACAGCGTGGTTTCCCTCGTCGCGGCATGGGCGAAGGCTTCGCAGTCTCGAATGGGGAGGGCTCGTGATGGGACTTATTCTTCCGTTCGAGGCGCAGGGCATCGAAGTCCAGCCGACCCGCGTCCAGATCGAAGCCGCTCTGCAACAAGGCAGGGCCGCTGCGGAGAAGCGCATCCCTCCGGATCAGCTCTATGCCTGGTTCGGAGCAACCGATGACTTGCATCCCAAGGGGTTCCTGATGACCAAGCTCAACGGGTTGGTCGTGATGGGCACCCATTTCGCGCTCCGCTCTGCGACGCCGACCGAGCAAGAGATCGCTCAGATTCTGAATGCCAAGACGTTGCTGGTCAGCGTCATTCTCTTCGGCGACCGGCCGAACTTCGCGGTGGACAGCTATATGGTTCTGGAGCAAAACGGGAAGACGATCAAGCCGCTGAATGTCCGATTCGACGGACGGGCGGCTCGGACCGCGGTTTGGCCGAGTTCGCCTGCGTATCGCGCCAAGGTCGTCGCGTCCTTCGCCTATGCCGATCTCGATCCGCGCGCCAAGACCAAGCTTGTGGTGTTTCCCTCCGGAGGAGGAGAGGTCACGTTTGAGCTGGACTTCGCCCAGATTGACTGAGCCGTCTCCTCGGAATCCTATGTGGAAAGCTGAAATTCTCGCCATCGGTTCCGAATTGCTCATCGGGGGACGGACGGAGACTAATTCGCTGTTCCTGACGAATCTACTGGCGTCGCTCGGCGTCGAAGTACGGTTCAAGTCCGTGGTCGGCGATGAAGAGGCCGACATCGCCGACGTGATTCGGACGGCCGTGCGCCGCGCGGACGTGGTCGTGATGACCGGCGGGTTGGGACCGACCGAGGATGACCTGACGCGGGAAGCGGTGGCACGGGTGACGGGGCGGCCGTTGCGCCGACGCGCTCACGCGCTGGAGAGCATGAGGCGACGCCTTGCGGCGTGGGGCCGGAGACCTGCTGCCGCGCAGTTGCGGCAGGCGCTGATCCCCGCCGGAGCGGAGGTGCTGATCAATCCTGTGGGGACGGCGCCCGGTTTCTGTCTGGAGTGGAAGGGCGCCTTCCTGGCGGCCTTGCCCGGCGTGCCCGCTGAAGCGCGGGCGATGGCGACCGCGGAGGTGCTGCCCAGGCTGCAAAGACGAATAGGGGGAAGAAGCGGGCGGGAACAGCCTGCTCCGATAGTCCGGCGAGTGCTTCACACCTTCGGCCTGCCCGAATCGGAAATTGACCTCGGGCTCAGGGGCGTCGTCCCTAGAAACAGCGGCATACGGCTTGGGCTTCAGGCTTCGCCGCTGGGTGTGCTGGTGTCGCTGACCGCCTCTCCCGCTGCGATGGAGTCGAAACGGTTGCGATCGACCAGCCCCGCACGCGCCGTTGATGTTCTGACGCGTGTGTTTCACGAAATCCGCCGGCGCCTCGGTGAATTCGCCTTCGCCGAGGGCGAAGACACGATGGAAACCGTCGTCGGCCGCCTTCTCGCCGACAAACAACTCACCCTGGCGGTCGCCGAATCGTGCACCGGAGGCTTGATCGGCCATCGGCTCACGCAGGTGCCGGGAGCCTCGAACTATCTGGACCGTGTCGTCGTCAGCTACAGCAATCGATCCAAAACGGAGTTGTTGGGGGTGCCGAACGAGCTGATCGCCGAGCACGGTGCGGTGAGCGATGCGGTCGCCACAGCCATGGCGAAGGGGGTTCGCGAACGGAGCGGCACGGCGGTGGGGTTGAGCGTGACGGGGATCGCCGGTCCGGGCGGCGGCACGGCGGCGAAGCCGGTCGGGTTGGTCTATGTCGGGCTTGATTGGGGAGGGAAAAACAGTCTCACCAAGGAGTTTCGATTTCACGGGGACCGTGACGCGATCAAGCTCCGGTCTTCACAGGCCGCGCTGGATCTCCTGCGCCGGTGGCTGCTGGGCTTGGGAGCCGATCATCGATGATCCGCGCATTCCTCGCGGTGGAGTTGGACGAGAATCTGCGCGCCGCGATCGAGCAGGTCCAACGCGAGCTTCGCGATCGGATCGGCCGACAGCTCGGGCGCGACGCGCGCATTCAGTGGGTCCGTCCGGAATCCATTCATGTGACGGTCAAATTCCTCGGAGATATCGAGGAGGCGTTCGTGGATCGGATCAGACACGCGCTCGGCCCCGCGCTGGCCGGTACGTCGCGTTTTACCGTCCCGGTGGGAGGGATCGGGGTATTTCCCAATAGGAACGGGCCGCGGGTCTTCTGGATCGGGTGCGTCGGCGGGGCCGAGCAATCCGAGGAAGTAGGTCGGTGGCGCCGATTGCATCAGGTGGTCGAGCGGGCGCTCGAGCCGCTAGGGTTTGCGTCGGAGGCGAAGCCGTTCAGTCCGCACCTCACGCTGGCGAGGGTCAAGGACGGGGAGAGGCAGGTCGGCAAGGTCCTGGCGCAGAGCGGGGTGTTCGACCGCCCGCTGTCGTGCGGGAACCTGGTCGTCGGCGCGATCGCTCTCATGAGGAGTGAACTCAAACCCACCGGCGCGGAGTATCGGCGGCTCTGGCAAGTTGAATTGCAGCAAGCAGCCGCCGTGTAGCGAAAAGAGTGTCGAGGCAGACTAGGTTTACTCAGGGAAGTTCGGTATAATCCGCCGATTCCCGCCAACCACAAGGAGCATCGCGATGGCCGAAAGAGACGAAAAGAAACGGGCGTTGGACCTTGCCCTGTCCCAGATTGAAAAACAGTACGGGAAGGGCGCGATCATGAAACTGGGGACGGCGGAGGCGCCGGCCGATGTCCCGGCCATCTCAACCGGTTCTCTGGGACTCGATATCGCCCTGGGTGTCGGCGGCTTCCCGCGAGGACGGGTCGTCGAAATTTTCGGCCCAGAAGCGTCGGGCAAAACCACCCTGACACTCCATGCCATCGCCGAAGCACAACGAGCCGGCGGGATCGCGGCCTTTATCGATGCCGAGCATGCGCTCGATCTGGGGTATGCGAGGAAGCTGGGGGTGCAGACGGACGACCTGTTGGTGTCGCAGCCGGACACCGGCGAACAGGCGCTGGAGATCGCCGAAACGTTGGTCCGCAGCGGCGCGGTCGATCTCATCGTCGTGGACTCGGTCGCGGCGCTGGTCCCGCGAGCCGAGATCGAAGGAGAGATGGGCGACGCCCACATGGGCTTGCAAGCCCGACTCATGTCGCAGGCCCTGCGTAAGCTGACGGCCGCCATCTCCAAGTCGCAGACCACGGTGATCTTCATCAATCAAATTCGGATGAAGCTGGGCGTGATGTTCGGCAATCCGGAGACCACCACCGGCGGCAACGCGCTGAAGTTTTATTCCTCCGTGCGGCTGGACATCAGGCGGATCGAATCGATTAAAGAGGGACAGGACGTGACGGGCAGCCGAGTGCGGGTGAAGGTCGTCAAGAACAAGCTGGCCCCGCCATTCAAGCAGGCTGAATTCGACGTCATGTTCGCGGAAGGCATCTCTAAGGCCGGCGAGTTGGTGGATCTCGGCGTCGAGAAGAAAGTCCTGGAGAAGTCCGGCGCGTGGTACTCCTATAAAGGGGAGCGGCTGGGGCAGGGACGGGAAGCGGTCCGAGATTATTTGAAAACCAATCAGGCGGTGGCTCGGGAAATCGAGGGCCGGTTGCGGGAGTTGGCGGGTATTCCAGGCCGCGGCGGGGAGAAGAAAGCCGAGGTGAAAGAAGAGAAACGCCTGGAAAACCGGAGCGAGGACCGGAGGGGCCATAGCGTCCGAGCCGGGGCCTGAGCGTTCCTGGGTTGACGCATCAGTGCCGGCAGAAGGCCGCACAGTCAGGCTGAGGGGATGCCTCGCGCCGTCATCTCCACTGATCGGGTCGAGCAAGCCGCACTCCGCTACCTGGCCCAACGAGATCGCACCAGCGCTCAGGTCGCACGGTATCTCGACCGCAGGGGCGCCTCCCGGGCACAGGTTCATTCGGTACTGCGCCGGCTGGCCAAGGCGGGGTACGTCAATGATCGCGCCTTTGCCCTGCGGTGGGCGGAGGCACGGTTGGCCCGACGCCCGATGGGGCGCGAGGCGTTGAAAGCGGAGTTGGTACGACAAGGGTTGGCCGAAGGCCTTGTCGCCGAGACACTCGATCGCCTCTATGGGCACGACCGTGAGCGGGAGTTGGCCATGCAGGCGATCCAACAGGTGTCCAGGCGGGCGGCGGTTTCTCCGAGCCGGGCTGCACGGCTGCTCCGGCAACGCGGATTTGACCAAGAGACGATCGACGACGTCGTGCCTAGCGAGAACCGGAATTGTGGAGCCTAGTCGACAATGAATTGCAGCGCCCAGGACCTGCGCCAGGCTTTTGTCCGTTACTTTGAGAGCCAGGGCCATCAGGCTGTGCCGAGCTCGCCGCTGATTCCGCAGGCGGATCCCACCCTGCTGTTCACCAACGCGGGGATGAATCAGTTCAAGCGGGTGTTTCTCGGCGAGGAAACCAGATCGTACCGCCGCGCGGTGACCGTGCAGAAGTGTCTCCGGGCCGGCGGGAAGCACAACGATCTGGAGAATGTCGGCTATACGCGCCGGCACCATACCTTCTTTGAAATGCTCGGCAACTTCTCGTTCGGCGATTACTTCAAGGACGAGGCGATCCGGTTCGGGTGGGAGTTCCTCACCAAGACCGTCGGACTGGCGAAAGACCGCCTGTGGGTCACCGTCTTCCGGGAAGACGACGAGGCCTACCGTCTGTGGGAGAAAATCGGGATGCCGGCGGCGCGGATCATGCGCTTCGGGGAGAAGGATAACTTCTGGCAGATGGCCGATACCGGACCCTGCGGCCCGTGTTCCGAGATTCATTACGACCAGGGGCCGGCGGTGCCGGGCGACGATGTGCCCAACGGCGAAGGCGACCGGGTCATCGAGATCTGGAACTTGGTCTTTATGCAGCACAACCGCGATGCCGGCGGAAAGTTGCATCCGCTGCCGAGACCCAGCATCGATACCGGCATGGGCTTGGAGCGGCTGGCCGCGGTGGCGCAGGGGCAATACAGCAACTACGACAGCGACCTGTTTCGGCCGCTGCTGGCCGCGATCGGCTCGCAGGCCGGCCGCCTGTACGGCGACGACGAGGTCGCCGATCGATCCATGCGCGTCGTGGCCGACCATCTGCGCGCGATCACCTTTCTCGTCACCGACGGCGTTCTGCCGTCCAACGAGGGGCGCGGTTATGTGCTGCGACGCATCCTGCGCCGGGCGGCGCGCCACGGTCGACTGCTTGGGCTGACCGAACCGTTCCTCTATAAGCTGACCGGAGCCGTCGTCGCGCTGATGGGCGACGCCTATCCGGAACTCCACGCCGCGGCGGAGACGATCGCGGAAGTGACGCAGGGCGAGGAGGAACGGTTCATCGCGACGCTGGATCAGGGATTGCCGATTCTCAACGACATGATCGCCAAGGTGAAAGGCGCCGGCAAGTCCGTGTTGCCGGGGACGGACGTCTTCAAGCTGTATGACACCTACGGATTCCCGTTGGACCTGATCGCCGAGGCCTGCCGGGAACAGGAGATGACACTGGACGAAGCCAGCTTCGAGCGCGCGATCGAGGAGCAACGAACCCGCGCGAGAAGGACAGCCGGATTCGAGGAGGAAGCGGCCAGGCCGGTGCTGGTGGAAGTGGCGGGAAAGGTGGGCGCGACGCGCTTTGTCGGCTATGAGCGGTTGGAATCGGAGAGCGTCATCCAAGCGATCCTGAAGGGGGACCGACTGGTCAAAGAAGCGGTCGAAGGCGACGAGATCGAGCTGGTGCTGAGCGAGACGCCGTTCTATGCCGAGGGCGGAGGTCAGGTGGGGGATCGCGGGATGCTGACCGGACCTGAGGGGCGTGTGGAGGTGGTGGACACGACCAGGCCGGTGACCAGCTTGATCGTCCATAAAGGCACCGTGCGGGCAGGTCGTATCCGCGAGGGAGAGCCGGTCCAGACGATGGTCAACCCGGTGACCCGACAGGACGCGGCCCGAAACCATACCGCAACCCATCTGGTCCATGCGGCGCTGCGGGAACTGCTGGGTCCGCACGTCAAACAATACGGCTCGCTGGTGGCGCCCCATCGGCTCCGTTTCGATTTCGCCCATTTCAAGCCTCTGTCCTCGCGCGACATCGACGAGATCGAATCGATGGTGAACGAGCATGTGCGCCGCAACGAACGGGTGCGCACCGAGGTGATGGGAGTCCAGGACGCAGTGGCGGCCGGAGCGTTGGCCTTCTTCGGCGACAAGTACGGCGACCGAGTGCGGGTGGTGAGCATCGAGTCGTTCAGCAAGGAACTGTGCGGCGGCACCCATTGCCGGCAGACCGGAGAGATCGGCGTGTTTCGTATCGTGTCGGAGACCGGGGTGGCGGCCGGTGTGCGCCGGATCGAAGCCCTGACGGGCAGCGGGGCGCTCGCCCATATGAAGCGGTTGGAGGCGGAGATTCGGGAGTTGTCCGAGCTCCTCAAAGCCAGCCCTTCGGAGTTGGTGGCGAAAACCCGCAAGCTGACGGCGCAATTAAAGGAGAAAGAGCGCGAACTGGAAGAATTGAAACTCAAGATGGCCGGCGGGTCGGCGGTCGACGCGCAGGTCAGAACCGTGAGCGGCGTCCGGGTGCACGCCCAGCGGACCGACGGTCTGGATGTCGCCGGCATGCGCGCGTTGGCCGACCAACTGCGGGACAAGCTGCGGAGCGGCGTGATCGCGTTGGGGGCGGTCAATGAGGGCAAAGTGTCGTTGCTGGTTGTGGTCACCAAAGATTTGACGGCGCGCCTCAAGGCCGGCGATTTGATCCGCGACATGGCGGCCGAGGTGGGGGGGACCGGCGGCGGGCGGCCCGAGATGGCGCAGGCCGGCGGCAAGCGTCCCGAGCGGCTCGGGGCGGCGCTGGAAAAAGTGTTTGGGCTGGTGCAAAAGGCGCTGGAGCGGTAAGCTGATGGCTGGAACGCGCATCATGGCTCTGGATCACGGCACCAAGCGCATCGGCGTGGCCGTGAGCGATGAGTTGAGATGGATCGCGCAACCGCTCGAAACGTTCGAACGGCGCAGTCTCGATGCGGACATCGCGCACATCCAGCATCTGGTGCGGACGCACGAAGTCGGCACGGTGGTGATGGGCATCCCGCTTCGGCTGGACGGCGAGGTCGGGCCGGCTGCGCAAGCGGTGAACCGATTCGTCGAGCGATTGACGCAGGTCCTCAACGTACCGGTAGTCACCTGGGATGAACGGATGACCACTAAGTCAGCCGAACAGTTCCTGATCGCCGCCGACGTCAGCCGGAATAAGAGAAAAGGAGCGGTGGACCGCGTCGCTGCCGCGCTCCTGCTCCAAAGTTATCTCGAGAACCTGGCCTCAACGGTCCATGGCGGCGAAGCGGGGCGGGAGGAAGAAGCGACGGACGGTTCCGGCGGCTAACGACGTCGCGCAGCCGAGATCGGCATGATGACCACTCGACTGGCTCCCTGGCTGATCGTCGCCTCGCTCGCCTTGGGCGGCATAGCCGGGTATCAGGTGATGCAATGGGCGGCCGCTCCGGCCGCTTCTCGCTCCGACACACCTCCCACCAAGATCGTGCTCGTCCCCGAAGGAGCGTCGTTCCAACAGGTGGCGACGTTATTGGAGCGGGAGCAGCTCATCAAGAGTCGCTCGGCGTTTCTTCTCCTGGGCAAAGCCAATGACGCCGACCGCAAGATCCATCCGGGGGAGTATGAACTCAACGCGGGCATGCTGCCCGCAGAGATTTTGGCCAAGCTCGTCTCGGGTCGCGTGGTCCTGCATCAGGTCACGATTCCGGAAGGATTCACTATGACCCAGATTGCGGAGACGCTTGGAGAGCGTGGGTTGATCGATCAGGCCGAGTTCCTTCGTCTGGCGCAGGATCGCGAGTTCATTCGGACTCTGGGCATCGATGCGGACAGCCTGGAGGGATATCTCTTCCCCGATACGTACCGATTCGCCCGTCGCACCAAGGCGGGAGACGCTCTCCGTGTATTGGTGGACAATCTGTGGCAAGCGTTCACGCCGGAATTGCGCGAGCGGGCGAAGCAGGTCAACCTGAGCATCCACGAAGTCCTGACCCTGGCCTCCGTGATTGAAAAGGAGACCAGCGTGGATGAGGAACGCCCGCTCATTTCGGCGGTCTTCCACAACCGCCTGCGGAAAAACATCCCGCTCCAGAGCGACCCCACCGTAATTTATGGATTAGCGGCGTCGTTCGACGGCAATCTCCGAAGGCAGGACCTGGACGATAAGAGCCCCTACAACACCTATCGGGTGAAGGGACTGCCGCCCGGACCGATCGCCAGTCCGGGCGCGCGATCGATCCGAGCGGCGCTGTATCCGGCGGCAGTGCCGTATCTCTATTTCGTCTCGCGCAATGACGGCACGCACCAGTTCTCCTCCACGCTGGAGGAACATAATCGGGCGGTCGAAAAGTATCAGCGCCGGCCTTTCCGCAGAGTATCGTGACGCATGTTGATCGCCGACCTTCCGGCTCTCATCGACCACACGCTCCTGCAGCCTGACGCCACCAAAGCCGACGTGCTCCGTCTGTGCGGAGAAGCGGTGAAGTACGGATTCAGCGTCGTCTTTGTGCCTCCGTGCTATGTCGATGACGCCATGGCCGCGGTCAAAGGCACGGCGATCCGGGTCGGGATTCCGGTCGGGTTCCCGTTAGGCGGCCAAACGACAAAGGTGAAAGTCGCCGAGGCGGCGGAGGCGGCCGGGCGCGGCGCCAGAGAATTGGACATGGTGATCAACATCAGCCGTCTGAAATCCGGCGAGTACAGTCTCGTCCGGTTGGACATTGAAGAGGTCGTCAAGGCTACGCCGGGAGTCGGTCATAAGGTGATTCTCGAAGTTTGTTATCTGACGCGGGAGGAGAAGGTGACGGCTTGTCGGCTGGCGGTCGATGCCGGCGCCGAGTATGTGAAAACCTCGACGGGTTTTGGCGCCGGAGGGGCCACGGTGGAGGATGTGCGGCTGATGAAGGCGACGGTTGCGGGTCAAGCCAGGGTGAAAGCCTCGGGCGGGATCAGAGATTGGCGGACGGCGCAAGCTCTGTTGGAGGCGGGGGCCGAGCGGATCGGCACCAGTGCAAGCGTGAAGATTACGGAGGAGTGGTTGGCGGCTACGAAACGGCGATGACGCCGGCGGTTGACCGCCGGGTGGAGTTCATCATAATCGCCCGATCGGCAGCAGGTGACTCGGTGTTGGGGAGGCAAGTGCGCGGTGTGACGTGGAAGCGGGCCGGATGCTTCGTCGCCGCACGACGAACTGATACGCTCTCAAACCTGCGACCTTTCTCTCAATGTTTCGACTCGTCCGCGAGTTTCCATCCCCGGTGGATCACCGCTCCGCCTTACGGACCGAATAGGCTTCTGCTATAGTGCGCGGACCATGGTCAATCGTGTCATCCTCATGGTTCTGGACGGACTTGGCGTCGGCGCGTTACCGGATGCGCCGGAATACGGGGACGCCGATTGCAACACCTTGGCGCATGTCTCAGAAGAGGTCGGCGGGCTGACCGCGCCCAACCTGGAGGTCTTGGGTCTAGGGCATGTCGGCGAGTTCAAAGGCGTGCGTCCGATCGGCCAACCGGACGGATGTTTCGGCAAGCTCGGGTTTCTCTCCAAAGGAAAGGATTCCATCACCGGTCACTGGGAACTGGCCGGACTGTCGCTGGATGAGCCGCTGCCTGCCTACCCGAACGGGTTTCCCAAGGAAATCTTGGCTGTCGTCGAAGGCGTGAGCGGGCGAAAGATCCTGGGGAATCGCGCGGCCCCGGCGGCGGACATCGTCAACGAACTGGGGCCGGAACACCTACGCGGCGGTGCACTGATCCTGTTCACAAGCGGAGGTAGCGACCTTCAGGTCGCCGCCCACGAGACGGTCGTTGCGCCGGAGGCCCTCTACAAGTTGTGTCGAGAGACGAGGAAGGCGCTGAAATCCACGTGTCCAGTGCCTCGGATCGTTGCGCGCCCGTTTGCCGGAGAGGTCGGCGCGTTCGTGCTCACGGACAAGCGGCGCGATTTTGTTCTGGAGCCGACCGGACAAACACTGCTCGACACGCTTAATCGGTCTGGGCAGTTGGTGATAGGCATAGGCAAGATCGACGATCTGTTCGCCGGTCGCGGGTTGACCCGATCCGCGCGCGCGGGGACGACCGTCCGGGTGTTTGAAGAGACGGGAAAGATTTTGAGCAAGGTGCCCCGCGGCTTGATCTTTGCGAGCGTCGATCTGGCCCGCCAGAACGCCCCCTCCTATGCGACGGCCTTACAAGAGTTCGACGAGCTGTTGCCGAGGCTTCAGGAGAAGCTCCGTCCCGGCGACCTTCTCTGCCTGACCGCCGATCATGGGGCCGATCCGATCGGAACCGGACGGATCCATTCGCGCGAGTACGCGCCGTTGCTGATCAGCGGGCCGAGGCTTGCGCGTGGGGTGGATCTGGGAACGCACCCGACCGCCGCCGATCTGGGGCAGACGATCGCGGAAGCTTTGGGAGCCCCGCGGCTGGCGTGCGGCGAGAGTTTTTTAGACGCGCTGCGTCCGGGATGAGAAAACGTGATGCGTGAAACGTCAGACGCGAACCGTCCGAAAAGACAGGCCTCCGCAAAAGACATAAGATCCGCTTGACGCCTGTTGATGCACGAAGGGACCGGCGATGTCGTTTGAAGCGCGATTGAGGCAACTCGGCATCGAACTCCCGCCGCCGCCCAAGCCGGTCGCGACCTATGTGCCGGCGGTTCAGGCGGGCGATCTGCTGTTCTTGAGCGGCGTGATTCCGTTCCGCGACGGGCAGGTGGCGTTGACAGGCAAATTGGGCCGGGAATTGACGGTCGAGCGGGGAGCCGAGGCGGCCCGGATTGCCCTGTTGAACGCGCTGGCGATCATCCGGAACGAATTGGGAACGTTGGATCGGGTGAAGCGCGTCGTGCGCATGGTCGGACACGTGGCGTCGGCCGAAGGGTTCGTTCAGCATCCGTCGGTGATCAACGGCGCGTCCGATCTGCTCGTGTCCCTGTTTGGTGAGGCGGGCCGTCACGCGCGCGTCGCGCTGGGCGCCGCCGAATTGCCGCTCCATGCGCCGGTCGAGCTGGAGCTCATCGTGCAAGTGATCGGGCGTCCGGACCATGCTTGACTCCGAGCGGCGCCGCGAGTGTAATGTCCGTAGCCGCATGGGATGCGGAACGTCACATATGGCTGCGAGAACACTGTTGTTGGTGGCCGTGTTGACGTTGAGTGCGCTCGAAAACGCGCGCGCAGTTGATGTCAACGAACGGGTTCTGACGGATGCCGAGTACGCGCAGATCGCTGAGGCCAAGTCCATCTATATCGACCTGACCTTTTCCACCTGGCATCCGCGAGGACGCACCCTCTCGCAAATCGGGCCCGCTCTGAAAATCAAGTTGACAGACGCGGGATTCACGGTGGTCCCCAAGGCGAGTGATCCGCACGATCTGACGCTCAAGGTACGATACCGTGAGGAACGGGGACGGCAATATAGGTTCGATACGTACGGGACAGAGATTACATGCGAGGTCAAGTTGGAGCATGCCTCGGCGGGGATGTTGCTGGACCTGACCATTCGGGAGACGTCGGGAGCGTATGATTCCGGGACGCCGCCGTATCTCGAAGCCTTGGAGCGGTTCGACACGAATCCGTACTTTTATTTTCTCGGAGAGATCGTGTCCTCCAGAACGCGATCGCGTTCGGACGTGACGGGAGCGCTGATTCACAGTCTACGGCAAATGATCCAGGCTGAAACGCCGAAGCCCGAACAGTTGCAGGATACGCATGAATTACTCCCCGCAGAGTCGCTTTATCCGGCTCTGGTTCGAGAAAACACGATCCGGGAACTCGGCCGGCTGCGGGACGACCGGGCGGTGCCGCTGTTGACGGCGATGCTGGGGCATGCGAGCAGGCAGACCAGACTGGCTTCCATCGAAGCCTTGACGCCTTTGCGGGATTCAGCCGAAGTGCGGTCGGCTCTGGAACGGATGGCCACAGGTGATCGAGATCCGGAAATCCGAAGAGCGGCCGCATCCGCCCTCAACGCCTCGACTCCCGAGTCTCCGGTGAACTGATCGCAGGGCTTTGCCCTTGCTTGACAACACAAAAACGCGGTTGTTATAGTCGCCAGTATCCCTTCGCTTCACGGTGCGTCTCCGTCTCGGCCTCATGCCTCAGTTGCGCGGGGTTTCAGGGCCGCGCGTAGGGTCAAATTTCCGAGCAGGATAACGTATGAACGTTTCACGACATGTCCGCCTCCTCCGTTCGCGGCTGGTCGGCGACGGTCCCTGTCCAGGCTCAGGTCCCGGCGGTATTGTCCGCGTTGCGGCTTCGCTGGGGCTTGTCGGTCTATTCGTGATCCTGTGGCCCGCTGCGGCGTCGGATTCCCAAGCCTTCGCTGCGGTCCGGATCACGATCACGCCGGAGTCCGCGACGCCCGGCGCAATGGTGGCGATTGCAGGCGCCGGATTCGGTGCATACAAATCCGCGCAGGCCAACCGGGTGCTGTTCAACGGCGTCGCGGCTTTGATTCAGCGCTGGGAGCCAGATGTGATCGAGGTGAAGGTGCCGTTCAGGGCCGCCGATGGACCGATTGAAGTGATCGCAGGCAAGAAGAAAATTAAGGCGGGGACGTTCAAGGTCGTGCGGCCGACGATCCATTCCGTGACGCCGTCCGAAGCAGAGCCGGGGGCCCTGCTCCGCATTCACGGGGCGCATTTCGGCAACACCGCCGGGTCCCGCGATCGTAATACGATGTTCGGCGTCAACGATGTGTTGATCGGCGGGGTGCCTGTGCGGGCGCGCCGCTGGCGGGACGACGCCATCGAGGTGGAGATCCCGGCCAATGCGACGTCGGGGGACGTGGTCGTGCGGCTCGCCTCCTCGGACCCGTTGCCCGACGGCTCCTGTTGCGCCCCGGTCGAATACACGGTCAGCAACGCCGTGCCCGTAACGCTCATCCCCTCCGTGCGCGTCGATCCGCTCAGCGGACCGATTGGAACGAAAGTGGTGCTGTTCGGGAAGGGATTCGGCCAGACCAAATCCCCGGAGGACGGCGTGTTCTTTAACGGGCGGCCGGCGACGGTGGCGAAATGGGCCGATAATTTGATCGTCGTCCATGTGCCACTCGATGCGTCCAGCGGGCCGGTCGTCCTCAAACACGGCGGGGCAGAACGGGCGGTCGGGAACTTCACTGTCCAGGTGCCCAAGGCGTCGGCGGTCACGCCTGCGAGCGCGCCGATTGGGGCACTCATCAAAATCACGGGCGAGCATTTCGGACTGTACTCGGAGAGCGGCTCGACGCCGTTCGCCTTCGCCGATTTCAATAAGGGTGAAAACAGCGTCGAGATCGGCGGGGTGCCGGCTATCATTTATCGCTGGCACGATGACCGAATCGACGCCTGGGTGCCGTTTAGCGCCAAGAGCGGTCCGGTGGTGGTGAAGCGGGGAGGCACCAAACCGAACCCGGACGGGTCCTGCTGTGCCGAGCGCGGGATCGTGTCCACGGAAGCCGGGACATTCACGGTGATCACGCCGAAGATCGAGTCCTACTCTCCGACATCGGCCGGCGTCGATGAGATTGTGACAATCAAGGGGTCTGGGTTCGGCACGTTCCTGAAGACGACCGAAGCGACGCAGCCCGGACTGAACGAAGGGGGGCATGACCGCGCCCCCATCGATCTCGGTGAGAACGTGTCGAGAACCGAGGTGCTGTTCAACAATATCGCCGCAATGGTCGTGTCGTGGACGGATACCGAAATCAAAGCCCGTGTCCCACGCCGGAACGTCTTCGGCGTCGGCAAGAAGGGGGAGTTCAATCCCGATCTGTCGACCGGTCCGTTGGTGGTGCGCCGGGGTTCGTGGGATTTGCTGCCGGACGGAAGCTGTTGCACGCCGAAAAAATGGCTGACCTTGGAGGCTGGACCGTTCACGATTAAAGCGAAGGGATTGCCGGACCAGCGTTACTTCAACGATACGAGTCCGGAAGCGAGCACGACCCAGTAATCTCGTCCTTCATGAAATCCTCCGCTTTCCCGCCTCGACCAGTCTCGGTATTTCTCTTCAGTTTGTGGCTCGCTAACTCGCCCGGTCCGCTCCCGGCGGCCGAATCCCAACACGTGTTGGTGGCGCAGCAGAAAAGCGGCACCGAAGTCACATTGATGGGAGTCCATTTCTACGATACCCGGCTCGGTTGGGCGGTGGGGGACGGCGGTGCGATTCTTAAGACCGTCGACGGCGGGAAACGATGGAAAAAAGTTCCCAGCGGGACGCGAGTTCGGTTGACCGGGGTGTTCTTCGTGGATTCCCGACGCGGCTGGGTCGTCGGGGCCAACGGAACGATTCGCCATTCCAAAGACGGGGGCGGGAATTGGGCTCCTCAATCATCCGGAGTGCAGGTGCCCTTGTACGGCCTCTATTTTGTCTCACCCACGCACGGGTGGGTGGTGGGCGGAGCAGGCACGATTCTGTACACGGAGGACGGCGGCATCCACTGGTCGGACCAGATAAGCGGGACCAACGCGGCGCTGTACGCGGTGCATTTCGTGGATTCGCGGCGAGGGACAGTGGTCGGAGCGCTGGGCACCATTCTATCGACCGCAGACGGCGGTGCCACATGGATCGCGCAAGAGGCGCCGAGCTCGGTGACGCTCTTCGACGTGTTTTTCAACGATTCGTCGAATGGCTGGGCCGTGGGCAACGCCGGCGCGATGTTTCAGACAAGCGATGCGGGCAACCGCTGGATCGACCGGACCCTGCCCTGCACGAAGTCCTGCACGAGAGTGACCGATCTCATCCGTATTCGGTTTACCAGTCCTCAGGCCGGCTGGATCGTGGGCGAACGGGGCAGCGTTTTCCGAACCACCGATGCAGGCTTTACGTGGGTGGAGGAGAAGAACGACGCCAAGGTGTCCCTGTTCGGCCTCTCTTTTCCCGATCCGTTCCACGGGTGGGCCAGCGGCGAGCGGGGAACTATCGTACACATCGCGGCACCCCTAGAACCCGTAAGACGTTAGGCCCCTCACCCCTCACGTCCTCTAGCCCAGTTCTCCCAACCGGCATTGCAGCACACTGAGTCCCGTCAGGGCGGCGGTTTCGGCCCGGAGGATTCGATTCCCCAGAGTGACGGAAGTGAAGCCGCAGGCGCGAGCCTGTTCCACTTCTTCGGGCGCCCACCCTCCTTCCGGCCCCACCGCCAGGACGATCGGCCTTGTGGAACTTTCCGGCAGAGGAACAGCCAGCAGGCCGAGTCCGCTCGCCCGCTCGCCCAGGATGAGCTTGCCGTGTGTGTCGGGCTGTCGCTGAACAAACTCCTTGAAGTCGCAGGGTTCCTCAAGGGTCGGGATGTCCCAACGTTCGGACTGTTGGGCCGCTTCGAGGGCGATACGTTCCCAGCGAACTCGCTGGTGAGGAATACGCGTCACCCGCGGCCGGACGACCGAATAGTGCGTGATCAGCGGGACGATCGAGGAGACTCCGAGTTCTGTGGCCTTTTGGATGAGCCAATCCATCCGGTCGCCCTTGAGCAGGGACGGAGCGAGAATGAGCGGGGGGCTCCGACGATCCGGTTCCTGTTCTTCCTGCACAATCCGGCCGACCAGTTTATGTCGGTCTATCCTGGTGATTGAAATCCGATAACGCCGGCGCCGTTCGTCGCCCACCCGGATTTCCTCGCCCGCGTGCACCCGCAAGCTGGCGCGCAGATGATCGAGGAGCGGGCCGACGATGATCACGGTCCCGTTTTGAACCTGTGCCGCGGTAATAAAGAAAACAGGCATAGGTGACAGGCTCGATGGGTGGTTGGAGCGAGAGGCGAGGCGGGAAGCGGACGAAGGGGACTATTCGAAGAAGGTCTTCATCTTGTCGAAGAAACCGTCTCCCTCGTTGTCCAGTATCATCCCGCTTTCTTTGGCGAATTCGGTCAGCAGTTCCTTCTGCCTGGGCGTCAGCTTGGTCGGAATGTGTATTTTGATCGCGCACAACTGATCGCCCGTCTGGTGTCCCTTCAGACTAGGTACCCCCAGACCCTTCAGGCGTAACACCTTGTCATGTTGCGTGCCCGGAGGAATCTTGATGACCGTCTTGCCCTTCAGCGTGGGCACTTCCACTTTCCCGCCCAGCGCCGCCGTCACGAAGCTGACGGGGATGTCGCACAGAATGTCGTTACCTTTGCGCGAAAAGATCGGATGCGGTTTGACGGTCACGGCGACGTACAGGTCGCCGGGAGGTCCGCCGTTGACGCCGTGCTCGCCTTCGTTGGCCAGTCGCAACCGCATGCCCGATTCGATCCCGGCGGGAATGTGTACGGACAGGGTCCGCTCCCGGTAGACACGTTGCCGCCCTTGGCAGGTGCCGCAGGGCTCCGTGATGACGTGACCGCTGCCGTCGCATTGGCCGCAAGGGCGGCTGACACTGAAGAAGCCCTGCTGGAATCGGAGCTGTCCGGAACCCTTGCAACTGGGGCAGACTTTGATCGAGGAAGCCGACCGGGCGCCGCTGCCTTTGCATTCCGAACAGACCTCCCATCGCGGAATCTTGAGCTTGGCTTCTTTCCCGTACACCGCTTCTTCGAAGGATAACTCCAGGTTGTACTGGAGATCCGATCCGCGTTCGGCTCTCGCACGCCCGCGCGGGCCGCCAAAGAAATCTTCGAAAATGTCGTTGAAGATGTCGCCGAAGCCGCCACGGCCGAAGTCGAAGCCCTCGAATCCGCCGGGGCCCTGCTGCGCGCCGGCATGGCCGAACATGTCGTAACGCCGGCGTTTCTCTTGGTCGCTCAGAATTTCGTAGGCTTCGTTGATCTCTTTGAATCTTTCTTCTGCGGCTTTTTTCTGCTGTTCGGTAGTTTGGAGATCGGGATGATACTGGCGCGCCAGCCTGCGGTAGGCCTTCTTGATGTCCTCCTCGGAAGCGTTTCGATCGACTCCGAGCGTCTCGTAATAATCGCGTTTGGCCACGGAAGCCATAGCTTTCTATGTCGAACAAAAACCGAGTCCCGCGCCGGCGGAACTCGGTCCGCGCTGCGGCGTATTGTACCTTACTTTTTCTCTTTGTCCACTTCTTCGAATTCGGCGTCTACGACCTTGTCGTCCGTCTTGCCCTGGGCACCGCCGTTCCCCTGCGTACCGCTCGGGCCGGCGCCAGCGGCGGCGGACGCCTTCTTGTACATCTCCTCGGCGAGCTTGTGCGACGCGCTGGTCAGCGCTTGCACCGCCGATTCGATGGCCGCGACGTCGTCGCCTTCCATCGCCTTACGGACGGCCGCAATCGCGCCCTTGATCTTGTTCTTGTCGTCCTCGCCGATCTTGTCGCCGTGCTCGGTCAGATTCTTCTCGGTACTGTAGATCAGCGAGTCGGCCTGGTTGCGAGCCTCGGCGAGCTTGCGCCGCTTCTTGTCTTCTTCGGTGTGGGCCTGGGCTTCCTTGACAAGCTTCTCGACCTCTTCCTTGCTGAGTCCGCTGGAGGCGGTGATCTTGATCGACTGTTCTTTGCCCGTGCCCAGATCCTTCGCGGACACATGCACGATGCCGTTGGCGTCGATGTCGAACGTCACCTCGATCTGGGGTACGCCGCGCGGAGCCGGCGGGATGCCGACAAGGTCGAACTGTCCGAGCAGCTTGTTGTCGTTTGCCATCTCCCGCTCGCCTTGGAAGACTCGGATCGTCACCGCGGTTTGGTTGTCGGCCGCTGTGGAAAAGATCTGGCTCTTCTTGGTCGGGATGGTCGTGTTGCGCTCGATCAGGTGCGTGAAGATTCCTCCCAGGGTCTCGATACCCAGTGTGAGCGGCGTCACGTCCAGAAGCAGCACGTCCTTGACGTCGCCCTTCAACACGCCGCCCTGGATGGCCGCGCCGACCGCCACGACTTCGTCGGGATTCACGCCGCGATGCGGTTCCTTGCCGAAAAATTCGCGGACGACCTGGATGACTTTGGGCATTCGGGTCATACCGCCGACCAGCACCACTTCGTTGATGTCCTTGGCCGTCACGCCCGCATCGGCCAAGGCTTTCTTGCAGGGCTCGATGGTGCGCTGGATCAGATCGTCGACAAGCTGTTCCAGCTTGGCCCGCGTAAGCTTGGTCACCAAGTGCTTCGGCCCGCTGGCGTCCGCAGTGATGAAGGGCAGATTGATCTCTGTCTCCTGCGAAGACGACAACTCGATTTTCGCCCGCTCGGCCGCTTCCTTGAGCCGCTGAAGGGCCATCCGGTCCTTGCGCAGATCGATCCCTTGGTCTTTTTTGAATTCCTCCACCAGCCAGTCCATGATCCGGAGGTCGAAATCATCGCCGCCGAGGTAGGTATCGCCATTGGTGGACTTGACTTCGAAGACACCGTCGCCGATCTCCAGAATGGAGATATCGAACGTCCCGCCGCCGAGGTCATAGACCGCAATGCGCTCGTCCTTTTTCTTGTCGAGGCCGTAGGCCAGCGAGGCGGCCGTCGGTTCGTTGATGATGCGGAGCACGTTGAGGCCGGCGATCTGTCCCGCGTCCTTGGTGGCCTGGCGCTGGCTGTCGTCGAAGTACGCCGGCACGGTGATGACCGCCTCGCTGACCTTCTCGCCGAGATAATCCTCCGCGGTCTGCCTCATTTTCTGGAGAATCATCGCCGAGATCTCAGGCGGGCTGTACCGTTTGCCGCGCAGCTCGACGTGCGCGTCTCCGTTGTCCGCCTCGACGACTTTATAGGGAAGCCTCTTGATTGCTTCCTGCACTTCACGCGAACGGTACTTGCGCCCCATCAGCCGCTTGACGGAGAAGATGGTGTTTTCCGGGTTGGTGATGGCCTGACGTTTCGCGATTTGGCCGACCAGCCGTTCGCCTTTGTCTGTGATGGCGACGACCGACGGAGTGGTTCGACTGCCTTCCGCGTTGGCGATGACGACCGGGTCTCCGCCGCTCATGATCGCGACGCAGGAATTGGTGGTTCCGAGATCGATGCCGATGACCTTACCCATGTGCGTCTCCTTCCTTGTTCAAAAATTCATTGCGTCCGTCGATGCCGCCCTTACGGCGCGGCATTCTCGGGTTTGTCCGGCGTTCCCGTGGATACGCTAACCATGGCGGCACGCAGCAATCGGTCATGCAACAAATAGCCTTTTTGAAATTCTTCCACCACGGTGTTGGCAGCAACGGTGGCGGACTCGACTTGGGCCACAGCCTGATGGCAGGTCGGGTCGAACGGCTTTCCGACGCTTGCAATCGGACGGACTCCAAACTTTGCCAACGCTTCCGTCAGTTGCTTCAAGGTCAGTTCGACGCCCTGAACGAGGGCGTCGCTTCCGCCGTTCTCTTTGGCCGAGCGAATCGCACGTTCCAAGTTGTCGATAACCGGCAAGAGTTCCCGTAAAATTTGTTCGTTCCCGAATCGGATCTGCTCCCGTTGCTCCCGCTGCGTCACACGCTTGTAATTCTCGAACTCTGCCGCCAGCCGGAGATACTTGTCCTGAAGCTCTTGACATTCCGCGGTCTTGGAAGAGAGCGCCTGCCTGAGTTCAGCAACCGGTCTGGTTTCTTCCTGCGACTCTTCCGACGGAGAAGGGACTTCCTGAGTCTTCGCTTCTAACTCGTCGATTGTATTGGTGTTCTTCTCGTCTTGATCCACTGGTGTACCTGTACAGGCAGCCAGATAGCCACCAAGACCTTAAAGTCAACGGGTCTCAAGAGATTTGTTTCGTCGGGGATGTATCCGCGTAAGTGAAGAAGGCCAGGGCGGCGCGTGAGCGGAGAAGCGACTTCAACCTTCGCCTCGACTTCGCCGGTAGAGCAGTTCCAGGCCGTCCAAGGTCAGCAGGGGACGCACTTCTCGAATCGTTCGAGATTCCGGAGCGATGATCGCAGACAGTCCGCCGGTCGCGACCACCAGGGAGGAATGGCCCAACTCCTGTTCCATGCGTCGGACGATCTCATCCACCAACCCCGCATAGCCGTAGACCAGGCCGGATTGGATGCTGCTCGCCGTGTCCCGGCCGATCACGGACTTTGGACGGACCAGTTCCACCTTGGGTAATTGGGCCGTACGGGAAAACAACGCATCCGCGGAGATGCCCAGACCCGGCGCAATGACGCCGCCGAGGTATTCACCGGCCTTGGTGACGGCGCAGAAGGTGGTCGCGGTGCCGAAGTCGACGATGATGAGGTCGGCTCGGTATCGCTCGTACGCGGCCGCCGCATTGACCAACCGGTCGCTGCCGATCTCTTTCGGGTTGGCGTAGCGCAAGGTGAGGCCGGTGTCCGTGTCACAAGAGATCACCAGCGGAACTTGGCCGAAAAACGTCTGGGCCATGGTCTCGAAGGGACGGGTCAAGGCGGGGACGACGCTGGAAATGACCGCGCCCGAGATCTGTTCCGGCTTCACTCCCGCCGCCGCCAGGAGGTTCGAGAACAGAATCCCGTACTCGTCGGAAGTTTTTCTGGCATCGGTCCCCAACCGCCAATGGCCCTTCAGGGTCCGACCGTCAAACAGTCCCCAGACGATGTTGGAATTTCCGATATCGATGGCCAACAGCATATGCCAAATTTTACCCTGTCTTCGCCCGGTGTTGCCATCATCTCAGGTGGAGGACATCCCCGGCGTGAATCTCAAACAGCTGCGGATGTGGAACGGCGGGCGGTGTGCCGCTGTGAATGATTCTCAGGCAACCGTTCTCGGCGATCGAGTCGGCCACCCCCTCGATCTGTTCGCCCTGTGCCAAGGTGACGAGGACCCTGCGTCCCAGGGTCGCGCAACGGCCGCTGTATTCCTGTCTCAGCCGCTCGATCGGCTCCGATGCGAGCATCTCCAAGCGACGCTCAACCTGCTCCAGGAGCCTCGCCAACAACTGTGCGCGATCGACCGAATGACCGGTCTCCGCCAGCAGCGAGGTGGCGCTCCTGCGAAGATCGTCGGGAAATCGGGCGCGATCGATATTGACGTTGAGGCCGATGCCGATGACGACAAACGGGGCGCCGTCCCGCCGGCACGCGCTTTCGCAGAGCAAGCCGCCGACTTTCCGGTCGTTCACCAGCAGGTCATTGGGCCATTTGAGCGACGGCGTCAGCGAAGTCTCCCGTTGAATCGCGTCGGCGCAGGCCAGGGCCGAGGCCAGCGGAAGCCATGACAGCCACTGCGCCTTTCGTTCCGGCGATGGCTGACGCAACACGATCACCGAGCAGTAGAGATTTACTCTCGGCGGCGAGAACCACGACCGGCCGCGACGCCCTCTGCCGGCACTCTGGAATTCCGCGACTACGGTCGTGCCGTCTTCCGCTCCTTGTTGGGCCAACGTCGCCGCGGTCGCGTTGGTGGAATCCGTCTCCTGCAAAAGATGGAGTGTGCGGCCGACGGTCTTGGTCGAGAGGTGCCCCTTGATCGAGTCGAGCGTGAGCGGGAGGGAAAAAGATGAGTGAGGCACGGGTTACGCGGTCCGGCGTCGGTTTCCGAGCGGAAGAATATCCATATTGATATCGGCGGCCGGAGCCGAATGGGTCAGCGCGCCGATCGAAATGAAATTCGCCCCGGCTTCGGCCATCTCCCGGACATTCTCAAGCGTGATGCCGCCCGAGACTTCCACCAGGGCGCGCCCTTTGATCATGTCCACGGCCCGGCGCACGGTCGCCGGGGCCATATTGTCGAGCAGGATGACATCGGCCCCTCCGTCCAGCGCCTCGCGAATCTGTTCGAGGGATTGCGCCTCGACGATAATCCGCAGGCCGTGAGGGCAGCGCTCCCTGGCCAGGCGGCAGGCGTCTGCGACGCTCAGCCCCCGCGCTCTCAAGAGGGCGAGATGATTGTCCTTGATCAAGACGCCGTCGCCAAGGCTACGGCGATGATTCCATCCCCCGCCCAGTCGGACCGCCCACTTTTCCAGCGCGCGCAATCCGGGCACGGTCTTTCTCGTATCCAGGATCCTGACCGGATACCCTCGAACGGCTCGGCAGAATCGCGCCGTGAGGGTCGCGATGCCGGACAGGTGTTGCAGGAAGTTGAGAGCGACCCGCTCGCCCATCAAGAGCGATCGACCGTCGCCTTCGATGGCCAGCAGGACGTCGCCTGTTGCGAGCCTCGTTCCCTCTTTGACTGCACGGATGATCTTCAGCGAAGGATCGACCGAGCGGAAGATCTCGCGGGCCGCGGCGATGCCGGCCGCGACCAGCGCCTGCCGGGCTACGATCAGTCCTTGAGCAGGACAGGGAGCGGAAAAAAGCGCCGCGGTCGTCGCGTCGCCGAGGGCAAGGTCTTCCCGAAGCGCCGAGCGAACGGCCTGGCGGATGTCTGCGGAGGGGATGGGGATCATGGTGCTCGTTGTCGCATGATCGCGTGGAGCTGCTCTTCGCCGCTGAGCAGGATGGCTTGATCGCGTTGCAGAACCGTGAGGCGTTCCTGATGCTCGGCGACGACGTCGGGAGGCGCCTTGGATGTGAAATCGACGCTCTTGAGTTTGGCTTCCAATCGTTGGGCTTCCGTGGCCCCCTCGGCTCTCTGCTTGCCGATGCGGGCCAGGGCCTTCTGCAAGTCGACGTCTCCTTCGACAACCGTGCCGACGGTCAGGCCTTCCGCGGCGAGTCTCAACACGTTGGATGAAGGCCACCGCTCGACCGGAATAACCCGCACCGCCCCGCGAGCGAGGTGTGCGAGGTGTCCCTGCAGATTTTCCAGAATCTGGCCCTCACGCTCATGGCCCCCCCAGGCGAAAAAGGCCACCGGCTTTCCCGGCGGGTAATTCAGCAGCACTCTGGCGGTTCGGGCGGCCGTCACGCACTGTTCGAGGATGCTGAACGCGTTTTCCGTGTCCTTGGAGTCCCAATCGGGTCGTTCGTCGGGATAGGGCTGGATCACGACGCTCTCGCCCTCATGAGGCAGCGCCTGCCAAATCTCTTCGGTGATGAACGGCATGAACGGATGCAGCAGCCGTTGGACGGTCTCGAATGTTTCAACCAGCGTGTATCTGGTTCGTCGAGCTTCCATAGAGTCTTTGTTCTGCAAGACTGGCTTGACCATTTCCAGATACCAGTCGCAGTATTCGTGCCAGATAAAGTGATACAAGCGGCTAGCGGCCCGGTCGAAGCGATATTGTTCCAACTCCTGGTTCACGCTTCTGATGGTAAAGTTCAGGCGACTCAGGATCCACCGGTCCGGAAACGAGCGCGTCGAGGCGGGGACTTGTTCCCGAGGGCCATCGAGGTTCAGGAGAATGAACCGGGCCGCGTTCCAGATCTTGTTGGTGAAGTTTCGATAGCCTTCGATCCGCTCTTCCGCCAACTTGATGTCGCGACCGGGAGAAGCCATGGAGGCCAATGTGAAGCGCAGCGCGTCGGTGCCGTACTGTTCCATCACGTGGAGCGGATCGATGACGTTGCCTTTCGACTTGCTCATCTTCTGGCCCTCGGCGTCCCGGACCAGCGCATGAATGTAGACGTCGCGGAAAGGAACGTCACCCATGAACTTGAGCCCCATCATAATCATCCGGGCGACCCAGAAGAACAGGATGTCCAGACCCGTCACCAATGTCGACGTGGGATAGAAGGTCTTCAGCTCAGGGGTCTCCTCCGGCCAACCCAAGGTCGAGAAGGGCCACAGGGCCGACGAAAACCAGGTGTCCAGCACGTCGGGATCGCGATAAAAGTCCCGTGGGTTGCTTTGGCCGCAGTCCGGGCAGTGCGTTGGGGCAGTCTTCGCCACTATCGGTTTTGCTTCTGGAGTGAGTGTTATAGACTGTTTCCATTGAGAGGGAAGCATTCCGCTTTCGGCAGTGGCTCCTACTGTATGAGATGTCTCGAGGAGTGTCCCAGCATGACGGCCGCAAGGAATGCAATACCAAGCCGGAATCTGGTGACCCCACCAGATCTGTCGCGAGATGCACCAGTCTTTGATATCCCGCATCCAGCCGAGGTAGTTGTTCGCCCACCCTTCAGGAACCAGACGAATTCGGCCTTCTTCGACAGCCTTGATGGCTGGATCGGCCAGGGGTTTGATCCTCACGAACCACTGAGGCGAGAGATACGGCTCCACGATGGTTTTGCAGCGATAGCATTTGCCCAGAGACATCTTGTGGTCTTCGACTCTCGCCAGGAACCCACGTTCACGCAGAGCTTCGACCACGATGACTCGGGCTTGGTGAACTGGCTTGAGTGTGAGCCCCAATGCGGGATCGACTCCGGCGTTATGCAGTCCAACTCCGTCCATTTGGGCATGCCGGTTCAGAATGGCTAGACGCGGCAACCTGTGTCGCTCTCCCGCCTCGAAGTCATTGAAGTCGTGGGCGGGCGTGACCTTGACCGCGCCCGTGCCGAATTCCCGATCGACCAGAATCGAGTCTCCGACGATCGGGATCGTGCGGTTGGTCAGCGGGAGTTTCACCTGCTTGCCGATCAACTGGTTGTAGCGTGCGTCCTCCGGGTGAACGGCGACCGCTGTGTCGCCCAGCATGGTCTCCGGCCTGGTGGTGGCGACTGTCAGCTTCGTGTGCGGGTCGTCTGCGAGCGGATATTCGATGGAGTAGAGCTTCCCCTTGATTTCTTCATGCTCGACTTCGATGTCCGACAGTGCGGTGAGGCAGCGCGGACACCAGTTGATCAACCGTTCCCCTCGGTAGATAAGCCCCTCTTCGTAGAGGCGGACGAAAACCTCGCGGACCGCTTTGGAGAGTCCTTCGTCCATGGTGAATCGCAGGCGCTCCCAGTCGCACGAAGCACCGAGACGCTTCAATTGTCGGATGATGGTGTCGCCCGATTTCGCTTTCCATTCCCAGACTCGTTCGAGGAATCGTTCCCGTCCTAAGGCTTCGCGCGAGGTGCCTTCGGCGAGCAGTTGCCGTTCCACCACGTTCTGTGTCGCGATGCCGGCGTGGTCGGTGCCCGGCATCCAGAGTACATTGCGCCCCTGCATGCGGCGCCAGCGGATCAGGATGTCCTGCAGGGAGTTGTTCAACGCATGTCCGACATGGAGCGACCCGGTCACATTGGGCGGAGGGATGACGATGCAGTACGGTTGGCCGGGATGGGTTACGGACGCGTGAAAATAGCCTCGGTCGATCCAGACCTGATACCACCGTTCTTCGACCTGCTTCGGGTCGTAGGTCTTCTCGAGTTGATGTCCTGACATAAGCCCTGCACAGATGGTGGAGATGGACAGCCATGTTAACATGGCCGATCCTCCCTCACAAGGCGCAGCGCGCGCATTTGTGCGAGTCATCGAACCGGCCGCGCTTGTCCGCGCGCGGCTCGCCGTGTTATACATTCGCCGCTTTGGAGCAGGTTCGCACCTTAACAGAGAGGGATGCCGAGATCATGGCGAGAGGACGAGAGAAGGACAGAAAAACGAGAAGGAAGCATCGTAAGAACATTCAGCGGTTGAAAGCCCTGGCGAAGGCGCGGCGCAGCAAAAAGGGGAAAAAGGCTTGAGAGATTTATGAACGAGGACGAAGGCTGAAATTAAGCTGTCAATCTTTTGATCTCGTCTTTGACGTGATTCTCCGCGAGATCCGGCACGATCTGCCGAACGGCCAGCGCGATGCTCTTCTCGGCGATTTCTCTCACCACGGCTTCCGCGGCGTCGCGCGCGTGTCGCGCCGCCGCTTCCTGTACGGCTTCCTTCACGAGCTCATCGATGGCCCCCAATTGTTCGCGGACAATGCCCGGCAATTGTCTGCGGATGGCCGATTCGACAAGTTGTCCCCCGGCTTGTTCGATTGTGTTCTGCACGGCCGAGACGGCCGATTCTCGGACGTGCTTCGAGAGCATCGATTCGAGGTCCGAATTCTGTCGTGTCATGGCCTTCGGCAACTCGTCCGCAATGCCGTCGCGAACGACGTGAGCGATCCGTTCCGCCAGCAAGCCGACAGCGAATTGTTTCTCGATTTCGTCTGTGACGGCTTGTGATACTTGGGCTTCGACCTGCCGGCTGAGTATTCCCGTCAGGAGTTCCTCCGCTTTTCGCTCCGCGCGCTCGGTCATGGATTGCACCAGATGACCGAGCAGGTCGCGCATGGCCTCCTCCACGAGGCTTACCGGACGCCCTTGGGATTCTGTCCGAGACGTTGGCGGCCTCGAGGAATTCGGAGTCGAAGCGACAGGGGAAGCCGACGGTTCGGTGACAGAAGCCTCAGGTTCTTCGGCTGAAGGCTCGCTGTCAGAATGGTCGGACAGCTCGACGGATTCGTCGGTGTCGGTGGTCTGAGATGCAGGCGGCCATGTCTTCCGTTTGGGCCTCGAGCCTGTGGCGTCGGCCTTGGTCTGCTTGCCGTCTTGATGCAAGCTCTTGATCACTTCCAGCAGGTGCTCGGACTGGAAGGGTTTTTTGAGGAAGGCCTTGACGCCCAACGACCGCAAGTGGTTCTCGTCCGGCCGGTCTGAAAGGGTGATCAACGAGACGATGTACGTATCGGACAGATTGTTGTGCTGATTCAGTTCCTTGCAAAATCCGGAGAACGTCATCTTATCGAGATGATAGTCCGCGATGATCAGATCCGGGCTCAGGCGCTTGGCCGCCTCCAGCGCGGTCGGGCCGTCTTGAAACCCGACGACCTCGAACCCCTCAGGGGCGGAGATTTGCTCGACCATCCGCCGAACAGCCGGGCTGCTGTCCACGATGAAAATGCGAGAGGCCACGTAAGTCTCCAATTTTATTGAACTATTGTGAAAGCTAGCAGAGGGTCTAGGTTCTGTCAAGGAAAGCGAAGAGATGGGGCTGTTTTGACTTCCACTTCGCAGGCTGAATAGAATCCGCGCGTGCGAGACAAGGCCGGCGGACTTACGGACGAGCAGCAGGTCGCCCCAGGCCGTATTTTCATCCTATAGGGTTAACCGCAGCCTCATCGGTACCGCTTGGCTTTCAGGAATTCACCGATAAGAGCCGTCGTGCAGAATCTCCTTTCCGCCCAGGATCTCGGTCGGAGGACGTCGATTCTGTGACAAGCCGGATTCAGGTCGTCTTTTTCGATGCGGCCGGGACGCTGTTCCGCGTCAAGGGCTCGGTTGCCGAAATCTATCTCCGGTACGCGGAGAAATACGGAGTGAAGCGGACGGGTGAGACGCTTGCCGCCGTAAAGGCCGCATTCGCGCGGGCGTTTCAGGACGCGCCGCCGCCGGTGTTCTCCGCCGCCGATCCTGCGGAAATCAAACAATGCGAACGGATGTGGTGGTTCGACGTCGTCCATAATGTGTTCTACCGGGTCGGGATGTTCGAAGGATTCGACGACTATTTCGATGAAATCTTCCAGGCCTTCGATGGGCCGGAGTGTTGGACGCTCTACCCGGAGACGCTCGGCGTGCTCAAAGAATTGAAAGGACGCGGGTACGAATTGGGGATCGTGTCCAATTTCGATTCGCGGCTGTTCAACGTGTTGAGAGGGTTGGGGATCGCCGATCTGTTCGACACGGTGACGATTTCGAGCCTTGCCCACGCCGCCAAGCCTTCGGCCAGAATTTTTCGTGTCGCGCTGGACAAACATGCGGCCGATCCGGACGAAGCGCTTCATGTCGGTGACAGTCTGACCGAGGATGTTCAAGCAGCAAGGGCGGCCGGACTTTGGGCGTTCCACCTCCAACGAGACAGGCCGGAAGGCGATCGGCCGGACGGCACCGACGCGCGGCGGCTGACGATCGCCGGTCTCGATGAACTTCCCACCCTGTTGCCCGGCTTGTCGCCGGCTCCCGATTCGCGATAGCGAAGCCGCCCGAATCGTCCGCGGCGTCGTCCAGTTCCGAGGTTTCGCTGCAATCGCGGATCGCAGCCGAAGCTTTCGGGATCGTAAGTAAGAGAATCGGAAACGGTGAAGTTCAGCCAGGAGGGCCGCGCGTCACGGTGGTCCCATTGACTCAAGCAGGCGAGGAACGATCTCGGCGGCCCGGCCCTGGATGGAGATGTCGACCATGTCCGCATAAGGCGTTGGGTCCCGATTGATCTCGACGACATAGGCGCCCCTCTCTTTGGCCAGGGGGCCGAACATGGCGGCTGGGTAGACCAGACCGGATGTGCCGATGATCAGAAAGATGTCGCAAGCCTGTGCGGCGGCGTAGCTTCGATGCAAGGGCTCTTCAGGCAATGCTTCGCCGAACCACACGATGTGCGGGCGCAGTAAACCGCCGCACGCGGCGCAGGAGGGGAGGATCGCAATGGGCACGTCCCGGTTTTCCGATACGACGCCGCACTCGGTGCACCGAACGCTCCAGATATTGCCATGAAGCTCGGACAACTTGCGGGACCCGGCCGCACGATGCAGGCCGTCCACATTTTGGGTGATCAACCAGAACTGCGGGAACCGCTGTTCCATCTCGGCCAACGTGTAATGGGCGGGATTGGGCTGCTTGGTCGCGATCAGTTCCCGCCGCCAGTTGTACCACTCCCAGACCAGGCGGGGGTCGCGCGCGAAGGCTTCCGGTGTGGCGAGGTCGTCCGCCCTGAAGTTCCGCCAGATACCGTCGCCGCCGCGGAAAGTGGGCACACCGCTGTCCGCGGAGATGCCGGCGCCCGTGAGCACGGTGACCGAACGGGTCGAAGCCAGACGCGCTTTCACTTCATGGATCTTCGAATCATGGGACGACATGCGGGCATTATACGTCACTTTTTCGGACCGAAACGGACGTGCTATAGTGGCCGTGGGCGGTCGGTGCTCAGCCTGAGGCCTGTTTCCCGGTGAGCTTCTCGCCTGCTCGTCGCCGACAGGTGAGCGCCGACGGCCGAATGTGGAGGAAATTCATGGAACAAATCATGATGGTGGGCGCCGGGGCGGTCGGCGGATTTTTCGGCGCTCATCTGGCGAAGACCCATCCGAACGTGTCCTTTCTGCTGCGGCCCAGGACGCTGCAGGCCGTGAAGGAACGCGGCCTGACGATTCGGAGCGCCGCCGGGACGTTCACGGTCACCCCCATGGCCGCGTCCGATCCCCGAGCATTACCGAGACCCGACTTTGTGATCCTTTCCGTGAAAGCCTACGATCTGGACGAGGTGATGAGTCAGCTCGAATCGGTCGTCACGGAACGAACCGTCTTCCTCACTCTCCAGAACGGAGTCGATGCGGAGGATCGGATCATCGAACGGTTGAAACGGGACTGCGTCGTCGGCGGGGTCGCCTTCATCTATGCGAAAATCGCCGAGCCGGGTGTTATCGATCATTACAAGAAGGGCGCTGTGGCGATCGGGGAACTCATGGGGCACAGGAGCCAGCGTGTGCTGCGGATCGCCGACCTGTTCGCCCAAGCCGGCATTCCCTGCCAGATCGCAGACGATATTCGGCGAAGCAAATGGGAGAAGATGTGCTGGAACTGCGTCTTCAATCCATTGACCGTCATCATCAACGATCGGGTGGCCAAGGCGCTGGAACATCCGGAAATGCTCGACCTGATCCGTCACATCGTGGGAGAAGTCGCTGCGGTCTCGGCAGGCTGCAAGGTGCCGTTGGCCCCGGATATGGCGGACAGGGTTGTGAAGTGGACGCAGGAGATCCGCGATATTCATACCTCCATGTACGACGACTGGAAAGCCGGTCGGCGGACGGAGATCGATTATTTGAACGGATACGTAGCGCGGCGAGGACGGGAGCTAGGCATTCCCACCCCCCTCAACGACGCGTTGACGGCGATGATCAAGACCATTACGGAAAAGGAAAGGAGCGGGCCGGAGGTGTTGCGGATCGATGGAGCCGTCCTTCAACCGGTGACGCTGGACCGGGCGGCATTGGCGGCGTTGCCGACCGAGCATCACATCCACGATCTCGGCGCGCTGCTGCCGGGGACGAAGGGGAAAGGGATCAAGGTGAAGGGTCTTCTCGAGGTGCCGGCGCTGGCCGTCGACGCCGACCACGTCACGTTCCATTCTCAGGACGGGCAGTTCGCCGCGAGCCTGCCGCTCGCGCAAGCGATCGAGCACGGGGTGCTCGTGTATGAGGTTGATGGAGCTCCGCTGCCGGCGTCGAAAGGGGGGGCCTTCCGCCTCGTGACGCCGGGGTTGGGCGATCTCTGCGCCAATGTGAAAGGGGTGGCCCGTATCGAACTGACCCGGGGGCCGGGAAGAGATACGCGGCCGTCGGTGAAGCGACATTGTTGATCTCCCCTCAGCGTCTTTCCCAAGCGGAGATCGGATCGTTCCGGTTGTCCAAATCGCGGTTTCTTTCCGGTCTTCAGTGCCACAAGCGGCTGTATCTGGACGTTCACTCCCCTGAACTGGCGAGCCAGCCGGACGAATCGACCCGGGCAATTCTTGACAGAGGCGCTGAAATCGGCGAACTGGCCCGCCGCCGTTTTCCAGGCGGTGTCTTGGTTGAAGCGGACCATCGTCGCGTGGCGGAAGCCCTGTCGCGAACCGCCGAATTGTTGACCGATCCGGCCGTTCCGGCGATTTTCGAGGGCGCCTTCCGGTTCGAGGATGTGCTGATCCGCGTCGATATTCTGGAACGGCTGGCCGGCGACCCGTCCCGTTCCGGCGCCTGGCGGCTGATCGAAGTCAAATCCTCTTCCAGGGTGAAGGATGTCCACATCGACGACCTAGCCATTCAGGCATTTGTCTTGCGAGGAGCCGGCATCCGCCCGGTTGAGACCTGCCTGATGCATGTGAACACCCGCTATGTCTATGAAGGAGGCGAGGTCGATCTTGCCCGATTGTTTCTCGTGCAGAATCTTACGGAGCAGGTCGAGAGTCGGCTCAGTGTCATTCCCGCCAGGTTGGCCGAGATGCGGACCATGCTGACTTCATCGGTTCCTCCAACGATCGAGCCGGACGGACACTGCCATGCGCCGTACGAATGTCCGTTCTGGCGGCACTGTACACAGAGCAAACCCGCCCGCTGGATCTTTTACTTGCCCGGCGGGGGACGGACGTTTCACACACTCGCGCAGGAAGGGATTCACACCATCGATGACATTCCGGAAGAATTCAAGCTCTCTTCGATTCAGCGTCGCGTAAAGGACAACGTGGAATGGACGAGTCCTGGGCTCAAGACGGCGCTCGCGACCGTGCGTTATCCGGTGCATCATCTGGACTTCGAGACGTTCATGCCGGTGGTCCCGAAATATCCTCGAACGAGACCCTATCAGGCAATCCCGATCCAGTGGTCCGATCACATCGAGACGCAAGCGGGCGAGGTTCTGCATCAGGAATTTCTCAGCTTGGAATCGAAAGATCCTCGCGAAGAACTGGCTGTTGCCCTCCTGGACTCGTTGGGACGGGAGGGCAGCATCTGCGTGTACTCAAGTTATGAGCGGCTGGTGTTGGAGCAACTGGCGGAGGCGATTCCGGCGTTGCGAGAGGAGATCGAACGGGTGATCACCCGCCTCTGGGATCTGCTGGAGGTCATCAAAGCACACTACTATCATCCGGGTTTCCAAGGATCCTTCTCTATCAAGGCCGTTCTGCCCGCCGTCGTACCGGCGCTGAGCTACGAGGATCTGGAGGTTCAGGACGGTCAGATGGCAGCCAGAGTGTACGAGCGGATGATCTTTGAGGAGACTGATTGGGTGGAAAAGATGCGTCTGCGGGACGCCTTGCTCCGCTACTGCGCCCGGGATACCTTGGCGATGTTGGAATTGAGGAAGGCATTGCGGGGCAAAAACCCGACGGTCTGACTTGCAGCTAGCCTGTGGAGTGGACGGTCGTGCGCATAATCAAGCTGTCTATCCCGTCGGCCACAATAGGAAGACCTCAGTAAGGCCTCCAGGTCGAGCAGGATGGAAGGCGCCGGACTCGATTCTGTCGTTATCCGGTCGCCGAGAACGATCGCCTGGCTCCCGGTACAAGGAGCATCATGAAATAGGAAGAACACTTGAGGTGTTTGTCCGCCTGCGTCAATGACGAGAAAGCCTAAAAGAGCGCGCAGTACGCACGAAGTGCGGTTTGGCGGAGAGGGTGGGATTCGAACCCACGGTCCCTTACGGGACAACGGTTTTCGAGACCGCCCGATTCGGCCACTCTCGCACCTCTCCACCTGCCTAGAATCAACGATATGTCAAATACTTCAAATGCCATACCCTCACGAGCGCGCGAAGGCCTCCAAGGCCCTGTTGTGAAAAGCGTTGTGAAATAATTCCCCGATCCGGCGCACGGCTTCAAGCTTATGGCTGGGTCCGACATGCGCGTACCGCTGGACCATGGACAGATCCGACCAGCCGCCGAGCTCTTGCACGGTCCGCAAGTCTACGCCGGCTTGGACCAAGCGACTGGCGAAGGTATGGCGGAGCGTGTGCAGGGAGACCCCCGTGCCCGCAAGTCCCACCTGCCGGACCAGTGTCCGGAACGGCTTCTCCATGCCCGCGTAGCGAGTGCCGTCGGGTTTGCCGAAGACATAGGGACCCTGAGCGCGCTGCTTGAGGGCGGTCAGGGCTGCGAGGGCTCGCGCATTCAGCGGCACGCTCCGGGTCTGGCCGTTTTTGGCGTAGGCCGCCTGAACGGTCAAGAGGCCCCGGCGAAAGTCCACGTCTTCCCAGCGCAGAGGCAAGGCTTCCGCTTCAATCCGCAGGCCTGTGTTAATTCCCACGATAATGAGTTCTTTTAATGGCGAGCGCGCGGCTTCGACCAGGCGTTGCTCTTCTTCCGGCTCCAGAAACCGCAACCGCTGCTTGGGTTCCTTGAGGAATGGGACCTCGACCACGGGGTTCGCCCCCTTGTACAAGCCCTGTCTGATGCAATAATTGAAAAGCGTCTTCAGCACGGCGAGTTCTCGGTTGCAGCGGACGCGGGCGCCGGCCTGAATCCGTTGCTCCTTATGCTGTTCGATGACGAACGGGGAGATCTCGCTCAGCCGCTTGCCGGCGAACGTCTCGGCCAGCCGCTGCAAACACTGCTTATAGCCCCTCACGGTCCGCGGCCGCCGGTTGAGGTCGATCCAGCGCTCGAAGGCGGCGCGCGCCTCCGGGAACGGCAGATCCTTGGCCGACTGCGTGATCCCGGCCTCGCCGCGCAGAATCTGCGCCCGCTTGACTTGGGCGAGTTCCGCCGCGACCGTGCGGGTAATGTGCCGTCCGAGCCGCACGACATAGCGCCGGCCCTCATGGCGGAAATCCAGATACCAGACGGTTCCCCGCCGATACAGTCCGGTCCCTTTCCGGGGCATGGCGCGGATCTCCGTGCTTGCGGATGGGAGCGCTTATCGTACTCGAAGAGACGGCGAGCTGTCGAGTAGGAGTTCCGACGGACGGCATCCTGGCAACCGATCCAGGTAGGCCAACAGTTCGGACCGCAGCACGATAATCCGCCGGCCCAGTCGCCGGAACGGGAGATGGCGGCGATCGATGCGCCGGCGCACCGCTTTCTCGGTTGTGCCGAGGAGGGCTGCGCACTGAGCAACGCTGAGCACTTCGGTATCGGGCACCTTCTGTTCTGTCATGGCACCTCCAGAGATCGTTCTGATCACCGTAGTACCCCGCAGCCCTCATCCTCGCGCTGGGCTACCCGGCCGTGGGGCGGCGGCCGGCGGCGCGGCACGGCCTGGCGGGCCAGATCGTCGCAGCGATCGAGCCTCACACCGAAGCGGACCCCGCGGCGCTGCTGCTGCAAGTGCTTGCAGCCTTCGGCTCCGCGGCCGGGCGGTCCGCACATGATGTGATCGAGGACGACGGCCACTACGCGAATCTCTATTGCCTGCTCGTCGGCCAGACGTGGCGGGCGCGGAAGGGCACGAGCTGGGGGCGCGTGCGGAGGCTCTTCCACGCGGTCGATGAGCGGTGGGTGACCAGCTGCATCGCCTCCGGCCTCACCAGCGGCGAAGGCCTGGTCGCCCGCCTGGGCGGGGACGACGAGGAAAGCTACACGGACAAGCGCCTCCTGATCTATGAATCTGAATTCGCGCGAGTCTTGAAAGTCGTCCAGCGGGAGGGCAACGCGCTGTCCGCGCTGATCCGAGAAGCGTGGGACCGCGGCACGCTGCAGGTGCTGAATAAAAACAGCCCGCTCCGGGCCACGGGCGCGCACGTGTCGATCATCGCGCACATCACTGTCGAGGAACTCAAACGCCTGCTCAACGAGACGGAGATGGCAAACGGCTTCGGCAATCGGTTTTTACTCGCCTGCGTGCGCCGGAGCCGGCTGCTGCCTCGGGGCGGGGCTCTCGGCCAGGAGAGGCTTGCGCCGCTGGTGGTTGAGCTGCGGTCGGCGCTGGAGCACGCGCGCCGCACGGGGCGGGTGGCCTGGATCGCCTGCGCGCTGAAGTATTGGGACAGCATCGACGCACAATTGACCGCAGACCGGCCTGGACTCGCGGGGGCGCTGTGCGCGCGAGCCGAAGCGCAGGTCGTGCGGCTCGCGGTGATCTACGCGCTCTTGGACCGCGCCAGCGCGATCGACACAGCACATGTGCGGGCGGCGGCAGCGGTCTGGGAGTACTGCAAAGGCTCAATCGAATACCTCTACGGCGGCCGCACAGGCGATCCGGCCGCGGACGCGATTCTGGCGCACATCAACCGCGCCGGAGGTTGCGTGACCCGGTGGCAATTACGCAACGCGCTGGGACGGAATTACGCCTCGGAGGAGATCACGCGAGCCCTCGCCATCCTGGAACGGTTGGGGCGAATCACGAAAGAGGTGCTCCAGACCGGGGGCCGGCACGCGGAAGTGCTCCGGCTGTACGAAGCTACGAAGAACACGAAGACAGTTTCGGACAACAGCACAAGGGATTGACAGTACAGAAGAAGGCCGTATGAAGCGTGTACGAAGAAAGTACGAAGAATGGGGGGGGCCGGGCAAGGCCCAGGACTTTCTTCGTACTTTCTTCGTACTTAGTGATTCTGTGGATAAGGTATGCGATCGAGTGGATATTGCAGAAGATTCTGACGCACGCACGGGACCGTTTGGGGACTTGCTTCGTTTTCTTCGTAACACCAGGGGGAAAAGCAGACATGGACGGATTGAGGGAGCTGCTGAAGGCACTGGAGGTCAAGGACAAATTGGCGGCGGCGGGGTACCGGCCGGCGCCGGAACGGATCGCGCCGGATGATTGGGTGTGGTGGGTCACCCGGAAAGGGGTGGAGCGACCACTGAGCCGGGTCGAGGTGAGCGATCGGGGGTGGTATCTCGTCCGGTACCGCGATGAGCACGGCGAGTGGAGTGGGGCGTGGGTGCGGTTTGAAGCCGTGACGGGCCATGTGCCGGATGAGATGGTGCGTGGTGAACGCGAAGCCGTTAGGAAGGAGAGACCGGTGCCGAGCAAGGGCACCCAGAAGCGAGCGAGGAGGACAACGGCATGAGAACCGATCTACGCGCGGCCTTGGCCGCGGAGCTGGCGGCGGAGCAGCAGCAACCCGTCATGCGCTACTCCGTCACGTTGTCAGGAGAAGTGGCGGAGGCGTTTGAGCGCCTCCGCCGCGACCTGGGCGGGGAGGCCGTCCTCTCCCGAGGCGAGCTCACGGGCCGGCTGCTCCGCCTGGTGCTGGTGGAGGAGCTGCCTCTGCTGAGCGAGCCGCAACCAGTGAACACCGGCCCCCCCTGGCCGGCCCTGCCGGCGGCGGCGCGGCGCATTGGAGGCAGGCGAAGGAGAGGGCCGCAATGAGGAAGAGCCGCCCGCGGCGGCGGGATCGCGTCGTGCGGAGCACGAGGGGGCGCGTTCAGCCGCAAGAGCCCTGGGCGAGCCAGGTTTTGAGCAGGGCGAGGCGCTGGCGCAGTTGCGCGAGGCTAGCCTCGTGGATGCGGGTGCCCGTCCGGCGGGTCAGTTCCGCGTGGATAAGCCGATGTGCGAGGCCCCAGCGGCGCGCGACGGCGCCGACGAGGCGATGATGGCGGGTCCGGAGCTGCGCCCGCGCCTCGAAAGCCGGCTGGGCCGCCGGAGCGGCGGCGGCGAGGCCGCCCGGCAGGCCGGCGGGGGTGATGATGTCGTGGGTCCAGGCGAGCCCGCTCAGCGGGGTGAAGCGGCCGGCGGCCGTGCCGGCCCGGGCCTCCGGCGCAAGGGCCGGGACATCGGCGGCGGGCGAATCCGGCGCGAGGGCATGGCGGCGGGCCTGCTGCAGCGCCCGCGCGTGCGCGGTGAGCGTGGGATCGCAGGGCAGGTACAGCCAAGCGGGCGTATAAGGCGCCTCGGCCGGACGGCGGCGGACGAGCCGTCCGGCGACCTGGCGGAAATACAGGGCGGTGGCGACGGTGGTGGCGTAGACGCCGACGCGGAGGCGCGGGAGGTCCACGCCCTCGCTCACCATGTTGACGGCGACCAGCCACGGCATCGTGCCGCGGCCGAAGTGCTCCAGGGCCAGCGACGCGGCCGGCTCATCGGAAATCGCCACGGCCGGCTGAGTGCCGGTGAGCGAGGCCACGAGCCGGGCGACCGTCCGGGCGTGGTCCTGGGCGCTGGCGATAATCAACCCGCCGGCGTCGGGATCCGTCTCGCGGACGTGCAGTAGCCGCTCGTGCGCGGCGGCGAGGACGGTGGCGAGCCAGTCGGTGGAAAGGACCGCGGCGCGGAGGCGGTCGCGTTGGCGCGCGGCGCCGAGCGGGTCTTGAAACGACGCCGTACGGACCGGGCCCTCGCCGCGCCGCCAGGAGACGACGCCGCCGTAGGCCGGAAAGTAGAGCGGGCGGCACACGCCGTCGCGCACGGCATCCTCGTAGCCGTAGCGGAAATCCGGGCAACTGAGGCCGTCCGGGCCGTAGCGCACGAAAGGGATGCGAGCGGCGTCGGACCGGAAGGGCGTGCCGGAGAGGGCGAGCCGGCGGGCGGCGGCGCCGAACGCGCAAGCGAGGGCCTCACCCCAGGCCAGGCCGTCTCCCGCATGGTGCAGTTCGTCAAAGACCACGCCCGTGGGCCGGTCCTGCACCAACAGGGCGTAGGGACGCGGATCTGCGGCGACCTGCTGGTAGGTGAGGACCACGCCCTGGAAATCCGGGCTGGTGTGGCCATTGGAGGTATGGGGATCCAGGGCCAGTCCGGCCTGTACGGCGGCGTGGGCCCACTGGCGCCGCAAGTGCGCGGTCGGACAGACCACCACCACGCGCGTGACGGCGCGTCCGGCGAGCCAATCCCGCGCGATCGCGAGGGCCAGTGCCGTCTTTCCCGCGCCGGGCGTGGCCTCGCAGAGCCAATCCGGTGCAGCCTGCTCGTGGTAGGCGGCGCGGGCGCGCCGCTGCCAGGGCCGGAGCTCCATGCCGCTGGTGTACTACCTCTACGAGCATGCCGATCATCCGGTAGTGACGGAGGCTCGGCCTCCGGCATGAATCCCACCGGTGCCTGCCGATCCCGGCGGTAGCCGCTCGCCCCGCGGGGGGCGCTTCCCGTGCTTGCGGTGTCCGCGTCCTGAACGCCCAGCACGCAGAGATGAGATCTGCGTGCCATGCACCATTCCCATTCACCGCACCAACACATTCACCACACAAAGGACGTGACGCATGGCCGTGGATGCTCACGGCGCGCCTGTCCCGTGCCGGTCTGTGAGGAGCGTCCCCGGTCCTGGCCGAACGGCGGTGTGAACGCGGTCTGCCTCCAGCACACGCTGCCGGGATCGGGTACGGCTGCATCCGAATCCCGCGAGGATCGACGAAGTGGGGTGTCTCTCGTGCCGCGGATCGCCGAGATCCGTCCACGGCACTCACACACGATGGCCAACATCTAGCAAGGCGAAAGGAGGACATATGTTGGCGGAAGTCTTACTCAAGGTCGCCGCCATGGAGGCGGCGGAACGCGAGGTCGTCTACCGGCCGCGGCCGTCCTGCGCCGGGCCGGAGGAATGCCCGCGGAAATTGGTGTACTTCGCGCGGGGCGTCCCGCGCGAGCCGGTGATGGACCGGATGGCGACCGTCCTCGACGACTCGGCGGTGCACGAAGACCTAACCGCAAAGTGGATCGAGCGCAGCGGCTTCACCCTGCACGACCGGCAACTGCGGGTGGAGATCGGCACGGTCACCCATCAGGGCCGTCCGTTTACGCTCGCCGGGTCGATCGACGGCCTGGTGACGGACTTGGCGGGGCGGACGTGGCTCTGGGAGCATAAAGCCCTCGCCCTGTTCTCGTGGGAGCGGTATGCGGGCGGCGCGGAATGGCCGCTCAATTACCTAACCCAATGTGCGCTCTACCTTACCGGGTTGCAGCGCGCGGGGCGGCCGGTGTCCGAGGCGCTCTTGCTGATGAAATGCAAGAACACTTCGGATTATGTGGAATTCCGGCTCGCCTATGACCCGGAGGCGGATGAGCTCCGGGCGCTGGAACGGATCGTGGCCAGCACGGGGGAACGGACCGATCTGGCCGGAAGGCCGGATGCGGTCTGGCGGCAGGTGCGGGCGGACGCGATCGCCCGCTTCGACGCGGTCGAAGCGCACTGGGCGGCCGGCACCCTGCCGGACCGGCCGTATCTGGAGCCGCAGTCGTTTCCCTGCGGCTACTGTCCCTATCGGCAGCGCTGCTGGCACGGCTGGACGCCGCGACCGCTGGACGGCCGGATGCAGCTCGCGGCCGAGGACGCAGGGCTGGTCGCCGAATACGCGGCCCTCGCGGAGGAATTGCGCCCCAAGTACCGCCGCAAGGAGGAGCTGGGTGAACAGATCAAGCTCCTCTTGAAGGCGCACGGCGCGCGGGAAGCCGTCGCGGACAGCGTGCTGGTGCGCCTGGAGCGGCGGACCCAGCAACGGGTCGATCTCGATCTGGTGCCGGCGGACATCCGGGCGTCGGCCACCCGGCCGGTTGAACAGGAGTATCTCAGACTGTCTCAGTTATTTCATCAGGGGTGAAAAGATGCCGTTCACCACGATCAAAGGCGTCTCTGAGCGGAGGCGCCTCCCCCGGCTGGGCAAAATCCGGCTGGGCGTCAAAGTCTTAGCCCAATCGGGTCAGACCTATCCGGCGGAAGTCGACTACTTCGTCGTGCCGCCGGAAGTCGCCAAGGTTTACGGCACAAAGCCCAAGGCCTTGGACGTGATGTTCCCGGTTCAAGACCGGGGCATCATTTTCCCCCAGGCCCTCAAATGGTACGGATCGGGGCGGGGGTTGAAATGCGTCGGTGACGGCGAGCGCGCCATGCGGCTCAATGAGCAAACCGGCGCCATGGAGCCGAGGGACTGCCCTTGTTCCTGGCTCGATCAGGGGCACTGCGCCAGGCGGGCCCATCTGATGGTCATCCTGCCCAAGGTCAACATGGGCGGGGTCTATCAGATCGATATGGGATCGTACAACTCGATTGTCGATCTCAATTCAGGCCTCGACTACGTCGAGGCGCTGGTCGGGCGCATCGCCATGGTCCCGCTGGTCCTCACCCGGGTCCCGCGGGAAACCTTCGGGGGCGGCCAGCGGCGGATGCATTATCCGCTGCAGGTGACGCTGGCCACGAACGACATCCAGTGGATCAACCGGCTCCGGACGGAGACGGCGGTGATCCTGGAGCGGCAGGCGGCGTTCGTCCTGCCGGCGCCGGTCGACGAGAATCCGGCCTTCGACGACGAGCCGGCCGTGGTGCCGGAAAGCGAGCTGCCGGAAGGGCAGGCGCAGGGAGAGGCGCCGCAAGCCTTGCCGCCAACGCCGCCGGCTATCCAGCCGAACGCAGCGGGGCCGCCGGCTGCGTCCGCGAGAGGTTCGGCCGCGCGCTCGCCGATTCCGGCAGAGCCGCCGAAGTCGGCTGCGGCGCCGGCGGGTCCTCCACCGGCAACATCGCCGGTGGGGAGATCGCGGCCCTCGCCGAACGGGCAGGCCTACGGCGCGGCGTCCGCCCCGGCCACGAACAAGCAAGTCACGCTCATCCGCGCCCTGGCGGAAGAGCGCGACTGTTGGGGCGAGTACGCGCACCGGGTGGCGGCGGGCCTGACGAAGGCTCAGGCGAGCCGGATGATCGAGGAGATCCTCAAGCGGCCGCAGCCGGCCCAGCCGGCGGCGGCCGAGGAGGAGGAAAGCTACCTTTGAGCGGCAGCGGGGTGCGCCGAGGGATAACCTCGGCCGCCCCGCTGTTTTTTTTTGAAGGCCGACTAGGGCCATTCGGCCTGCGTCGGAAGAAGGGAAGGCCGGGGGAGGCACCAAACGGTACTGCTTCTTTCGGGTAATTGATCGAGGGGCGGGGGCTATGCTTAGCCAATAAGCCTCAGGCACTCTTCGGTACTACGGCATAACGGACCCATGCTCGTGTCGCACTCCAACAGTAGCTGGGCGCGGCTGTCGCTCGCCATCCGGCGCCGGTATGAGCGGTTGATCGCCCATCACATTCGGCGCGCTCAACGGTGGTATCCCGATCTCGACGAAGACGATTTGCAGCAGGAGATCGAGTCGGCCATCTGGATGGCCGGCCGGACCTGGGATAGCCGCCGCGCCGCCAGCATGCAGTTTTCCACCTACCTCCATTGGCACCTGGCCAAGCGCCTGAGCCGCCTCCGGCGCAAAGCGGACCTCCGCTGCGTGCCCGAGACCGACCGGCGCTCTGGGTCGTAGGTCCGCGCGGCGCTCGCGCGTGCTGCCGGAGGGGGCCGGTGTGTGCCCTGTTCCGGCGCGCGCGGTCTATACCGCGCTCCTGAACACCGCTCCTCCTCAGAGAGGGCGAGCGGGACACCCCCCGCTCCGCTGTGTCCCACGGAGGAGGGTGCGGGTATGGAGCAAGACCTGTCTCAACTCATTGCGGCGCGGGATACCAAATGGGCCGACCTCGTCGCCCGCTGGCCGCAGCTCGCCTCGGACCAGGCGCGGCAGCGGTACAATCACCGTTGTCTCTTCGGCGGCTGGGATCTCCTACATTTCCGCTTCAAAGCTGACAACTGGGCGAGATACTCCCAGCTACTCCAGGCTGTCACCGGCAGCCTGGAACGGTTTCACTACATGCGTCGCCGGCTCCGGTGTCATCTGCTCGAGGAAGCAAACCAGAAACAATGGCAACTGTCTCACGTACTTGGGTTGTCGGTGCTCCCTCCGGCCGAGCCGTGGGTGCGGCCGGTAACCTTGTACACAGCCATTGTCCGCCATCTGACGGGGCGCGCTCAAGAGAATCGTGTCAGCAAAGACGAATTTCTGTCCTCGATCTTGCTGCCGGTGCCCCACTGGTGCCTGCCACCCAAGACCTACCACCTCTTTGCAGAGCTCGTAACTGACCCCTTGGATCTGGTCGGGCTCGTCCGCGCGAACTACACATGGGTTCTGGGAGTTCGCCTCAATTGTCTGGCTCATAGTCCACTCCGTGGCGAGCTGCTGGCGCACTACCAAGCCTGGATCAATCAGGGGCGGCAGCGTAAGCTGCAGCGCCGGTTGAAACGCCCGAAGCATCGACGTTGGCAGGCGGTCAAGGATCTGCTGACGCCTCTGATCGAGGAGTGCTTTCAAGGCCGCCGCCTGCCAAACGACGCAACGTTGCTGAAGTTGATCCAAGCCCACACGCAAGTGCCGATCAGCCGGGCGACGTTCTATCGTCTCAAGCGGCAGGTGCGGTCCGAGTGTGTGAATCGGCGGATTCTACATGAAATACAGACGGCCGAGAGCCAAATGCTCCTGCCGCTGATCTTTGAGCAATCCGACTCTCCGTCCCAAACTAACCCAGAGTGATCGTGCCAGCATGGGAGTGGCAATGTGCCACGCTAGCTGGTGAGTGCGGACATTTTGCCACTGCCGGTCTCATTTTGGTCCACCTTGCCGGGCGGGTGGATCGTTTTGAGACTGCCGGTCTCATTTTGGTCCACCTTGCCGGGCGGGTGGATCGTTTTGAGACTGCCGGTCTCATTTTGGTCCACCTTGCCGGGCGGGTGGATCGTTTTGAGACTGCCAGTCTCATTTTGGTCCACCTTGCCGAGCAGGTGGATCGTTT